>Ga0065705_10002930_pt1 | contig 12967 bp, 13 predicted proteins | sample SwibulcommuniRL2_FD_59092 | JGI IMG/M metagenome (GOLD analysis project Ga0065705, IMG submission 59092) | Bulk soil microbial communities from switchgrass field near Rose Lake, East Lansing, Michigan, USA - RL2 Bulk Soil v2 (version 2) | ecosystem: Environmental > Terrestrial > Soil >...
TTCTTCCTTATTAAGACTCCTTCGTAAACCCAATTTCCTGATTCAGCTTCGCCGCCGTCTGCTCGTCGACGATCTGTCCGTCGAAGAGATGAATCGTGCGATCGGCGTGGCGCGCGTAGCGCGGGTCGTGCGTCACCATGCACAACGTGGCGCCGGCGCGGTGCAGCTCGCGCAGCAGCTCCATGACGGCTTCGCCGTTCTTCGAATCGAGGTTGCCCGTCGGCTCGTCTGCCAGCAGGATGGACGGCTCGCCCGCAACGGCGCGCGCGACCGCGACGCGCTGCTGCTGACCGCCGGAGAGCTGGCTGGGATAGTGCTTCGCGCGATGCGCCATGCCGACGCGCTCGAGGGCGTCCTGCACCCGCTTCCGCCGTTCGGCCGACGGCATGCCGCGATAGGTCAGCGGCAGCTCGACGTTGTCGAACACCGTGAGGTCGCCGATCAGGTTGAAGTTCTGGAAGATGAAGCCGATTTCGCGGTTGCGCGTCCGCGCGCGCTCGCGCATCGTGAGGTTGGCGACCGGCTTGCCGTTCAGCCAATACTCGCCGCCCGTCGGCGTGTCGAGCAGCCCGAAAATGGACAGCAGCGTCGACTTCCCGCAGCCCGACGGCCCGGCAATCGAGACATACTCGCCGCGCACAATCTCGAGGTGGATGCCACCCAGCGCGTGCGTCTCGACCTCATCGGTGTAGAAGACCTTTTTCACGCCATCAAGCTTGATCAGATTCTGATCCATATGCCCTCACGGCTCGGCTAAAGCCGAGCCCTACCACCTACCGGCTACCACCTACCAGCTACCACCAACCCTATTACGGCGTTCCGCATGGCGGGGTTCCGGACAAATTCAGCCGGTCGTACTCCGCGTACTGCGACATGTCGGTCAGCACCACACAATCCCCGACGTTGAGCCCCCGTACCACTTCAACCGTGTTCACCGAGCTTCGGCCGAGCTCCACGGGAGTGAGCGTGGCCCCCGCGCGATCGGGCGACAGGCGGAACAGGCTCATTTTCGTGGCTTCCTGCGCGAAAGCCGGCCGGCCGACGTAGAGCACGTTGTCGAGCCGCTCGAGCTCGATAGTGCCGTCCACACCCATGTCGGGACGCGCGCCACGCGGAAGCGCCTCGTCGAGCGCCACGTCAACGGTCACCGTGCCGTTTCGGGCAGCCGGATCGATGCGGACGACACGGCCCCTGGAGACGCCGCTGCGCGTATCGATTTCCGCTTTCTGCCCGATGACGACATCCCTGATCTGCGTCTCCGCGACTTGCAACTGTGCCTTCAGGCGAGTCGGATCGACCACACGCGCGAGGTTGGCGCCTGGCGCCACGCGCTGTCCGACCTGCACCGGCACTTCCTGGAGCACGCCCGAGAAGCCGGCGCGAATCTTCAAGCCGGTCGCTTCCTGCCGCCTGAGCGTCGCGATGGTCTCCCGGCGCTGGACCTCGGACTGCTGCACCCCCAGCTTGACGGCGAGCGTTCGCTCGCTGTTCGCCAACCGCTCCTCTTCCATCTTCTGGCGCTTGGCGGCCGTCTCGGCGAGGAGCTTCGACTTCCGTAGCTGGATCTCCGGAATAAAGCCCTGCTTGGCCATCTGCGTATCCGCATCGGCGTTCATCTGCGCCTGCGCGGCCTCCGATGCCACGGTTGCGGCGGCGGCGCGTTGTGCGAGCAGATCGCGGTCGAGATCGGCCTTCAGCACTTCGTAGTTGTCCTTCGCCGTCCGCAGGTCGAGGTCCGCGTTCACCGCCGCCTGCTGCGTCTGCGGATTCGTGAGCTCGAGCAGCACGGTATCCGCTTCGACCGGCGTGCCTGGCAGAACGACCACGCGCTCGACCGTTCCGTCGGTGAGGGCCGTAATCCAGCGAATCTCGTCTGGCACCAGCACACCGACACCGCGCACGTTGCGCAGCATCGTTCCGCGCTTGACGGGTTCAATCCACAAGCCGCCTGCCTCGACCGTTGGCGCAGCGGGGCGCAGCCGCGCAAGCCCAACCGTCGTCACGATCACCAGCAGCGCGATCGCGGCGCCGGCAACAATCCGGTTCCGTTTTTTGCGCTGCGCCACTTCCGGGGGTCTGGCTACATCCATGTTTAGTTTGCCGTGGGGGCCCACCCCCACGGCCTGTATCTCGCGACCTTTGGTCGCTCGACGTTGTTTGCGTCACCTCGCTGCTTAGTCCGCAGCTCGGTATGGGACCCGCAACTGGGCTCATCCCAGACGACTCGGGTCTCTATTACTAGCTCAAGAACCCTGCCACCCGATTCCGGCCTATCCAAGGGGTTTTTGCCTCCGCATGTGAGGATGCCGTCCGTGGATGGGATCGCCGTCCCACGAGCGGACGGCCAGAGTCCTCGCGCGCAGAGCCCACGTTCGACGAAATGCGCCTCGACCCGAATGCCGGTTTGACGTCAGGGCGATCGAAATGGTTGACGGACGCGCGTTACCAGCCGTAGAGGCGCGCGGGGTTTTCCACCAGGATGAGCCGCCGGGTTGCTGCGTCGGGCACAAAGACCGGCAGCATGTTGAGCACCTTTCCATCGTCTGTCTGGACGTGGGTGACGAGATCGGTCGGCTTGCGGCCGGGCACCGGGTTCGAGTCGGGATGCGGCCAGTTGGTGCCCCAGAGAATGCGCTGCGGGTTGGCGGCGACGAGAGCCTGAGCCAGCGGCGTCGCGTCGGCGAGGTCTGGCAGCTTGGACACGGAGTCGGCGGCGCCGGAGATTTTCACGTACGCCTTCCCGGACTTCACCAGACTCACGAGCGCGCCGAAACCAGGCTGCTTCACTCCACCGACACCGGTCGCACCACCGAAGTGATCGATGACGATCGGCACCGGAGAGGCCTGAAACATGTCGCTCAGCGCGTCGATGACGGAAGGCTGCGTGTTGATCTGGATGTGCCAGCCGCGACCTTTCGCGCGGCCGACGGCATTCTGGAAGCGCTGCCGCGCCACGCTGGGATCGGTAATCCCCGCCGTCGCAAGGTTCAGGCGAATGCCTCGAACACCGACTTTGCCCATCTCGTCCAGAGCGGCGTCGGTCGTCTTCTCGTCGATGACCGCCACACCGCGCGCCATGCTTCCAAGCGCGCGCATGCCGTCGAGGGTGCAGGAGTTGTCCGTCCCATACACGCTCGGCTGCACAACGACGACGCGCTCGAGACGAAGGGAGGACAGAAGCTTACGAAGCTCCTCCACCGATGCGGTCTCTGGTGTGTACACGCGGCCCGAGAAAAACGGGTACTTCTTGGGATCGCCGAACACGTGGACGTGACAATCGCAACCGCCGGCCGGCACGTCGAAACTCACTTTGGTCTTCGGCTGCGGAGCGACCGCCTCAACGGCCACGCTGCGTCCAACGAGTCCGGATACACCAGCCGCCACTCCCGCCTTGAGCACGTCGCGTCTTGTCAGCATGGGAGGAGTATACGAAAAGTGAAAAGTAAAAAGTGAAAAGTAAAAAGGAATAGTGAATAGGAATAGGGATTGGGGATTGGGGATTGGGATTAGGGGTTGGAGACGCTGTGGAAGACGAGGTGCTCGGAGACGAGGAAATTCGGGACGGCGCAGGCGAGCACCGCGGCCGTATTCGCAATCTCCGCGGGCAGACCCAGGTAAACGAGTGCCGTCGTGATGGCGAGGTTGGCGACGAGCGAGGCGGTCTTCGCCACCTGATACCGCCAGTAACGCCGCAGCCAACCGGCAATGGTGGCCTCGCGCCGATCGCCCCACGTCCAACGGCTGTGCGCCAGGAAATTCTGGAACGCCGCCAGCTCGAGGGCGATCGCCGTTGCGACAAGCGGCGACAGCCCGCCGCGACGCGTCAGCAGCGCGATGGCGCCGATTTGGAGCAGGAAGCCGGCAAATCCGACCAGGTTGAACACACCCCACCGCCGGACGTTGATCCGCACACTGAGATATGCGCGAAGCGGGTGAAAAGCGGCTCAAGCCGGGCCCTACGTCTGAGGTATTACCTACCGGGGATATACGGAGCGCGCGTCGCCGGATCGAGCCTGGGAGGTCTTGCTCCACGACGGACAGCGCCGATGACAGGAACGTACTCGAGCTCCCGGCCGGCCGCGGCGGCGCGCAGCAGCAGACCTCCACGGCTCATATCGCCCCTGCCGACGAAATCGGACGGGAAGACGAGCCGCAATCCGAAAATCGCCGCGAGCACCTGCACGTACTTTTCAGACGCCACGCTGCCGAGCAGCACGAACTCTGATGCGTCTCCCGCCCCCGCGGCCAGCTCTCGCGCCGTTCGTTCGAGCGGCGCGCGATAACCGGGATTGCCGAGGTCGATCTCCGCACCGGCAAAACGGACGAGCACCTGCGAGGTGATCGTCGTGTCCGCGGCAACCAGCCCCTCATCAGGTGTGATGACGAACGCGCGCCCGAACCTTCGCGCGTACGTGATCTTCCCGCGAAAATAGAGGCCGCTCATGTGGGCGAACAGGTCGCCAATCGGCACACCCCCCGCGCGTAAACGTGTCGCGACCGGGAACGTCGATTTTGGCGACAGCACCTGTTTCGCCCGTCGTCCGCGGCAATTGGCTGGAGACAAGAGGAAGACGCGCGCGCTCACTCGTCCGATTCTATCAGCGCCACGATCCTGGATCGATCCGCGGGAACCAACTTCACGTGTGTGGGGCCAGGCAGCATGGCCAGGCCCACCATGAAGAGGACGAGCGTAAAGAACGCGAGGTAGCCGGACGCGCGATGGAGCACTGGTTGCGTCAGGGTTCCAAGCGTGACGCCCTCGAGCATCGTCTGGAGCACGCGTTTGAGCGTGCTGTCACCCGGCTCGGATAGTGCGGCCAACACCACGAACTTCAGCACGAAGGCGGCGCCCGTGACGACCGCGAGGCTCCGGAGCACCGACAATCGGTCGTGCGAGCCTGCCATCGTGTTGAGCAACAGGACGAACAGAAACACATTGAACAGCACGAACGGCAGGCCCGCCTCTGGAATCACGAGATTGAACGCCTGCGTTGCGGCGAAAAACGTCGCGAGCACCACGACAAGACCGTTCAGATTCGAAATCGGCGAGCGCGAGCTGTTCATCAACCGATCGGGCGCGAACACCTGCCCGCGCACGAGCACGCCGAAGAGCATGACGCCGAGCACCAGCGTGAACAGCGGCGGCGGCGCAAAGACGATGCGATCGGCCACCCTGATGCCGCCGAACAGAATCACCGTGAACAGCACCAGCGGCAGATAGATGGCTTCGGTCGTCGCTTTCATTTTCGTGTTCCAAAGACACGCATCGGGTTGAAGTCGGAGACTTCCGTCCTGAGTCCTTGCGCGAGCTCGGCGCGGAGCTCGTCCGCGCTGTGCATGCCGAGACGCCGATCGTCAACGATCAGCCGGCCGTCGGGTGCGAGCTCGATGGCCTTGTCGGCGCGCTCCAGTCCTTGCTTGAAATACACGTCGTCCTGATACAGACGGCCCCAACCTGATCGATAGTAGGAGTAGGCGATGTAGAACTGCGTCAGCGCGTCGCGGCCGGCTGGATCGGCGCGCTCGAACGCCGCGCGCGACGCTTCGAGCTCGTCGCGATGGAACAGCGCCAGACCGTCGTCGAACGCCCGCTGATCGATGCGGTAGGCGCCGACACTGGCCGCCAGCCCGCCAGTCACCTCCGCGACGGTCTGCGGCTGGCGGATGTACAGCCAGAGGATGCCGGTTGCGTAGCAGATCGACAACACGAGGCCGAACACGCGAATCGAACGGTCCTGCATGCGTATGCCACCAGATGCAAACTTACCGCCGACGTTCCTGACGGGGGCCAACCTGCCGTGGGTCCACTATGGCATCGATTTTGGCGGCAATGCATGGCGCCCGGACGGCGGCATCGGACAGCCCTCCGAACGCTTGGAGACGGATGCCGCGTTCCGCCAGCTCGCGGCGTCGGGCGTGCAATGCGTCCGCTGGTTCCTGTTCTGCGATGGTCGGGCGGGGATCTGCTTCACCGAACGGGGCCGTCCCCAGGGCCTCGATGATTTTCTCATACGCGATGTCGAGACCGCGCTCGACGTGGCGGGGCGACACGGCATCCAGATTATCTTCGTGCTGCTCGACTTTCATTGGTGCGCAAACGTCAGGGCCATGCGGGGCGTGCAAATGGGCGGCCGCGCGCATCTCATCGCCGACCGATCGCACCGGGCGGCGCTCCTCGATCTCGTCTTCCGGCCGTTGCTCGAACGATGCGGGCAGGAGCGTGCCATCCTCGCATGGGACATCATCAACGAGCCCGAATGGATCACGACGGTGAAGCGCGGCGAGATCGACGCGTTTCTCAGTGAGAGCGTCATGCTCGTTCGCTCGACGACCCATCAGCTCGTCACCATCGGCTCGGCTGGTGTGCGCTGGCGCGATCGCTACACGGCGCTCGGCCTCGACTTCTATCAGGTGCACTGGTACGACGGTCTCAAGCATCAGCCCCCACTCGACACNCACGTGTCCGAGCTTGGCTTCGATCGTCCCGTNCTGCTNGGAGAGTTTCCGACCAGAGGATCGANGCGCACGCCCGAAGACATCGTCGCCACCGCCCGCACGGCCGGGTATGCAGGGGCGTTCTATTGGTCCGCGCTGTCGCAGGACGAGTGCTCCGCCTACCCCATCTCCTCGAGCGCCTTCACACCCGTGCGCATGCCGTAGAGGAACACACACAGGCTCAGGACGGCGGCGGCGGTGAAGCAGACCGCGATGAGCGCAATCTCATCCGGCCGGAATGGCCGGAACGGTACGCGGGTCATTCGCCACATGTAGAGCGAAGACGGCCAGCCGAGCAGGCCGACCATCGCGAGAATGTACGACACGGCGGCAATCATGAAGGCGATGCCGCCCGGCGATCCCGCGACCTGCGACGCGTTGTCCGCGGCGAATCGCGGATAGCGCGCGCCAAGGCCGGTGGCCAGACCGACCAGTGCAACGCTCATGAGCGCAATGCCGGCGCCAGTCACGACCTTCAAGAACGGGGCGACGGCGAGAAACTCGTTGGCCACGACCGTGAGCACGAAGCTCAACAGCAGCACCGGCACCAGCCCCGACCAGAACTTCGACCAGAGAAAATCGCGCAGGGCAATCGGAGCGGTCCTGATGATCCAGAACGCCGCGCCCTCGGATGACACCGCCGGAAAGACAAATCGCGCCGCCACCGTGGCCATGACGAACCCGGCCAGGCCGAGATTCAGGAACGCGTAGAAGTTCTTGATGACGCCGCCCATGTACGGAATCCGATCGAGGTCGAGCACTCGAAAGTTGTACAGGTACATCATCACCAGCGCGAGGAGCAGCAGCAGTTGCGACCACTGGGTGACGTCGCGCAGGAACACCTTGACGTCCTTGATCAGAAGGGTCCGGCGCACGATCGAGATCGGCAGCAGCCGCGTCATCGGGTCGAGCATCTGCAGCTTGGTGAAACGGGCTTTGCGAGCCTCTTGAGATTTGCTGAAGCCGGCAAAATACCACCGTTCGCTCGCCGCGCTCAGGAGCACGGTGAACGCGCACGCGGTCGTCCACAACGCGCTGGCATGGAGCAGGTCGCGGCCGCCCGCCAGGCTGGCAAACAGCGTTTCGCCCGCCCAGAACGACGGCAGCATCGGCGTCACCGGCGATTGGAGCGTGGCGAAGAAACCGGTGACGTCGGGCAGCGAGTCGACGCGCAGCAGCCGCTCCGGCTGGATGAAGCGGAGCAGCAGCACGATGCTGCCGGCAAACATGAGCCCCATCAGCATCAGGATGTCCCGCGCGCGTCGCGCGGGAAAGACGTTGACGAGCAGCAGCGTGGTGCCCGTTCCTGCCGCGACGGGAATGACGCAGAACGGCGCGACCGCCAGCACGGCCGTCAGGTAGAAGGCGCACGGCGCGCAGCGCGCGATGCCGATCCCGAGCAGGACCGGTAGCAGAAAGACGACGACCATCCACGACGATTGCAGCACGGTCTTCGCGAAGCGCGCGTAGAACAGGCTTCGAATCGCAATCGGCGTCGAGACGAGCAGCCGCAGGTCTTCAGAGAGGAAGAACGTGGAAAGCGCCGTCACGATGCCGCTGAAGGTCAGAAACGACAGGAACGTGAGGAAGAGCCACGACAGACCGATGCGAAGCAGGAAATCGCCGAGCTCGTCGTACGCATCGAGCTGGGTGGTAATCCAGAACGCGCCCCAGAAGAGCGCGGCAAACACCAGGACGCCCACGCCGCCAAACACCCACGCCCGCGCGAAATCGCCGCGCCGGCTCTGCTTGACGCGGTTTCTGGATGACCAGATGGCCGGCAGAAAGAGATAGGTGAAAGCCTGCATACAGTTCCGGAACCTTTACAGGTCGTCGAGTTCCTGCAACCCCGAGCCGCCCGTCAGCTTCAGGAACACGGGCGTCAACTCCTCGTCCTGGCCTCCCGATAGCTTCCGGAGATCGTCCACGGTGCCGCGCGCGATGATCTTCCCCTTCAGGATGATACTGATGCGATCGCACATCTCCTGAGCCACTTCGAGGGTGTGCGTGCTCATCAGGATCGCGACGCCACGTTCGCTCATGCGCCTGAAGACGCTCTTGATGAGCTTGGCCCCGCGCGGATCGAGCCCGACCATCGGCTCGTCGACGAGCACTGCCTGCGGGCGATGGAGGAACGCCGCGCACATGACGAGCCGCTGCTTCATGCCGTGCGAAAAGCTTTCGACCAGTTCGTGCTCCCAGCGGCCGAGCTCGAAGAGATCGAGCATTTCCCTCACCCGCTGGTCGAGGCCCTCGCCCTCGATGCCATACAACCCTGCGTGAAACCGGAGAAATTCCCCGGCCGTGAGCTTCTCGTAGATGTAGGGCCGATCGGGAATAAACCCGAGCGAGGCTTTCGCGGCCTCGGGTTCTTCCGCCAGATCGTGTCCGTTGACGACGATGCGCCCGGACGTCGGCTTCAGCAGGCCCGCAATCATCCTGATCGACGTCGTCTTGCCGGCGCCGTTCGGTCCGAGGAACCCGTGAATCTCTCCCGGCTGCACGTCGAGATCGACGCCGTCGACCGCCGTGAACGGCCCGTACTGTTTTCGCAGCTCGTGTATCGCAATCATTCGTGTCCACCTAAGAAACACGGCAGGCACCAGCGCGATTCGCGCGGCCTCGGCAGATTGGCCACGGCCGGCGGCACGCCCGCGGCCGCCTCGCGACCCACCAGAATCGGCGTCGATTCAGGCGTCACGTCGAGATCGACGATCGTCATCTGGAGGTTGCCGATCATCGGCAGAATCGCGGCCTGCTTCTCGAGTCCGCCACGCGCAAGCCGGAGGTGTGTCGCGTCTGCCGGAAACTGATTGAACGTGGGATCGACCGGAAGCCAGTAGCCACGGTTCGCGCGGTCTTCTATATAGACCTCCGGCCAGGCGTGGTAGTAGAACGCCCCGCGCACGTACGCCAGGCCCACCGCGATGCGTGAAGGCAGGCCGAGCGACCGCGACATCGCCACGAACAACGCGGTGTGCTCGTTGCAGTCGCCAATTTTGGTCCGCAGGACTTCCCGCGCAGACGGAATGCTGACGGTTGGTTTTTTCTGGAGCGTCGCGTTGACATAGCGCGTCAGCGCTTCTGCCCGGGCACGCGGGCTCGACACCCCACGTACGGCCTCGTCCGCCGCGGCGCGAATCTCAGGGTCGTCGCTCTCGATGAGCGGCTCGGGCACCAGGAACGGTGCGAGATCACCGTCCGGGGGTCTAGCGACGATACTCTGTGCATCGACGATCTCGACCATGTTGCCGCTCACGCGCTGACCGGCGCCCTGTAGATCGGGCGCCGTCAGATCCGCGCCGGTGACCCGCATTCTGAGCCGCCGCACGCTGCGCGGATCGCCGATCGGCGGAAGGGGCGGCGTCTTCGCTTCAATCTCGGGAACGACCGCCGCCGACTCGAGCAGGTCTCTGCGCATCCGTCCCGATACTGCGAGCGCCTGCGCCTGGTCGGCCGTCTCGCGCACGGTGATGAACCCGAGGGGACTCTCTTCGCGGACGATCTCGCCGGTGTCGGTAATCCACGCCGTCGTCCTGAGCCCGGTGAACTCCATTTCGACGCGGAATGCCGGAATCGGCGCCGCACCGCCACGCACGACCTCGCGCTCGCCGACGCTCACCGTCACCGGCGCGTTTCGCAGCGTGGCCGGGTCGAACACCATCCATTTGTGCTTGGCACCCGGTGTGAGACCCGCGTTCGCCAGCCGGCGCACGAGATTGAGCGTCAGCATCGGACGCTCGGCGAGCGTACGCACTTCGGTGCGCGTCGCGCCGCCGCTCGTGATCGACATCGCCAGCTCGCGGTCGCGGATCTCGCCGGTGATGGTGATGGGACCGGTCCCGGGATCGAGCGCGAACTCGAACGACTGGAGCTCGAAGGACCTGTCCACGCGCGCACGCGTCTTGAGCTTCGTGAACGTGTGCACGCCGAGGAGCGACATCTGGAGCTGCCCGTCTTCCTGCAGCTCGAATCCCCCGTTTCCGTCTCCGTTCCCCGTGGCATCGAGCGGCACGGTCTGGCCGACCGTGAACCCGATTTTCTCGCCCCGGTAGTACACGCCGCGCCACTGCGCCGACGATCCGTAGCGCGCGAGATCGGTCGCAAGGTTGCCACCGGCCTGTGCATAGGATTGATGCACGAGCACAGCCATCACGCCGAGCCATGTGACGATCACAACGAGCGACAACGGGCGAGTGACCAAGCGCATGCCGTTCTATGTATCGGCCGTAAGGGAAGACGGCGAGAGGGCGCGCGTACGAAGCAGAAATATTTCATGGTTGACGAAATAATTTTTTTCTGACGCGGGCAAATTCCGAATCGTGACGTGAGCTTCGTGATTAAATGGCGCCATGTCGGATCCCCTGGATGAATCGTTCGTCGATCAGTACATCGAATCGCAATCGTCTCCGGCTCCAGCACCCATCGACAAATCGCGGACGGCGCGTCAGGGCCTTCCGTCTGGATTTCGTATGCGTCACGACGCGCACTACGTGGACGAGCTCGAATCGCGTCGGCGTCCGTCCGACGCGACCGCACCGACGCTCGCGTTTCCGACGAGCGTTCCGGTCACATTCGCGTTACGCGAAATGTCGCAGGAGCTCGAAGGTGTCGCTTCGTGCTTCAACCTGGTCCCGACGCGAGGCCGTCCGCTGCGCGAGCGGATGGGGCTCTCACTGGCACGGGTAGGCGTCGAGCGCAATCTCCGCGCGTTCCATGCGCTTCGCGTCCTGCTCGAGGATCCGCCGTCCGAACCGCGGCCGATGTCGCTGAACGCCATCATCGAACACACCGTGGACGGGTTTGCCGAGGAGCTGCGGTTGACCGGCTCGACGGTGTCACTCGATCTCGGCGAGGCGCCGATTCGGTTGAATGCCGATGCGCGGATGCTGTCGCTCGCCTTTCAGGCGTGCGTCGGCACGCTGGTCTCGCTGGTCGAGGCGTCGAACGTCGAAGCCGCCATCCACATCACCTCGCGAGCGTCCGAGGGTCTGGCCGTCGTCGAAATGCGGCAGGACGCGTTTCGTCTCTCTGCCGATCAGTTCTCGCGGCTGGCCGATCTGGAATGGTCCGAGCGCCCCGGTGGCATTCCGGCTGGTACCGCGCTGGCGGCCGCGGCACGGATTGCCCAGGCGCACGGCGGTACGCTCGACGCGCGCCGCACGGAAGGCGGCGGCTGCGTGCTGATTCTCACCATCAAGGTCTAAAGAGGTAGCGCAGTACGTAGGGTGCGGCTTCAGCCGGACTAGAAGATTGGGAGCAGCGCTTGATCGGTAACGACCAAGCGCTGACTCTGTAAAGAGACTTGCGGGGTCGTGGCACGCCGCGGCAGCAGAATGCGCCGGAGGCCGTTGCCAGGCGGGTTGATTTCGGAAGGTTCCATCAACATCACCTCCTATATAGGCAAGCGGCGCGCCAGCCGGGCGCACACACGCCGCCGGTGTCCTAAGTTCAAGGAATCATGTCAGTTAGCCACGGCATCGACAGTTTGCTTGCACCCCATCGAGGTGCGTAGAAACATGCAGGTTGGCGATTCCCGCGCAATGCGAGTGCGCGTGCGCAGACAGTCGAGTCACCGCACGAGCGTCGATTTCCGTTAACCCCTTCTCCCACAAGCCTCTGACGACAATGCGACACGATGGCGCAACGCTTGCCAGTAAGCGACCGGAGGAAGAGCACTGTGCAACGTTGTATCGAGGTTTTGATCGGCCGGCTGATAACTGACGAGGACTTCCGGCAGGACTTCGTCGAAGATCCCCAACACGCGCTCGCCGCAGCCGGCAATTGCGGCCTCTCGTTCAGTCAAAGCGAAATTGCGGCGCTCATCGCCACCGACAGCGGCCTCTGGGAACGAGTGGCCGACCAGATCGATCCCCGCCTTCAGAAAGCCAGCCTGAAACAAAGTAGGTAGTAGGTTGTGGCTGGTAGGTTGTAGCTGGTAGCTCGTAGCAGTCGGAGTCGTTAGAGTCGGAAGAGTCTTTGGAGTCGGAAAAGTCCTGCCTTAATCCAGCCCGTAGCGCCGCATCCGGCCGTAGAGTTGCGCCCTGGTGAGTCCGAGTATTGCGGCCGCCTTCGACTTGTTGAACCGCGAGTCCTGAAGCGCCTTCTCGATCATCGTTCGCTCGATCGATCGGATGTCGTTCGCCGAGCGAGCCGGCATGGCGGCGGCCGGAAGCTGATCGGGAAGCCGCGAAACATCGACCGATCCGAGCGCCTGAAACACTCGCGACGGCGCGGGGGACGGCAGCGACAGCGCGAGGTGCTCCGCGAGAATCAGTCCGCCATCGCAGAGAATCGCGGCACGTTCGAGGACGTTCCGCAGCTCGCGCACGTTGCCCGGCCAGTGGTACTCGAGCAGCCGTGCGCGCGCATCGCGGGAGATGCCCGCGGGCGGACGGCCGAGCCCCTGGCTGATCTCGCCCAGGAACGCTTCGCTCAGCGCGAGGACGTCTTCCCGCCGCTCGCGGAGCGG
>Ga0065705_10000037_pt1 | contig 12964 bp, 14 predicted proteins | sample SwibulcommuniRL2_FD_59092 | JGI IMG/M metagenome (GOLD analysis project Ga0065705, IMG submission 59092) | Bulk soil microbial communities from switchgrass field near Rose Lake, East Lansing, Michigan, USA - RL2 Bulk Soil v2 (version 2) | ecosystem: Environmental > Terrestrial > Soil >...
TTTTCAGGGCCCACTACAGTAAAAGAATTATGCTCCTTCGCAAATTCACAAAGTCTGATTAGGTCGCTGGAATCCACTGGAATGTTTTTTTCTGTGCCCCCATTCCCTGGAGCATAAAATATACTCTTGTTCGCATCATTAGAGAGCTTCCATCCTATAGAGTGTTCTCTTCCTCCAGAACCAATTATCAAGATGGTATCATATGGTTTCAATTTTATCATGTTTTTTAAGAAATCGATAAAACTTTACAATTCAAGATAAATCCCCTGTTTCATTACGAATAACAAGGTAATTATCATTTACTAGTGATTTAATAAAATCATAATATTCTGAATCAGAAAAGCGGATAACGTCTGCGGTTGAATTTGATTTTTTCTTTGCATAATCTAAATGATAACATATCCCTTTACCAGAAAGCGTTCTATAGTAGTAATCGTTGCATGAACAGTATTCCAAGTCTAAATCAATCCAATATTCATTATGTTTTCCCACAATAGTCCAAATAATTTTCTTACTGGGTTCAAATAAATGACATTTTAGCGATGGAAATATTGGTNATGAGCACCCCTTGACTCATAATCTCTCATGGTGTCCGGTTAATAAATATGATTTCACCTGAATCACTTGATTCTAACAAAATGGGATCTTCCACACNATGACCTATGTGATTCATGTTAATACCTNTGGTATCCTGTAATANAATACAAATTGATCCGTTAGAAACCATGAATCCCAGATCTCCCTTTTTAAATACCGATTTCTGTTTTTCCGCTCCAACTGTTAGCCCTGTTTCCACGTAAGCTAATTTACGGTCCAAAAAGTGCAGCCTCCCAGAAATTGGCATTACTTTGATAATATTTGAAAAAGTGATAGGTGACAGATGACGAACAAATTCCAACGCTATTTTCCCCTTGCTGCCAACTGTGAAATCGATATGAATTCTTGAGACAGTATTTGAATTACTCCACGTCATTGTCTACTACTGCAAATGAGTTCTGTATAGCTATTAATTTGTTCATTTATTAGCAACATTTAATTATATATTCACTTTTTTTGCATTTATTCTTGGTTTTAAGACGTTCTACATCTGAAAAAAATAAGGAAAAAAAACCCCTCAAAGTAAAAAAACAGCTTAAAATAAAAGGAGAGGCGGCAACTAGGGGCAAGAATCCTCAAGAAAAGGAAAAGAAAAGTAAGAAAACCAAAATTGAAAAGCCAGAAGTGGTCGAGGAGTCAAAAAGTAGCAGACCCAAAGATGAAGTAGTAGTATATCCAGAGATGGATTTTGAATCCAGAGAAATACCTCCTCAAGATAGCCAAGTTTTGATAGGACCTCCAACATTGACGCGATTTGAACGTGCAAGAATAATAGGAGCAAGATCATTGCAGCTCTCTCTTGGTGCACCAACTTTAATGGATTCATCAAACAAGTTTAATGATACAATCTCTATTGCTGTGGCAGAACTGAACTCGAAAGTTTTGCCTATTTCCATTAGAAGGGTTTTACCTAATGGCTTATATCAAGACATTCCAATTGATTGGTTAAAGTAGGAATAATAAAATAACAAATCCAAATTTTTTCTTTCGTCAGCCAGTATGTTTGACACCAATCGTAATCTAACTAATCAACGCCAAAGTGAAAATGCCCGACATGGATTCAACTTAGGAAAATTTAAATCTCGATATTTTACAACTCTATGAGGGTCAAAATTCCTACAATTCATAGTAATCACACAGGCCTTAATGCGATGATAATTTTAGAAGATGGTTCTACGTATCGAGGTACTGGATTTGGCTATCCAAAAACAGTTGGCGGAGAATTTGTTTTTAATACAGGTATGGTAGGATATACGGAGACATTAACCGATCCATCATATAGGGGACAAATATTGTGTATGACCTATCCGCTTATTGGGAACTATGGTGTACCAAGTAAATCTATCAAGGATGGGTATGGACTGCCAAAATATTTCGAGTCAGATAACATTCAAGTTTCAGGGCTGGTAGTTCACGAGTTATCTAACGTAGCGAATCATAGAGATTGCCACAAAACTTTAGATCAATGGCTTTATGATGAAAAAATACCAGGTATTAGTGGAATTGATACACGTGATCTAACCAAGAAAATTAGAATAAAGGGAGTAATGAACGGTGCTCTTTCAGTTTCAGAAAAACAAATAAATACAAAAACCCTCTTGGATACCGTAAAAAAGACTAGATATGATGGAATTAATTTTATGTCCCAAGTGTCTGTTGACAAAACTATCGAATATGGAGACCGTTCATTAGAACCAATAGTATTAATTGATACAGGTACGAAATATAGTATTATTCGTAATATTTTACGAATGGGTTATCGGGTTATTCGCGTTCCATGGGATATATCATTTAGTGAGTTAATTTCGNATAAACCTAAAGGTATCATAATAAGTAACGGTCCTGGAGATCCGAAAGTGTGCGATATTACAATAGAAACTGCTCTTAAATTGTTTGATTCATCATTGCCAATGTTGGGCATATGTCTAGGAAACCAAATTATGGCACTTGCAGCCGGAGGTGATACATATAAGTTGAAGTTTGGTCATAGAGGTCAGAATAAAGGATGCACTGATGTCAGCACCAATCAGACATTTATTACGAGCCAGAATCACGGATATGGGGTGAAATCAGATACTNTNGACAAAACCGGATTTAAAGCCTGGTATATAAATTCTGATGACAATACTATAGAAGGTATCAAGCATAAATCAAAACCTATAATTGCAGTGCAGTTTCATCCTGAAGCTTCTCCCGGTCCTTATGATTGTACGCACATATTCAATAGTTTTAAAGACCTTATTGAACAGAAGANTTCTAGCCAAAGTCGACTCAAATCTGTAAAGAAAATGGAGGTGGGAAAATTTTCCAAAGGATGAAACTATAAAGAAAGCAATAGTATTGGGCAGTGGAGCAATAAAAATCGGAGAAGCGGGTGAATGTCAGAAGTTCTGACCGCCAATTTGACTATTCCGGTTCACAATGCCTCAAAGCCTTATCCGAAGAAGGAATTAAGACAGTACTGGTAAATCCCAACATAGCTACTATTCAAACGGACACTAGATTCGCAAATAAGGTATATCTGTTACCAGTTAATGGATATTATATACAACAAATAATAGAAAAGGAACTTCCGGATTCAATTATGCTTGGTTTTGGTGGTCAAACCGCATTAAATTGTGGAGTATCTTTGCACGATGATGGGATCCTAGATAAGTANAAGATACGAGTGTTGGGAACTCCCGTGAATAGCATAAAGATAACCGAGGATAGAGAACAGTTTAAAAATGCTATGATAAANAGTAACGTTCCNGTNCTAGAGAGTGCACCGGCTTATAATTTGGAAGAGGCGCTNGGAGTCGCTGGNAAGATAGGGTATCCGGTAATAATAAGGGTAGCGTACACTCTGGGCGGTAAAGGGGGAGGAGTTGCGCATAACGAATACGAATTGCAAGAAATAGTACAACGAGGNCTTTCTTTAAGTCTAGTAAATCAAGTCCTTATTGAGAAATATATTGGGAGTTGGAAACAGATAGAATATGAAATGATGAGAGACTCAACAGGTAACAGCATTGCAATTTGTAATATGGAAAACGTTTTAGGAATGAGGGTACACACAGGAGACAATATTGTAATTGCTCCATCGCAGACTATCAATAATGAAGAATATCATAGATTACGTTCTGCCGCCATTAGAGCAGTGGAATATTGTGGTATAATCGGAGAGTGCAATATTCAGTTTGGTCTGGATCCCTTAAGTGAATCTTATTGTGCAATAGAAATAAATGCCAGGCTTTCAAGATCCTCGGCTTTGGCCAGCAAGGCGACAGGGTATCCATTGGCATACATGGCAGCAAAAATGGGCCTCGGTTACTCTCTTACAGAACTTGTTAATAGTATAACTAAGGCTACCACAGCATGCTTTGAACCTTCTTTGGATTATGTGGTGCTAAAAATGCCTAGATGGGATTTCAGGAAATTTGAATTGGTTAACAGAAGGATTGGTACTAGTATGAAGTCAGTAGGCGAAGTAATGGCAATCGGCAGAACCTTTGAGGAAGTCCTACAAAAAGCTATTAGAATGAACGATGGCGGAAAAATAGGTTTGGTTGGAAACGAAGAAAATTCAAAGGCAGAATTAGAATTAGTTGAACAAAAATTGCTGTATCCAAGTGATGAAATCTTATTCGATGTTGTTAGGGCAATGAGATTGGGAATTCCCGTAACTCGAATAAGTAAACTTTCCATAATAGATTCATGGTTCTTGGAAAAAATCAAAAATATTGTGGAGTTATATGATAAATTACATCAGGTAGATGTGTCTGAGATTTCTGAGAATTTGTTGCGAGATGCGAAAAAATANGGATTTTCAGATTTACAAATAGGTAAGTGTTTAGGCTTGAAAGANTTAAGTGCAAGAAAATTGAGACAAAAGTTTGGTATCAATCCAGTCGTAAAGCAGATAGATACTCTGGCTGCAGAATGGCCTGCGAAAACCAATTACCTGTATTTGACGTATGGGGGAGATAAAGATGATATTGTTTTTAGGAAAGAGAAAAATTCCGTAATTGTACTTGGTGCAGGACCATACAGAATAGGTAGTAGTGTAGAGTTTGACTGGGGTACAGTCAACATGGTATGGGGTCTAAAGAATAATGGCATAAAATCTGTATCAGTTATTAATTGTAATCCCGAAACAGTGTCTACTGATTACGATATATCCGATAGGTTATATTTTGAAGAATTATCACTAGAAAGGATTCTCGATATATATGAAAAAGAACGACCAAAGGGAATAGTCACATGTGTTGGAGGTCAGACAGCAAATAATCTTGTTCCTAAATTAGGACAACTAAATGTAAAAATTATTGGTACTGATAGTGTCCATACTGATATGGCCGAAGACAGAGAAAAGTTTAGCAAGTTACTTGATTCATTAAATATAAAACAGCCTCCTTGGAATAAATTTACAGATTTAAGTGGAGCAAAGATTTTTTCTCAAAAGGTAGGTTTCCCTGTGTTAGTAAGGCCTTCATACGTACTGAGTGGTGCAGCTATGAAGGTGATTTGGAATGAAGAACAGTTAGATCGGTATATAAATGAGGCAGCTCAAATCAGTCCTGAATATCCAATCGTAATTAGCAAATTCTTTCAGGATTCTGCCGAGGTTGAAGTAGATGCTGTGTGTAATGGTAAAGATGTCATCATAGGTGCTCTAATTGAACATATTGATAATGCAGGTATTCACTCTGGAGATGCCATGATGTGCATACCACCTTGGAGGCTGAATAGACAAACAATGGATACAATAGTAGACTACACTAACGTGATTGCCAAAAAATTGGAGGTAAAAGGTCCTCTTAATATCCAGTACTTGGTTAAAGATGATGAGGTTTATGTCATAGAGGCCAATGTCAGGGCGTCAAGAACCACACCTTTTGTCTCAAAAATAGTTGGAATTAACTTAATTTCGTTAGCGTCTAAAGCAATTCTCAATGGAAAATTACCAGAAGACCTTAACGAACCATGGTTAAAAATAAGTGGTTTTGGAATAAAGGTACCACAATTTTCATTTATGCAATTGGAAGGTTCGGATATAGTATTAGGAGTCGAAATGCAATCAACCGGCGAAGTAGCCTGTCATGGAAACAGTTTTTATGATGCCTTATCAAAGGCCTACGAAGCAGCCGGATATAATTTACCACTTTCAGGATCGGCCCTGATAACCATTGGAGGACAAAAAAATAAAGAAAAAATGCTTTCGGCAATCTCACTTATAAATTCCATGAAATTTAATTTATTGGCAACAGAACACACTGCTGAATTTATTAAAAGTAGAATAACTAGCAGCGTTCAGGAAGTACACAAGATAAGCGAACCAATAAGAAAGCCCAACATTGCAGATCTTCTCTACAACAAGAAAATAGATTTTATAATAAACATTCCATCAACGTCCACTATTGAAAAATATGTTGGAATGCTTGATGATGAATATCAAATCAGAAGAAAGGCAGTTGAAATGGGAATTCCAGTGCTTACAACAGTAGAATCTGCAATTTCTTTCATACATTGCTTAGAATGGAGAACCAAGAATAAACCCTCAATAAGTCCACTCTCCAAATATCGAATTAATTAAAGTCAGGATTAAAAACTTCACCTAAAGTATTCTCATTTCCAATAATAGTTCCATCTATTGAAACTATCAAACATTTATCTATAATTTCTTTTTTTAGTATTTTTTTCAAAATAGGCGAATTTATTTTCCCTTTTCTAGGTCTCCCATGCCCATAGACGTATCTATTAAATGATGGTAACAATACTATATCGAGAGATCCTTTTGCACTTGGAAAAATGGCCTCTTTTTTTACTTTCAAAAAGATCCACACCTTCTGTCCACTTAAAATACTATTCTCTCTAAAAAATGTAGGATGTGTGTGTCCCATAATTATTTTGTTTATATTAGATCTTAGCTCTGATGGAAATGTATGTCCATGTGTCAATAGAATATCGTCTAACACCATTCCTTTAACACCAATTAGGTGTATATTGTCAGGAGATATTAATCCTATTCTTGAGTCGTGGTTTCCGGGGATCAAATAAACTTCGCAAATTTCTGCCAATGAGTGTAAAAAATTAGGAATTAAATTCCAATCTTGTTTTTCCATTTTAAATATGTTGTCTTTAATGTCACCAAGTAACACAATGGAATTTACCTTGTTTGAGATAACAATATCTCTTAATTCTGTTTCGATATCTTTTATGATATGATACCAGTCAATAGCGATATCACTACTGCGTAACCAGTACGCAATACCTATATGTAAATCACTAATTACCAATACCCTATTCGGTTTACCATCAATAAATATGTCAATCAATAAAGCTGGTTTATTTTCAACTATATTGAGCTGACTCATTTGATAGCTTGATACATTTTCGCATAATAAAAACATTGGATACTTCAGACAAGAAAACAAATTGATTTACGGACTAACATTGTTGTTGGCAATAGTTTTTGAAAACAAATATTATCCAATAGATTATTATCGTATGACCTAGGACCCTTATTGTGAACGACATACCTGATTGCAATTTGCTTGTAACAACCTTCAANTATAGAGAAACCGATGCTTTTGACGAATTACTCCAGATCTTAGATACACTTGGGGATAAGAATCCTACAATTGAAATTACGTCTATTTCAGGGATCATAGTAGCCAAAACATNTATGGACCCCGTCCAAGTAGTAGAGGCTTGTAGAGAACTTGTAAGAAATGAACCATGGTTATTCAGGTATGTTCTCAGAATTATACCGCTGGAAAAAATATGCAGGGCTGAATTAACTGAGATTCATAATCTTGTCAAACAACTTTCCATGAAAATAGGTTACGATGAAACTATCAAAGTTATTATAGAAAAAAGACATACCAATTTACGTTCCAATGAGATTATTTCTAACGTTACTAGTGATTTAGATATTAAAGTAAACTTGAGCGATCCAAATTGGATAATATTAATTCAAATAGTAAATAGATTGGCGGGTATTTCAGTTCTGAGATCCGATCAAATTTTTAGCTCTGTCAAAGAAAAGATTTCAATTCAGTAAAAGAAAATAGATCATTATTTTCATCTTTCTTATTTTGATAATTGGCTTGTCTGATAAAATTGTATGGCCCAACAATCTATTGTGAAACAAGAGCCGCTTTTTCCGTCAATATTTTCAGAAATTCCTTTGTACTGGAATTCGTATTTGTAAACTGCATTCTTCTGCATATGTTAACCATTTTTTCTCTTGTAGCATTCAACAGTGAATCATTTTGGTCGGCGAGTGTTTTCCGCAAATATCGTACAGACTTGATAAGTTGATATTTAGTATCAGATATTAAAACGAAACATCCAGAACTATTATTTTTAATACCTCCAATATTAATTGCCTTATCAACCTGGTTACTGCAAATTAGTCTTAACAAGAGTTCCATTTCCAATCTTTTAGCAACTTTGATCTTTCTCTTGTTTGCCTCTAAGATAATCTTCAATACCTCGAAGATGTGTTCTTTCCCAAATATGTGACTTGGGTTAATACCTTGAATCATTACCGTGGGATACAGTTCTCTAAACTTTGCTATAGATGTTCCTATATCTGGTATATGTAAAGTCTTGGCACATAGTATCACTACATATGTTGAATCAATTTTGTATAACGGAATGTTGCTAATTGTAGCTATCTTTTCTGCCATGTCAGCATGACTGTTTAAATTATAAGAGCTATCCACCATGGATTAAGTTCGCAATTGTTACAATATCTCCAGATTTGATTTTTTGGTCATTTCCAGAAATTGACAAATCTGCACCATTAATCAAAATTAACAGGTTTTCCTTATCGAGATGCTTGGAATTATTCATGCGCTCATGAAGTATGGAAAATATATTTGATAATGTAGTCTCTTTTTGATGAATTATTATGTTATCTTTGCCACAATATTTCTTAATGGATCCTAGTAGCTTTAAGGTGATCAATTTACCAATAATGACCTAGTTCGTTATGTCTCCTCGACATCTTCCTCAATTTTCTTGTTTTGGTCTTTTGTTTGCCTGTTGATATATGAAGCAATATAACCGGCTATCTGATTTCTCAGTTCTTTAGATCGAACTTTTGCAATCTCATCTATTGTTTTCTTATTCTGTTGAAAGTCAACGTTGAATTTATTTGGATATCGGTTTAAGAGCTCTGTTGAAAGTTTCTTAACTCTATTCAATATCACACACTTATCATTAAAGGCTATTTTATACCTTCCTTATTACAGAAACTGTTGATACACGTTAGTCAAAGAATAAAATTGAATTAGTTTCTATTCTTTCCATTACATTCGTTGGCGATTCGCAAAGAAGTTCTGCTATACTTCTTACAATACTCACAAGACATGAAGTGGGGAGAGTAAATACATTAGTAAAGCAAGATGGATATCTTACTGGTCCGTCAGTCTCAATTAATAATCTTTCTTCATTTGTTAACTTTAGTAATTTTTGCTTTCTCTTAGAGTATACCAGTGATGGCCCATAAGAGAGATACAATCCCATATCAACAGACTTTTCTAATTGTTGTGAGGATCCATCAAACCAATGAAGGCATACTTTTTTCAAATTAAATGTAGATAATATACTCAGAATTTCATCAAGTGAATTTCTAGAATGAATAGAAACTGGTTTACCATAGGCTTCTGCAATAGTTAACATCTTGTTGAATACCTCGTATTGTAACGGTTTAGTATTTCCTTCTTGATCGTAGTACGCGGGATCCAATCCAATTTCTCCAATACCATCAATATTATNTACATTGTCAGTAACAATTTCCTCAAATTTTGATATATTCTCAGNCGCGTATTGCGGATGAATCCCAATAAAATTATAAANAAAATCATGAACGCTTTTTTCCTCAAAGAGTCNTAACGCCTTTAACGAAGTTGAATTATTCACTGTCACTGAGCACGCTTTCAAATCCAGCCCCTTTATAGTTGCGAGTATNGATGGCAAAAAATTATCATATACAGGATCTGTAAGATGGATGTGAGAGTCGCATAATACAGGTTTCAATTCAGATTCTGGTCATCACAGGTTAAACTTATTTAATCAATTTATTTAGAACAACAAAGTCCTTCATGTAACCAATTCTATCCTTCTCTTATCTTTCGTTAGCCAACTAACTCTCACTAATCCAAATATCTCTAAATCCAGTAACGTTTTGTTTAAATCAGCAACTGTAATTTGTACTCCATCCTTTTCTAAATTACTCACTAGCTCATTATCTGACAAATTTCCTAGCTCTTTTATCTTTTCTAATACAATATTTCTTAATGGATATTTCAAGTATCTTCACTGATTTCAGAATATAATTATGATTACTTGATTTGATGCATATTATAAATGCTCTTCTAAAAATTCATGATTTATTTTTGAGTAGATAAAATGTGATCAAATTATTTCTTTGTTTTTAATGAAAGTAGGTCAAAAATCTGTTGGCGCACTTTGATTTCTACGAGTCTAATACACGAGATCAATAGAAATAAAGAAAAAATAATCATGAAATAAATCTGATTTGAATTAATTTTCCAGTGGCCTTAGAGTAAAGACAAATCTTGATCCTTCAAATTCAGTTATTCCCTGTCTTTCCCAGTTTACTTCATAATCGTGGGTAATTTGTTTTCCAATAATGCTAATTTTTCTCGGAAGTTGAGAAAACAGGCTCTCTACCTTTTCCAGATTTTTTGTCATCAATAATGATCTTCGCCTCTTCATCAGGTACTTCACTGCAACATTTTTGTGAAGATATCCANATTCCTGAATCTTTTCATTTCCGTTATCAATTATGAATTCGCGCTTGGTCATTGCGAATATCAGCATTATTTACTTAAAAAGAAACACTGTCAAATCTATTAGAACAACATAGGTTAATTTAATCGCATGAAGATGGTTCTTAGCTTTCCGTAACTAGAATTTAACATTTTGTAATTTTTCGTACAATATACTTGCATTTTACATAAACAAGAAAGCTTTATTACTTTTATTTGATAAATTAATTGTATGTATTCCCAAACTTATTCTGTTCCTCATGCAGTTAGACAAATTATAGGATCAAATACGTTATTTTTTCAAGCATTAAGCACGGGCATAGCAAATTATACCGCTTTGGCCCAGAAGATAAAACCAGAAGTCGAAAAGCTGACAAAATCTGAAGTCAATGTAAATACTCTAGTAGTAGCAATTAAGCGATTTGCAGATTCTCTAGACGGAATTGATTATGAATACCATCCAATTTTTGAAGGGGTGAGAATGAGCTTGACTGGTAGTATTATTGATATCGACTTTCACGAGACGGACGACGTCTATCAAGTTTTAGATGAAATACTTGAGCTTGGTACCGGATACAATATGTTCCGGACTAATAAGCAAATTAGATTGTTTGCTGAAGATATTGATGAAATTCGGACTATGTTCAAATCATCCCCCAAGCGAGCTATTGGAGAAATAAAGGATGGTCTCTCTAAAATAACAATTACTGTTCAATTAGATAAGGAGAACACATATGAAGTATTGTCACTTGTTCTGTCATTATTACATAACAACCGTATTCCACTGTACAATGCTTTTTTCACACAAAATGAAATAATTTTAATTCTAGGGATGAATGACGCTGCCAAGGCGTACGAAGTAATCAGAGAAAAACTATATGGTCAGAAATAGGTAATTGCTATTTCTTACTGCATTCAGTGTGACAATCAAATAATGTTTGTTACTATCTGGCACTATCTATAGTACTGGACGGAAACTTTCTCTCCAGGTTTGCCTTCTCTCTGAGCCTTAATCTTTTTTACACCTTCTTCAATATGCCTCATCATTACGTGGGCTTCTGATGCATGTCTAGCAGCCTCTTCAGGTGTTGGATATTTTGCGAGGTATTCATGTAGAACTAATGATACGGCTGTATTTATAACAGAGCTTGTATCGGCACCGCTGAAACCATCTGTCATTTCGGCTATTCTGGCCAAGTTAACATCTGAACCAAGTGGCTTATCCTTGCTGTGTATCTCCAATATCTTTTGCCTTGCTGATTTATCGGGCAAAGGCACTAACAATATTTTGTCAAATCTACCAGGTCGTAATAAAGCGGTATCAATAATATCTGCTCTATTTGTTGCAGCTAACACTACGACACCTGAAAGCGATTGAATCCCATCTAATTCAGTAAGCAATTGCGAAACCACTCTTTCTGTAACCATGCTATCTCCGCCCATTCCTCGAACTGGAGCAATCGAGTCTATCTCATCAAAAAATACTACACATGGAGCTGCTTGTCTTGCTCTTCTAAAAATCTCTCTAATCCCTCGTTCTGATTCGCCTACCCACTTACTTAGCAATTCAGGACCCCTTACGCTAATGAAGTTAGCCTCAGACTCCGTAGCAACAGCTTTAGCCAAGAGGGTCTTGCCAGTACCTGACAATCCATGCAACAACAGGCCCTTTGGCATAGCATGTCCGAGTTTTGTATATAGCTCTGGGAATCGTAGTGGCCATTCTACAGCCTCCTGCAATTCGCGCTTTATATCTTCCAGTCCACCTATTGCAGACCACGGAACGTCTGGGGATTCCAGATAAACTTCTCTCATTGCGGAAGGCGTCACTTCCTTTACAGCATTATCAAAATCGGCTTTGGTAACTATGAGTTTATTTAAGACTTCGGGAGATAGTTTCTCATCTTCCAAATTTAATTCAGGGAGCAATCTTCTCAAACACTTCATTGCTGCTTCTTTACAAAGATATTCTAGGTCCGCTCCGACAAAACCATGNGTTACTGCGGCCACTCTATCTTGTTCTACATCGGTGTCTAGNGGCATGTTTCTTGTATGAATTTGCAATATTTCCAATCTTCCACGCTTATCAGGTACTTTGATTTCAATTTCTCTATCAAATCTACCCGGTCGTCTCAGGGCTGGATCTATNGCGTTTGGACGATTTGTAGCNGCAATTACTATTACCTTACCTCTTGCTTCAAGGCCGTCCATAAGCGACAATAATTGAGATACGACTCTCCTCTCTACTTCACCAGTAACTTCTTCTCTTTTGGGGGCAATTGAATCTATTTCGTCAATAAATATAATAGAAGGCGCCTTTTCTTTGGCTTCCTTGAAAATCTCTCTTAATCGTGCTTCAGATTCACCATAAAATTTACTCATAATTTCTGGTCCAGAGATACTTATAAAATGAGCATTACTTTCGTTCGCAACTGCCTTTGCAAGNAGCGTNTTTCCAGTTCCTGGAGGCCCATACAACAATACACCCTTTGGTGCTTCGATACCTAATTTTTCAAAGATTTCAGGATGTCGTAATGGCAACTCTATCATTTCTCTAACTTTCTGGATCTCTTCTTTTAGGC
>Ga0065705_10104597_pt1 | contig 12949 bp, 4 predicted proteins | sample SwibulcommuniRL2_FD_59092 | JGI IMG/M metagenome (GOLD analysis project Ga0065705, IMG submission 59092) | Bulk soil microbial communities from switchgrass field near Rose Lake, East Lansing, Michigan, USA - RL2 Bulk Soil v2 (version 2) | ecosystem: Environmental > Terrestrial > Soil >...
CGCTGCCGGCGGCCGCTGCCAGGCGCTCGTCAAGGAGATCCCTGGCAGCGAACCTCCCAAGTTCACGATCTCAACGACCATCTCCTTCGACCTCAAGCTGGGGACGAGCGTCGCCAAGAATTTGGAAGCCAAGCCGGGCGCGCAACAGGATAAGGGACTGAAGGCCAACGTGAGTGGGGGCGCCGGTGCCTCGCTCGGGATGTATGCGTCTTTCAAGCGTGAGCTGACCGAAGCCGAGGCCGGGAAATACCTCGAGTTCATCAAGCAGCACGGTCGCGGTTCGGCGCTTCCCGAACACAGAATTCTCGCGACCGGCGCCACACAGGGATGGGAGTCAGCAAAGCGGCTCTGGCAGGCGATGAACGGCTCGCCGGAAACTCTTAGATCGATGAAACCCGGCGAAGAGGTCGAGACCAACGTCGAGGTTGGCGGCGAAGCCAAGCTCGGAGTCGCTGGCGGTCAGAGCAGTCAGGGTGGGCTGTCGCTTGGCGGCGAGGCAACCGCCACGGGCAAGCACAAGATCAATGTTCGCAAAGCCGCGATGCCGGATGGCAAAATCCTCGTGACAGCGGCGATCGACGACGAAGGAGAAATCGCCGGATCGCTAACCGCCAGTATGGGAATCGTTGGAATGAAGGCAGGGAAGTCATACACCGAGGGTCGGGGCCGCACGGTCGTGTTTATCCTGGACCCGAACGACCCGTCCTGCGGTTCACAGCTCGCCGCGATCGAGCACGCCGCAACGCCGGAGGACCTCGACCGCATCACCGCGAAGCGATTGTCAAAGACTGATAAACAAGTCGAAGGCGAGGGGTCAAGTCCGGGGGTGAATGTCGGGCCAGTCTCGATTGATTTCGTCGGCAAGGGTACGCTCACCTCGGAGGTTACGCGGGACGAGGCCGGCAAGGTGATTGGATCGAAATACACGGGCGAGAACCAGGGCGGCGGCACAATCGGCGTCGGCGGGGTCAAAGTCGGGGACTCAAAGACGGAAACGTATGTGGGCGAGGTCGATAAGTCGGGCCAGGCGACGGGCGAGCTATCTGAAACCAAGAAATCCACGAGTCTCAGCAAAACGGTCCTGAGCGCGGGCGGCAAACTCACCCAAGACCCATTGGGGACCCTGATGAGCCCGGGAAAGCTGATAGAGGAAGAGTCGGAGAAAAAGGGCACCGCGATCGCCGATCCCCAGATCATGACGATGTGCTATGCGGCACTCGACAGAGCCAAGTGGAACGGGAGGGTCGGTGGTTACAGGCAAGAGGATTGGATCAAGACAGGTAATAAGATCCGCAACGCCTGTGTCGTCCGCGGCACCGGGCGCGAGGCGGAAATTGTCTCAGTCGACAAGAACGCGGTGCAGCAGGCACTCGCGAAATGGACCAAAGCCGACGCCGACGGACGAAAGGAGGCGCTCGACTCAATCATCCGCCCGCTCGGCGGGATTCCCGAGGGCAAGGCATTTGCGTTCCCGGATGGAACCGAAGGCATGAAAGCCGAGTGGGACGCACTGATCATCAAAGACCCGCTCGAAACCGCGCGCACCAAGCTGGCGGACAAGAAGACCCAGGAGGCGCTGGCAGAGATGCAGACGGTGAGGGGCAGGGTCGCCCATCTCTACGCGAGCGTGAACAGCGCCTCGTACAAGTGGGGAGGGCTCGAGATTCAGCACGCGGAGATGCTTGGTCACATCAACACGCGGATCAACGAGGTAAACAAGGCGATTCGCGAGTTATCCGGGACGGGCGCCGCAGCACCGAAACCGGGCGCGCCGGTCGTCACGCCGGCCCTGACCACCGGCGAGGTCAAGGAGCAGGAGAACCGTGCCCGAGCGGACGACGCGCGCGCCGACCTCGAGACCTACAACAACAACATCGCGACGATGAAGGGCTACGCAGACTCGGTTTTCAAGAAACTCGCTCAGGTGGAAGCGAAGATCAAGGACGAAGGCTTATTTTCGGGCAGCAAGATGTCCCGCATCATCGAGGCCAACCCGATGGTCAAGGAGGCCGAGGATCTGATCAAGATCTGGGACGCGCTGTACTGGCAAACATTCGAGCTTTACAAGAAGCTGTCGCCGTTCATGGCGCTCGACAAATCGCGCCTCGAGAAGCTGCACACGGCGGGCGCGCGCGCGCGTTGGCACACCGTATACGACCTCACACGCGACACCTCAATGGCGGGGAGGGCTCTTTAGACCAAGAGGTTCTCGAGTGCATTCCCCGGATCGCCTCGTCTGCTGAAAGGCGGCATCGCCTTGCCGCCCCTTAGAGAAGCAAGGCTGTGCAAATGACATTTTCGCGGCGAAATCCCGCCAGTTCCGATACTCGCTCGAGGCCGCCTATTTGTAGCTTGGACGATGCCGATCGGCAGAATGGATAGGGCTATGCCGCTTTGTGTTCAATTCGTTACGATGAGGATAGTCGCCTTCTTCCCGTTCGGGAACACTATATTGTAGTGCGCGTTTCTTCTATGAGGTCCCGGTGCTGTACCCTCCTCGTGAACGTCGGTCGCTGCGGGGTTCCTTATGTTGATCAGATCCCCACGATACGTGCCCTTCGGAGCTGTCTCCCATGGGTCACGCTCAGACCCGGTGTAAGGTCTGATGTCGGGCATATTCGAGAGAAGCGCCCTCGCCGTCTGAATATCAGGAACAATAACGTCACGCCCGGCTCGCAGGTCCGCGACCAAACTCGCCTGTCGTCTCGTCAGTGCCGGAACGCCTGACGGTGGCGCTTCCGTGGGTCCGAGCTTCCTTAGAGAAGGGCCCTCATACGGCGGAGGGCCTCCGCCAGCGGCCCCACCGCTCTTTTCAGCCGACGCCTTCGATCCTTCATCGGTCTTAGATTCCGGGAGTGTCGCCTCAATTGACATTGCCGGAGACGAAGGTTTCCCTTCGGCCGAGTTCGCCGCCGGTCTGGGCGCGACCTCCGCCGACATTCCTCGCCCGACTTCCAGACCGGCCCCGCCTTGGTAGGCGTCTACACTTTGGCCCTTGCTCCCTGCGTAGACTACCATCCCGGCGTCTCCCAAACTGCCAACACCGGCGAGGAACTCCTCCCATTTCTCACCGCCGGTCAAACGCCCGATCACCCGCCCGGCAAGTGAAACAGGCCCGCTACTGATCACTCCTTCCACCTTCTGCTGATACAACTGATACTGGCGGTACAACTCCTGTCTGCGGCTTTCACGCCACGCTACGAACCTCTCGCCACCGTACTTCGCCGCTACCTTATCCTGGCATTTGCGAGTCGGACCTCTGAACCAGTGAGCTTCATCACAAGCGTCCCTTTCCTTATGATAGCGTGCCCAGAATTCGTCGCTAAACTCTTGTTTTGTCAGATATTCGGGATCTCTGTTGTCGTTGGTCACATCGCCGAGCTCAGCGAACTGGCTCCCATTTCCGAGTTTCTTGACCATGGCGTCGTAGCGCTCCGCTCGAGACATCGGTTTCCCGGTCTTGATTTCGAACCAAGACCAGGGATTCCTCGTCGGAGGGACCTTCCCGGTTTTAAGGTAGACGTTGTGAGCAGCTGTCAGCTCTTGCGCGGCTTGCTCGAGCGCGCCAACGTCCACGATGCCAAAGGGAGTATGGATGACTCGTTGATTGGCAGGGGACGCATCGACCTTTTGGGTAGAGTTTGCGTTCGTCACGCTTGCGCCAATCGACTTCGCAGGCGACACCAGTTTAAGGCTTGACGGCGAAGAGTCGTCTTCGTCAGATGCGTAGGTGTTCTGAGATAAGGGTAGATAGACCACCTGTCCTGGCGATAATCTTGTCGGATCTTTGATCTGCGGGTTTGCCAGAAGCAGATCGTCCGGATCGACCTTCAGCCGTCGCGCGACCTGACGCAGATCGGTTTCCCCCGCTTGCACTGAGGCTCCGCAACTGCTCAGAGGCGCCCGGCGCAGCAGTACGCCGGGGTAACTGGTCAGCGCTTCCTGGAGCACATGCGTGAGCTCGTGGGCTAGGATGGCCACACCCACGCCGGTCGAGGGCCTGTACTCGCCTTCGCCGAATACGATCTCGTTGCCCACCGTGTAGGCATGCGCGTTCACGTCTCTCGCCGATCGCTGAGCAGCTTTATCAAAATGCACCCTCACCCGAGAAAAATCTTGACCGAAGCGTTGTTCCATGTCCTGTCGTAATGCCGGCTCCAGCGGCTGGCCTGAATTGGCCAGGGCTTGATCTACACTGGCTGGGGCCGCGTCCACATGTCCGCCTTGTTCTCCGGAGGAGCACTGGATGCGCGGTGCAGTACTGTTGATGACCCGATGCGTCGGAGCGGCCATCACCTGATTGGCCACCCGATCGGCCTCCAGTTCAAGCGGGTCGGTGCTGGAACCGATCGTGAGCTTGCGCTGCAGGCCAACCTTCGTCTTCTTGCATTCGGCGCACTCACCGCCACCCGCCGTGTGCTTGCCGCACGCGCATTGGCGTTGCAGCAGCCCAGTCGGCGCCGGCACTTGAGTCGTGACTGCCCTAGAGAGTGTCTGTTGCCGCGTTACGGTCATGGTGTCCACGGAGGGTTGAATGAAGTTGCTGAGAGCGTCATGGGTGTCCGTCGCCGCCGTCATAACACAGGCGCCAACGACGTTCCCATCGATTCGTGGGGGTCGAAAGTGCCATCGGCTGGCCCCACAACAGCTGAGGATAGATGACGCATTTCGTCCGATGACACGAAGTCCGGAGTGAATTCGGACTAGCCGATTGCCTTGCCCCGCCTCCTCTTGCCACCCGCCGGCTTAGCCTCTTGCCTGTCGGGTGGAAGCTGGACGGCTTCCACGAAACAGCTGCTCAACGGCTTGAACTCACAATGGCAGGGTTTCTGGTTCATCTCACCATTCAGCCACCAGACGAAGCCCAAGGGGGCGAAGTGGTGCCCCACGCCCTGAGGAGGCAGGGGTTTCTCTACCGATCTTCCCATCGCGTCGGTCGTTAGCGGCCATTCAAGCTTGCCGGTCGCCACTCGAGCGGGAATCAGCCAGTAATCTCCGGTGTGATACGGGCCTCCGCCGAGGAACTGCACTTGAACTCCGTCCTCCAGGTTGAACCAGCGTAGATTGTCGGGGGTTCCCTCCGTGATCTTAATCACGCCATGCTCCAGATCGACCTCCTCGGTGGCGGTCTGGTCCCATCGCCGCACCTTGGGGTGCACGAGCTTGTCGCTCCAGGGGAAGGCGCCGGTCTCCGGCCAGGTGCCCGGATCCACCGTCAGCGTGTCCCCTTCGACTTTCGCGAGCTGGACGAGCGTGCCGGGCTGGCCTCGCAACTCCAGGGTATCGTCGGACAGCTCCACCCAATTGCCCGCGGCGAAACCTCGCGCCCGTCCCACCAGCAGATCGTTTCCGGTGGTCCCCAGCCACGCCGCCGCGACGCTCCCGTTGTCGCGCGACCACTTGAAGGTAGCATCTCCGGCCTCGCCGCCATCGTGGATTTCGACGCGATAGAGCTGGTTCTCAAGGCCTCGGTACTTGGATTCGGGTGCCGAGATGCAGGGATCGTCGCTTCCCTCCCCCGGATCGATTTGCGCCACCAGCAGCGGCGGGTCGGGAAGGAGCTGCGCGAGCGGATCTTTGCAATCCGCTCCCTCGGGTTCCTCCCCTCCCTCGTCCATATCGCCCGGTTTCAGACCCGTCGGCAGCGCCTTCACCTGCCAGACAACCTGCGCGCGCGTGCAGGTGTCCGGATCCCCGAGGGCCTTCTCACGGATGAGGTCGTCCTCAAGGGCGGTGATGTGCCGCTCCCACACGTCGAGAAATACCCAGAAGATCTTGTCGGTGGGCTTGTCCTGTTCCCCCAGGAGCCCGTCCTCGGGCGGCGGGACGTAACCGTGCTGGTTCGAGTACGGACAGGGGGAATCGTTTTCGACGAGAAAACCGTCCACGTAATAGCGGCCCTTGCCGATCGTGAGGCCGTCCGGTCCGGCGCTCAGCTCGAACCCATGGTTCTCCACCGGCGCGGCGTAAGGCCCGATGAGATCGCGCGCGAGGGTCCGGAGGTAATGGAGCAGGATGGCGGTCTGCTCGTTGTCGTCCGCCTCGACCGTGACGCGTCCCTGCTGATGCAGCACTCGACTGAAGTTCTTTTCTGGTCTGAATGTGTCCCGGGTGAAGTCACCTTTCATGGCTGGTTTCCTTGTCTTTGGCAGCGCGGGAACTTGTGCCATGCGCCGGGCTGGTCGCCAGGCGCGGCGTGAATCGGAGAACCTGAGCTTCCGACCTCGATGCAATCACCTCACGTCGCAAAAACAATTCCGACCTCCATTTCCGCCGGGGTGAATTCCTCCAGCCTGGCTCGCAGGTTCGCCTCGCGCTGCGGCTGAAACAGATCGTGGAAGGCGCCCATCTCCGACTCGTCTTCGGCGCCTCGCCTAATCTCGGCGGCGCAAGTCAGTGACAGCTGGGCGTAGCCAGGACTGCCGTAGCGGGAGCTCGTGAACTGAGGCCGCACGCGCAGCCGCTCGCACCGGATGGCCCCTTGCTGCGCGTCACGATCGCTGATGTTCTCCTTGACGGCCTGCTCCACCAGATCAGGCTGACAGTGGTACCGGCGTGGGGTGCGGCAGCCGGCAGGCACGTAGCAGAATCGCATGCAGCCGAGCTGCCTGCGGGCTACGTTCAGGCAGCCCAGGAAGATGCAGTCATCCGCGACCTCAATCGCCCGCACGTCCACGATGCCGAACACGGTGCACCGCCGCATCGTGAGAATGGCGTGCGCCACCGCCAGGCCGGGGGCGCCGATGGCCTCCTTCTCGAGATCGGTGGCGTCCAGAATGCTGTCGGAGATATGCAGAGGAATGGGTTCGGAGTTGACCTCGTCCTCGTTAATCGCGATGGAACCCAGGATGCTGTGCTCGATGCAGACCCTGGCGCGCAGGTTGAAGACTTCGAGGCTCGGCTCTGCGGGGCGCAAAGGCTCACATTCGCAATCGATTCCCCAGCCCGGCACGAGCGTGCAGTGGCGGATGACCACCTCGGAGCCGCAGATCGGCATGCGCGCATCCTCGGACGTGGGGCGCTCAGGTCCGGTGACCTGCAAGGGTCTTCCGGTCACGAGCAAGCCGTCCAGGGTGAAACGGCTGCCGCGTCCCATGGTGACCGAGAGGGCATCCGGCAGCTCGGTTCGCCAGTCCAGCAGGCGAATCACCGGACGCTTGCCGTTGGCGGCGCGAATCTGGAGCGTTTTCCCCGCTTCCAGCGTGAGCGAGAGGGGCTCCACATAGACCGCGCTGTCGGTCAGCTCGATCACGGAGTCGTCAGGCGCGTCCTGGCTCCTCTGCTTGAGGGCGTCGCCGATTCTCTGAAACTTCTGACCGATGCCCACCCGGTAGGTTTTCGCCACGCTCGCGATGCGGATCTCCTTCGTCGCGTCGGCGGGATTGGGCGCACTTACGGTCCGGCCGGCGGGATCGAACATGTCCCGGCCATATTCACCGCCGCCCAGGTCGGCGCTGAAGGCGTAGTGGTACGACACCCGGACACCTTTCTTGGGCAACTGGCCGGATGGGAAGGCCAGCCGGCCGAGAACCGGGTCGAGGGCGACATGCTTCGGCGGGGGGACGTATTGCCACTCCGACAAGTCCGCTGCGATCAGCGCGCTGACGGGAAGTGGCTCGTCCGGATCGAATCCGGCCCAACCTTCCGCCCAGACCGCCAGGCTCTTCCCCTTTCCGTAAAAGCGGCCCGGAGCCTTCTTGAACGCCCGGCGGCTGATGGGCGCGGGGACGTTCAGAAGATCCGCGATATGAGCGGCATCCGCTTCAGGCTCGGGCTTGATGAAGAGGGGCGTGTCCTGGCCCAGCACGCTGAAGGTGAGGCAATGAGGACCGGCACCCTCGTCGCAACAGGCGGAAGTGCGGGTGACGGAGTAAGGCCGGAGCCGCCAGACGAACACCGCGACCGTCGGGATGTTGTACCGGCCGGCGGTGCGGTGCGAGTTGATGCGCCTGACGTCCACCGTGTGCGCCAGCGAATCGAAAGGTCCATCGACCTGGTCCAGGCACTCCTGTCGTCGGACGCTCACCGTGCGGGCGCGGTCCAAATGAAGGTGGTTGATGTTCTGGCTCCACCCCAGGAGCTTGAAGAACTCCACCGCCCTCGCCGGCCAGCCGGCCACGTCGTTGGCGAGCAGCTCGAGCAGGGCCAGGGTGCCCTTGCGTCGCCGATAGCGAATCGTGTTGGCCACTTCGCGGCGCGGAATCAGGACCCGGTTCAGTGCCCTCCCCTCCGGGGTTGTCCCATCCGCCGCTGTCCCGGCGTCATGCACGGGGCGGTAGCCGATCAGGTCTGCGACATAGGGCACCGCCCAATCCTCGGTCGTTTCGATGAACCAGTTCTCATACAGCCGAGCGATGTCATCCTCGACGAGGTTCAGCTGCTCCGAGAGAACACTGAGCAAGGCGCGAAGGGGAAACTTTCCCTTCGCGTCACGCATCCGGTAAAGGACGGGAAGCAGATCGTAAAGGCGATCAAGACGTGGGTCCGGGGCGCTGCTGCTCATGGTAGATACCCGATGATGGTCAGACGATCTGGTTCAGAATCAACGTTTCAGGAATCGCCGGGGTGAAAACGACAAGCTGCGCCGGTCGCAAAGTCCCGCTCTCGAAATCGGCCAGGTTGGCCTCCACGCGTTGCGCCGTGCCGGAGCTCACGATCGCCTGCGCCGCCGCTTCGAGCTGTTCCAGGCTCTGCAGCTGCCTGGCGCCACTTGAATCGGTCAGTTTTTCGTCGATTCCTCCAAACACATCGACGTCCACGTAAGCCACTCCCCGGGTGTTCTGCATGACGCTGATCACCTCGCAGAGCAGAGCCGCCTGGCCCAGGTTGCGCTTCTGGAAGCCGAAGGCGTCCAGGATCCGCCCGCGCACCTTTTGAGCGACCGATTCCCATAGATAGTCGGGCGCGAGGCGGATGCTCGCGCTCAGGACCAGCAGCTTCAATTCGCGCGAGTCCACCTGTACGGGAGGACCGGTTTCACCGAATTTCCGTAAGGCGAGGGGCAGATTGCGGTAGAGGTCGGAGACGGGATCGATGGGGGCGTCATCGACGCCCGCAATCGTGACGTGGACCACTTCGCGACGGCCATCGCTCAGGCGGCGCGCCGCCGCCTTGCCGATGCCCGCGAAGGTTCGCGTGAAGTCGGCGTAGTCCTGCACCGAGACGAGACGGTCCAGCGCCATGACCGCGAGCGGCGTATTGTCGCGTGCCTGAGCGAGGTTGTCCTTGTCGGCCCCGCCGGAAGCGCGCAACGGGTTGATGACGCCTTTCACCCCCAGCGGCCTTGTCTGCAGCAGGCTGACCTGCTCGGCGAGCACGTTGCCCGCCTTGCCGATGCCGTTGCGGTACTTCGCTCGCAGGTTTTCGATCCCGGTGGGCGGGCGTGCTCCGTGCCGGCCGTCTCCAAAGGTCACCGTCGTCTTGCCGTCGTCGTCGGTCTTGGTGACAAATCTCCGATCCCGGCCCTTCAAACCGACCAAGGTGTCCGTTTCCTTCCATTCCACCTCGTCCACGTAGACCTTGAGCGTACTCTCCACCCCTGCCGCCGTAGGGGCCGCCACGAAGGTGAGCGGAGGCTGCTTGAGCGTGAAGGACTGCAGGGCCAGCCCCGCGTCACCGCTACCCAGCCTTTCCTCCCGGGTTTCGCCGTGCGTGGCTTTGACCACGTTGCCGTAGATCTTCAGGGATTCACGCTTGTAGCGGAAGGCCGTCTGTGTCGCCAGGAGCAGCGTGGTGTGCGTCTTGTCGGAGGGGAGCTGCTGGTCGTAGCCGTGATCCAGGCCGGACACCATCAGGAGCTCGCTGGCCGTGACGCCGCTCACGCCCGGGATATCGGTTCGCTCGCCGGAGAAAATCACCCAGCGGCCGGATGCCAGCTCCTGGTGGAGCATCCCGAGCTCGATGGATTGACCCGAGACCTCATCGGCCATCGGCGCCTCGGACAAGGTGAGCTCGGCGCCCTGCGCATAGACGAGCGTTCCACGCAACGTCGCCATCTCGAAGGCCGGTAGCGCGCCCGCTCCGGAGTCCTGGGCAAGGAGATCGCCCAGCGGAGCGCCATCGGAGTCTGATGCGCTCTTCCACCAATCCTCCTCGAATGAGAGCTGCGTTGTCTTGCCGCTGAGGCCGTAGGCGGTGCGCTGCAGGGTTTGAGCGGTGCTCACGCGCCGGACCTGCCGTGTGACAACTTTCTTCTCTTGTTCCTGAATGTAAATCTGAGTGTGAATCAGGAGGTAGCTGTCGGCCGAAATCTCTTCGTGCGCCGAGTCGAGGTAGAGCGCATCCTCTATCTCGTCCGTCACCAAGCCCCAGTCTTCCCATTGGCTTTGTGGCGTGATCTGACCTTTCTCGTGACCGTCTTTGGTGTCGGTGTAGTAGGTAGGCAGCTTCGCGGCCCCTGACCCGAACAGAGGCGCCACCACGCTGAGGGTGAATACGCCCTTGAGCTGCGGTGGGGTCGGATTGACGTTCGCGTTCGACCAGGCCTTGTAATAGGTGTCCTTGAGGCGTGGCGCGAGATTGATCAGCAGCTGGGAATGGGCGTCCGATCCCTTCGCAAATGACGCGACCGGGCTTCGGCTCAGCTGGAGGGAGTTGGCGGCCTGGGCGATGGGCTCCTTCAGCAACTCTCTCACGAACTTCGACGGATCGGTGGTCACCGAGCCGGACGAAGCGGAGTCTTTCGTGGCCAGAATCTTCCTCACTTCCTCGATGAAAAGCTTCAGCCGTTCTCGAATCTTCACCAGCATTTCATCGTCCTCCGGATCCGGAGGATCCTCGGTCCCCCCGCTGTCGACGGGTTTCTTCAGAGCCTCGGCCCACGCGACGAGGAAGGGCCATGACCCCAGAAGGATCTGGGCTCGAATCTGCTCGGCCAAGGGAGCCAGCTTGCTCTCAGGCGTCTCACCCGCCTCGGGATTCTGCGCGGCCGCCGAAGCCAACAATTCGTCCAATACCGTCAGGACGGCCAGCACGAGTGGGGGGACTGGCAGCAACGCGAGTTTGGTTCGGTTCTCGGTGAAATCAGCCTTGACCTCGGCGACCGTCCGGAGGACCGAGGAGCTGCCGTCCTCGCCAAACACCAGCAGAATGAAATCGCCGGCCTTCAAATTGGTGGCCGTCCCCTCCACATACAGCTCCGCGATGGTCATGGCATTCTCGAGCGTGATGTTCTGCGGCCGCCCGAGACGGACCTGCAGGTTGTTCCAGGCCGACCGCGCCATGAGAGACTCGCTCGTCTCAAAGGACTGGGGCAGTTCCCCGGGCCCCGGAATGGTCTGCGAGCGGGCCCCCACCGGAATTTCCACGGGCTCGACCTGCGTGTCGTCCAGCGTGTAGGCCAGGTAGGCCGTCGCCGCAACTCCGGGTCGCAGCTCGTAGCCCAACAGGCGGGCCAGCTCGAGGACCGACCGGCGCTCCGTGGCGGTGCGCAGGAACCCCTCGTTGGCGATGCGCTCCTGATAAAAGGTTAGGACGTCCTCCACGGTCGCGCAGGCATCGAGCAGGGCGATGGCGGGGTCCGCCTCGTCGCGGCTGGTGAGGCCGACCAGCGGCCGGAATGTCTCGAGGGTCTGGCCATCTTCACCCGGTCCCTCTACGGTGACGCTCGACAGCCGGGCTTTCATGGTTTCCAGAAAGGCCCCGTGCGTGCCCACCCGGTAACGCAGCGCATCCAGGCCTGGCCGGTTCGCCGTGGGCAGGGGTGTGAGCCGGCGAATGCCTTCACAGCAACCGCAAGTTTCGGTCGAACAGCCGCATGCCTTGTCGCTCATCTCACCTCCCGCCTCCAACCTCGATTACCAGCCTGCCCCGTTCCGGGAAGTTGGGATCGTTATCCAACTGCGCCACTTCCCGGCTGCTCAAGGGCAGCAGGCCGTTTTCCTTCTCATGATTGGCCGATTCGAAGAGCCGATGGAACTCTTCCACCTGCACCGATTCGACCCCCGGCACGGCCTGAGCGACCGCGATGATCCGGCTCAGGTAAATTCCCTCCCCGAACGTCACCTCGTCCGGATGGAAGAAGCCGCGCTTACCGCCGGGCAAAGCCCGCGTGCCAAAGGCTGCCAGCAGCGCCGCCTTAACGTGGCCTCGGTCGTAGTGCGGGCTGGCGCAGACACAAAGACTCAGGTAGAGGGGCACGTAACGAGCCGCCTGGAGCGCGAGGTCGTGACCCATGCGCCGGTATCGCTCCAGGTGGTGAGCGAGCTTGGCCAGCAAGGGGTCGTACTCATCCTCACGGCCGAAGGGATCGATGGCCACATCGGCCTCGTACCAGCTCCCGGTCCAGGTCAAAGAGGCGGAAGCCTTCTGGACTTCGGCCCAACGCTGGGCGATCTCCGCGTAATCGGCGGCAATGATGGCGCGCTCGATCTGATTCCGGAAGAGATGGGGCGCGAGCAGCTTGGCTTCGGCGACGCTCTCCGGATCGGTGCCGCCAGCTGCCGGGAGAGGATTCCGGACAGCGACGGCTACGCCGCTGAGAGTCGTGTTTTTCAGGACGAGACGCGAGATCGATTCCGCCCCCACATTGCCCGCGTTGCCGTTCCCCACACGGTACGCGGCGGTGAATTCCATCGCCGCGGGAGGCCGCCAGCCCATTTCGCCGTCGCCGAACCGGAGGTGCGCCATCCCATCGTTGTCGATCTCGACGACGAAGTGCCGATCGCCGGGCCGGCTGTCGATCAAGTCATAGCGGCTCTCCCAGGCTTCCGCCGGGTTGGAATTCAGCCGCACCTGCGGGAGGGCCTGGTGGGTGTCCTGCCGGAGGAACGAAGACGCCGATGCCAACCTCCCGGGCGTCGCGTCATCCACGGGAAACGGCGAGCGGAAAATGAGGGGCTGCTTGCCCAGCCGTGCGGTCATCCTCCCCGGGACGATCTGGATCTCCCCGGGTTCCTCGGCGCACTCGCACCAGGCATCCGTGGAGGACGTTGGCACGGTTCCGAGCGGC
>Ga0065705_10104600_pt1 | contig 12932 bp, 7 predicted proteins | sample SwibulcommuniRL2_FD_59092 | JGI IMG/M metagenome (GOLD analysis project Ga0065705, IMG submission 59092) | Bulk soil microbial communities from switchgrass field near Rose Lake, East Lansing, Michigan, USA - RL2 Bulk Soil v2 (version 2) | ecosystem: Environmental > Terrestrial > Soil >...
GAGACCTGCCACGGTCCCGGGGCCGCGCACGCGGAGACCGGCGATCCGAGCAAGATCCGGGTCGTGAAGGCCCTCCCCGCCGCCGAGCAGTCGGCCGTCTGCCTGACCTGCCACGACCGGGGCGAGCGCGCGCACTGGAAGGGGAGCCCGCACGACGGACGCAACCTCTCCTGCCTCACCTGCCACAAGATCCACCAGGAGGGGAAACCCCATCCCTCGCTGCTGGCCAAGGCGACCGAGTTCGACACCTGCGGATCGTGCCATCTGAGGCGGAAGTCCGCGCTCTTCAAGTCGGCGCACATGCCGATGCGTGAAGGGTCGATGACCTGCTCGTCCTGCCACGACCCCCACGGGTCCACGGCGCCCGGATTGCTGCGGCAGGAGTCGGTCAACGACAACTGCACCAGCTGCCACGCGGAAAAGAAGGCGCCCATGCTCTGGGAGCACCCGCCGGTGAAGGAGAACTGCCTCACCTGCCACGACCCCCACGGGTCGCTCCATCCCCGGATGCAGATCGCCAAGCAGCCGCGCCTCTGCCAGCAGTGCCACGACGAGACGCGGCACCCCACGCAGCCCTACGCGGATGCCAGCGCAGGCCCCGAGTTCTTCCCCAACAGCCGCATGTTCGACCGCGGGTGCCTGAACTGTCACTCGCAGATCCATGGCTCGAACCATCCCGCCGGCATGCGGTTCCTCCGCTAGGGCGGCAGGAGGATCGGACATGAAGCGCGCGCTGATCGTTCTCGCCATGCTCGGCCTGCTTCCCCCCACCTTTGCGCAGGAAGACGACCAGGTCGACGGAGAGCTGGTCTTCGGTCCCCAGTACCTCGCCGACAGCGACAACCGTGACTCCAGGAAATTCGAGGAGTACCGGGACGTCCCCAACGGGTTCGTGGTGGAGCTGTTCGACCTCCACTGGAGCCCGACTGAGAAGGGATTCTTCGATCTGTTCGTGCGCGACGTCTCCCAGCAGGACCAGAAGATCGTGCTCCAAGCCGGGCGTCAGGACCTCTGGAGCGCCAGCGTGCACTGGTTCGAGAATCCCCGGGAATGGACCGATCAAGCATTCCAGCTCTTCGCCAATTCCTCGCCCGGGACGTTCACCCTCGAGGATTCCTTCCAGTCCGCGGTGCGGGCCGCGCCCAACAGCGCCGATGCCAATGGCGATCTGGAGTGGGACCCGGGGACCAAGGGCTTCATCATCAAGAACGGTATCGCCCAGGGGGCGCAGCCGGTGCTCGTCCACCATCACCGGGAGGACGGGGGGGCCATGTTCCAGTACACGCCCAACCGCAACTGGATCTTCTCGCTGCAAGCCAACCGGGAGCGGCGGGCGGGGACATTCCCCCAGACGCTGGGGATGTACTTCTCGCTCGCGCCCGCCGAGGTGGCGGCACCGATGGACTTCAAGACCGATTCCCTGGCCTGGACCGGCGAGTACGCCACGCGGGGCTGGAACGCGGGGATCCGCGTCACGCACACGGGTTTCTCGACCGAGTACGAGTCCCTGCGTTGGGACAACCAGCTGTTCCTGGTGGACGAGCCGGTGAACGCCAATACCGCCAATCCCGGCCGCATGCAGATGAGCCAGGCGGTGGACTTCGACTCCGACCAGGTGGCCCTCTTCGGTGGGATCGACCTGCTCGCGAACACGCGCGTGGACATCTCGGCCTCCACCGGGCGGACCACCCAGGATGCGCCCTTCCTGCCCATGACCATCAACACCCTGCTCGATCCAGCGCCCCTGCCGGCTGGGAACTACGATGGCGAGCACCGGACCTCGGCCGCCCGATTCTTCGTGTCCTCCAGACCCACCCGCAGCTTCCGCTGGAATGCATGGTTTCGGGCCTACGAGATGAAGAACCGGTCGCCGGAGCTCACCTTCACCGACTACGTGCAGACCGATTTCCAGTTCCCCCTCTGCGGCAACGTGAACGTCTGCGACGCCAATGGCGACGGGATTGCCAACGACCGCATCGCACGGCGCAGCCTTCCCTATGACTACGGCCGGCAGTCCACGGGGGCGCTGGTGGGATGGTCCCCTCTCCTCTGGTTCCAGGCGGCGCTCAGCTACGAGCGGGAAGGCCTGGACCGCGACTTCTCGGCGGTGACCGATTCCGACGAGGACATCTGGAAGCTCCTGCTCGACTTCGACGTGACGCAGTGGCTGTCGGCACGCGCCACCGTCCGTTACCAGGACCGGCAGGCCGACCACTACGACGCCCACTACTTCGAGCATTCCTTCCCCATCGGGGAGGCCGCGGAGGCCGCCTTCAACGAGGGATCGCGGCGCTACTACTGGACCGACCGCGAGCGTCAGTCCTATTCACTGATGCTCGACGTCACGCCCACGGAGAAGCTGTCGCTTTACGCCGAGGCCGTCTACACCGACGACGAGTACACGGATCCCAACACCGGCCTTGCCATCGGTCAGTCCTTCACCGTGACCGAGGACCGGGACTTCAACGGCGTGCCCGAGACCTACGACATCCTCCTCGCCGGTCGAACGGAGGACCGAAGCACGTCGTACAGCGTGGGATTCGCCTTCATGCCCAGCCCCCGCGTCAACATCTACGGGGACTACACCTGGGATACCTGGGAGTACGGCATGGAGACGCGCTTTCGCACGGTGACGGCCGGCGTGGGGACGGACAATCCCCTGGACAACTGGGGGAGCGACGTGGACGACGGCTACGACACGGCCACCTTCGGCTTCGACCTGCAGCTGCGGGAGGAGCACACGCTGTGGGTCGCCCTGGACGCCGTCTGGTCGCGGGGGACGGGCGACATCGAAACGCACTTCGTGCCCGGTGGGAATCCCTCAGGGGACACGACTTTGACGCAGTTCCCCCGACTCGACACCAAGCTGTCCATCCTGCAGGCGTCCCTGCACCACCAGATCCGCCCCAATCTCGGCTACGCGCTGCGCTACTGGTTCGAGTCCTGGAAGGAGGAGAACTTCGCCAGCGATTTCAACCAGCCCTACATGGGAGATCCCGACAACGACCCCGGGTCGGCCCAGGCCATCTTCCTGGGCCTCGACTTCAAGAACTACACCAACCACTTCCTGAGCTTGGTGCTGAACTACCGCTTCTGACCCTCCGTCTGAGCCGTGATGGGCCGGATTCGGCGGAGGAGTTCGGACAGATCCTCCCCCGAAGCGGGGATGCAGGACAGGAGACGGCTGCCGCGCGAGACGAGCCACGGGTCGGTTAGCTCGGGAGGCGCCGTGAGCCCGAGAAGCCGGCGCCACTCGGCCATGAAGCCGTTCTCGTACTCCCGGAGGACGTCCTCCCCTCCGCGGCCTTTCACGAGGGAGAGCAGGCCATCGGCGAGGCTCGCGGCCTCGCGAAGACCGACGTTCATGCTCTGCACCCCCACCGGGCCCGTCATGTGGGCGGCATCCCCGGCAAGCCAGGTGCGTCCCTGGCCGAACCTCGAGGTCAGGCGGCGCTCGAAGCGCACGAGCAGCGACCAGCTCACCTGGGCGGCCGTGCCGGAAAACCAGGGCGCACGCTGCCGCAAGAATTCGGTCAGATGGGAGGCATCCAGGTAAGGATAGGCCCTGCCTCCGATCTGGACGGCGAGGCGGTTCTTCGCGCGCGGCGCGAGGATCTCACCGCCATCCTTCACCTCGAAGCTCCAGCGGCAGCGCTCCCCCGGCAGCGGCCAGAGCACGCTCGTACTGTCCTCGTCCAGGATCACCCGCACCTCGGTGGTCATGGGCGCGTCGAGGGTGAACTCGAAGACGGCGAACAGCGCCGAAGGGCCGACCTCCTCGTAGTCGAACCCCAACCGGCGACGGACGAGCGAGTGGTGCCCATCCGCCCCGATGACGTATTTCGCGTGCGACCGGAGCGACGCAGCGACCACCCACTCGGTGGCCGCGGTCGCGTACCCGGTCGAGCGCTTCTCCAGTCGGTCCACGCGCACGCGCACGTGGTCGTCCTGGGGCTCGATCTCGGCCAGGCGGTGGTTCCAGAGCACGGGCACGCGTCGCTCGTGCAGCTGCTGCACCAGCAGGTCCTCCAGCACGTTCTGGGGTAGGACGACGACTTCCGGGAATGCGCCGCCCAGCTCGGCCAGGGAAAGCTCCGCCCTGCGCTCGCTGCGGTCGTAGAAGGCGACCGTCTTCACGCGCATCCCTCGCCGCTGCACCTCCGTTGCCAGGCCGACCTGGTCGAGCAGCGCGAGAGATCGGGGGTGCAGGGCCAGCGCGTAGCTGTTGGCCGCGGTGTCCCGTTCGGCGTCGAAGATCTGGACCCGGACCCCCGCCCGTGCCAGGCGCAAGGCGGCGAAGAGGCCGATGGGACCGGCACCGGCGATCAGGACATCCGGATCGTGTCCATGCATCATGGCCGCCTCCGTATCATTGCCTGGGCGGCTGCAATCCAGGTGCCGCCGCAAGAAGGAGCCCTGGGCGGGCAGGCAAGGCGAAAAAGCTGCGCCTTGCCCACCCCCTCTCGCAAGGCCTGCGTGGGCCGAACCCACGCCGCGTCTGCCGCCCTGCGCTACAGTGCCGCTGGTGATCACCCTTCTCGACACCGAGCAGCGGCTCAAGTCGCTGGCCCGCATGATCGGCAACACGCCCATGCTGGCGATCGAGTTCCGCTTTCGCGGCCGGAGCCGCGTGCTCCACGCCAAGGCCGAGCACTTCAACCTCACCGGGAGCATCAAGGACCGGATGGCGCTGCACATCCTGAGGCGCGCCTATGCCGACGGGCGGATCGCCCCCGGCGATACCATCGCCGAAGCCACCAGCGGCAACACCGGCATCTCGTTCGCCGCCGTGGGTCGCGCCCTCGGTCATCCCATCACCATCTTCATGCCCGACTGGATGAGCCGCGAGCGCGTCGACCTGATCCGCGGCCTGGGCGCTGCGATCGTGCCCGTCGGGCACGCCCAGGGCGGCTTCACGGGCAGCATCCGCATGGCCGAGGAGATGGCCGCGCGGACCGAGCATGTCTTCCTGCCGCGCCAGTTCGCCAGTCTCGCCAACGTCGAGGCGCACGAGCGGACCACCGGCCCGGAGATCGCCGGCCAGCTTCGCGAAAACCGGCGCGAGGTCGACGCCTTCGTGGCGGGAGTGGGGACGGGAGGCACGGTCATGGGCGTGGGGCGTTATCTGCGGCGAACCCGGCCGGGCGTGCGCATCCACCCGCTGGAGCCCGCGGAATCTCCGACGCTCAGCACCGGACACCGGGTGGGCCACCATCGCATCCAGGGAATCTCGGACGAGTTCGTGCCCTCGATCGTGCGCCTCGAGGAGCTGGATCGGGTGATCGCGGTTTCCGACCGGGATGCGATCCTCATGGCCCAGAAGCTCGCGGCCACGCTGGGGCTGGCGGTGGGCATCTCCTCGGGGGCGAACTTCCTCGGCGCGCTCATGGCGCAGAACGACCTCCACCCCGACGCGACGGTGGTGACCGTCTTCCCCGACAGCAACAAGAAGTATCTGTCCACCGACCTCATGCGCGACCAGACCGCAGGCGGCGAGGATCTCGCCCCGCAGGTGGAGCTGACCGGTTTCACCGCCTACAACCGGCTCTGTCAGGTGTGCGCCGTGAACACCGAGCCCTGACAAGGGCGGAACGCGCCTTGCAGCTCGAGCCGATTCGGCCACCAGTGCGATGGGTGGAGCCCGCAGAAGCTGCGCATGGGTCGCGCGGTTCCGCAGCGTTTTCGTGGAAGTGTGGCCCGCAATCGGGCACAACGGTTGCTGTCCCGTACGTCATGGAAACCGACGTCCGCAAGAACCCTGGGCTCCTGAAGCTCGATCTCTACTGCAAGGGGGCGCGCCTCGCCGAGGGCTTCCTCGCCGAAAGCGAGGGCGGCCGGAAGATCCTGCGCACCCGCGCCGGCCTGGGCTCGGGGCTGGAGGTCGTCCTTCCCGGCGAGCTGTGGACCAACATCCCCGTCGTGGAGGACTTCGCCCAGACCTCCCCCTACGTCCTCACGCCCCGGGACGGGGAGATCTGGATCGACCGGGAGGATCTCGGTCCCGTCTGTCCCGTCCGCCTGTCCCCTCGACCGGACTGGTACGACCGCAAGACAAGCACGGGCAAGCCCATGACCCGGATCGGCTCCCTGCAGGGGACGTACCTCGGCGTCTACCCCGCGAAGACCTGCGAATACTGGCTGCACACCCCCAAGGACCAGTGCCGCTTCTGCTCCGTGGGCTTGAACCTGGGTGCAGACGACGCCGACGAGAAGTCCGTCCAGGAGGTGGTGGAAGTGGTGCGTGCGGCCCGACAGGAGTCGGGCTTGACCTACGTGGACTTCAACACCGGCCACTACGACGGCGACACCTACCTGGAGATCCTGGAGCCCTACATCGTGCGGGTGAAGGAGGCGACCGGGGTGCTGATCGGCGTGCAGACGCCTCCGCACCACGATCTCCTGGCCTACAACGAGCTGCGCCGCATGGGCGTCAACCGCGTCTCCTTCTGCTTCGAGCTGTTCAACCGGGAGCGTTTTCAGGAGGTGTGTCCCGGCAAGCACCGCCAGTACGGACTCGACCGCTATCTCCAGGCCATCGAGTACTGCGCCACCCGGGTCGGCCCCACCGGCCGCGGCTTCGAGCCCTGGGTGGTCAACGGGGAGATCATCGCCGGGCTCGAGCCCGCCCAGGACTCGATCGCCGCCATCGACTGGATCGTCCGTGTGGGGGCGGTGCCCACGGTGTGCGTCTTCCGTCCCCTGGCCGGCACCGACTACCGCGACGTGCCGCCGCCTGAGGTGGAGGATGTGGTCCCCGTCTTCCGCCGGCTCTACGAGGCTTGCATGGAGCGCGGCCTTCCCATCGGTGTTGCCCCCAACGTGCACGTCTCCCTGGTGATGCTGCCGGAGGAGGCGCGCTGGCTGCAGAACGATCCGGGCCGCTTCCGCGCCGGCCGCCTGAAGCTCAAGGCCATGCGCGCGCTGTTCGCACGCCGACTCCAGCGCGAGCTGCGCCGCGCCCAGGTGCCGGGGTTGAGCGCTCCAGCCGCCTAGGACCAGGCACCGCGCTTGCTCCGAGAGAGCGCGGGAAAGGAGGTCGACCATGTACGACAGGATCCTTCTCGCCCACGACCTCTCCGAGCATGCCAGGCCTGTGCTCCGCGCGGCGCTCGACCTGGGACGGCAGCTCCACTCCACGGTGCACATCCTCCACGTGATCACGCCGCCGCTCACCGTGCCGCCCGGCGTGTGGTTCACGGTGCCGGAGATGGACGGGGCCCACTTCGAGGAGAGGATCCGCGAGGGCGCCGAGAGGGAGCTGGCGCGTTCGGTCCTGGAGGCGACGCGCGAGGGCGACCCCCAAACCCGCATCCACGTGCGCCTCGGGGAACCGAGCACGGCCATCCTGTCCGAGGCGCGCAAGCTCGACGCCACGTTGATCGTGCTGGGCACCCACGGGCGGAACGGCTGGCAGCGCCTCATGCTGGGCTCGGTGGCGGAGCGGGTCGTGCGCATGGCACCCGTTCCGGTGCTCACCGTCTCCAGCGCGGCTGCGGAGGTCTGGAAAGGGGCGGATAAGCTCACCGCAACCGCGGAGCCGTAGCCGCCGACCGATCCTTCTCGCCCGCAAACCGTTCGCGAGAATCCGGGCTCTCCGCAAGACGCGCGCGGTTCGAGACTTCCCCCCTGGCGGAACAACGCGACGGCGTGGCACGGCGGTTGCCACCCTCCAGGTCGTGGGGAGCTCCGCCCGAACGAGGGGATCACGCAAAACATGTCGCTGGGGCATGCAGCATTCGTTCGCGCCCATCAAGTGAGCGGCGTCTCCCTCTACCGAGGAGGTCGGCGATGAGATCCGGGAAAATGGGACTGGCACCCCTGCTTCTGCTGGCGTTCACCGTCACGGTGCCGTCGTACGCGGACACCGTCACCCTGACGCCGGTCAGGGACAACACGCTCTACGAGCCGATCGCGCCAGATGCCTTCGCCGATCGCAGCGATGGTGCTGGCCCGACCATGTTCACCGGCAAGGTGAAAGACGCGGATGCCGACCCCGGTCCCGGGACACGCGTCGCGGTGAGGCGTGCCGTGCTCGAGTTCGACGTCGCGGGCAGTATCCCGGCGGGCGCGACGATCGATAGCGTCCAGCTGACCCTCTATTGCGACAAGGTGGGCCAGAACGCAAACTTCAACGTCTACCTGCACCGCGCGCTGTCGGAGTGGGGTGAGGGCACGTCGAACACGGGCAACTCGCAGCAGGGACGCGGCGAGCCGCCGACGACGGGCGACGCCACGTGGCGCCACACCTTCTACTCCACGCAGTTCTGGACGACCCAGGGAGGCGACTACGCCTTGACGGCCAGCGCCACGAAGGCCGTCGGCCCGATCGGGACTTACACCTGGAGCTCGACATCGGGGATGGTCGGCGACGTCCAGACCTGGCTGAACAGCCCATCGGGGAACCACGGGTGGGTCATCGTCGGGACGGAGACCCAGATCCAGACGACGAAGCGCTTCGCCACGCGCGAGAACGCGACCGTCAGCAACCGGCCGAAGCTCGTCGTCAACTACACGCCTCTCACGACCCAGGGGGCCTGCTGCAACCTCTCCACGTGCACGCTCACCGCTCCCGGAGCCTGCCCACCCCCCGGTGTCTACAAGGGAAACGGCACGACGTGCACGCCCAATCCCTGCGTCGTGCTGACCGGCGCGTGCTGCGCCAACAACGGCACGTGCAGCCAGGTCACGCAGGCCTCCTGCGAGAGCTCCGGGGGCAGCTATCGGGGCGACAGCACGACGTGCAGCGCGGCGGATTGTCCGATGGTGCTGACGCCGTACCTGGATCCCCTCCCCATCCCGCCGGTCGCCACCCCGGTGAGCGGCGTGCCGGGGGGCGCGGCGACCTACAACCTGTCCATGAAGGAGTCGAAGGTCCAGCTCCACAGCCAGCTTCCGCTGACGACGGTCTGGGGGTTCGACGACGGCTTCCACGGTGCTGGCATCCTCGGCCCGGTGATCGAGGCGCACTCGAACCAACCGGTGACGGTCAACTGGATCAATGACCTGCGGGTGTTCGGGACCGGCCAGTTGCGGGCGTCGCACTACCTCCCCGTCGACACCTGCGTACCCGACGCCATGAACCAAGCCCAGACCGTGTTCCACCTCCACGGCGGACACGTCCCCGCCGCGGTCGACGGCTATCCCGAGAGCACGTTCATGCCCGGCGACCCGGCGGTCACCTATGTCTATCCGAACAACCAGCAGGCCGGCTATCTCTGGTACCACGACCATGCCCTCGGCGTGACACGTCTCAACGTCTACATGGGCCTCGCGGGTCTCTGGTTCCTTCGCGACGACGTGGAGAGTGCGCTCAACCTCCCGACCGGGGAGTTCGAGATTCCCCTGGTGATCCAGGACCGGAGGTTCAACCCCGACGGCTCCTTCCGCTACCCGGCCACGTGGGAGGACCACGTCTTCGGCGACAAAGTCATGGTCAACGGCAAGGTCTGGCCTTACCTCGACGTGAAGAAGGGCAAGTACCGGTTCCGGATCGTCAATGGCTCCGGCTCGCGCGTCTACACGCTGTCCCTGTCCCCGCCGAGTGGCGTATTGACCTTCACGGTGATCGGCACCGAGCTGGGCCTGCTGGAGGCGCCGGTCAACGGCGTCGGTCAGCTCACGATCGGCCCGGGCGAACGCTACGACGTGGTCGTGAACTTCGCCGGTCTGAGTACGGGCGACGAGGTCCTGCTGGAGAACGGCGCGGGAGCACCGTTCCCCAACGGCACCGTAGACCTCACCGACGTCATGAAGTTCCGGGTCCTGGCCGCGGCCGGCGACACCGACCCGCTGCCGTCCACGCTACGGACGATCACACATCTGGACCCGGCGAGCGCCGTCCGCTCTCGCGATTTCCGACTCAAGAAGTCGGGCCTGGACGGCTGCGGCCGGCAGATCTGGAAGATCAACGATATGGGCTGGTCCGACATCGAGGAGTACCCGGAGCTCGGCACCGTTGAGATCTGGCGGTTTATCAACGATTCCGGGGTGTCCCATCCGATGCACATGCATCTGGTGGCGTTCCAGGTCCTCGACCGCGACGGGTTCACCACCGGCGCCGGCGGCGAGATCATCCCCAACGGGAACCCTCAAGCCCCCCCGGCCGAAGAAAACGGATGGAAGGACACGGTCATGGTCGCCCCGAACCAGATCGTGCGGGTGATCGCGCGATTCGAGGACTACAAGGGTAAGTATGCCTACCACTGCCACATCCTCGAGCACGAGGACAACGAGATGATGCGGCAGTTTCAGTCGATCCTCTGCGGCGACCAGGTGACCGATCCCACCGAGGAATGCGACGACGGCGGCCTGGCTGGACTGGACGGCTGCAACGCCGCATGTGACCTCGAGGAGTATGTCGTGCTCACCGGCACGGCGGCCGGAGGGTCAGTTTCGTTGACCGTCTCCGGGCAGGTCGTGAGCGTCACCACCGTGGCCGGTCAGACCGCTGCGCAAGTCGTGCAGGCCTTGGCCGCCGCCATCAACGCCAATCCGGCGCTGCAGGCGGCGGGGGTCACGGCGAGCGCCCAGGGTAACCGGCTCGTCACGAGCGGCGACATCACTGCGGTGTCGATCAGCGACGCCGGATTCCAGTCGAGTCTGGACCTTCGCGTCCAGAAGACGCGTCTGTGGTGGGCGAACTCTGCCGGCGCCACGAGCTACGACGTCGTTCGAGGCAGCCTCGACCAGCTGCGCGGCACCGCTGGGAACTTCGCCTCGCCTCTCGTCACCCAGCTCTGCCTCGCCAATAACCGGGCGGACACCTACTGGCTGCACACGGAGAGCCCCACCCCCGGCCAGGGTGTCTGGTACCTCGTGCGCGCGCAACCGGGCGGGACATATGACAGCGGAGCGGCATCGCAGTCGGGATCACGGGACGCCGAGATCGCGGCCTCGGGGAACGGCTGTCCCTGATCGTGGAGGACGTCATGCACAAGATCGTTCTGTTGGCGCTCTGCTTCGGCCTCTTCGCATCGATCGAAGCCGCTACCATCGAGGTCCCCGCAGCCCGGGACACGACGCTGATCGAGGATCCGGACGGCGCCCTTGGGAACGGTGCCGGACCCGCCGTCTTCGCCGGCCGCACAAACGCGTTGACGGGTGGAGTGCGACGCGGCCTCCTCTACTTCGATCTGAACACCGCGCTGGCGAAGCCCGGACGGGTGGTCTCTCTCGAGGTGGAGAAGGTCGCGGTCGTCCTCTCCAACACCACGGAGAGCAATGTCACCCCGCGCGAGTACCGCCTGCATCGACTCCTCGCCGACTGGGGCGAGGGCATCTCCTCGTCCAGCGGGGGCACGGGCGCTCCGTCGGCTCCCAAGGACGCCACCTGGCTCCACACCTTCTATCCTGATGCGTTCTGGATGCACAACGGCGCACAGTTCGACGGGGAGCCCAGCGCGAGGCTGGTGGTCGGAGGTCCCGGCACCTACCGTTTCGAGGGCGACGGGCTCCTCCGCGACGTGCAGGTGTGGATGAAGGATCCCAGCCGCAACTTCGGCTGGATCCTGATCGGGGACGAGACCGCGCGCCAGACCGTCCGCGCCTTCGCCAGCCGCGAGTTCCCCGACGGATTGCTGCGGCCGGTCCTCGAGCTCACCTACACCGAGAGCCTGAAGATTTCTCTCCCGCTACTCCGCCGCTAGGGCGACACCCGTGCGGCGAGACGGTTGCCCGCGAAGCGCCGCCCGGGCTATACAGGCGTGCGATGTTCGCGGCATGGCGCGTCGTTGGCTCGCTCGTGATCCTCGGGGCGCTGGCGCCGGGGTGTGCATGCGCGCACCGTGAAACCACCGCTCTACCCGTGCAGCGGGTGCCGATCGTCTTCATCGCACTGTCCAACGACGACGGAACGCGCGAGGCACGGTTCGAGCCTTCTCAGCTCGCGACCTGGGTGCGGTTCACCAACTCCGTCTTCGAATCGGCGGGGATCCGCTTCGATTTCGACCCCCAGGCCGTGGTCCTTCGCCGTCGGAACACCAGGCTCAACGAACTGCCGCCGGGAGGTGGGGATGCGTGGCCGCGCAGCAAGGCGATCGGCAATGCCCTTGCCGCCGAGCATCCCGGGTCGGTCGTCGTGCTGCTGCGTCACGGGCCGGGCGAGCGCGCCACCGGCACCGGTTTCGGGGCGGTCGACTACGCTTTCGTGGCGGGGGCGGGCACGGAGGACACCGACCACTGCGGAACGCGCCACGACGACTTCCTCGCCCACGAGATCGGGCACTATCTCGGCCTCGCCCACACTTTTCGAGGAGATCCCTTCGCCGACGTCGCTGCCGCCGAGGCGCACTTCACCGCCCACGGACGCGATCCGGCCATGTTCGACGGCGACGGCCTCGCGGACACCGCTCCGGATCCCGCCATCCGCACGCTCGAATGCAAATCGGTTGAGCGCATCACCCTGGCCGGCGTGACCTTCTCGCTTCCCAGGCAGAATGTCATGACATACTACCGAGAAAGGGACAGCCTCTCTCCCCTCCAGCGGCGGACCGTTCGATGGGTGCTCGAGCGGCGGCTTGCCGCCGGCGGCTCAATGCAGCTCCCCGTCAATCGCCCCCCTGGCGACGCCGTCGAGGCCGAAGGCATGCGCATCGATTCCCGCCACGAGGTCAGCGAGAGCACGCAGGCCATGGGAACATTTGGAATCGGCGACTGGAGCGGAAACGCGCAGCTGTTCGCCCGGGCTGGTGGCGTGGGGGGAGAAGTCACGCTCGCCTTCGAGACCGCCTCCCGCGTGGAACGACCGGTCCTCTACGCCACGCTCGCGCCCGATTTCGCCCGTGTCCAGGTTCTCGTGGACGGCAGGGCGGCGGGCAAGCCGGTCGACCTCTGGGCTCCCTGCGTGGTTCCCAGCGGTCCCATCGCGCTCGCCATCGAGGGCAGGCCGCGCGCGCTCGAGCCGGGGGAGCACCGGCTGACGATCCGCGTGGTGG
>Ga0065705_10002307_pt1 | contig 12930 bp, 10 predicted proteins | sample SwibulcommuniRL2_FD_59092 | JGI IMG/M metagenome (GOLD analysis project Ga0065705, IMG submission 59092) | Bulk soil microbial communities from switchgrass field near Rose Lake, East Lansing, Michigan, USA - RL2 Bulk Soil v2 (version 2) | ecosystem: Environmental > Terrestrial > Soil >...
TTCTAATAGTTTCGATAACCGGCAGAAACTCCGAATTGACGAGCAAAGCCTTCGCTTCCGAGTTTGAGATCACGTATGAGATTTCCTGCGACTTCAATAACGAATTGATCGGGCCCGCGAGAGCTCCAATCTGCCAGCAGGCAAAATATGCAATCACGTACTCGACGCTGTTTGGCAATAGCAGGCTTACGACATCTCCTTTCCCGACTCCCTGCGCCGCCAGCATCCGCGCAGTGCGCTCGACAGCGGCCTCGAATTCCTTGTAAGTAAACTGGCGTTTGTCAGCTTCTGAAAAGAGAAATAACTTATCAGGCGCGGCGTCGACTCGCTGTTTCAGGAGTTCAGGGATGCTTCCGGGTTCCACGGTCGTCATGGTGTTATTAAGCCACAAGTTGAAGGCGGATTAAAAAAGACCTTGTAGCATGATATATTCCACCACTCGTATGCAAAATACTTACTGCAATTTCATCGGTGGCAAATGGTATAAATCCATCTCCACCCGCACTGCTCAAAATATCAACCCGGCCAATACTGACGACATACTCGGCACTATCCGCCAGGCGACTCGGGACGAGGCTCGAGAGGCTGTCGAAGCGGCAGCCGAGGCGTTTCGCGGTTGGCGCGCGACTCCGGCGCCCGCGCGTGGTCGCATCGTTGCGAAAGCCGCACGCCTGCTCGAAGAGAACAAGGAGGAGCTGGCCCAGCTTCTCACTCAGGAAGAGGGGAAGACAATTGCAGAGTCGCGCGGCGAGTTACAGCGGTCGATCAACGTCGCCGAGTTTTGCGCTGGCGAGTCGCGACGGATGAACGGCGAGACGATTCCCTCCGAACTGCCTTTGAACTTTGCGTACACGATCAAACATCCACTGGGCGTCGTTGCTTGTGTAACGCCGTGGAATTTTCCGGTCGCGATCCCAATCTGGAAGATTGCTCCTGCATTGGTCGCCGGCAACACCGTCGTGTTCAAACCCGCATCGATCACGCCCGCGACCGCGGTTCGCATCACCACGATCTTCGAAGCCGCAGGAATACCGCCCGGTGTTTTGAACCTCGTGATCGGCTCCGGTTCCGAAGCAGGCGACGAGATCATCAACCACCCGGCAGTTAAAGCAATTTCGTTCACGGGATCAAACGGCGTCGGAATTCGCCTTTACGAACAAGCCTCGAGACGCGGCGCCAAGGTCCAGTGCGAGATGGGGGGAAAGAATCCCGTCGTGATCCTCGAAGACGCCGACATGGACCTGGCCGTGGAATCAACTGCACAGGGCGCTTTCGGATCTTCCGGCCAGCGTTGCACGGCGACGAGTCGAGCCGTCGTGCTGGACCAGGTTGCAGACGAGTTTGTCGAGCGTCTCGCAAAACGTGCTGAGTCGATGCGGATTGGTCCCGGAGCGGATCCGGCGACGGAGATGGGCCCGAGCGTCGATGAGAGCCAGTTCAACACAGTGCTCAAGTACATCGACATTGGTCGTGAAGACGGTGCGACGCTTGTGTGCGGCGGCGAGCGCGCGACCGGTGAGGGACTCGATAAAGGCTACTTCGTTCGTCCCACGATCTTTGATCATGTCACACCCGACATGCGCATCGCTCGTGAAGAGATCTTCGGACCGGTTTTGTCGGTCCTGCGCGTGAAAGACTTTGAGAAGGCGATGGAAGTTGCGAATGATTGCGAGTACGGCCTGTCGTCGTCGATCTTCAGCAACGATGCCTCGCGCATTTTTCGTTTTGTTGACGAGATCGAAACGGGCATGACGCACATCAACTCACCGACGACGGGTGGTGAAGCGCACATTCCTTTCGGCGGTACCAAAGGGACAGGTATCGGCGATCGTGAACAGGGGTCCACCGCGCTCGATTTCTACACTGAGTTGAAGGTGGTCTACGTTGATTACACCGGTCGCAAACGCGAGGGCAATCTTTATTAACGGATGAAGGTGCTTGTCTGTCTGATCGCGATTCTGTCTTGCGCTGCGACGACTGTAGCGCAATCGAACCGCAGCGTTTACACGCCCCTCGGAGACAAAGACTGTCGCAAGGTCAAATCGGCGGAGGCAGGAGACGACGGCTACGAAGGGCGCTGTCCGGGGACAGCCGGATACAGTTTGCTCCTTAGTGAAGGCGACCTTCGTCAGAACATCACGATCATTACGCCAAAAGGCTCGCAGCATTCGCTTGATTTGTGGAGCGTCGTGAGTGGTGGCTTTTCGAGTGTTGGCCCAAAGGCCGAGTGGCGCCTGACAACGCAAAAAGGAAAGCTGGTGCCGGTAGCTTTGATCATTCGCTACAACGCAAGCGAAGATCCCGAATCGCCAGACAAAATAACGTCGTACCTGGCCGTAGCGAAAATAACTCCGACTGAAATCTGCGTCACCGATAAAATTTCGCCCGGCCCAAAAGCAAACGAGGACGCCCGTCGCGCCGGCGACGCCGCCTCAACCAAACCCTGTCTGAAACAGTAGTCCAGTCTGCGTAATCTGTGGATAGAAACTCATGAAAACTCTTATCAAGAATGGTCGCGTTGTGACTGCGGTTGATGATTATCGCGCTGATGTGCTGATCGAGAATGAGAAGGTGTCGGTGATTGGGGCTGAGCTGCTGATGGAGGCCGATCAGACCATCGATGCGAATGGAAAGCTGGTGATTCCGGGCGGTATCGATCCGCACACACATATGGAGTTGCCTTTCGGTGGCACTGAGTCGTCCGATGACTTTCGCACCGGAACGATTGCGGCCGCGCATGGCGGCACCACCAGCATCATCGACTTCGCCGTGCAATACAAAGGTCAATCTCTAATCGAAGGCATCGATAACTGGCACCAGAAAGCCGAAGGTAAAACTGCCATCGATTACGGTTTTCACCTGATCACTACCGAACTCGAAGACAAACAGATCGAGGAACTCTACACCGCGATGGATGAGGGCGTGACAAGCTTCAAAATGTTCATGGCATATCCCGGTGTGTTTCTGGTCGACGACGCCACGATTTTTCGGGCAATGTCAGCGGCCGGCCAGCGCGGTGGTCTCATCTGCATGCACGCGGAAAACGGAATCGTCATCAACGAGATCATTAAACGCGCTTTGGAAAACGGCAGGACCGCGCCGAAGTATCACGCCTTAACGAGACCGACGATTGCCGAGGCTGAAGGTGTCCATCGCGCGATCGCGATCGCGGAGATGGCTGAATCGCCCGTGTACATCGTGCATCTCTCTTGCGCCGACGCGCTCAACCAGGTGCGGCAGGCGCGTGATCGTGGCATTCCAGCCTTCGCCGAAACGTGTCCGCAGTATCTATTTCTTTCGATCGACAACTACGATGAACCGGGCTTCGATGGCGCGAAGTATGTGATGACGCCGCCCTTGCGTGAGAAGTCAAATCAGGCGGAGCTTTGGAAGGGTTTGAAGATGGATGATCTGCAAGTCATCTCAACCGACCACTGCCCCTTCTGCATGAAAGAACAGAAAGAGCTCGGCCGCGATGACTTCACGAAGATTCCAAACGGCGCGCCCGGTGTCGAGAATCGCGTGCCGCTGATCTACAACGGCGGCGTGGTCGAGAATCGNATCAGCCTNAATCGTTTCGTGGANTTGACTTCAACCGCGGCGGCGAAGATGTTTGGACTGTTCCCGAAGAAAGGAACTATTGCGGTGGGTTCCGACGCCGACATCGTGATCTTCGATCCGGAAAAAGAACAGACCCTGAGTGTGAAAACACAGCACATGAACTGCGACTACAACGCTTACGAAGGTAAGAAGATCAAGGGCGTAGTGGAGACAGTTCTGTCGCGCGGTAACGTAGTGATCGATAAAGGTGAGTTCAAAGGCAAATCGGGCAACGGGCAGTTTTTGAAACGCGGCACGTGTGTCGCGATGTAAGCCGGGTCTTCTCTGTGCAACAGAGAGACGCTTAAATCCCCAGACGGAGACAAACCACAACATGCTTCCAGCGATCGTTCTATTGCTTCTGCTTTTCCAGGCACCAGGACAAGGACGACAGGGACAGTTTCCAGGACAACAACAACCAAGCCCCTCGCCGGCTCAAGGCGGAAATCAACAACCACCGAGACAACAACCGTCGCCACAACCGGAAGAACCTCCGGTCGTTACGAAGCATGAGATACGTGTCGGCGGCGCGACGATCAAATACACGGCTATCGCCGGAATGATGCCGATCAAGAATCGTGAAGGTGAAGTCGAGGCACGCATGTTCTTCACGAGCTATGTCGTCGATCGACCGGAAGGCAGCGCGACACGACCGCTGACCTTTTCCTTCAACGGTGGACCGGGTTCGGCTTCGGTGTGGCTACACATGGGCGCGATTGGTCCGAAGCGTGTGAAGATGAACGCTGACGGCGGCATGCCTTCGCCACCGTTTGAGCTCGTCGATAACGAAGGTACGTGGCTCACAAAGTCTGATCTCGTCTTTATCGATCCGGTGGGCACCGGTTACAGCCGGCCCGCGCGTCCGGATCTCGGTACGAAGTTCTTCGGCCTGCAGGGCGATATCGAATCGGTCGGCGAGTTTATTCGTATGTACCTCACGCGCTACGAGCGTTGGACCTCGCCATTGTTTCTGGCCGGCGAGAGCTACGGTACCACACGCGCGTCAGCGCTCTCAGGTTACCTGATCGATCGCGGCATCGCCTTCAACGGCATCATGCTGATCTCGACGATCATGAACTTCGAGACTACTGCATTCGCCTCGGGAAACGATCTGCCATACGCGCTATTCCTTCCGTCTTACGCTGCAACGGCCTGGTATCACAAGAAACTTCCCTCGGATCTCCAGTCGAAGCCCGTTGCTCGTGTAGTCGCCGACGCGGAAAGCTTTGCATCCGGCGAATACATGCTTGCACTCGAGAAAGGCTCTCGTCTCACGCCGCAGGAACGACAGGAAATGATCACGAAGCTCTCGCGCTTCACGGGACTCGACTCGAAGTTTCTCGATTACGCGAACCTGCGCGTCAACCTGAATCTCTTCCGCAAGGAATTGCTCCGCACGGAAAGACGCTCGATCGGACGTCTCGACAGTCGTTTCAAAGGCTACGATTCAAGCATCGCGACCGACAGTACCGAATACGATGCGAGTGAAGCCGCGATTCGTCCCCCCTACACGTCCACTTTCAATAATTACGTACGGACTGAACTGGGATACAAGACGGATCTCGAGTACTACATTCTCGGCGGCGGCATCGGTCCATGGAACTGGGGCACGAACAATAACTACGTCGACACCAGCACTGCGCTGCGCAACGCACTCGCGAAGAATCCTTACCTCAAGGTCTTCGTGGCGATGGGTTATTACGACATGGCCACGCCGTACTACGCAGTAGAGTACACGCTGGGCCACATCAGCATCGATCCCTTGTTGCTGAAAAACTTCTCGACCAGTTATTACGAAGCCGGACACATGATGTACATCGACGAGAAGTCTCTCTCTAAGCTGCACGGCGACGTTACAAAATTCATGGACGACTCGATGAAAAGGTAGCAGGCACAGGAAGCAGGTGCAGGAAAGAACTGTTCCTGCACCTGCTCTCTGCTCCTGCTGCTTTATGGAGAAACTATTTGACTTCCTCCGAAACTATCCAACACCCCGACGGACGTGTAGAGCTTCGTCCCGACGCTCTCGCTGAGATTAGTCAGAGTCCGCTTTACAACGAGGACCTCGCGCCGGTCCCGATCTCAAAGCGCAATTGGACCACCTACAACTACGCCGCGCTCTGGATCAGCATGGCGCACTGCATCCCGACTTACATGTTGTCGTCGGGATTGATCAGTGCGGGTATGAACTGGTGGCAGGCGTTGTTCACGATCCTGCTGGGCAACACGATTGTACTGATACCAATCCTGCTCAATTCGCATCCCGGCACGAAGTACGGCATTCCCTTCCCGATCTTTGCGCGCGCCGCTTACGGAACGCTCGGTTCTAACGTCCCGGCAATCATGCGCGCGATCGTCGCGTGCGGGTGGTTTGGCATTCAGGCGTGGATCGGCGGCGAGGCGCTGAACACGTTCTTCAGAGCCATCATACCGGGATGGCAAACGTTGCTCGGTGGTCCAATCGGTGGTCACACGCCAACCGAATGGTTGTCGTTCCTGCTGTTCTGGGGCTTCAACATCTACATCATCTACCGCGGCATGGACCTGCTCAGGAAAGTTGAGAACTGGGCCGCGCCATTCGTTCTGATCATGACAGCGCTGTTGCTCGGGTGGGCGTTGTACAAGGCAAATGGTATTGGCTATCTGCTCAACCAGCAGGGCAAGTTTCATACGCTCGGAGAGTTCTGGAAGATATTCATTCCATCGCTCACTGGAATGATCGGCTTTTGGGCCACCCTCTCGCTGAACATGCCCGACTTCACGCGCTTCGGCAAAAGCCAGCGCGACCAGGTTGTGGGCCAGGTGGTAGCACTACCAAGCACGATGACAATCTTTGCGGCGATGGGTGTGATGATCACTTCTGCGGCAGTCGTGATCTATCCGCACATGAAACCCGAAGAGCTTTGGGATCCGATGAAGCTCGTCGGACAGTTTCAAAGTGTGGTGGTGATTGCGATCTCGATGTTCACTGTCGTAGTGGCAACACTCGCAGTCAATATCGCAGCCAATGTCGTGTCGCCTGCAAACGATTTCGCAAACGCGTTTCCAAAATGGATCTCGTTCAGAACCGGCGGACTCATCACTGGCATCATCGGCATTTTGATGCAGCCCTGGCGTCTGCTGGCTGATCCTTCGGGATACATCTTCGCCTGGCTGGTCGGATACTCGGGAGGATTGGGCTCGATTGCCGGCGTCCTGATCGCGGACTATTGGTTCGTGCGCCAGAAGCGACTCGAGCTCGGCGATCTATATCGTCGCGAAGGTGCTTACACCTACAACGGCGGCTGGAACTGGCGCGCCGTCGTTGCGACACTCATCGGATGTGCTCTCGCCTGGATCGGACTGATTGTGCCGAGTTTAAGACCGCTGTATGACTACGCGTGGTTTGTCGGATTCGGTGCCGCCGCCGTCACTCACTTGCTGCTGATGAAAACAGGCCCTAGATAATCGATGCAGCTAAATGCTATAAGATCCTTATCTTGAACGAGCGAGGAGTAGCTCATGCCACGCACCGTTAAATGCGCCCTGATTCAATGTTCCAACGCAGCCCCGACCGATTTGCCGATCGAAGAGATCAAGCGACTGAACATTGAGAAACACCTGACCTACATCGAAGAGGCTGCGAAGCAGGGCGTGCAGATAATCTGCATGCAGGAAATCTTCACGACGCCGTATTTTTGTGCGGAACAACAGACGCGCTGGTATGAAGCCGTCGAGCGAATTCCCGATGGTCCAACCGTGCGGTTGATGCAGGAGGTCGCCAAAGAGCACGGCATGGTTATCGTCGTGCCGATTTACGAAGAAGAGCTTACGGGCATCTACTACAACACCGCCGCAGTCATCGATGCAGACGGAAAGTACCTCGGCAAGTATCGCAAGAACCATATCCCACACGTGAATCCGGGTTTCTGGGAAAAGTTTTACTTCCGTCCCGGCAATCTCGGTTATCCGTGTTTCGACACGGCGTTCGCTCGCATCGGCGTTTACATCTGTTATGACCGTCACTTCCCTGAAGGCGCGCGCGCACTGGGGCTAAACGGTGCTGAGATCGTTTTCAATCCGTCGGCGACGGTTGCCGGACTTTCCGAGTACCTGTGGCGTTTGGAACAACCGGCACACGCAGTTGCGAATGGCTACTTCATCGGCGCGATCAATCGCATCGGTCACGAGCAGCCCTGGGACATCGGCGAGTTTTACGGTCAGAGCTACTTCTGCGATCCGCGTGGTCAGTTTGTGGCAGAAGCGCCACGAGATAAGGATGCGCTTGTCGTTGCGGATCTTGATCTCGACAAGATTCGAGAAGTGCGCAACACGTGGCAGTTCTTCCGCGATCGCAGGCCTGACACGTACGGTTCTCTCGTGGCCGACTAAGGAGTCTTTATGGATCTATCAATCACTGTCAACGGCATGAAGTTTCCCAACCCGTTCGTACTCGGTTCGGGACCGCCGGGAACAAATGCTCGCGTGCTTGCGAAGTCGTTTGACGCGGGCTGGGGCGGCGCTGTCGCCAAGACCGTTAGTCTCGAGTCGGCGAAGGTCGTGAATGTCGTTCCGCGTTACGGGAAACTTCGCTCGAGATCGACAGGCGAAGTAATCGGTTTTGAGAATATCGAGCTGATTTCGGATCGACCGATCGACGTCTGGCTGGATGAGTTTCGACAGGTCAAGAAAGAGTATCCAAACAACATCCTGATCGCATCGATCATGGAGGAGTACGAAAAGAGTCGCTGGCAGGAATTGACGCGCATGGTCCAGGACACTGGCGTTGATGGGTTCGAGCTCAACTTCTCATGTCCGCACGGCATGACCGAACGCAAGATGGGTTCAGAGATGGGTGAACATCCGGATCTCACGGAAGAAGTGACGAGTTGGGTGACGGAAGTCGCAAAGATTCCGGTCTGGGCCAAGATGACGCCCAACATCACTAACATTCGCGAACCGGCGCAGGCGGCGATCAACGGCGGCGCCGTTGGAATTTCGGCAATCAACACGATCCTGTCGGTGATTGGTGTTGATCTCGATACGTTGCGACCGATGCCGACTGTTGAAGGCCACTGCGTTCCCGGTGGTTATTCAGCGCAGGCAGTGCGGCCGATTGCATTGCGCATGGTCAGTCAACTCGCGCTTGCAAAACCCGATGAGGTTTCGATCAGCGGCATTGGCGGAATCGAGAATTCGCACGACGCGCTTGAGTTCCTGCTGCTCGGATCGTCGACGGTTCAGATCTGCACAGGCGTCATGCTGCAGGGCGTGAAGATGGTTGATGAGTTGAAGGAAGGCGTGGAGAAGTTCATGGTCGACAAAGGCTTTAACTCGGTCCGGGAGATCGTCGGTAAGAGTCTTCCCTACTTCTCAACGCACATGGATCTCGTTCAACGCATGAAAGCCGCTAAACGCTCCAAGGCAGGCGAAGCGAGCCGCGACAACGAGTGGGCCCAAAAAGACATTACAGAAAAGACCGCAGAACTAACTTCTAATTAGCCACAAAAAGGCACATAAAGCACATAATGATTTTTCTTGTGCTTTATGTGCTTTTTTGTGGCTAAATGATCTCTGTGATCACGGGCGCATGATCCGACGGCTTCTCCCACTTGCGTGGTTCCGGATCGATCCACGTCCTCACATCTTTCTCTACTAGTGGCTCACTAATCCAGATGTGATCGATCCTTAAACCGAGATTGCGTCGAAACGCGCCCGCACGATAATCCCACCACGTGAAGTGGCCTCCATCCTGCGTGTGCAAACGGAACGCATCGGTGAAGCCCCACGACTTTATGTGCTGCAACGCGGTGTGCTCCTGTTCGCTAAACATCACGCGTCCCTGCCATAGGCGTATGTCGTGTACGTCACGATCTTCCGGCGCGACATTGAAATCGCCACATAACAACACCGGCGTCTTCGGATCGTAGTTGCTATCGAAGAACTCACGCAGCCGTTCCATCCACGCGAGCTTGAAGGCAAATTTCTCAGTCCCGACTGCCTGCCCATTCGGAATGTACACATTCACGATATTGATTCCGTTGACACACGTCGTAATCAATCGCGACTGTGCCGACTCATCATCGCCGGGATACCCGCGATGACGTGTGTCGCAAGCTTCGCGCGTGAGGATTGCGACGCCGTTGTACGCCTGCTGGCCAAAAAGCTGGCACTGGTAACCACGTTCCTGGAACAGGAGCGTTGGAAACTTGTCGTCGGTGCATTTTGTTTCCTGCATGCAGAGGACGTCGGGCTTTACTGCATCCAGCCAGCGTAGGACGTTCGGCGTGCGTACGAGGATTGAGTTTACGTTCCAGGTTGCGATCAGCATCCGTGTCAATCTGTGGCTAATAAAAGTCCGCCAATTAGAGCGCCGCGGCGTGCTATATCATCCACTTCAATGTGTTCATGAACGGCATGAGCGCCGTCGCCGCTGATGCCGAGACCATCGAGCACCGGAATTCCCATCGCCGCGAGGAAGTTTCCATCAGAGGCGCCGCCGACTTGCGCTTCACCGAGTTCAAAATCGAGATCGGCGGCGATCGCGCGAGCCTTCTCAAACAGTTTGACGACAGCGGGCGTGCGTTCCAGCGGCGGACGATTGATGCCGCCCGAGACAAATACCTTCGTACGTTCATCAATCGGTTTCAGATTCGAAAGAATTCGTTCGATCTCAGCCGACTCCGCTTCCGTTGAAAAGCGCACGTCGATCTCGCCTTGCGCTTCTGCCGCTACGACGTTCGATCGTGTGCCGCCATGGACCACCCCGACATTAAGAGTGATTCCGGATCCGGAAAGGTTTAGAGCGTGTAGTTGTTGGGTTTGTCGCGCCAGTTCAAGAATCGCGCTCGCGCCTTTTTCGGGTTCGAGTCCAGCGTGTGCAGCTTTTCCCTCGACTTTAATCGCGAAGATCCCCGTTCCCTTCCGGCTTGTTTTCACGCGTCCGCCGGATGCGGGTGGTTCCATCACAAACGCGCAACGTGTCGCTTCGGACTTTGCGACCTGCTCGAGCAACGGCCAACCGGACATGCTTCCGACTTCTTCATCACAGGTCAGGGCAATCGTCACACCCGGCTCTGGAGCAGTCTTCAACTCAGTCAACGTGCGTAACACTTCGATCGCGAGTGCGCAATTGGCCTTCATGTCGAAGATCCCCGGGCCATAAATCCTGCCGTCGGCGACACGCCACGGCCGTTGGCTTAAAGATCCCAGCGAGTGAACAGTGTCCGTATGGCCCACAAGCAGAATCTCTCCTGCAGATTGTTTCTGAAAAGCTTTGATAACGAGATGCTGTCCAAAGTCAGGCACGTCGAAGCGCTCAACTGAATCAACACATTCGAGTCGGCCCGCTGCCTCGACCAGCAGATCGACCACACCTCGACTTCCGTCAACATCACCCGACGGCGATTCAACTTCGACCAACGATCTTATGAACGCCTCGATCTTTGCCTGCCTCTCGTGCAAAGCATTGAAGATCGCGCGCGCGTTTGAACTCGTCATTTGATCGTCTCTTTGCGAACCGTCAACGCTTCGATACGAGGCAAGTTGATCGCGAAGCCGATGCCCGGCGCGTCAGGAACTTTGATCGTGCCACGTGAACTGACTGTTACTGGCGGATCGATGATGTCCTCTTCCCAGTAACGCGCGCTCGCCGAAACGTCGCCGGGTAACGTGAAACTAGCGAGCGTCGACATCGCGATGTTGTGGGCGCGCCCGATCCCCGACTCGAGCATGCCACCGCACCAGATCGGAATCTCATTATCACACGCTACTCGTTCGATTCGCTTCGCTTCCTTGTGACCACCAACGCGACCGAGTTTCACGTTGATAATCCGGCACGATTCCAACGCGATCGCGTGTGTGGCATCTTCTGCCGACCGAATCGACTCATCGAGACACACAGGAGTTTGAATCTGCCTTTGCAACACTGAGTGATCGAAGATATCGTCATGCGCGAGCGGCTGTTCCAACATCATCAGATTGAACTGGTCCAACTGCTGAAAGAGGGGCACGTCTGAGAGTTTGTACGCGGAGTTAGCGTCGCCCATCAAACGAATTTCGGGGAACTCTTTGCGCACGCGTTCGATGATGCCGAGATCCCAGCCCGGTTTGATCTTGATCTTGATGCGCTGATAACCCGCGTCCACTTCCTTGCGGATCTTTTCGAGCAACTCGTCGGGCGTATCCTGAATTCCGATCGAGACTCCAGAAGCGATCTCGGTACGCACGCCGCCGAGATGCTTCCATAAAGGCACGCCGGCTTTCTTTGCTTCCAGATCCCAGCAAGCGGTCTCGATCGTGGCCTTGGACATTCGATGACCGCGCACGGGCCTCATCAGTCCAAAAACGTGACGGGCGCTCTCGACCTCGTTATTCAACACCATTGGCGCGAGAAATTCGGTCAGCGTCGCCCAGCACGAGTCAGTCCATTCGTCGCTGTAGAACGGCCCTTCGCCCGCAGTGCATTCCCCCCACCCCTCGGCCCCATCCGCATCGGTAACACGCGCGAGGATGATGCGGCGTTCAGTAGTGCGACCGAAACTGGTTTCGAAAAAGTGGACGAGAGGCAGGCGAATTTCGCGCAGTTCAATCGACGTAATTAGCAAGTTAGACGCTGATCCTCCGCGAGGCATTATGCCTGTGTGTGCGGGGTGTTAACAACATGAGAAATTATCACTCTGCCCCGGCCCAAAGCCCTTCATAAGCTTGACCCTTAAATACAGAACTGATAAAAGGCAACCACATTTTACCTGCCGGCCTCAAACGTACCTCCGGTATTCCTCGCCATCGTGTGATTAACGGTATGTAGTTTCATTTTTAGTGAGGATATTTTATGCGTCTAAAGAGCCCCCTTCACCCGACACGGCCTGCCCGTGTGCTCGTCACTTGTGCACTTGTAATCCGTCGGTCTGAATGATCTTTGCGGATTCTGGCCAATACTACTTCACATCAAAAAGAGGAGAATCCATGTTTAGGTTTAATGCCCCGGCGTCGAAACGGAACATATTGCAAAGCCATCGTTCAGAACGCACTCGCTTCGGACGGTCCCGACGAAATCTTTTTATCTTAATTGCGATTGCTGGTTTTTTGGGGTCGCTCACTTTACTGACGTTTACGCGGCTAGCGTCGGCAGATACAACGACGCCGGTAAGTATTGCCACGTTTGGAACACCAGTCACGCAAAACTTCGATTCACTGGTTTCATCAGGCACGGGCACCTTGGCCGCGAACACTCCGGCGGGTTGGGGATTTTCAGAATCCAGTACGAATGCAAACACTACCTATACCGCGGGAACCGGTTCAGGCAATGCCGGTGATACTTACAGTTTTGGTTCAACTGCTGCGCCTACT
>Ga0065705_10104601_pt1 | contig 12924 bp, 11 predicted proteins | sample SwibulcommuniRL2_FD_59092 | JGI IMG/M metagenome (GOLD analysis project Ga0065705, IMG submission 59092) | Bulk soil microbial communities from switchgrass field near Rose Lake, East Lansing, Michigan, USA - RL2 Bulk Soil v2 (version 2) | ecosystem: Environmental > Terrestrial > Soil >...
CCGCCCGCTTTTCCACCTGGGTGATTTGCGACGGCACACCGATGACGATCCGGGGGCGCACTCCCAGAGATCGGTTATGGGCCTTCTTGATGAAGTGTTCGAGCATCATCTCGGTATGCTCGAAGTCGGCGATGACGCCATCTTTCATGGGGCGGATGACGATGATACTTCCCGGCGTTCTTCCGAACATTTCTTTCGCTTCCTTGCCCACCGCCTCCACCTTCCCCGTCTTCTGATTCACGGCGATGATGGAGGGTTCGCTGACCACGATACCCTTTCCCCGGACGTAGACCAGGGTGTTGGCAGTGCCCAGATCAATGGCGAGATCGTTCGAAAAAAGGCTCCAGATCGATCTCGGGTTCCACTGCATAACCTTGAACATCTCCCTTAGATATTCTTCCGCTCCACTTCCCAACTCACTCAGACCGCCTCAGGCGCGGCTACTTCTTCGCAGTGTTCGGACGTCGCCTTTGCCTGCGCAACGGAGGCATAGCCCCGTTCCGCGGCAGAAGGGGCAGGTGCTCGATGCAGATGGCACAACTGCTCCACATGAAGGACCGTTTGTGGGGGAAACCTTGGGAGCAGTATATGCTTGGGGAGAGCTCTCGAACAACGTCGCAGGACAAGCCTCGGCTTTATGCTGTGATGTTCCTAAAGATCTGGTACGATTCGGGAGCCTTCTTGGGGAGGGTCCGCGTTGACCAAGCTTCGTACGCGAGCGTCGTAATGGCTGCTTTTGTGATCGGGATGGGAATGCTGATTGCGGCCGAGCCCTGTTGGCCGGCTGGCGCAACCGTCGAAGAGGGGATTGGATCTTGACCAAGACCGGCGCTGTCTCTCAATTGCCATGGCAGCAGCTATTGGCACCGTACGCTCAACCGATCCTTCGGAGGAGCATCATTCAGCTTCTCGACAGCGCCATTCCGTTCATCCTGGTCTGGCTGTTGATGCTGGCAAGTCTCGAATACGCATACTGGCTCACTGTGCTCATCGCACTCCCTGCCGCTGGTCTTCTCATTCGACTTTTTATCATCCAGCACGACTGCGGGCACGGCTCCTTCTTCCGCTCGCGAATGGCCAATGACACGCTGGGCTTTGTCCTGGGAGTCCTGACGCTGACTCCCTACGGCTACTGGCGAAAAACGCACGCGATCCACCACGCGACTTCCGGAAACCTGGATCAGCGCGACATCGGTGACGTCACGACGCTGACAGTTAGGGAGTATCTCGGGCTCTCCTTTTGGAAGCGACTGGGCTACCGCATCTACCGGAATCCCCTGTTCCTGTTCGGCTTCGGTTCGCTCTACTACTTCATCGTTAAGCACAGGTTCCCTCATAATCTGCCTCGCTCCTGGCACAGAGAGTGGGCCAGCGTCCTCACCACGAATTTCGTGATTCTGGCCGTCATTGCCGGGGTCTGCCGGGCTGTGGGCGTTCAGGCATTTCTAATGGTTCAACTCCCGATCACCCTCTTCGCAAGCGTCGCCGGAGTATGGCTCTTCTATATCCAACACCAGTTCGAGGATACCTATTGGGAGAAGAAGGCCGCCTGGAGCTTCCAGGCTGCGGGGCTTCAGGGCAGCTCCTTCTATGATCTGCCGAGGATCCTGCACTGGTTCACAGGCAACATCGGAGTACATCACGTTCATCACGTTTGCAGTCGCATCCCCAACTACCGGCTCCTGGAGTGCCTGAGAGAGAACCCCGATCTTCAACAGGTGACGCATCTCACCTTCTGGAAGAGCCTGAGTTGCACTCGGTTGAAGCTGTGGGACGAAGAGGGCCGAAGGTTGGTCGGGTTCCAGCATCTGCGCCAGTTGAGGCATCGATCTGTCACACCCAGGGTCGCTTTCGAGGTACCTGGGGATTCCACTCCCCTGTAACATCCGGCGATCCTCCCGCCGCAGATCCTCCAACGTTCGACCAGCATCCTCTCCTGTCCGAACCTCAATCCTCGTCCTTCAGCGAGTGGAATCCGCTCAAGGACGCGGCCGAGCCTCGGTGGACGGGCCCAAAGTTAAGGGAAGCAGGAGTTCAGCTGTCACAGAAGGGAATGAGAGTGCTTTTGAGCCGCGCTAGCCAGCCGTGGGGATGCGCTCGGTTTCGGCCACGCTGCAGGCGAGGATCTTTAGATTGGCGGGAAGCCGTATCTCACTGGCGATTTTCTGCATGATGCTCAGAATGTTGCGACGAATGTCCTCCACCCGGTCGGTCGTCAGGCTTTCGTGAACGAGTTTGCCGACGTAGAGGTCTTCGCCCATCCGGCAGACACGCAAGAAAGTCGAATCCTCGGGGCTGAGGTATTTCTTGTCGAACTCGCTCAACGTCTCGAGATGCTGTCGGAGGTTGTTGTCTGCTTTGAAACCGATGAAGATCGGCTGGTGGATCAGAAGTTCCAACATTTGCTGCACTATATCACGGAATGTCTCTGGATCGGCCTGTAGTTTGCGTAGAGATTATCTGGCTCCTCAGGTGGATCAGTAGTACGAATTTTTTGGAGTTAGTACTTATATGTTCAATGGCCCCGGGCCGTGCCATCCTTTCTGACGCGGCGAACGCGGACGCTGTTCGTGAGCGTGGACTCGAGGATCCAGAGATCCCCGTCAGGAGCCACCAGGACACCCGATGGGGCCCATGGCCAGGATGAGCGCGCCGCCACCGTGACGGCGCCATCGGGGGTAACCTTCTTGATTTTGCGTGCTCCGTAGGCGGCCACATAGAGATTCCCCTCCCGGTCGGTAGTCATCCCCATCAGCAGGTGCCAGGAAGCGTCATCGGGCCGAGACCCGCTGACCTCGGCCAGATTGCCCCCGACCCTGCCGATCTTCCCATCCGGGGCAATGCTCCTTACGTCGGACCCGTCGATCACGTAGAGGGTTCCGTCCCGGGAGGCGGTCATCCAGCCCACATGAGCGAAGACGCACCCCTTGCAAAGCTCGGTGACTGTGCCATCCGGACTCGTTTTTTTGATCTTGATTGTCGCGGGGTGACTCTGATCGATCCAGTACTGGTTCCCACCGGTGTCCCGCACGAAGCTGAAGTCTCCGTAATCCCATAGAAACCCAGAGCGCGCGGGGATCACATCCGCCAGCGTGCCATCCGCCGACAGACGCCAAACCCGATGACCCCATTTCTTTGTCGCATCTCCCTCGTACCAGAGATGCTCTCCGTAAAGGTTGCCCTTCGCGTCGAGGTAAAGCTCATGCGTGTGCACGCTCGCCACCGCAACCGATTTTGCGCCACCGGGCGCAATCTTCCAGACCTGTGCGAGGTCCGTGTAGTAGACGTTCCCGCGACTGTCCATGACGATGCCGACCCCGGGATGAGCCCAGGCCCCCGTTCCGCCCAGCAGAACTAGACCCAGCCAGGTGAGCGCGATCGGGAGGCCGCGGATTACGACTCCTATATTGAGGAAACTGAGCCGGCGCGGGGCGTTCAACTTGGCTTTCTTCGGCCTGGACGAGTTTTTCCCAGGGGAGGGTTGTGGAAATGGAGAGGGTCCCGCAGGCTCTGCAACTCCCGGTAATAGTAGAGCGGGGTCGGCCGCTTTCCCACGAATTTCATCTGCTTGAGGAACTCGATCTCCTCCGCGGTCGCATTCCCTCTGAGGGACGGATCCTTGAGAAAGCCTAGCAGCCCCGGCTCTTCGACAACCGGTGCAGCCGGCTCAAGTTCTGCAAACTCGAATTTCCTTGGATTGCCCGAGGCCAGACGGCGGTTCATTACAACCTCCATCCCCAGCGTCACGAGGTCAATATCCCACGATTCAATCAGCGGATCGAGAAAAGTGACACAGTTTTCAGCGGAGATGCTGAACACATCCTTCTCCAGGAATTCGAGCACGATGACTCGCATCTGCTTATAGCTCCGGCCGCTCAGTCGAGCCACCGCACGAAGCCAGGTCTCATCACCCATTTCCTCTTTTGCCAATTGCTTGACCAAATCCAGCAGCTTCTGGGTGACGAGGCGTTCCAGCGCACCCAAGGGCTCCTTCTCGAAGATCGCCCGGATCCCCTGCCTCTTTTGGGGCTCGCACTTGCGCAGAACTAGCTCGCGCACCTCTTGATACAAGGGCGTTGGAGGCTCCACCAGTATTTTCCTCAAGGCTTCCTTGCGTTGAAGGTCCGCCAGTTTCGCCAGCTTGCCTCCCGGAAGCTTCAAGAATCTCTCCATCTTGCTGTAAATATCGGTTCGCTCGGGGATCGGCGGCGCTTTCTTACCTGTCAGTAGTTGTGAAATGTAGGATTCCGTGACCTGAGCGGCGGCGGCCAGATCTCTCTGCTCGATCCTCAACTCCTTGAGACGGTGCCGAATGAGTAGCGGTAGATCCATGAGATGCCTCCGATTTGACTTAACTCATAACGATTAAGTAACTTCCTTTTAGGTCTAATTATCTCACATTTGACTTGACACAGGAAGTTAACTAACCGATAATGCTCAACGAGATTGAGGACTACTCCCCACTCTCCAGATTGTCTGAACTAAGTCAGGTTGTCTGCTTCCCCCCTCTTAGCCAAGCCAACCGTGGAGGTTCGCATGTTTGCTCGCAGTGTTTCATTCCAGCTCAAGCCCGGTCGTAGCACGGAATTCACGCAGACCCTCGAGAAGGAAATCATTCCCGTGCTTCGTAAGCAGAAGGGCTTCCAGGACGAGATCGCGTTTGTCGGACCGAACGGAACGGACGCGGTTGGTATCAGTCTCTGGGATCTGAAAGAGAACGCGGACGCCTATGCTCGCGGCAGCTATGCCTCCGTGCTCAAGACCATGGAGCCCGTGGTGGAGGGCACGCCTATGGTTCATTCCTACGAGGTGTGCAACTCGACCTTCCACAAGATTTCGGCTCGCGTTACCGTTTAGAGCCGACAGGTCGCTTAGTTCTGTGGGGGCGGCCACGACAAATCCGCCAAGAACTTGAGATATGAGAGCCCCGGCTGCCGAGAGCGTCCGGGGCTCTCTTTTTCTTCACCGGGTTGCTACCTGTTCCCCCAGACTCAAGCTCGCCCAATTGACGCGCTATATTTCAATCAGATACGGCGCCATCGATGCGTGCGGATGGATTTGCATGACACCAGGCTATTGACAAGACCCTGGATCTGCATTACATTAGCACTCACCTACTGAGAGTGCTAACACCAGCCACGGGGCCAGCCCGAACACTTTCAACAAATCAGAAAAGGACATCTCATGAAAGTACAGCCACTTTACGATCGAGTCCTGCTCCGGCGCCTCGATCCGAAAAAGGACGAAGTCAAGGGCGGAATCATCATCCCCGACACGGCGAAGGAGAAGCCCATGGAGGCGAAGATCGTCGCTGTCGGCGCCGGGAAGCTCGACAAGACCGGCAACCGGATCCCACTACAGGTCAAGGTGGGAGACAGGGTCCTGATCGGGAAATACTCGGGACAGGAGGTCAGGATCGAAGACGTGGAGCACTTGATTCTCAAGGAAGACGAAATACTCGGGATCATCGGCTGAGGCCGGGATCCACCGTTCGACAGATTCTCACACGACCGCTATGCGGTCACGCCGGGGCTCCCGGTTCAAGGAGGTTTTAATGGCAGCGAAGGAAATCGTATATTCAGAGGATTGCCGGCAGGCGATCCTACGAGGCGTCAACAAGCTTGCGGACGCTGTAAAAGTGACCCTCGGCCCCAAGGGTCGCAACGTTGTTCTCGAGAAGAAGTTCGGCTCGCCGACCAGCACGAAGGACGGCGTCACCGTAGCCAAAGAGATCGAGCTCGAGGAACCCCGGGAGAACCTGGGGGCACTGATGGTCCGCGAAGTCGCCAGCAAGACCAGCGACGTCGCGGGCGATGGAACCACCACCGCCACCGTCCTGGCCCAGGCCATCTACCGGGAGGGGTGCAAAGCAGTGACAGCCGGCGCCAATCCGATGGACCTGAAGCGCGGCATCGAGAAGGCTGTGGAGAAGGTCGTCGAGGAGATCAAAGATCTCTCCAAGAAGGTTCAGGGGAAAGCCATCGCGCAGGTCGGCACCATCTCCGCCAACAACGATCCCGACATCGGCCAAATCATCGCCCAGGCGATGGAGAAGGTCGGGAAGGACGGGGTCATTACGGTGGAAGAAGCCAAGGGGATGGAGACCTCCCTGGAGATCGTCGAGGGGATGCAGTTCGACCGCGGCTACCTTTCCCCCTACTTCGTCACCGACCCGGAGCGGATGGAGTGCATCCTGGACCACCCCCTCGTCCTCATCCATGAGAAGAAGATCTCCACCATGAAGGACCTCCTCCCGCTTCTGGAACAGGTCGCAAAGATGGGCCGGCCGTTGCTGATCATCGCCGAGGAATTGGAGGGCGAGGCCCTGGCCACCCTGGTGGTGAATAAGCTGCGTGGCACCCTGCAGGCTGCCGCCGTGAAGGCACCTGGCTTCGGCGATCGCCGCAAGGCCATGCTGGAAGACATCGCCATCCTTACCGGTGGCAAGGTCATCACGGAAGATCTGGGGATCAAGCTGGAAAACGTGAAGACTACTGACCTGGGCGAGGTCAAGAGGGTCACCATCGACAAGGACAACACCACCCTGGTGGAAGGGGCCGGAAAGTCCTCGGAGATCCAAGGCCGGGTGAAGCAGCTTCGGGCGCAGATCGAAGAGACCACCTCCGATTACGATCGGGAGAAGCTCCAGGAGCGTCTCGCCAAGCTCGTAGGTGGCGTGGCCATCATCAAGGTGGGCGCGGCCACCGAGAGCGAGATGAAGGAGAAGAAGGCGCGGGTGGAGGATGCCATGCACGCCACCAAGGCCGCCGTCGAAGAGGGAATTGTCCCGGGTGGAGGCATCGCTTTCCTCCGGGCCATCCCGACCCTGGAGAAAATGAAAGAGAAGAACGAAGACATCCAGCTCGGCATCAACATCGTCCGCCGGGCCCTCGAGGAGCCCCTCCGACAGATCGCTAACAACGCCGGCTTCGAGGGGTCGATCATTGTGGCGGAGGCCAAGACCAAGGAAAAGGCTGCCGGCTTCGACGCTTACACCGGCAAGTGGGTGGACATGTTCGAGGCAGGCATCATCGACCCGGCCAAGGTCGCACGTAACGCGCTGCAAAACGCGTCGAGCATCGCCGGGCTGATGCTCACGACCGAGGCTATGATTTATGAGCTGCCCGAAAAGGAAAAGGCTTCCGCCGTGGGGCAAGGCGGAATGGGCGGGATGTACTGACCCGCCCCCGGTAGGTCGCTTAACCCCTCCACCCCGATATTGGGGCGGAGGGGTTTTTTCTTGTTGCCCTTCCGAAAACTCCACCCGGCCCTTGCAATCTTGGCTTGAGCCCCGCCCACTTTCCGCTTCAAGGTTCGCCTCCTCCGGCCTTCCCCCATCATCGCTTCAGGATCCCCGAGAGAAAATCGATAGGGATGGGGAATACAATGGTCGAGTTCTTCTCCGTGGCGATCTCCGCGAGAGTCTGCAGATACCGGAGCTGGAGGGTCGTAGGGTTCGCGGAGATGATCTGTGCCGCCTCAGCCAGAGCTCGCGAGGCGGCGAGCTCCCCACTGGCATGGATCACCTTGGCCCGCTTCTCCCGCTCCGCCTCGGCCTGCTTCGCTATGGCCCGCTGCATCTCGGTCGGCAGGTCCACCTGTTTGACCTCGACCATCGAGACCTTGATCCCCCAGGGATCGGCGTGCTTCTCCAAGATCTCCTGTAGCCGGTGATTGAGCTGCTCCCGCTGGCTCAGCAGATCGTCCAGCTCCACTTGCCCCAGGACCGAGCGCAGCGTGGTCTGGGCCAGCTGGGAGGTCGCATAGTGATATTGCTCCACTTCCACCACGGCCTTTGCGGGGTCGATGACCCGGTAGTAGATGACGGCATTCACCTTGAGCGAGACGTTGTCCCTGGTGATGACGTCCTGGGGCGGCACGTCGTGGACGACGGTGCGCAGCGACATCCGCACCATCCGGTCGATGCCGGTAAACACCAGCGTAATGCCGGGTCCCTTCGGCGCGTCGACGAGCCTTCCCAGCCGGAAAACCACGGCTCGCTCATATTCGCTGAGGATTTTGATGGAGCTCAGGATATAGAGGACCACGATGGCGACGACAATCAGCAACGAAGAGGAACCACCTCCGAGGCTACTCATTCTCTTCTCCTGTTTCTGGCGGGACCACCGGTGTCTTCCACCAGCGGGGCCCACTTCGCCGTGAGGGCCTCTTCCTTGTCGTTGGGGGCGCGGATCTTCAGTCAAAATGCCGCGCCTGATTTCGGTGGACTACTACGGTACAGGCGGCAAAGATCACGCTTCTCGGAGGCGAGTGATCCTGGAGACGAGGGGAAAGTCGGACACGAACGCAGCTATGTAGAAGGCCATTGCTATCACGTACAGAGATCGAAAGCCGAAGTACATCGAATTGTATTCCAACAACCCCCCGCAGATGGCGCCCAACAGATTGGCCGCCATGATCCCCGAGACCTGCCCTCTCGTTGCTAGGAGCGTTGAGAAAACGATTCCGGAGAACAGGAGCGGGCATGTGAGAATCACCACGGTCCCGAAGCGCCCGAGGGGAGTGGATGGAAAGCCGCCCGATTTCGATACGAGCCAACCGACCGCCAAAGTGATCCACAAGAACAGGTACGGCACGAATGGACGATGGATCTTCAGCCAGGAGACCGCGCAGTTCCCGAGAAAGGCCATGATCAGGATCCCCGCGATGACGATCCCAACGACCTGCCAGGTATTGCCAAACGTCAGCCCCATTTCCGTGATGCCCTTGGTTTCAACCAGCATGAAGCCTGCACCCAGGAAGAAGAACGACAGGTCACTGAACTTCGGGGTTTCTTCCATGAAGTTGCCGACGAACGAGACCGAGAGAGCCAAGATCAGCACGATCATGATCAAGTAGGACACGGGATAGATGCGTCGCGGCATGTAGAAGAACGGCCAATCGTCAGTCGACACATCCACTCGAACCGCTGCATTCATGGAATGAGCCTTCAGGTCGCTGAAACCGGTCTGTTCCAGGACTTTTGGAGGAAGGGTCCACTTCGGATCGTTCGACGCCAGAAAGACAACAGAGCCATCATAGCCGGCGCCGATGCAAGTAGGGAGTCTGCCGTCAAAGACCTGCTGCAGCATCAAGTTGACCTTGCGTTGGTGGGCTTCCGACAAGACCGTGAAGGACAAGGAGAGCAAGCCGTCGGACTTCAAACGGCTGCGAGCTTCACGCAGTCCCTCGATGGTGTACACGAACGAATCGAGACGCACGCTCGAGCCGTGGCTGAGGAGGGTGTGCGAATCAAGCAGTCCGTAGACGATCAAATCGTACATCCGGTTCGTGCGCCGAAGGAAGGAACGAGCATCGTCGTTGACCGCGACGGTCCGCGGATCCGAGTAGGGTTTCTCAGGGTGGTTGTTCATGCCGGCCAGCAGAATTGCCGGATCGATTTCGACTGCATCGACCCTAGCCGCTCCTGCACGCAAGGCCGCTGCCACATCATTGCCGGTTCCGGAACCCACCACGGCAACATCGGACACGCCCGGGTGAGCCGCGTACGGAAGGTCGTAGTAGTCGCGGTTCTTTGCCAGCTTGCCTGACAAGTTCTTGCCAGAGAGGTCGAAGATGTTTTGATAATAGTGGCCGGCGGCCCGGATCGTCGTCAGGCCCGAGTCTTTCTCGACCCCGATCTCCAGCAGTTGATAGGGCGAATAGATCCTGTTCCACAGGGGAGCAATCGGCCACCAGGCCAGGACCATCATACCGACAAAGCTAATGACGAGACCTACGATCAGCGAGCGGGACTCTCTCAGATTGAAGAAGAGAAGAATGCCCAGGAAACAAGTCGCGAACCAGACGGGTGGCGGGGCCCACATGGAGCTCACGAGCAGCATCAGTACTACGCCCGCGAGGCTTCCCAACAAGTTCAGTCCGTAGGCCCGTAACTTCCCACGGCGCTCCAGGAGCCGGCCACAGAGCTGCCCCACCGGAAGGAAGAGCATGGCCGAGCTCAAAAAGATCACCGTGAGCAGAGCATAGAGAAGGATCGCACGGGGCAGATCGGCGACGCTCACCCCCATGGAGAGCTGTTCTCGAAATGGAATGACGTGGAACAGTCCGGGGACGAGCTGGAGCATCAGCATAAAGCCGAATTGCCAGACCAGCAGAGGGATCACCACAAGGAGTGGAATGCGGCTGCGCGAGGCCAGCGCGTAACCAAGTCCAAGCCCCGCGAAGCACGCGATCAGCGTGAAATTCTTGTAGAACGCGAGGAATGCCAGGGTCGACGACTGCCATCGGATCAACGCCAGCTCAAGGAACAGGCTGAGGGCCGCGGAAGCTACGATGGCTAGATCGACGTGCTTCGAATCCAGATTGTCCAGGAAATGCGCTTGTCCTGCGGCGTTTGAATCCAGGAACGGTTCGAGCTTCGGGAGCAGGCGATGCACAGCCGCTCCCGCCGCCAACGCTGCGCACACCAGCAAAACGCCTTCGATCAACAATCCCAGTGGTGACGCTCCGCTAGCCTTGATTCGCTCCCCGAGCGAGTGTAAGCCGGCTGTGCCGGAATCAAGCTGGGCCCCGAGCGGAAGCGCGGCGAGGATTAGGAAGCTTCCCAGGCTGATCCATGAAAACATACGGATCATCGACCGCAACATTCCGGATGGACCTCCCTCTCCCTTACCGCCGTCGATCGGAGTGCTCTAGGCGTGGGCGCTGACCACGCAGAACCTATTGTAAGACTAGACCCGTCTACCTTAGTATGGATTTTGTAAGTATACCTCATCTACTGTAGTGGTCCACCGATCTTAGAGGTCGGTCTCCCGCGCTCTCTGGTTAACAAGTTCGGGACTCGTGAGAGGAGGGGTTGTGGCCGGACTCACCGAGGCTGGTGTCCTGCGGGACTCTCTCCGCCGACCGACGGAGGGCCGGACGGGATGAGAGTCTGAACCGCGACCGCGGCGTTAGCAGTCGCCTCCGGGGAGAAGGGGAAGGCCGGCGTCGTTACCGAGCGCCAGCCGGCGAGCTGGTCTTTCCAGTGCCGGCTTGCAGGATCCCCCGATTCTCCCAGGGCGATCCCCTGGCGCGACTGGTCCCAGTCCGAAAGGTCGGCGATGAACCGCATCGACACAAACATGCCGGCGTTGACCGTGTCGCTGCTCCCCTCCGTCGCCTTGGGCAGCGGATCGATCGCGAAGGAGGCGCCACCTCCCGGCAGCTCGGCCAGGGGGTGTGGAAAACGGACAGCACGCCCGAAGCGGCCCCAGGTCCAGGCGCTCTCGTCGGCTCCGATGCGCGCGGCGAGCGTGGTATGCGCCTCCTTCCAACAGGCGAGGAGGAGATCCGCGTAGGTCGGGTATTCCTTGGGCAGCCAGGTGTCCGGCCAGGTGGTCACGATCTGGTCGATCAGCGTGTCCCGATTCGGCCAATCGTATTCTTTCGCCTGCTCCGCACCGAGGGCGGCCTCCAGGACCTTCTGCACGAACACATCTCGCATCGCGACCGCGAGGGGAAGGACGCGCGAGTCCACGCTCGTGCGGCCATTCCAGCCTTCGAACATCTTCACCATCGAGGTCCACTCCGCCGCCGGGGAGGCCTGCGATTTCCCCAGCTTCACGACGGCGCGAGTGAAGATCACGTCGGCGTAAGCGTAAGTGTCGGCCTGTATGGTCTGGAAGTCGTCGGTCGAAAGCTTCGGCTTCGAAGCCAGCAGCTCCCAGATCCGGCGCGCGCGGTAAGGCACCTCCCAGGCCCGGGTGACGAGGTGCGGATAGCCGGATCCCACGACCCGATTGTTGGCGGTCACAATGACTCCGGAGGACGGATCGACCAGATGGGGCAGCTCGTCGAACGGAACGTAGTTCGACCACTCGCTTCGATCGGTCGCACCATCGCAGGGGAGGGTCCCGTCTCCCGAAGCGCGTACGGGGATGCGCCCTGCAGCGTAGTAGCCGATATGGCCCGCGGTATCGGCGTAGACGAAGTTGAGGGGCGGGCCAGCGAAGCCCTTCAGCGCGGCGGTGAACTCGTCCCAGCTGGATGCCCGATCGATTTCCAGGAACGCCGCGACCTCCGAGGCGTCCGGGTCGAGGGCGGTCCACCGCAGCGCGTATCGCCGCCCCGCCGCCTCGAGGACCACCGGGCCGTGGCGCGTGACCACCACCTCACGCTCGATGGTGTCGCTGACCGCGCCCGGCGTTTTGCTCCGGACCAGCATCCGCTCCTTGCGCACCTCCGGCGCGCGGGGACCGGAGGGAGTGGCGTACCGGCCCTCCCCATCGAACGTTTCTTCGTAGAGGTCCTGGACGTCCGCCATGAGGTTGGTGACGCCCCACGCGATCTGCTCGTTGTGCCCCAAGAGGATGCCGGCTACGCCGGGCGTCGTCACCCCCGCGACGTGGATCCCTGGAGCACGAAGCTGCGTGAGATACCAGATGGAAGGGGCGGAAGGGGCGAGGTGTGGGTCGTTGGCGAGAAGGGGCTTGCCGGTAACCGAGCGGGCGCCGGTGACGACCCAGTTGTTGCTCGCAGCTGCCGTCCCGCTGGACCATCCGATGCTCTCGAGCGTGCGCTGCAGTGCCGCTTGAGACGCCCGCGCCGCCTCGCGAGCCTCCCGTGGGATCACAGGAGATGGGGTCGGTTTCGCCTCGCTCTTCGCAGGACCACCCTCTCCCACGAGCAGGATGTCGAGGGGCGAGTCCTCGCGGAAGAGAGCCGCGCGCCGGTCCGCGGGGAGGTCGGCGAACGAGGTCCTCAGGATATCCAGTGACCAGGACTGGCTCAGGTCGAGCGCGAAGAGCTTGCCGATCACCAGCGAGTCCGACATCCGCCACGGGCCGGGACGATAACCGAGGAGCCGGAACTCGGAAGACAGGCCCCCGTCTCCCCGTGACGCGATGTTCGCGTTGACCCCCTCGGCGTAGGCTGCGAGGGATTCCCGCTGGCGGGGCGAGACGCGCTCCACGAGCCCGT
>Ga0065705_10002937_pt1 | contig 12917 bp, 7 predicted proteins | sample SwibulcommuniRL2_FD_59092 | JGI IMG/M metagenome (GOLD analysis project Ga0065705, IMG submission 59092) | Bulk soil microbial communities from switchgrass field near Rose Lake, East Lansing, Michigan, USA - RL2 Bulk Soil v2 (version 2) | ecosystem: Environmental > Terrestrial > Soil >...
GTATCATTTACTTGCCGCCTCGGCGGCAAGCCTCACCGCTGTCGCGGCCACGCTGGTTTTTATCGAGCTCAATCCCTATCAAATGGCATCTGGCGTTTTTCGACGGGCGCAGTCCGGACTGAACGCAAACGCGGGGGATCTGGTAATTTCGCACGTAGATGGCAAAACCGCCACCGTCGATACAGTATGGCAAAACACTAGAATGACTATACGCACCAACGGCAAGATTGATGCGAGCGTCAATAAAGATCTCAGTGGCGAGCCGACTTCAGACGAGGGCACTATGGTGCTCTCGGGCGCTTTGCCAATCCTACTTCATCCTCAAGCCAAGACTGCGGCCAATATTGGCATGGGTTCGGGTCTTACAAGTCAAATTTTATTGACGGCGCCGCAAATTGTTCGTGTCGACACAATCGAGATCGAGAAAGCCATGGTGGAAGGGGCGAAGCATTTTCGTCCAAGGAACGAGTTGGTCTTCAGTGATCCTCGAAGCCGGATCTACATTGACGACGCGAAAACTTTTTTTTCGAGCTCGCACAGGAAATACGACATTATTGTCTCTGAGCCTTCGAACCCGTGGGTAAGCGGTGTCGCCGGCCTGTTTTCGGTCGAGTTCTACAAGCTGATTGCACGCCATCTCAACGAACATGGCGTGTTGATGCAATGGCTACAGTTATATGAAATCGATATCGATCTGATCGTCTCCGTGTTAAAAGGGCTTGGCAAAAATTTCGCCGATTATCGAATATATGCCGCAAATGATGGCGATATCATCATAGTTGCGCGACTCGACGCAGAGGTGTCTCGCCCGGTCGCCAGCCTGCTGGCTAGCAATACAAATCTTGCGTCCGAACTACAACGCATTGGAATTATGGGGACTCAAGACATTGAAATCAGAAGGCTCGGCGACAAGCAATTATTGCAGGGCTGGTTAAATTCGACTGCAGTGCACGCCAATTCTGACTATTATCCAAAGCTGGATCTGGGTGCAGAACGGACAAGGTTTCTTGATTTGGATGCGCGCGCGTTGCTTTTTTTGAGGCAAGCCCCCATACCCCTGCTTGAGATGATTGGACGGTCGTCTAACATTGAGCCTGGCACGATAATCACGCCGGATCGCAAACTGAAAATCTCGCAGCGCGCATTCGAAGCCACCCGGCTGCGCGACTACGTTATAGGGCGAGGCGTAACGGGTGTACCAACAGCTGTTGTTGCGACAGATCGGGACATGGTTAAAACGATTGACGAATGTGTTGCGAATCGAACGAATGGAGATGGGACGTCCACGTTATTCAAGATCGGCTTCGAAATGGTTCCGTATCTCCGACCTGCTGAATTGGAAATGATTTGGAAGCAATTCGATAAATTCTCATGCGCGGCAAATATCCAGAAAAACAACTCGGAATGGCTCGAGCTATTCAAGGCCGTTGGAAGACGTGATGCTGCCGCAATGGGACGCATCGCCGAGGGTTTTCTCATGCGCCCAGGAGGTACTGGCTACCCTGAGTACATCCTTGCCGTCGCTATGCTCGCCAATCGCGCGCTGGGCAACGATTCCCAGGCCCAAAGCCTATGGATCCAGCATCGTCCACGCCAGTTGCGCTCTGAATGGTCACTGTTATTTGATGTCATCAGGATGAGTCCCGGTCGCGTTGATTCGTGATCGCTGCGCTTGCTCATTCCAAAGCGTCCAAGCATCGCCGCTAACCTGATTTTCTCGAAATTATCGGCAAAATTGTAAACGATATTTACAGCGGGGGTAGCCAAATAACTACAGAGATCTAGGTACTTGCTGTGCTTTGGTGCACCCCATGATCTAATTGTAATCTTCTCTTACAATCCGCGGGCATATTACAATAAATAAGTTACGATAAATCAATCACTTACCTTTGGGCATGGTGCTTGCGTAATTGCGCACATAGAAAACGTATACGAGAATTGTGGAGGATTTTAGAATGAGAAAATTTGTCGTTATATTAAGCCTAGTTGTCGTCGGCATGCTCGGGCTCGCCAGGACTACTATGGCTACGACCGTCCTTGACGTGTTTTTCGATTCGGACGCTGAATGTGGCGGTGCCGGTTGTTTCGGCGCTACCTATCATTTGGTGATTGACGATGGCGGTACGGCTGATACGAGCTACACGGCCACGTTAACCGTCGACACAAGCGGCTATACTGGTTCGGGCACATTTATCAGCGCAGTCGACTTTAAGGGCTCAAGTTCAGTAACAGGTGCTTCGTTGACGAGTGCGCCAAATGGGGCAGGGAACTGGGCGACCGTCGTTAACACGGGTCAGGCGGGCAACGAATGCAGCGGTTCAGGGTCCGGCTTTGTAACCTCGTGCGATGTCGCGCCGTCTAACTTGGCGCCGCTGGACGGGAGTACGTATTCCTGGACGTGGGATTTCACCACTTCAGGGACAATTGCCTTCGGCCACCTCGGTGTAAAGTACGACAACGAGGCTGGAGATCTTAAAGGGCAAATCGTTTCCATCAGCGGGGGTGGAACGACCGGTGGAACGACTGGCGAAACAACCGGCGAAACAACCGGAGAAACGACCGGGACCGTGCCTGAGCCCAGCACGATGCTGCTTCTTGGCTCCGGGCTCATTCTCTTGGGCGGTGCTGCACGCCGTTTCAGGAATAAAAAGTAGAATTCTACCTGCACGACAGACACTGACTGAAAGCACGGGCGTTGGGGGATATCCTCAACGCCCGTGTTCTTTTTAGGGCCGTATAAGAAAAGAAATAGCCGGCTCGTTCGCGCGACCTCTCGAAGTCTCTCGTCTCACGAATGCTAGGTAACGCCTCCAGAAAGCTTTTCCTCGCCACGTTAGCCCCTTGTGCGGTAAGATTCGGTTCAACCCGAGCTGAATGATGAATGTCGTCTTCTCCGCCAAATCGCGCGAAAAACTTGAACAGATCTTTGGCGCAGATTTGCGTTCGCTGGCTGCGCTGAGAATCGGAGTTGGTCTCACAGTTCTGTTGGACCTTATCTCGCGGTCGCAAGATCTGGTGGCTCATTACACGGATTTCGGAGTTTTACCGCGCGCGGCTTTTCTGGAAACGGCATTCAGCCGCTGGCTGGTGTCCCTGCATCTGATAAATGGTACCTGGCAGATCCAGGGAGCTTTATTTCTCATCGCGGCGTTCTTTGCGCTGGCTTTGATCATTGGCTACAGGACACGGCTTACTACGGCTGTGTCGTGGCTTCTGCTGATATCATTGCAAACACGCAACCCAATCGTTTTTGATGCCGGGGATGCTCTCCTCCACATGATGCTGTTCTGGGGGATCTTTCTGCCGTGGGGTGCTTGTTATTCCCTTGATCGGGCTCGGCATCCGGAATGGGAGCGCTTGCCAAAGTGTTGTCTCTCCTGGGCGACTTTTGCTTACGTCGGGCAGATTCTTATGGTTTATTGGTTCTCGGCCGCCCTCAAATCGGGTCCCCAGTGGCGCACGGACGGGAGCGCTATCTATTTCGCCCTGAGCATTGATCAAATGGCCACAGCCTTTGGCCAATATTGGTTGCAGTTTCCGGGTTTGCTTAAACTGCTGACCTATTCGGTGCTGGGGTTCGAGGTTCTTGGGCCCCTGATGCTTATCTCGCCCGTCCTTTTTGTCCCGGCGCGCATGTTCGCCATTTGTGGATTCTTGCTCATGCATTTAGTTTTTGCTCTGTGCCTGGATATAGGATTTTTTCCCTTGATTAGCGGCTGCTCGTTATTGGGCTTAGTGCCATCTTCGGTCTGGGACAGGATTCTGGCGAGCTTGGCAAATCCGACCCGGCAGCGCGCGAGACTCTATTATGATCAGGACTGCGGCTTTTGCACGAGGTCGGCTCAACTCCTTAAAACCTTTTTTTTGCTGCCGCAAACCCAGGTCCTACCCGGTCAAAGTGATCCTTCCGTCGAGGCTGAAATGCGCGCGCGCGATTCCTGGGTCGTGATGGACGGTGACGGCACACGCTATTTTGGTTACCAGGGTGGCTTGGCTCTAATGAGAATCTCGCCTATTTTGCGGCCGCTGACGCCCCTAATGGGGATTCGGTTCTTGAACCCTGTTGGCGAAAAAATTTACCGGCTCGTTGCCAATCACCGCAAAGTGATCTGTCAGAAAGCTCCGCCAGCGAGCGGAAGCAGCCGTCCGCTTCTTGAGCTGGGGCCGATAGCGAATGCTCTTATAGCGGTTTTGTTACTCTATGTGTTTCTGTGGAACCTGGGCACTGTGCCAGGGGCGCCATTTAAGTTCTCGGCGCGGATGCAGTCGCTCGGGTTCCTGCTTCGTCTGGATCAGGCATGGAATATGTTCGCCCCATTTCCCTTTACGGACGACGGGTGGTACGTGATCCCAGGAAAATTAAGAAACGGGGCGTTGGTGGATCTGTTTAGGCATGGCGAGGCAGTCCGCACGGAGAAACCGGATTCGGTGACGAACACGTACAAGAACTACCGCTGGCGTAAATACATGATGAATCTTTATTATCCTAGGCACGAGAAACATCGCGCCAATTACGCCCGCTATCTTTGCCGTGACTGGAACAAACGGCACAAAGAAGGCGAGACCTTAGAGGAGCTGGCGATCATCTACTTTCTCGAACGGACGGTGCCGGGCGATCAATCTATTATCCCGCGAAAACTCACGCTTTTGCTCCATAAATGTAACGACAGCTACTAGAGGAGCCTACGACCATTCGGCGCTAACTTACCGCCCGGCGCTACACAAACCTGCTTTGCTTTTCGAATAATATAATAAGAAAAGGCCCCCACCGGTTTGAAAAGAGGGAGGACCGGTGGGGGCCTTTGAGGAAGGAGGCTTACAGAAGAGTTACTTGACGACGTTCATTGATGACGTTGAACTGACGTTCCCCACGGCGTCGTACGCCTTGGCTTGGAGGGTATGGGACGAGCCTTTGGACCAAACGCTGATGTTAACTTTGAAGCTATAAGGGCTCGCGGAATCCGTGGCTTTCAGAGCACCGTCCACGTAGAGGTCCACTTTTGCAACGCCACTGGCATCGCTTGCTGAAACCGTAACGGTCATGAATTTGCTGCTCATGGACACACTGGTGATGCTGATCGTCGGCGGGGTCGTATCAGGTGCGACGACGTTGACGTCAACCGGCGCAGAGAGTGCGACACCACCGGTTAAAGCGTAGGCCTTGGTCGTGAGCACTTGCCAGCCGGAAAGCCCGGTCGTATTCCAGGCAAAAGCGAAGGGTCCTGCGGTCTGTGTCCCGCTCAAAACGTTGTTCACATAGAGCTCAACCTTCGATATGCCCACGTCAGAAGTCGCCGATGCATCGACCACGACGGTGCCCGAAACCGTGCTGCTATCGCTGGGCGAATCGATCGAGGTCGAGAGGGCCGGTGTCAGCAGAGCAGCGTTGAGGGTTTTGTACAGGTTTATCTTTCCCCAGCCATAGGTCGTGTCGAATCCCGCGGCGCCGAGATCGCTTGTGTTTTTTAATATGAGATCAACCACCTGTGCGTTCGTGAGGCCAGGGTTAACCGAAAAGGCCAAGGCGGCAAGTGCAGCCACTTGAGGCGTAGCTAGGGACGTGCCGTAACACCACCAATAGCCGCCGCCTTTTCTCGTCGTGTAAATATCAATGCCGGGTGCGACGACGTCAATCCAGTTCCCAAAATTGGAAAAACTAGTCTTCAGATTACTCTGATCGGTAGCACCGACGGATATTACGTTTGCATTCGCAGCCGGGTAATAGGGAGTACTGGTGTTATAGTTTCCGGCGGCCGCAACAATCACCAGTCCCTTATTCCATGCGTAATTGATCGCGTTTGTCATGGTTGTTGAACTAGTCGTGAACGCAAGACTGAGATTGATCACTTTGGCGCCATGATCCGCAGCGTAAATAATCGCCTCGGAAACGTCGGCCACGGTTGCCACATTGCTGGCGTTGAGAACCACCAAGGGCATGATCTTGTTCTTCCAGGAAACCCCGGCGACTCCGATACCCGAATTCCCGGCCGCGGCCGCAGCCCCCGCGACGGCGGTGCCGTGCTCCTGCACATCATTGGTGTTGGTGTTGTTGGACAAGAAATTGTAACCGGCGACCAGGTTGGGAGAAAGGTCCGGATGCGTAGAGTCCACTCCGGAATCAATCACGGCAATGACACCCGAAGTTGAGCCGGTGTTCACATCCCAACCCGAGGGGGCCCAAATGTTTTTAAGATGCCATTGGCTTGCAAAACCCGGATCGTTAGGGATCAGTTCGCCATAACCAATAAAGTTTTTTTCAACTGCCTTGATCTTTGGATCACTCTTCAAAGCGCTCTCTACGGCTTCAAGGTTATTGCTTGGAACCTTGAACCGCCGTGCCTTTGTTTTATCGAGCGTCTTTATCAGTTTGCCTTTGTGGCCTCTCAGGATCTCGCCGAGTTCGGCATCAGACACGCCGTACGCCGGGATGATAAGAAGCTCGCCCGGGACGTGTTCGCCAACGGGAGGAGGTTCTTGAGCGAAAATTGTTTTAGGCAAGAAAAGCAAGCTGACCGCTATCATTAGGATCGCAACTGAGGAATGCTTTTTAAGGAACATGGGGTTCCCTCCTTTCAAGTTTCCCCCTTGAAAGTTGGGACCCCAGAATGGGGTGCCTTCCTTCGGTAGCCCGGCTATCAGATGTTGGTCTGACCCGTGGCTTTGCGTCCCAGCCTCGCGGCTGGTTTGCCCTTGTCGAGAAGGGGGGTAAGATAATTAGTCAACAAAGCTTTAAAGCAAGGCTCGTTCCAAGCGAGGCGATGTAGTAATAACCGAAGCGCATTATATTTTGCGGTAAGATTTAGCATTTCTTAGGACATTGGACAGAGCCTTAACACCGGATGCGCGAACGACTTACAGAAACCGTTATCCGACCGTACAAGGAGTGTACGGCAAGACTTTTCACGAGTTTACCGGCCGCGCTATCGGGATGTCGCCTTAATTAAATGGGACTATTTCGAAAGTAGCTGCGGGGGATCTCGAAGCTAAAGCGATGAACCAGTAATAGATAAGCGGGCAAACAACAAAAACAAAAAGACCCCACTGATGAATCAGTGAGGTCTTAGAAACGATTTTGAAGGTGTTTAATCTAGACTAAAATCTCAGCTGCCGTAATCCTTTTTGACTTGCTCCGGCGTTATAATCCACTCTCCGGTGCAACTGCGCCGCGCGGTTTCGCCGATATCCTTGCCGTTTGTATCGCCATCGTAATGGCCGCGGACGCCATACGTGCCGGTGTAAAAAACCGCCGAGCTTGCCTGTGTTGCGGCGCAGGTGACGAGTTTGTACGGGACATGGATGATCGAAAACAACACGCTACCTAAAAAGAACAAGCCGTTGTCCTTCTGGCCGCTGGATTGGGCGCGAGCGGTAAGTGGCGTCACCAAAATTGCTACGGCCAAGATCGCTGCCGATATTCCATAAAACCCATCTTCGCTTCATGGTCGTAATCCTTTCTTTGTTCGGGTCATTTTAACAAAAAGCTAGCCTATTATGCGCAGTTACGGCCATGAAGTCAAGCGTACATTTGATCCAGGCCACGGTGTCCTAGCATTGCGTCTGTTATGCGGCCGGGTTGTAGCTAGGTATCAAGGATGCTGCTTTTTCGGCAGGAGGCTGAGCGATGGACGTCGCATTTTTAGCGGCATCGCTAGGGTGCAGCAAGAATTTTGTCATTGCCTCGGCGGGAATCGGCCTGCAGAAATAGTATCCTTGCCCGTCATCGCACTGAAATGCGGTTAGCATTTTCTTTGCGGTGATCGTTTCCACCCCTTCGGCGACAACTTTCAAATCGAGGTTGTGGCTCAAATCAATAATCGACTTAACGATGACGGAGCTGTCCCGGTCACGCTCGATATTTTGCACAAAGGATTTGTCTATTTTTATCGACGACACCGGTAACTTCGTAAGATAAGCGAAGGAGGAGTATCCGGTGCCGAAGTCATCGATTGCGAAGCGCACGCCAAGCTGGCGGATTTGATTCAACGTTCTTATCACTCGCTGGGGATCGCTCATGATGCTGGTTTCGGTGATTTCCAGTTCCAATTTGCTCGGCGCTACGCCGGTGTCGCGCAACAACGCTTCGACTTGCTCGGGTAGTTCTTGGGCTTCAAGATTCCACATCGTCAGATTCACCGCCACGCCAATGTCGAGACCCATTTTATTCCATTGCCTGCATTGTATGAGCGATTGTTGAAGGACCCAAAGGGTCAATGGGATGATCAACCCCGTGCGTTCAGCCACGGGAATGAATTGATCGGGTACGATTATTCCGCGCTCGGGATGCTGCCAGCGAAGTAACACCTCGACTCCCGTTATCGCTCCTTTGGAAAGCTCTACTTTCGGTTGAAAGGTGAGAAATAACTGGTCGCTGACAATTGCCTGGCGCAACTCGGTCATCCATTGACGCGGGCTGAAAAGGCCGCGCGCGCGCGTCGTGAAGACCGTATTCGGTTTGCAGCTGCCGGGGGTGGCGGCCAGGTCGATCTCGGCATATTCGAGGAGACTCTCTACGCAATCGCCGTTTTCTGGAAAGAGCGCGCTGCCGATGCGGGGCTCAAGCGCCACAGAAACGTTGTTGATCTGCACCGGTTCGTCGATTCTTCCCAGTAAACGGTTAATGACTAGATCCAAATCCTGGGGCCCCTGGACGGATTGCAGAAGCACTCCCAAGTGGCCGTTAGCGAGCAAGGCTACGGAATCCGATTCACGTAACCCGCCCCTTAACCGCATCAGGACCGAGCTCTGAAAACCCAACAGGTCCTTATCGTTGAGGCACAACTGATTGGTCGTATTGTCGAACGAAAAGACGAGCACCGCGACTTGGGGAAGGCTGTTCCTGGCCGTACGAATTGCCTGACGCACGCGCACTTCGAATTCCGAATTGCCGGCGTTTGAGACTGGTTGAATATCCATATGTAGCGATTCGAAAGCGGGGCAATGCGTTGTAGTGCTATTTCAATATTCGCGACAAGTCGCTCCGGCGAACGCCCCACGGTTCGACGTGGGGTTGAGCAATGGCCGTGCCATTGACGGAGTTGAGCTTGTGGGTACTTAGTACTCCCCAAGTCATCTTTTTTACGGGTCTTCAGAGATGCTAATGGAAAAACAGACCGACAACGCGACAGAACTGTCAGCAAGAAATGGCACGTCCTTTCGATTTCCGGGCTGATATTGTGGGATCTTCGTTGTTGTTGAGATCCGGCCTTGCCATGCGATTAGAGACGGAAATGTCCTCTATTTTCCTCTCTTGTCGCCGGAAGAATATTCTTGCGGGTTATGCTTATTTCGCGGGTATGGAAACGGAGGCGTATTTTTGCAGTAGTGAGCCGTGCGCGGGGATTTTTTTTACGAAAATTGTCGCAACGCGGTCCGAATAAATCGGCTGCCATTCCGTTTGTTCGCGCAGCGCCGCTGTGAGCGGCGATTCGGTGTCGAAGAAGACCCAAGAGATCTTGTAGTTTTCCAGGACAGTTTTCCAGCCCGGCAGGGCATTGGCGACCTGTAGGTAGGCGCCGCCATGTTTTTCCCCGTACATATCCGAGCGACCGTCCATGAACACGCGATAAGCGGGAGCTGCGTAGATCAAATAGTCGCCAAATTCGTCGTTGTTGAACATGTTTCCTGAAATTCGCTCGTTTTTCAAAAATGTCACCGCGGCGACCGGAAATTTTGTCGCGTCGAAGTCGTACGCTATGCTTCCCGCCATGGCCAAACCAGCCATCAAGGCGATGCTGCCCACGGGCCAAAGAAATCCCTTCACGCTCCGGTCGATGGCCAGCAAGTTTTCAACGCGCTTGCGGTATAACTGCAAAATTTTGTCGGGAAACTGGTTCAGGATCGTTTCCAGGTTTCTTAGGAGTATGGGCGAGACGACAATAGCGAAAAGGGAGACATGACGCGCCGAATAAAGCGCCATGTACGACACTAACACGAGGAGCGATACCTCAATCACGTTGAGAGGCGTGCGCGACAGGGCCAATGCGCTGATCGTTAACAACAGCATGTATTTGAAGGGTAACACGTCGTGAAAATTCGGCGACAAAAACTCGGTGACGTGATCCATAACGAAGCGGTCAGAGGTAAGGCGTAGAGGAAACAGCAAAATCTCCCAACCATGTGGGTTGATGAGACAGACCAGGAGCGCCGCTAGAAATACCATGGCGAGTGATTTTGCTTTGCGGCTGTGCGCCGCCCGTCTTGTTCCGCCGCAGGTGAGCGCATAGAAGCTGTTGCCGACTACATAGATCAGCAGGAAGACGAGCCCGATGATAAAACTGCCGTGAAGATTGACCCAAGCCAGCATAAGCGGCGGCAAATACCAGAGAGTGTTCTTTTGTCTGTACTGAAATCGGTCGAGAAGCGTGCACCAAACCAGCGTGAGGAGCAGAGAAAAAGCGTGCGGACGAGCGAGCCAGTGGGTCGAGGAGGCCGCGGTCGCGAGTAACGTAACCACCGCGCACAGAACGATGTCATTGGATCGTCTTCGCAGCATTTGAAAGAGTAGCCAGTGTATGAGAGCAAGCAACGAAGCAAAAAAAAGAACGACTCCGGTCAATCCCGCGGCTTTGTAGATCATCGCCATGATCACTTCCGACAACCATTCGTGCGCGGTCCATTTAAGGGGCGGATTGTGAAATGAATAGGGATCTAACTTAGGAATCTGCCAGGTTTCCGCGATCAACTCTCCCGTTCGGATGTGGTAACCCGTGTCGCCATCGCCGAGAAGACCCTGGCCGGAACTGAACACGAGGACAAACAGCACCGAGACAAAGACCATGTTGCCAATCGACGGCAATATCGTCGTGGCAACGGAGTTTGTGGGGGACGGAGAGATGACGGTTTCGCCAGCCATGGTGGGGTTCAGGCCTAGTCTTGCCGCAGCTGTTATTAAATGGGAGCGAGATTCGTCACCGCGCAACCCTAGCCGATTGCGTGGCTTGTGTTTACGCTCTTGTGCCCGTGCGCTTCCGCTGGCGACGACACGCCGGGATGTGGCTTGCTGGCGCCGAACCGTGTCCAACCGAAGAACCTGCTGGTTCGGGATTTTTGCTTATCGTAGTGTCGCGGCAAAATGACGCGAAACGTAGAACCTTTGCCCAGTTCGCTCTTGACGCTGATAGTCCCGCCAATCTGTTCCAGGTGCTTCTTCACGATGCTCAAACCCAAACCAATCCCGCCCCGCGAGTTTTCCGACGAGGTTTTGTGCACCTGCATGAAGGGCTCAAAGATGCTCGCCAAATGAGTTTCCGAGATGCCCATGCCGCTGTCCTCGACCTCGACCATGATCGAATTGCCCGACAATTTTTCCGTTCGCACGGTTATTGCGCCCTTGTCGGTGTATTTGATCGCGTTCTGTAACAGGTTGCTGATAACTTCCTTTAGACGGGTGGCATCGCTCCGAACCGAAACCGATTCGCGGTGAATCTCCCAGCGAAGCTCGAGGCCTTTTTGCCGGCAAAGAAACTCAAAAGTATCCTTCAGGTCGCCGAGAACTTTTGTCAGATTGAGTTCTTCTACACGGATCGGTTGTTTGCCCGCTTCGAGTCGGGAATAGATCAAGATTTGATCGATCATATTCTTAAGGTGTGTCGATTGTTTGGCGACGACCTGAAGAATCTCCTGGTGCTTGGGAGCGATATCTCCATAGAGTCCGTCAGTGATGCATTCGATGTAGCCGATGATGACGGCCAAGGGTGTTCGCAACTCGTGGGAAACTTGATTGAGAAATTCTGCTTTCAGTTTTGCAAGATTTTCCGCTTTTTCCTTTTCCTGTTTCAGCTGCTGGACCTGAGCGTCGGTTTTACTTCTTGAATGCGAAGCGTTGCCGATCGCCAGGCCCATCATAAGAATGCCGAAGCCGGCGATTGCCCCATAGATAAAAAGCTCTCTATTGTTGCCCACCAAAATCTGCAAAGAGTTCAAGTGATCGGCCACCACGTCCTCTGGGCGAGAAGACTTGGACGGTTGGCGTGAAGAATCACGCGGCTGCGCGACTTGCAGCCCCGATCTCCAAAGCGCAGGACCATCGGCCGCCAATACCGCGGCCCTCACGGCTAATGCAATACAGGCAAAAGCCGCAAGAACGAGGATGCGTTTGTACATGGGAACCTAGAGATGGGCAGAAGGTGGGTGGATGTCACTGGGTTTTTTTTCAGGCTGCCAAATTTCTACGCGGTCCTTGCCGGCGTTTTTCGCTAAATAAAGCGCACGGTCGGCGTCCTCGACCAATTCACGCCAGCTCGAATAGAATCGAGCGGAGGTCGAGCTTACGCCGATGCTGACAGTAAGCGAAAACGGGCGCGCCGTCGTGCCAAATGACGATTCGCGAATCGAGTCGTGAATCTTGCCTGCAACTTGCAGCGCGCTATCCTGGTCCGTCTCGGGCAAAATTAGCACAAATTCTTCGCCGCCGTACCGCGACGGGAAATCGCTTTGCCGTGTTTTCTCGCGGAACGTCTCAGAAATCCTAACCAGGGCGGCGTCGCCGCCATGATGCCCGTAGGTGTCATTGATGGTCTTGAAATTGTCAATGTCGAGAAGCAGCACCGATAATGGGTTGTGATAGCGTTTGGAGCGCTCGAATTCTTCGTTAATCTTGTTCTCAAAGGCGCGCCGATTAAACAGCCCCGTCAGAGAATCGACCTGCGTCTGGTATTCAAGATGTTGTTGGTATTGAACGACGCGCGACCCAACGCGGATACGCGCCAACAATTCAGAAAATGAAAATGGTTTCGTGATGTAATCATCCGCCCCTAGATCCAAACCACGGACCCGATCGCCTTCCTGTATTCTTGCCGTAATGAGAATTAAATAGATGCTTTTCAATCTCGGATTGCCGCGCATTTGCTTGATCAGCTCGAAGCCATCCATCTTCGGCATCATGATATCGGACAAAGCAATTTGGACTTTCTCTGTTT
>Ga0065705_10002446_pt1 | contig 12907 bp, 14 predicted proteins | sample SwibulcommuniRL2_FD_59092 | JGI IMG/M metagenome (GOLD analysis project Ga0065705, IMG submission 59092) | Bulk soil microbial communities from switchgrass field near Rose Lake, East Lansing, Michigan, USA - RL2 Bulk Soil v2 (version 2) | ecosystem: Environmental > Terrestrial > Soil >...
TCGTCGTGGGCTCGTTCGCGCTACTGGCTCCCCGCGAACCGGCCGCCGCAGCGACCCGCGATGCCGCAGCCGCGGCCATCCGATCGATGGAAGGTCAGGTGCTCGACGCAACCAAGAGCGGCGCGATCGAAGGCGTCGTCCTGCGCTACGGCATGTTCTATGGCTTGGAGACTCCCTCGACGATCGCGATGATCGACATGGTGCGCAAACGCCGGCTGCCCGTCATCCGCGGCGACGCGGGGCTGCTGCCGGTGATTCATATCGACGATGCGGTGAACGCCACGGTGCGCGCGCTCGACGCGGCGCCGGCAGGGAGGACGTACGATATCGTGGACGATCGGGCGGTGAGCCTGACCGAGATCGTCCAGGCGATTGCGGCATTCTCTGGATCGGCCCCGCCGCGGACCGTTCCCGTGTGGCTGCTGCGGCTGGTCGCCCCCTACATGGTGCGCCTGGTGTCTATGCGCATGCCCCTGTCGAACGCGAAGGCGAAGGCGGAGCTCGGCTGGCAGCCGAGGTATTCGACGCTGCACGACGGACTGGCTGCGGTGCTTCGACGCACGGCGTGAGGAATGAAATGGAGCAGGACATCTTCGACACGGATCGGCCGCTGTTGTTCTCGATCGCGTACAGGATGCTCGGCAGCGCGTCCGACGCGGAAGACGTGCTACAGGACGCGTGGCTCCGCTACCGCGGCGCCGATCGATCGGCGGTTCGCTCGCCGAAGGCGTTCGCTACGACGATCGTCACACGCCTGTGTCTGGATCGGTTGAAGTCCGCCCGGATGACGCGCGAGGAGTACATCGGCCCATGGTTGCCCGAGCCGGTGCTCACCTCTGAAGTGGAGAGCCCGGACACGAGGCTTCAGCGCGCCGAGTCGGTGACGTTCGCGTTCCTCATCCTCCTCGAGAAGCTCTCTCCCGAGGAGCGGGCGGTGTTCGTGCTCAAGAACGTCTTCGAGTACGATCACTCGGAGATCGCGGAAATGCTCGGCACGACCGCGGAGAACTCGCGTCAGTTGCTCCATCGCGCGAAGGCGCAGGTGGCCCGGGGGCACACGAGATTGACGGGGACGGCGCAGTCGCGGCGCGCGGTCGCCGAGCGCTTCGCGCGCGCTTTCTCGTTGGGCGACGCCGCGGCGTTGACCGCGCTCCTGTCCAAGGACGTGGGGATGTGGAGCGACGGCGGTGGGAAGGCGTCCGCGGCGCGGCGGCCGCTCCTTGGGCGAGACGAGGTGCTCAACTTCCTGCTCGGCCTGCATCGGACTGCGCAGGCCACTGGGCTGGTGCGTGAGGCGTCGCTGGGGCTCGAAGACGTCAATTTCGAGCCGGCGCTCGTGCTCCGCGTCGCTGGCCGGCTCGAATCGATTTTCGTGGTCTCGATCGATGGTGACGCGATTACGGGGATCCGCGTCGTTCGCAATCCCGACAAGCTCGCGCATATCGATCGTCAGCTCGCCGTGCACTGAAAACCCTAGTCCACAGTCGCCGATCGTCCATGCTCGTCCTTCGGCAGGGTCGGCGACCAGTCGGTCACCGCAGGGCGTCGATGACGCCGGGAGGGAGATCTACTGCGCGGGAGCAAAATAACCGCTGCGGGTCGCAATCTCCACCCCGGCGACCCGCGACCGAATCGTGACGGTGCGCCAGGTGCCGTCGTGATTGGAGTTGCTGGACGTGTAGGAAATCACATATCGCCGCCGGAGGTTCTCGATCACACTGCGATACTGATCCCGGAGAATCGACACGTCATGCGGGAAGTACCCCTGACCGCCGGATTCTTTCGCGAGCTTCTGCAGAAGCTCGACTCCGACACGGCTACCGAGGCCGATGGGAAAGATCGCGGCGTCGACCGATCGCATGACGTTCAGCACGTCGTCAAAGGTGTGCTCGCTACCGGGGCCCGTCCCGGCGTTGTCCTCGTCACGGCCGTCGGTCATGATGACGACGGCTCGTCGACCGGGCACCGACTTCAACGTCATTAGAGAGTTGTAGAGCGCATCGTAAAGTGCTGTTCCGCCGGCCGGCTTGTAGCTGTCGATCGCATCGAGCGTGAACTGTCGGGTGAAGCCGAGCACGTGGGCAAAGATCGGGTGGTCCGCGAAGGTAATGAGCGCCAGCTTGTCTTCCGGCCGCACTGCCGCGACAAAATCTCGCGCCGCCTGTTTCATGGCATCGGCGCTCTTCACCATGCTGCCGCTCTGGTCGATCGCCATCACCATCGACACCGGCTCGACGGCTTCCTGGAACGTGTCGACTTTCTGCACCATGCCGTCCTCGACGACTTCGAAATCATCCGGCGCGATGTCGAGATATTCGTGCGACGAGTTCATGACCGTGAATTCGAGCGTCGGGCGGATCGGCGGCGGCTTCGGCGCAAAGTAGCCCGTCCGCGTGCGGACTACGTATTCACCGGGCACCTCCACAGAGATCTCCCGCCACAGTCCATCCTTCCTTTTGTCAGATGGCGTATAGCTGATCAGATAGCGGCTGAAAACATCGGCGGACACGTCTTTGGATACGTCGATCAGCTGGAATTCGCGAGAAGGGAAGAAAATGCGCCCGCCGGTCTTCTCCGCGATTCGGCGAAGCATCCGTTCGCCCTTCAGTGAAATACCGGCGACGCCGCCCACGCCCACCACGTACACCGACACTTGTTCGGCTTCGACCGTCTTCAGCGTGGAATCCAGATCACCCGTGCTGTTTTCGTCGTAGCCGTCGGTAATCAGAATCACAACCCGGCGTCCGACAGCTCCCTGGAGCAGCGTGCTGCCTTCCCTGAGTGCGTCGAGAATGGCGGTGCCACCCTCGGCTCGCATGGCGCCGACCGCGCCGGTGATCGTCGTGGCATCGTTGGTGGGACCGGTGATCGCGCCAACTCGCTTGTTGAACGGCGCGACGATGACCTTGTCGCGCTGGCGGAGGGCGGCGCCCAGCCGTTCGGCCGAGAGACGGACGAAATCCATTCGTCGCGACATGCTCTGGCTGTTGTCGACCAGCAGCAGAATCGTCGTCGGCAGAATCTGTGTCGCAATCTGATCGGCCGTCTGCGGCACGCCATTTTCTCGAATGAGAAACGCCGCCGGGTCCAGACCCGACACGAGGCGGTTGTGCGTATCGTATACGCCAGCGTCCAGCAGCACGCTGCTCACCTCGCTCTGGTCGGTGATTTCGAACGGTGGCAGAACGACTCTGTCTTCCATGTATCTGCCCGTCGTATCCTGCGCCTGCACGACGATTTCGCGGCGCTCGAAGGGATTCTCGTCGACCCACTCGACAGAGTACGGGGGGCCGTCTTCAACAGAGCCGACCAGCTTGCCGTCCACGTAGAACCACGCTTTGGCGGGACCGACTGCCGCCGGCACCTTGATCTGGGCGACGATGCGGACCTTTGTGATGGCGCCTGTCCGGCCCTGAGGAGATGTGATTCGAACCGAACGGGCTTCGTCGGCCACGGACACGGGCGCGGTGGAGAGCGCAGTTGCCTGCGGCTCTGCCGCGATCCTCATGCCGCACGCGAGGACGAGGGCAAGAACGAGTCCGGATCGCTGTCTGCTCATGGCTTGGGCGCTTCGATATAGTTCCGGGCCTGCTTCGCCCGTTCTGCCGCCCGGTCGAATTGCGGATCCAATTGCATCGCCGCGATAAATGCGGCGAGTGCTTTGTCATATTGTCTGGTGCCCATGTAGACGATCCCCAGGTTGTATTGCGCGTTCGCACTGTCGAGGGGGGTGTCGAACAGCGCCGTTGCTTTCACGAGGTCGCCCGCGGCTGCGTACGCGAGTCCGAGGTTGTTTCGGACGACGCGCGAGGCGGGTTCGGCCACCAGCGCACGCCAGCATTCCGCGATCGCATCAGGCTGAGCCAGCATGACTGCGGAGTAGCAGAGGTTGTTCAGCGCATAGGAAGCGTTGAAATCCAACCTCAGGGCTAGTTCGTACCATTGACGCGCCTGACGGATGTCGCCCTCAGCCTCGAACAGGGTGCCAACTGTATTGGCGGCCCAGGCAGACGCTGGCGCCAGCCGGACCGCACGCTGCGCGTCAGGCATTCCACGCTCTGGGAATCCCCAGTCGCGCCAGATCCGCGCCAGCGCGTCCAGCGCGGTGGCGTCATTCGGATCAAGCTTTACGGCCTTTGTGAAATACGCATGCGCCTGGTCGAGCACGCCGAGGCGGCGATACTCGAGAGCGACTTGACGGTGCGCTTCGGCCGTAGGCGACAGAGCGAGCCTGACGAGTGCCGCCGACAACGCCGGGTCCGATGATTCAACCGTCAGGGCGGCCGACGCAGACGGCGCCACTCGCCGGGGCTGGATCGGAAGGCCAGCGGAGGCACATGCCGAACCGAGCACTCCGAGCAGGCAGACGAGGGCAGCTGCGACCCGCGATCCTGCNGTCAATCGTTGTCCTCGCTCTTCAACCGNTTGTGACGCCGCATCAGGTAGAGAATCGTCATCACGCCCAGCACCACGAGCGACGCCAATGTGACTGTACTCATTTCGCTCTCCTTGAAATCACATGCCGGCTACACAAATGTTCTGTAAATCCTCACCATCACGGGCCCAAAGCACACGACATACAATGCGGGGAACAGGCACAGAGCGAGTGGAAACACGAGCTTGACGCCCACCTTCGCGGCCCGTTCCTCGGCACGTTGTCGACGTTTTGTGCGCGATGTTTCGGCATGGGTCCGAAGGGCTTGACCGATGCTCGTGCCGAATCGATCGGTCTGGGTCAGCATCGTCACGAGGGTTCGGAGGTCATCGACTCCGGTGCGTTGCGCCAGATTTCGAAACGCTTCGATGCGCGGCTTGCCGGCGCGCATCTCGGTGGTCACATAACCCAGCTCTTCGGCCAGGGCCGGATGCGCAAGCTTGAGTTCTTCCGTGGTCTTCACAATCGATTGGTCGAGACCGCCGCCAGCTTCCACGCACAGGGTCAGCAAATCCAGGGCGTCCGGGAGGCCATTTTGAATGGCTTTCTGCCGCAATGTCGTCTTCCGGCCGATGTAAAACCCGGGAACGACATATCCCAGCGCCGCCGCGAACAGTGCGAAAGGCCAGCCATCGGAAAGACCGATGACTAAAACGGTGGCAGCGGCGAACACAACAGGCAGCAGCAGCTCGGCAAGCGCGAAGCAGACAGTGGACTTGAACTGCGGATACCCGGCGCGCGCCAGTCTTCTCTGAAGGCGCGACATATCCTTCGGGCTCTTCGGAACCATTCTCGACAAGCGCGCGAGGATCGGATCGGGCCGTTCTGCCAGTCCCTGCGATTCCAACACCACACCGGTAGACGGAGAGAGACGGCGAAGCCGTTTCTGCTCGACCGTGCGGCGATTGAGCCACCAGGCCGTCGTTGACGCGACGGCCAGCGCGACCGCCGCGAACACGGCAGCGATGGCGATCACCAACTCCGTTGGCATATCAAAACTCAACATTGACAATCTTCCGAATTGCCAGCACGCCGACGACCTCCAGGATGAGCGCAGCGACGACCATGTAGACCCCCAGCGGATCGTCCACCAGGACCCGCATCTGATCCGGCGAAATCGTGAAGAGAATGAGGCCGACCGCAATCGGCAGGCCACCAAGGACCCAACCCGTAATGCGACCGTGTGCGCTCATCACGCGCACCTGCCGCTTCACCTTGAACCGCTCGCGGATGACCGAGGCGAGATTGTCGAGCACCTCGGAGAGATTGCCACCGGTCTCGCGCTGCGTCAGCAGAGCAGTCACGAAGAATCGCGCGTCGAGAATGGGCGAACGGTCCGCAAATGCCCGCAACGCGTCTGGCAACGACATGCCGTAGTTCTGCTGCTCGAATAGTTGCCTGAATTCTGCGCCGGCGGGATCGGGAACCTCTTCTCCCACCACCTGAAAGGTCGAGGTGAGCGCATGCCCGGCACGAAGCGCGCGCGCCATCAGATCCATGGCCTCCGGAAACTGCTCTTCGATGGCGGCGAGTCGCTTGTCAGCTTTATGACGCAGGAAACCTATGGGCAGCCAGGCCCCGCCAGCGGCGACGGCGAGTGCCAATAAAATTGACCCGCTGAAATGGAATATCGCGACAGCCGTCACGAGTCCCAGAAAAACGCACCCGAGAAGCACGCTGCCAGCGGTGACCCGTACTCCGGAGCTGACGATGAGCTTGCGAACCGGCTCGACGAGCGACCGTGATCGCGCCAGCGTCTTGTCGAGCAGTGCGACGGTGCTGAGCCGGTCTTTCGTCTTGGTAAGAGCAGTGCGGACGGAGCTTTGTCGGGTTCCTAATCGCTTCCGAAGCGCACGTTCCTCACGCGCTTCGGGACGGACGATGAAGATCCAATATCCGCCAAAGACTACTCCGAACGCGAGCACGAACACCGCAGTGGCTGCGAAATCCATTGGCGACCTCTATCCCACGGCTCTCATGTGCTCAAACATCTCCGGTGCCAAGCGGAAGCCCGATGCCGCCAGGCGTTCGGCACATCTCGGCCTTACGCCCGTGGCCCGGAATCGGCCGCACACCTTTCCGTCTGCGTTCATGCCGGTCTTTTCGAACACGAAAATGTCCTGCATGGTGATCGTGTCGCGCTCCATTCCCGTGATCTCGCTGACGGCGGTGACCTTTCGTGTCCCGTCCGAGCAGCGGGTAATCTGCACGATGATCTCGATCGCAGAGGATATTTGCTGACGGATCGCCCTCTCGGGAATATTCAGGTTGGCCATCGCGACCATCGTGTCGAGCCGGTACAACGCGTCACGGGTGCTGTTGGCGTGAATCGTTGTCAAGCTGCCGTCGTGGCCGGTATTCATGGCCTGAAGCATATCGAGCGCTTCTTCGCCTCTGACCTCACCGACGATGATGCGATCGGGACGCATGCGCAGCGCGTTGACGACAAGGTCGCGTTGCCGCACCTGGCCCTTGCCTTCGATGTTGGATGGCCTGGTCTCCAGACGGACCACATGACGCTGCCTGAGCATCAGCTCGGCGGCGTCTTCAATCGTGACGACACGTTCCTTCTGACCGATGAATCCGGACAAGATGTTCAAGAGCGTCGTCTTTCCCGCACCAGTGCCGCCCGATACGATGACGTTGAGCCGGCACCCCACAACGGCCGCAAGGAAGTCGAGCATCGACTTGGTGAGCGAGTCGCGCGTCACCAGGTCCTGAGCTCCCAGCCGGTCGGTCCTGAAGCGGCGGATAGAGAGCACCGGACCATCTACGGCGAGGGGCGGGATGATGGCGTTGACGCGCGAACCGTCCTGCAGCCGGGCGTCGACCATCGGGCTCGAGTCGTCGATGCGACGTCCGACGGCGCTGACGATTCGTTCGATAATCTGTAGTAGATGACGATCGTCACGAAATACCGCGTTCGTGGTCTCCAGACGTCCCTCGCGTTCGATATAGATCTCGTCGTAACGGTTCACGAGGATGTCTGAAATGGACGGGTCGACGAGCAGGTCCTCGAGCGGGCCGAGCCCGAAGAGCTCGTTGAACACGTCGCGAACCAGGTTGTCCCGCTCGGCGAGGCTCAAGGGCGTCCGCTGCTCTTCGCGTTCGAGCATCCCGACGATAAGCGTCCGCAACTCGGGCTCGGCGTCTTCTCGTTTCACCTTGGCAAGCCGGGCCAGGTCGAGCCGATTCAGCAGCTCCTTGTGGATATGGCCTTTCAATGCCTGATACTCAGGGCGGCGAGTATCGGCAACACCAGACGTGAGAGAGGGCCGGGTCAGCAATGAAAAGTCCTCCAACCTTAGGTTCGGTGTCCGGCCGTCAATCGACCGAGGAATCCGGTACGCGGCGCGGCCTCGTGGGTGAGGCCGGCCAGTTGAAACGCAAAACGCTTCAGCGATCCAGGCAACCCGTTGTGTTGATCGCTAATCAACAGGCGCCCTTTATTCAGCGCCTGTAAGGCAAGACGGTAATCACTGGGGAAGGTGTATGCGACCTTTCCCCCGACAGCGCGCTCGATATCTTCCTGGCCGATCTCGGCCTGCCGGTCGGACCGGTTGACGACGACCAATACCTTCTCGACGCCGTAGCGCTGCCGTAAGGCCGGCGCCAGACGGGATGCACTTTTCACGGCGGCCAACTCCTGATTGACCACGACGATGATCGTGCTCAACATGTCCAGCGCATCCAGCACGGCGCCGTCGGCTCTCGGCAGATCGAGCACGGTGTACTTGTACTCAGAGCTTGCGAATTCGATGACGGCCCGGATGTTCGAGGCGTCGGCCCGCCCGGCCACCGCGTGCTCCGGCGATGCGAGCAGGTCCAGGTGTGACCCCGCACTGGTCACCAGGCTGTGGAAAAATATTGAGTCGAGCCTGTGCGTATTGTCGAGCGCGTCGGACACCGAATAGCGCGGATCCACGTTCAGGAACACACCAGCGTCCCCGCCTGCCGGATGAAGATCCATGATCAGCGTCCGGTTTTCGTGACTGTTCGCTCCCAGGATTGCCGCGACGTTGACGGCGACTGTGGTCGTCCCCACTCCACCCTTGGCGCCGACGAAGCCGAATGTCTTTCTGACCTCACCTGCTTGGCGCTGGGCCATCACCCGCGTAATCGCCTGTTTCAAATCCGTCTGAGTGATGGGATCGCTGACAAGCTCGTTGACGCCCGCCCGCATCGCCTGCAGCAGCAGGGCCGGATCGGCCGCCGAGGCAGCGATGACAATCCCCGTCGCCGGATGTTGACGCCTGATGGCCGCCAGCGCCGGCGGAATGCGACCATCCGCTCGAAGATCGAGCACGATGACGTCGGGCTGTTGCGCCGATGCACCGGCGAGCGCGGCGAGCGCGCTGATGTCCAACGCCTTTACCGTCATGCCCGCAGTCGACAGGAGCTCATCCAGCTGCCTGTCAACCGATCCGACCAGCGCCACCGTTAGTGCCACCGACGATCTCCTTTGACAGTGATGCCGTGGTCAGAGCTCGCGCGAAGCCGTTTCGGATTCGTCGTCGCCATGGCGATGTGTCTCCGCTACTTCCGAGAGCCAGGACCGGCAGGTGCCGGTTTGGTCGCCGCGGGAGCGTCCACGATGCCGCCCCCGCCCTGCAGCTGGCTGCCAATGCCGTCGGTGGAGGGGAGGAATCGCTCCAGGATCGTCGGCAGCGGCGGCACTTCATCCGGGTTCAGGGCCCGAACCAGGCGCGGTGTAATCAGCACCATCAGTTCCGTCCGTTCAGCGCGAGATGCCTTGCTCTGAAACAGCTTGCCGATGATGGGAATCTTCGAGATGCCTGGAATGTTGTTCACGTCGTCTTGCGACAGATTGTTGAGCAGGCCGGCAATCGCAAATGACTGCCCATCGCGAAGCTCAACGTCGGTCTCGGCACGTCGTGTCGAGAGCGCCGGGATTCGGAAGCCGGTCAGGAGGATGCCGTTGGTAAAGTCCAGCGTGCTCACTTCGGTCCGCACCTTCAGGCGGACCGTGTCGCCGGCGATCGTGGGACGGAAATTCAGGCGAACGCCAAATTCCTTGTACTCGACGGATATCCCGCCGTTGTTACCACTTTGAACGACAGGGACGGGAATCTCGCCACCTGCCAGGAAGCCGGCCTCCTGGCCGTTATACGCGATCAGGTTCGGCTCTGCCAGGCTCTGGAAGAGTCCCTTTGTCTGCAACGCACGGATCACGGCACCCGCGTCGTATTTGGTGTTGAAGAGAAACAGATTCAAGAGGTCGCTCAACGACGTGACCGATCGTTGCTGACCATCGCCGGCTTGAGGTGGTGGACCAAATGTGGGGCCCAACGTTGGCGATGAAAATTGCTGCGTGGTCGAACGGGCCACCCAATCGTTTACGCCGTGAACGCCCGTGAACAGCGAGACCCCGAGCTCCAGGAGGGCCCTGCGGCTGACCTCTGCCAACCGGACCTGCAGCATGACCTGCTGGCTTTCGGAGCCACCGGGCAACTGCAGCAGGTTCACGACTTTCATCTTGGCTGAGGTGGCCGCCGCAATTTCTGCGGCGCGCAACGCCACGCTGTTGCTCGACGCTCGTCCCGACAGGATGATCGCTTCCTCATTGGTGCTGACGTGTATTTCCTCGCCTGGAAACAAGGACTGCAGTCGTTGTTCGAGCGTCGAAATGCCTGGATCGACAATCACGTCATACTGGCGCCGTTCGCTCGCGCCCCAGATAATCAAGCTGACCGTCCCCGGTGCTTTGCCGTCGATGAGGATCTCGCGTGGCTGCACGACCACGGCATCGGCTATGGCTGGATTGGTCACGGCGATACGATTGATCTCGAAGTCGGTCTGGAGAACTGTCGAACGGCCTGCCGCGAGCGTAATTTGCTGAACCGGCGGGATCGGCTGTTGCGCGGAGAGGACGCATACCCCTCCAATCACCATGGCCATCACCGCTTTCGGCAAGAAGCTTCGTCGCTGACGCGATCCGATTCTCACGATCTACCTCACTGTCTCATCACTTCGTTTGGCCGCCCGGATAGCTTCAACGACGTAAGCGCGCGCGACCGGCTCCTCGACCACTGCAACCGGCGCCACGGGTTTTCTGACGACGGGTTTCGGTTGCGGAGGCGGAACGTCAGGCATTCCAAGCAACCCTCCGGTGCGGACACCGCGCGTTTCGGTTGCGACCGTATCCATCGGGTTCCGCAGCGACAGCATGAGGCGCCCCTCCACCTGAGCCAGGGCAATGCGCTCGGCGTCGTCCGGACTCACCAGAAGGGTGATCACCGTTGAAGGAGTCGATTTGCCTTCCTTCGCGTTTTCCTGATCGGAACGCGTTCCAGCGGTAAGCACTCCAACGTTGGTCGCGACCACTCGCGCGACGCTATCGTCCTTCTGGGGCAGGATCACCATGACGTCAACGTGTGTACCAGGAACAACAAACCCGGCGACGCCAACCACTTCGTCGACCTTCACGGACATCGCGCGCATACCAGGCGGGATGGAGGGTGGCAGTCCGGCACCCGCCTGCTTTGGTGCGAGCTTGTTCTCGCTGAGAGGTTCGTTCTCGACGACCGACGTGAGCAGACCGCGGTCGACGACGGCGTCGATATCGGAAAAACCGCCGGCCATCGGCGTCTGGGACGGCCACGGCACCAGCTTGATCGAAGCCCTGGTGACCATGGTGCCCATCGACATTGGTTTGGCCGCCACGACAGCGAAGCTTGTGGGAACTTCCACCGTTCTGGCGGGAATGCTCGCGATCGCCCGATAAACGGCGTAGCTCGCCGCCGATGCGGTGAGCACAGCCACGACGAGAACCACGAGCGTGCGTGTCTGCCGATTCATGAGGTCCTCAACGTCAGGAGTGCAACCATAACGTCACCACCGTTCCAACGAAGATTGGCGGGGCATACGCAAGAGCGGGCCCGCGACTATCGGCCAGCGACGCCTCGTTCACTGCACGGATTCCCGCCGCACTTCGGTCAGTCAACAACAACTGGATATTCGCCAACGCCTGTCCCAGATACCCGCGGGCAAGCGCAACGACGAGCGCGAGAACGCCCCCCGCGATGCCCGTGTACACCGCCATCCAGACCGTCAGTGCGGGCCCCAACCACGCACCGAGTGCGGCGAGCAGCTTGATATCGCCGCCGCCCAGTCCGCCGAGTGCAAAGGGTAAAAGGAAAAACACGACTCCCAGTCCCCACCCGGCGAGAGAAGCCAGCAGGCCGTCGCTTCCGGCAGTGGCGGTGTGGAACACCAGCGCCGCCAACGCCCCGCCGAATGTCAGCACATTCGGAATCCGACGGCTTCGCAGGTCGGTCAGGCAAGCCATCAAGGCAATGCCGACCGCGATGACGTGAGCGAGTGTCATAGCTGGAGGCTCTGGACCACGCGTCCCCGGTCCTCTAAGGCAGCATGGAGTTCAGCGTCGTGAAGTAGGCTGCTACCTTCGGACCGATCAGCGCGATTGCCGTAATCGCAGCGATCGTCACGATGCCGATCAGCAACCCGTACTCGATCAAGTCCTGGCCTGATCTGTCTAGAACGAACCGTTTGAGAGTCGCCTTCATTTCGGTGTCCTCCGTCAAATTAGCGTTCATACGAGGCGAACGTTTGCACGGCGGGCGTATGAGCAATCGCCTTGCCACGTCCTGGTCCTTGTCGATCGCTCGCTGTCCCGGGAAACATCCAGCAGTTTTCCAGAAAACTGCGGATTGTCTCCCTCCAGGAGGTCTGCGGGATGCAGAAGAAAGAAAAGAAAGTCAACGCCACGGCGGACAATCGCCGCATGGAGCGCCACGATCAGTTGACGATGAGGGAGTCGCCAGGCAAACAACACGGTACAGATCATGCGAGGTACCGCGCCGGTCGTGCATATCCACTAGTTTTCGACAATCTGTGGGGGACCGAGCACTGAATGGCAAATCAATCTCATCGGCGAGCGCGAGGCAGGGCGACGAGCGGTCAGGCGTTGGTGGAGTTCGTTTTCGTTCTGCCGTTGCTGCTCATGCTGCTCGTCGGCATCATCGCGTGCGGCATCCTGATGAACAACTGGGTCATCCTCACCGACGCTGTGCGCTCGGGTGCCCGCGAGCTCGCCATCAGCCGGGCGCCCGGCCTCGACGCCTGCACGCAGGCAGCGAATCGCATTCAGGCGGCGGCCGTCGGCCTCGCTCCGGGCAGCATCGTCGTCACAACGACCGCGGTCGCTTCATGCACCAATTTGACGGCCGGTTCAGACGCGACGGTGACCGCGACGTATCCGTGCGACCTGCGTATCCTGGGCATCGACTATGCCCCTGCGTGTACCCTTCGAGCGACCTCTACCGTGCGCATCGAATGAGCGGGCATCTCAAGGAGAATGTGGAATGAGCAAAGGAAGAACGTCCATCCTCCGACGCCTTGGTCACGATGAGCGCGGCCAGGCTTTGATCTTCGCAGCCGTTGCGATGGTGGGTGTCTTTGCGGTGTCCGGCTTCGCGATCGACACGGTGC
>Ga0065705_10104602_pt1 | contig 12901 bp, 14 predicted proteins | sample SwibulcommuniRL2_FD_59092 | JGI IMG/M metagenome (GOLD analysis project Ga0065705, IMG submission 59092) | Bulk soil microbial communities from switchgrass field near Rose Lake, East Lansing, Michigan, USA - RL2 Bulk Soil v2 (version 2) | ecosystem: Environmental > Terrestrial > Soil >...
GCGGGCGGGCACATCAACCTCGAGGCGGTCGAGGACTTCATCACGGCACTCGGGCAGCGCTACCGGGTGCGCGAGGCGTCTACGACCCAGCCTTCTTCGCCCGCTCGGCCGAGATCCTGTCGGCGCGCGGGCTCACGGTCGCCTCCCTCGACCAGCGCTCGGCACCGATGCGCGAGGCGTGGTCGCAGTTCTACGAGGCCGTGAACGCAGGCGCGCTCGCCCACGAGGGCGACGGGATCCTCACCGCGCACGTCCTGAACGCCGCCGCCCACGTCGACCCGAGCGGCCACTGGAAGGTGCGGAAAATCAAGCAGTCGCACAAGATCGACGGGCTCGTCGCCTCCGTGATCGCCTACTCCCGTGCTGCGCGTGCTCCGGCCACGCGGCAGATTGCGTTCGCCTGGGCTTAGGGATGGACTTCCGCCCCGAGTAGCCGAGTGACGAGGACACGTACGAATCTGCACGGCGAGCGGCGGGCCTATTGAGCGCTGTGGGGATAGCGGAAGTGTCCATGCTGCCCGCGCCCAGCGGGACAAAGTGGCTCAGCCGCCCCGGATGAGAACAAGGCCCTCCGAGAAGCAAGGCATGGCCGTGACTCATGCGGTCGCCCGACAACGCAAGCTTCCGAGAACGCGAGCTGGTTTCATCGGGCCCTGGTCAGGCGTTCGAGAGCCCTCCCAACCCATGGCATGTACGGGGAACGCCAGACGTGTCGCTCTTCGAAGGGCCACACGTAGATCGGGTTGCCGTCGCGAACCAGCTCGAGCAAGCGTGGCTCGCGGAGCTCGACGGCGGACCACTCGTACATGCTTTGCAACCGCGGCACGATCACCGCGTAGTCGAACAGCCGGCCAAGACGCTGCTCGTCGGCGATATAGCTATCCGCGTCGAGCGCGAGCGGATACCGGTTTGGGAGCACGCGGCGAAGTGAGAGAAAGGCACCGGCCATTCCGAGCCGGGGGTCGCCGAGGCGTCCGAGCGGAGCAAACCGTCCCAACGCAAGGCGGGGCGCCCCGACGAGTGCGTGTGCGTAGAGCACGCGAACCAGCGCGACATTCATGAAGAAACGCTCCGGCGGGTTCTCTGCTTCGGCGAGGTCGCGGTGCTCCAGGTAGCCGCCCACGATGCTCGCGTTGTGCGCTCGGTACCAGTTCCGCCCCGTCGGTCTCACACTGAACTCCAGCCACAGCCGCACGGCTAGCGACGACGCCTCGCCGGCCAACCCACCCAGCAGCCCTACCGCCTCGCATCCATCCCGCAGCAGCCGCTCGTTCATCGCGCGCCACCACCCGCTGCCGGGCGGCGAGGCGGCGAGCGGATTGAGGACACCGCGCTGCGCCTGCCAGCGCATGAATGACAACGCCGCCCTTCGGAACGGCAAGTGTCGCGGGGCCCGACCGGTCGGCCCGTGGAACAGCCGATCCATCAATGCAAGACGCGCCGCAGGATCGTCGCGCACGGCCGCGACCTCCGCCTCAGCCGAGCCCAGGGCAGCGCCTGCATGCTGGCTCCCGCTCAGTAGGACTCTCACGGCGGTACTGTCTTCGAGTGCGCTGGGACTCCGTTCAGAGTGAAGGCCCGCTGCCGAGGCGCTTTCGCGTTGGCTTCGTCGCCTACAGCGAAAGACCCGTCACGTACACGGTCACGACCTGGTTCGATCAACTCATGGCTGTTGCTCTCGCCGCCAATACGCATGCCGATCGCCATCCTCGCTCTCCGATCAACCACGTGTTCGTCGAAGAACTTGAACCACCGCCAAGCAGCAAGCTCGAACGAGTCCCCGACGGCGAACTCCTGAACCCCAACGAGTGGCGTTAGCCAGCCGCTGACGGTGGAGCGGGGTTCAGGCGTCATTCCCGAACACTGGCGCATCCGAATGTGCAATGGCGGCGACAGTCAGCGGCGGAACAGCCGCCCCCCTCCTTCGGCCTTTGGCCGCCAGAGAAAGCGATGTCGCCACTCCATGGGTTTACGCACCAGCCTCCACTGTTCCGCTGCCGTCGACGTCTATGAGGTGGGCCTCGGCGTTGGGGTCCCACGGGTGCTCGCATCCCCTGACGTTCGCGCGTCAGGGGTTGAGCGAGCGCAGCCGAGGCCAGAGCTTCGTCCACGAGCCGACGGTCGCCGCGCACGTCCAGACGGGGGCGCCCTGCTCCTCGTTGTCGAGGTCGACGCCGTTGTCGATCGTTGCCGAGCGCTTGCAGCCGCTGAAGGTGCCGCGGAGCCGGGCCGGGTTGCGGTAGCCGATCACGACGATCGGGCGCGCGCCGTCGCGCGGACGACCGAAGCGCCAGAAGGCGTTGTGCCCGGAGTATGCGCGCGGGATCCCGAGCGCCGGGCCGTAGCGGGCGATCGCGCCCGCCTCGCCGTAGTTCGTTGCGTACACGACGGCATTCGCGCGCTCCCCCGCCGGCAAGCGGTTCCAGACCCGCGCCACCGTCGCAGCGAAGCCGGGCCAGCCGATCGTCTCGATCGCGTCCTCGTTGATGTCGGCGATGGGTGTCGCGTGCACGTCACGCGCCGGCACGAGCGGGAGCGCGATCAACGCCGAAACGACCGCGGAGACGGTGATCGCGGCGCCGAGCGCGAGCCCGCGTCCGTACCCGTGCCCTCGCCGCAGCCAGTGCTCGGCGACGACGCCTCCCGCGCCGAGCAGCGAGAGCAGCAGTCCCATCGTGTAGTACGGCTTCGCCCCAATCACGAGCATCAGCGGGAGCAGCGCGAGGTAGGCGAATCCGAGCGGACGGAACGACCGGGCGTCCTCGCGGCGCAGGAGCCACCAGAGCCCACCGAGCCACAGCGGAGCGAGGAGTGGGCCGACGAGCAGCACCTGGAGCGGCAGCAGCTGCGCCCGGTTGCCGACCGGATCCTCGTCGCCGATCTTGCCCGCGAGCTCGAGCTGCGGCCAACCGTGCTGTGCCTGCCAGAGGAGGTTCGGGAGCCAGATCGCTAGCGCGAGGGCGGCGCCCGCCCAGAGCCAACGGCTGCGCGCGAGCCCCCAGCGGCGCTCGAGAAGGCAGCCGACGACGAGCGCGCCGAGAAGGAGCAGCACGAGCTGCTTGTTCTCAAGCCCGATGCCGGCGACGAGGCCGACGAGCAGCCACTGCCGGTCGTCGCCGCCGCCGAGGAGCCGCGTCACGAGGTAGACGAGCGTCACCCAGAAGAGCAGGTCGAAGGTCGTCGTCGAGAGGAGATGCCCGACCGCCATCGCGGCCCCGGACGCAGCGGCCGAGAGCGCAGCGACCGCCTGTCCTGTACGTCCGGCGCCGAGCTCCCGCGCGATCATCGCGACGAGCACCACGACGAGCGAGATAGCGACTGCCGAGAGGACGCGCAGCCCGCGCGGCGTCTCGCCGAACAGCCACTCCGAGAAGCGCCCGAGCAGCGGCGTCAGCGCCGGCTGGTCGTCGTACCCCCAGGCTGGGTGCCGCGCGGCAACGCGGAAGTACAGCTCGTCGCGGTGGTAGCCGTAGCGGTTCGCCGTGGCGACGAGCAGCAGCAGTTCGGCGGCCGCGACCGGGAGGACAAGCGACCACGCGACGGGAGACCGACGATGCGACACCACGGGCTGAACGTACCGCGAGTGCGGCTTGTGCGGGGCTTCGAGAGGGGACTCGCCTCGACGGCTCCGAGTGCATTGAGCTGGCGCAGGCCGCGCCTCTTTGTGTCCCGGCGGCGACTGATTCCCGTTTGACGACGAGACACCTCACCCTCCGTTCGCGAGGAGGTATCGCTGGTCAAGCCGATTTCCGCCGAAGCAGCCGAGCGACGACGGCGCGTAGGGGCCTCTTGGGCGAGCGGTGGCCGTTATCGAGGGCCGTTGGCACAGGTGATCTACATCTCGCTCGCCCCGTGAACAAGTGTTCTCTGAGACGTGTCTGCCGGCGCTCCGAGGCCGCTCTCGGTCTTGACCCACTCGGCGGCAAGCTAGAGACTCTTGCCACATAACGAGAGGAAAGGGGAGATCATGCGGCGCCATCTGATTCTTTTGCTTGCCGTCGTCGCGACCGGACTGCTTGCGGTCACGTCAGCTTCGGCGAGCGCAACCACCGAGAAGATCCCATTCGACGTCGTCCTAGCCCCCGAAGAGGCTTGCGGCGAGGCGATCCATCTGAGCGGAACGCTCCTCGCCCAGTTCACCTTCACCGAGAGTTCGGGTGGCAACGTCGAGATCGGATTCCACTTCAACCCCCAGGGGATCACCGGCGTGGGCCTGACGAGCGGTGCGACCTATCACGCCACCGGCGAGACACTTGGGACGACGACGATCAAGGCAAAGGGCGGCATCTCGGACACGTTCGTGAACAACTTCAAGATCATCGGGGAAGGGAGCGCGCCGAATTTCCTCCAGACGGACGTCATTCACCTCACCGTGAACGCGAACGGCGATGTGACCGCCACCGTCGAGCAGTCGATGATCCGCTGCGTCTAGCGTCCACCTTGCATCGAGGGCGGCTGCGGGTGCGCGGCCGCCCTCCGGCCAGCGCTTCCCAAGGAGGGTTGCCAGCGCCAGATCTCGTACGCCTGATGAGTTAGGACTTCCGCCCAATCAGCCGAGCGATGACGGCGCGTAGGGGCTTGCGCGGCGAGCGCTGGCCCCCTACGCCTGACTTGCGAACTATTCGGAGAGTGTTAAATGATCGATCGCATGCGCAAGGAATCTGGGCTTCCTACGTCCTTAGTAGTGACGAGCGCGAGGAAGTTGGACCAGAGCGCCCAGCCCTCATCGGTCGACATCACAACTTCATAGACACCCTTCCTAAAGGGGGTTCGCAAGCATGAATCTGCGACGCCTGATCTTGTTGCCGTCCGATGAGGACAAGCGAACTTCCGACCCTGCGCCGGAAGGGGAAAATGGACCCGACTGGGATCTCCTCACCGAGGTCGACCGTCTTCGCACAACGAGCTCCGGTCTCAGCGCAGAGGTCCAGAGGCAAACGCAGATCGGCCAGGATTACGCGCGCGCAGCGAGCGAGCAGCGCCTGCGCGTCGAGGAGCTTGAGCGCGAGAATGCAATCGCACACAGCAACTGCCAGATGCTCGAAGGGCGGCTCTCGCAGACGGAGGAGCGGGCGGTCGAGTTTGAGGAGCTAGTCGAGGTGCTCCGCGCACAGCGAGACCGCCTGCAGACCTACTGCGAGCAGCAAAAGGATCGCGCCGACGGCCTAGACGCTGCCTTTGCAGCAGTCCGGGATGCGGCCGGAGAGCTGCTCGCGGCAGGCGACCGCCAGACCCATGCCGCACTCGGAACGCGTGGGTTGGCACGTGCGAAGGTCGAGTATGCGGATGCGCTTGCAGGGCTCAGACGCGCACTCGATCGAAATGCCGGAAGAGATTTCCTCGCGCCCGTCGTCGTCAATGACGTTCGCCGCTTCTTCACCTCGGAAAATCTTGCCGTGGAAGAGAAGAAGAAGCTTTCGCAGAACATCGTTCGGGCGCTCAGCACGGGCGACTAGAGCCGCAGTCCCAACTGCGCCGGCTCGTGGGCGGGCGTTCGGCGCTCCCGCACGGAGCGAGGCGCGACGCCGTGCGAGCCCACTCCGCGGCGACCGCCGGCTTGATACAGATCGCGCACGAGGCGAATGCGTCCATGCCCAGGCGCTACAGTCGGGCCGTGGCCGACCTGGACGAACGGCTCGAGGCCGCCGAGGACGCGCTCTTGGACCTCGCCGCCGACTACCTCGCTTCCGGCAACGACCCCTCGCGGCGGCCGAGCGAGGATGAGATGTACCGCGTCTGGATTCACGTTCGCCACACGCTCGAGGTTCTCGCTGCCCTGCACGGCCAGACGCCAAAGGAAATGGCTGTCCAGGCGCTCGAGTACGCGCCCACGAGCGAGGAGTGGGCGAGTCGTTATGCGAGCTGGGTGAAGGCCGCCCGCGAGGAACTCGAGGAGGGCGGCGAGTAAGAACGAGAGAGAAGCCGCCGAAGCGGTCTCAGGCGGATGGTGCGCCACATCGGGAATGCATCAACGCTTCCGCCCGAGCAGCCGAGCGACGACGGCAGTTGGAGCTTGGGCTTTGCGAAAGTCTCGTAGCTTCAGCTGACTTCTTCAGCCGCGCAGCCGCATGCTTTCGGTCCGGGTCGACCTCCCAACAAAAGACGACGGTATGGGGAAGGCTGTCTCAGCTGAGCTGTTGTGCGCTGGCTAGTTGGCTAGCTGAGCTCCCGGCACCACGAGTGCCGGAAGGTCGTTTCCCCGGTAGCGATCGAGTTCGCCGCTGACCTTTCCCGAGCGAAGGTCGACTGCGACCGGTGACTGGCCGCCTCGCCAGACGTAAGCGTACGGCCCAGCGGTCTCAACGAAGTAGATCGGCTCGTTTTCGAAGAGATGGAAGCGCTCTTGGCCGTCGAGGCCGTACCCCGTCAGGCCCATACCCCTCTCGTGGGTTGCGTCGGTCCAGGTAGTTCCATACGCGAGAAGCGTTCCCGCCGAGAAGGAGACCTGGCTTGCGTGCTCGTCGAGGATGCGTTTCGTCCACCGGCGAGCGTCGATGAGCGCGAGTCCGGCTGGCGTCGTCTGCTCATCACCCTTCGCCCGTTGGTGGGTGTCCTGGCCCGATACGGCGACGAGATGTTCGCCAACCCAGACCGCCTGCCTCTCCGGACCCTCTGCCGTCTTCGCCTCCGCTGCGGGCTCAAGCCAGTTCCGTAGGCGGCCGAGCAGCGAAACGGGCTCGTGCACGTCGTGGTAGCTCACTCGTCCGCTGGCGAAATCGACCTCGGCGACCGGCCCCGCCGCGGGAACTACGAGCCCGCGTGCTCCCGCAGGATCGACCGCAAGCGCTGGAATCGCGAGGCGCTGGACGGAGCGTTGAGGGTCGATCGTCTCGAGCCCGGCAGGTACGTCGGTAAGTGCCATCGAGCGTTGGTCGCCGGCACTGTCCACCAGGAGCAACCTCGCTGGGCCGATGCGGCCGATGGGCGCGAGCAGGAGAGCGAGACCTTCCTGCGTCCTGGCGAGCGCGAGAAGCGTCCCCTCGATCGCCTCACGCGAGACGATTCGGCGCTCGAACGGATCGATGACGACGAGGGCGTGATTCCACGCACCCCACTCGACGAGGGCAAGAATGCGCCGTTCTATTGGCCAGGCGAGGGAGGTGACAGCCGGCTCCTCCGGCGGGCGGGCGAAGTCGCGCGGGAGCGGCAGGACCTGGTCGAGACGCATTCGGCCGATGTCGACGATGCGAATTTCGAGCGGCGCCGCGCCCGCGAGGGCGACAAGGGATTCGTCCGGCGAGAAGCTCCAGGCTCCGCCGTTGTGCCCGAGCTTCACCGCTTGTGAGGACGGAGCGAGCGAGGTCCGAGTGAACCGGCGGAGAAGGGTGCTGTCGTCCTCCTGCCAGACGATGCCGAGCACCGTCCCTCGAGGGGCCTGGGAGAAGGTGTGACCAGCCTCGTGGTCGCCGCCCGCCGAGCACGCGGCAACGACACCTGCGAGCGCGAGTGCGACGACAGCAAGACCAAACCTCATTCCGAGTCCACTACGTCCATGCGGTCTTTTCAGGTCCACCAGCTTGACAGCCCCTAGACGTCACTAAGCGCCCGTTGTCCGCCATGCGTTTGCAAACCGTTTGCACTCGGCCGCTAGCCGGGCGCGCGCTCGAAGCCTCGCCCTCCCCACATCGCCTGACGCCGCCGATCGCGGCCACCGACGAAGCTAGACGGCGCCCTAGAGCAGAATCCGCGAGGCAGTCTCAATCGGACAGCCACGAGTTACGAGCTTGCGCGCCTCCGCAAGGTCGATCCCGGTGCCCGCCAAGACCACTGACTCGGGATAGGCAAAGCCGAGTCGCGTGAACTGAGCCAAGCGCCAAAGGAAAGTGCTCCGCTCCTCCTCCGCACAGCGGTCGAAGACCTCGTCTTCCATCTCTCCTCTTCCTCTACTCGTACGCCTTCCGCGCCCGGAGCGAAGACAGGAAGCTGCCACAGCGCTGTCTCCTCCAGTGTCGATCACACCTTGCCCCGAATGGGGCAGAAAGGTCATCCCTCGAACGAGTGAATCGGCGGATCCCTGCTTCTCGTTCGATCAGTTGCGTGTCAGCGGACTCCGGACGTCGCTCGATAACGGCCGCCGTTCGCCTCAGCGAATCCTGCGGGGTCGAATCGAGGGAATTGACGTACGGTGCTACGGTTGCCCATCGAATTGCGTGCGAACGGAGACGCCAACGCTGCCGAAGCGGAAGCCGTCCTGCGAGCGCTGCCGGATTGGTTTGAGCTCGAGGGAGCACTGCTCGAACTCGTGCAAGCCGCACGAACGTCTCCAACGTTCATCGCAACGGAAGAGGGCGGCGACGTCGGATTCCTCACGCTCAGTTCTCGAACGCAGGAGGCTGCGGAGATCACCGCGATGGGAGTGCTGCCCGAATGGCACCGCCGCGGGATCGGGCGGGCGCTAGTAGAGGAGGCGTGCCAGTTTGCGCTCGACCAAGGTGCGCGCCTCCTGCAGGTGAAGACGCTCGGTCCCTCCCATCCAAGTGAACAGTACGCCCGCACCCGCACCTTCTACGAAGCTCTCGACTTCATCCCGTTGGAAGAAACAACGGCTTTCTGGGGGGTCGGCAACCCTTGCCTGATTCTCGTGAGAACCTTGTCGTAGGTCCGCCGTCGACTCTAAGGCTTCGGCCCGAGCAGCCGAGCGACGAGGGGCGGGGCGGGGTCGAGCGCCGAGGGGTCAAGAGACTCGCGGCGCCCGACCGCAGAGGAGGCGACCTGGTGAGCTCCCCAGCCTTCAGGCCGCCGCAGAGCGTTGAACGTACTCGCTTCCACTGAAGACCTCAATGGGTCTAACGGCCTATCTTTCAGGCACGTCTATCGCGGCTTCCGCCCGAGCAGCCGACGACAACAGCGTAGGAGCTTCCGTGCGGCCGTGTACGCCTAGACTCGAGGAGGCATGGTAAGCATCCTTCAAGCGAACTGCTCGGACGGTGCGAATAGCAGCGACCGACAAGCGCATCTCGCGACCGCTTCGATGGCTTGCTGCGTTGGGTCTCGCACCGGTTCCCGGCCCATTCGATGAGGCGCTGCTTTTGATCGTGAGCGTCCCGCTCGCGCTGTTCTACCGGGAGCCTCTAGCCGATGCGTGGCGGCGAGCCGAACGCTCCTAGGGCTTCCGCCCGAGCAGCCGAGCAACGACGGCGCGGAGGCCTTCGTGCGTGACCTCCTTCCCCTTCTGCCGTCCTTCCGCAAGCGCTCCGATGCGCCGTCAGCTTCTCCCGGGACCCGCACACCCACTCTCCACGTAAATCGGTCAAGTGAAGGCCCAGATCCTGCCTAGACCCCTCGCCGCGTTGCTTATAGCCGTCGTCATTTCTTGCCTGGCTTGTGGACAACGCGGCGCCCATGAGGGGGTGGCTGTCGCCCCGACGGCAACAAGCCAGCAGGCCACTTGGACGACCTACCGCGACGAAGACAACCGATTCAGCGTCCGCTACCCAGCTGCATGGACAAGGGCAACCGTACGTCTGACGCCCATACTGGCGGACCCGCGCGAGATTCTCTCCATTGGAACAAGCGATCTCCCGCTCGGAGGAGAGAGCTGCGCCCAGTTTCCCGTAAACGCGCTCGACGCTGTCGGGGCTACCGACGCACTGCTAACGCTGCAAGAGTCGGGCCACCCCGATCTCGCTGGTTTTCCTCCTCTCCCAGACCATCTTGAACGTCTCGAACCAGACACGCGTTTTTGGGGTGCTGGCTGTCTGCAGAACCCCAACCGGCTGGTTACATGGTGGATCCGATTCAGGGAACGGGATCGCGCCTTCTATGGTCTCGTCGCAATCGGCAACTCGGCGACCGAGGAGACGCGAGCGCAGGTATTTCAAGCTCTGAGCAGCTTTCAGGTCGAGGGGTAACCGCCCGCCGCCCTTCCGCAAGCATTCCGGCTGACACTGAACCTCTTGCCCCTTCTCGCTCGTAGTCAGCACGATGGTGCGACTCCTGCTCTTACTCGCCATCGTGGCGCTCGTCGCCGCGTGTTCACGTGACTCGGGGAGTGATCGACAGGCGAGCAAGGCGCAGGTGAGCGAGACGCAGGACTGCATTACGGAGTGGGCAGGCCCGTGGACGGCGGAGTGTTCAGCCGAGTGGGCGACCGAGGTGGTGGAGCGAGCTGGCTATCGCGTGACTGGGGACACTAAGAGCGCGTGGATTGCCACAGGCACAGAACGAAGCTTCTACGTGTGGGCAACCGACGAAGGGCCACCCGTCAAGCAGATCCTTCGGAGCGAGAGCTATCGATTCGTGGCGGAGGTCTCAGGGGCGAGGGTCTACGACGACGGCACACGCACGTTCTGGCTGGCGAACGGATACCTGTTCTGGATCGAGGCTGGGCCGCGCGGCGATTCGGTCGCCCCGACACCCACCGAACTCGCGCCGCTCATTCATGCCAGTCATGTTGTGGCACCACCGTCCTAGCCCGCCGCCGCCCTTCCGCAAGCGTCCCGCCTACGACTTCCGCCCGAGCAGCCGAGCGACGACGGTCCGTAGGAGCGCCTTAGAGACCGCAGTCGTCGCGAGGAAGCTCTCGGCCCCCCGCGATGGTCTGACCAAAGTCCCTGCCTAACTCCTGAGCCGTTTCGTTTACAAAGCTGCCGACCGTGACCCCCTCAGCGCCCGATCCAGCATGAGACGAGAAGAACTGACCTATGCAGGTCGCGCTGCTCGGCGCGGAGGCGGCCGACCCAGAACCGGCCAAGACACCCGCAGCGACCAAGGCCATGCCGCATACAGAAAATCGCTTGTGCCGCATGACACCCCCCTTGAGATTGGTGCTCGATCATCGCTCTCTGCGACTCGTTCCGTCAAGCCCGCCCAAGCAGCCGAGCGATGCCGGCGAGGCCGACGAATGCAACGACACGGCCGACACCTGCAGGGCTGGCTTTGCTCTTGGTTGGACTCAGGCAGGCCGTCCCGCCGAGTACACCAGTGTCGGCTCACCGTCGATGTCAGCTTCTCTTTCGAGACTCATCCCGATTTTCATGGCCACTTTGATGGAAGCCTCGTTAGCCGAATCGATCAGACAGATCAAGCGCGATAGGCGCAGCTCGCCGTACCCGTAAGCGAGGATCGCCCGTGCCGCCTCAGTGCCCAATCCCCGCCCCCACTGCGACTTGGCGAGCAGATAGGCGACTTCTACTTCCTGACGTCCATCGATCGTCCACGGCAGCAGCCCGCAGCGACCGATGAACTCATTCGTCTCCTTGAGGAGGGTCGCCCAGAGCCCAAACCCGTACTGGCCGTAGTAGACGTCGATGATCCACTCAAGTTCCTCTTTCGTCTGCTCATACGTAAGGGTGCCCTCGGGGAAGTACTTTCGGACATCCGCGTCACGGTAGATCGCAGCAAGCGCACCGAGGTCATCCATCGTGAGACGCCTGAGTGCCATCCTCTCTGTCTCGATTACGTTCGGCTCGCTCACCGCTGAATCTAAGTTAGCCGCCGCCTACCCCCGCCCCGAGCAGCCGAGCGACGACGGCGCCACCAGCCGACTACAGCGTCTCGCGAACCCTTTCGCACGCGGGTTCGGAGGCGAGTGCGGCCCGCAGTTCAGGATGTCCTTCGGTCAGGGTCGAAGGCGGTAAGAGCGCGGTCCCGGAGTCCTGAGCCAACGACCGAAGTTCCTGGAACTCCTCGTTGAATGCGTCTGGGTCGTCGACCGGTAGATCGCGTGCCGCGTCTAGGTAGCTGACCTGCATGTCTCTGACCTGATCAAGCACGTCGTACGCGGCGGAACTGAACTCGGCTCCATTGTCGCCCTCGCGAACAAGGCGGTCGAATCCGTTTGGGCAGCAGGTCATCCGGCCGTCGAGCTGGACGATAACCCTCGGAGCGTGAGGGTAGCGAGAGCCGGGCTCAGTCGAGAAGCATTGCGGCAAACCTCTCGATTTTCACCCCATGGGACAAGGGGCTAGAGCCCGGCTCTGACATGCCGCAGTTTTGAGGTCGCTGCAGGCCATCCTATTGGGTTGTCCTGACCGCCTCCGATACTCCACCGGCTACCCCGCTTGGGCTGTTACCGCGCTCCCGCAGCAAGGCACTCCCTGACTCCACGCGAACGAGGAAGGGGTCAGATGAGGTGTCGCACCTGTTCACCGGGTAGCTGTTCCTGCGGCGAGAGCGGCTCAGGCAAGCGAGCCCTCAGCCAACGCAGGGCGACTAAGGGCGCTCGTTATCCGCCGGTACGTCATGACATTGCGGAAGAAGGCGGGCACTTTTCGCCGCAAATCCGCCTCTGGAATCGCTGAAGGCGATATTCTGTAATTAGCCCGCTCATTGCGGCCTTTGGGAGAGAGGGCAAATGTGGGACTTGGGGGAAAGCACGGCATGGATCGTCGTCGGCCTGTGTGGCTGGGCCCTACTGCTGACGTCGTTGGCGATCGTGCTCTACGCGCGTGCTCGGCACGACGAGCGTCCCCCTTGCGAGCCCGCTTCATCGGAGTCCGTCGTAGGTGCTTCGTCCACCCGTCCCGGAAACGACGAGACGGACTCAACGCGAGCGGACGGATCTCCCGCCCTGGATGAGTCTGGCCAGGCGAACTCCGAGCTTCGTTTGTTGCACGGGCTTCTACCGGCTGTGGCCGCCCTCGACCTTGAGACGATTCTCGCTCGCGGGCTCACAGCTGCGGCGGAGGCTGGGAATGCCTCTGCCTCGGTGATCCTGCTCGCTCGGGGTGGCGAGAAGCCGCTAATCGCGAGCCTGGGGATGACGAGCGCGGACTCATGGCAGGACGGGCTCGGCCTGCCACTTCAGAGCGGAGAAGCGCGGGCTGTGGAGCTGGCGTATTCCTACGCCGACGACGCGAGTGCGATCGACGCCTTCCCGCTGCGCAGCGGGCTCGCGGTACCAATCGCGTCAGAGGAAGAGCGACTGGGGACACTTGTGGTCTACTGGCGCCGTGGGAGG
>Ga0065705_10000009_pt1 | contig 12891 bp, 13 predicted proteins | sample SwibulcommuniRL2_FD_59092 | JGI IMG/M metagenome (GOLD analysis project Ga0065705, IMG submission 59092) | Bulk soil microbial communities from switchgrass field near Rose Lake, East Lansing, Michigan, USA - RL2 Bulk Soil v2 (version 2) | ecosystem: Environmental > Terrestrial > Soil >...
TTACTCTTTGACTTTTACGAAATTGAAGGTCAGACTATAGAAGAGAAATCAGAGAATTTTTTAAAAGTTATCAAAAATAGTAAAAATAAACAGTGAAGGTTATCCGCCTAAGAACTTTGCAAGTGCTAATATGGATGNGACTCNAAACGATTATTCTTCCANGAACATTAAGTACCATTTTATCTGCANNTTCTAACCATTNTTGNTTCAACCCACACTTTTTGCAAGATTTGAGGAATATTGTANAAGACTGGCAACGAATGTTACTACGAAATATGCGGCGGCCATTATCACTATAATCAAAATTACTTTTCTTAATTTGGACATCTTTTTCATTTCTTATTCATCCACCCTCCTGAACCCTTCTCCCCGCCAATCATGTACAATAAGAACCTTATAAATCTCCGTAATAGCATAACATAAGCATATGTGAAGTTACTAACCATGAGTATGTGTGCATTAATTTTTTGGAAAGATCTAAAGAGATTTTTGGTTTCAGTTCTGGAGACTATAGGATCATTTAATCGTGAAGACAATAGTATTTTTGTTTGAGAGATCAGGTAGACGAAAAGGAATTGAGGGAACCGTTGGGTCTGAAAGAATTAACGTGAGAATTCACGCTAATCATTTCGAAGCCATCCCTAAGCTATCTCCTCATATTTACATTTAGTCAAATTCTAGAAATTAGAAAATCAAATAATGGTTCGTGAGTTTTAAGCCACACCTTTTCAGACCCATTTGAGAATAAGGATTATATTCTGATTCCTTATTCAATAATGAATTCTGTTTAGAATTAGTCAAGTCAACAAAATCGAGAAATAAAAGTCTAATATTAAAGATACCAGTCGATTGGTATTAGTAAAAAAGACATCTTACTAGCCTTAATGTAGTGGATTCACCAAATATAACTTATGAATTCAAAAATAATTAGAAAGGAGGTGTTAACATGAAATTGATAATTGTACCAGTAACAGCCGGAATACTCACGCTAACAATGATAGCACCACTTATAATAAAAGACTGTATCTTGGGATGTTTAGGAGAATGAGTGGAAGAGAAGAAAAGCCTTAAGGCTTAGCTGTTTACACGTAATACCAGAATCCTAATTTTGAACCGATACCGTCAAGGGTACCGACGGCTCCAGACCTATCAATTCAAACTATCCAATGGGAAAGCACATTTACAAATAATCTAAGAAATTATTATCTCTCTGCCTTTACAAGAGAATATGTCAAGACTCCGGCTAAAATTGCCAAAAATGATGCACAGCCAACTGGCCCATGCAATATAAGGTTCGTTTGTCATTATATTATTAATTAACTTTAATGCTGTTACCAAAAGAACGGCTAATTAGAAGTTAGCAGAACCCTACTACATGCAGGACTCTAATTCCGATGAACCCATTCGAATTATTTTTCATAAAGACACATTGTGATTCAAATTCCTTAATAAGAGAAAAATTTTAAGCAAAAAATGGATTAGCCTTTTTCAGAGCTTTTTCCCGCCACGTTAATGTCNACGAATTCTGGCCTATCTAGGGGAGAATTTTTGCCATTTTCGCACTTGAGCTTAAAATTATCTGTACTCATGACACATACTTTGTAAGGTTCTCCATCATTAACAGCTAAATTTGGGAATGTTATTGTATAACTTACTTTGTCGAGTCCCTCCGATTCAGGATTTTCTCCATTGAACAATTTTACCTTCATCTCGTCCCCTACATTAACCAATGTGACAATGTCTTTTGTTGAGTTTGATATTCCATATAATGTTACAATGACCTTGAATACGTCTTTCCCAATTCCCGACTCAGCTGTAGCGTGTGAGAGGCCAAGGTACGCAAGCATAATTGACAGAACTAATGTCAAACAAATAGCTTTATTTGATAAAAAATTTTTTTTCATCATTTGCCTAACACTTCCTATATTCTTAAGTTTTCCTAATCTCTGTATCTTCAATTTCTGCAAAATCTATACATTTTCAAAAGTTTCTATGCGGAATTTCATGTTCTAATCACGAAACTAGTTTAATTTGAAACTAGTGTTCCCATTGAATATTCAGCCGACTCCCGACGGATGGGAATATGCACTCGAACGTCCAGGAAACGAAAAGACTATCAAACTAATATATGCGATACAAGATATTACTTTAATGGTAGTGTTCGACATTTCTGGAACGTGGAGTAATGGTCATAACAGAATTTTCAGAGGGTTTGATCCTGATGATGATAAGGTCGAAGTACGTGCTAATGGTAACATTCCATGTGTGATAGATGGCAACGGTAATTGTACGATTACTGGAGATAGGAGAAGGATTTATTGTCACTATAATAATTATAACGCCATACTTANTGTTACATTGATACCACATTTCGCAGGTACGAATGACAACTGTTCATTGAAAATGAGATCAAGACATAACGAACCTGGTATGACATGTAAAGGAGGTAGTCCACTTGATGGTAATAGATTTGGTGGATATGGATTTGCCGTAAACGAAAATGGATGGAATTCAAAGAGAGAATCCACGCATAATTGTCATGACCAGCACAGGTCAGGTTCAGTTCCAATGAAAATACAAAATGAAAGAGCAGTAAAGTTACGGCACTCAGTTAAAGATGAGGACGGAAATGTGCATCAAATAGGTGAGATTGACTATATGGATGGGAACGGTCTTCATAAAGTAATGGACATTTTCGATAATTCACCCGAACCGTGGATGGTAGATAGAAACCTGTATGAGGCAAAGTCATACTTTTGGATAAGAAATAATGGTTCTGGCTCCATTACAATTAGAGATGTGAGCTTGGAAATTCTTCCATAAATTTGTATTTTTTAGTTTAATATCCTAACTGGATTGATAAATATCCATTCTGCTTCATCAAAAACCATATCAACTACTATCTTGTATTTCTTGGTCAGTACATCTTCTGGTATGTCAAAATCAAAATTTGCACAATCTTGTATGGACTGAGAACCACAATCATTCTTACCCAATTCTAATACTGGGATAGAATTCTTTGCAATGTGCCCGTCTTGGTTACCTCTGTCAACTAAGTAAACGCGTACATCCTGAGGAGATAAGCTATCATCGCATATATCGTTACTATCGCATTCAACTTCAAGAGACAAGCTATCATCGTCTTTATCCAATTTCATATTACTGGCCAGCACAGCGTCATCGTCATGTTCAATTCGTGTCTCTCCACCAAAATCCACCGAATAATCTGCAGTAAATTCATAATCTTTGTCTTCGGATTTAATTATAGCTGATGGTATATTATTGAATGGAACAGACTCAAATCGTGCAGCGTATGCATTGCTAGATGTGAAAAAGGTAACGAACACTATTCCTAATATTATGGCTATTATGGCTATTACGTGAGAACAACTAATTTGCATATTTGCTTATTCATTTGCTATTGTAGTGCAACTATCTTAACTAAATTGCAATTAAATGCCAGAAGCAACTCGAGTGGAAATGATTAGTTCAAGACATTCCTTACAAAACATCCTTTTTTTGAACTCATACAAAATCCCCGTATTGTTTTCACAAGCCTGGCAATACATCTCACTTTTCATAATGAAGATAATCAATAATAATTTAATACAGTTTAGGTAAAAAATACTTAATCTTTTTTATAATTTATTGTGCTTAAAATTTCTAACCATAACCTGATTAAGATATTACAAATCTTTTCATATNTTGTTAGGGCAACGTATATGATTATACATGATAAGAAACTCCGACTTGCAAAGATGCACGCTAGTTTGCCAGTTTGTTAATATCCTGTAAATTCTTCTATTTTTATTCGCTCTGCTGGAATCTGAAGGTACACCTCGAGTATATCCTGCATAGCTTTTACCATAGCTGGCGGACCGCACATATAGAATATACCTTTCTCTATATCGTCAGAATTAAGATACCTTTTCAGCATGGCTATGTCTATCCTTCCCTTTTCGCCCTTCCACTCATCGTCTCCGTTTTTATTTTGTTCGTCGGTGATTGTGTAAACGATTTTAAGATTCTTATTTGTATCTGCACATTTGTCAAAGTCATTTTTGAACAATATATTTTGCCGACTTCTGTTTGAATCTAACATTATGATTTTTATAGGTAAATTCTTGTCTGTGGCATATATTATCATGCTCCTAAAAGGAGTAACGCCTATCCCTCCAGAAAGAAATATGGCAGGTTTTGAATGGTCTTCGTGAAGTGTAAACTTTCCTTGTGGTCCACGCATTTTGACAGTTGTTCCAATTTGTAGCGTATCCAGTTTCTTTTTATAGGGACTATCTCTGATCCTTGTGCTGATGAGAATAAACTCTTCTGTAGGAGACGAAGCAAGGGTAAAATGTCGAATCGGACCTTTTGGGTCATCATAGACGTTTCCAATATCAAAAAACGCAAACTGTCCAGCTACATAGTCGAATATCCTATTATTGTCCTCCGCTTGCTTGTTAAATTTCAAAGACAATATATCCGTACCCGCTAATACCTGTCTTTCTTTGAGTATCAATTTGTAATCTGAGGATTCCACTTGTTTAACTTCTGTTTTAACTTCTGTTGTCACCGAGCCAGCGTTAATTAGCACATCCTCACCTTCTACCTTAACTTGGTAGGTTATCTGGGGTTCAACTGCAGGAGGGACTTTAACCTGTCCAGTTCTCATATCAAATTTAGACTGATGCCATGGACACTCTACTTCGTATCCTTCAAGTCTACCATCAGCAAGGGGTCCTCCTTCATGACTACAAATGTTATTGATAGCAAAGTATTTTCCGTCAATATTAGCTAAACAAATATTTTGACCATTAACTTGAACTTCCTTCATTTGTGAAAGTGGGATATCGCTTGTGTTTGCAACTTTTACAAATCCGTCATTTTTCAAGATAAATTAGTCCCATTTAATTTTGATCAACAAATAATAAATTAGTTACTCTGATGACACAATGGTTCTGTCAAGCATCATTACCAAGATAACAAGAACGATTCATCGTTCGTGTTTCAAAACCAATTAAAATGAAACAGATAGAAAACTTGTGTCGTCAGGAATCTGTAGATAGTGTCTGGTAAATTATGATTTCAGTGTCAAACTAATTGAAACAAAGTTCCGTCATCTTCAAATTTAACATCAGTTTAATAATGCTACGTATAATTATGGATCCCACACAACGATTGATCAACATAATCTTAAGAAAACTGATTAGACTATTGATGAGAAGAGAATTTTATTCCAAGTAATTAAGCTCCACTTGGATTTTAAAATAAATCCTTACCGCTCTGTATACGGATATCCTAGGAGAGCAACTCTCTTGACGAGATTATATTTAATATTATTATATATCCTCCAATGCAAATTGATAAAGACCACTTTTCAAGTTCAAGAATTTTTTGCAATAAGATCATCACTTTTTCTCCATTTGACCGTGCTTGGTGAGTATATCCTTAATATATCGTTTGAACCAAATTTTGTACACTTGACAGTTTTAGTTCAAATTTCTGATATCCACATAGGCAGCTTATATGACGCATTGGTATTTGATAAAATAGTTCAAGAAGTAAATAGTATGAAACCCGATGCCATCATAGTAACGGGCGATATAACAGATGAAGGAATACTCCCACAATTCGAACTAGCAAGAATAGAATTACAACGTCTCAATTGTAGGGAACTAATTGTCCTACCTGGCAATCACGATTACAGACACACGGGATATTTATTGTTCAAGAAATTCTTTCCAACGAGCCAAATCTACGATATGGGAGACGTGGTACTAATGACCCTTCATACTGCGAGACCAGATAGGGATGAAGGGGAGGTTGGATATAGACAACTTTTGTGGATGGAGAAGGCTATTGAGAAGTTTGAAGGACAACAAAAGAAAATNATTATCGCTATGCATCACCATCTGATTGGGATCCCCGATACTGGTACTGATAAGATTATAATTTTAGATGCGGGAGACACNCTGAGGGTATGCTTGGATTCCCACGTTGATCTAGTTCTATGCGGTCATAAACATCGCCCATGGGTGTGGAATCTTGGATCTCTTCAGATTGCATATGCAGGAACCGCCAGTTCCTCTAGATTTAGAGGATTCTTTCAAAACACCTATAATATTATAGATATAAAGAAAAATAATTTGTCTGTCAAATTAAAGATAGTTGGTGGAAAGAGTTTTCCTCTCTCAGATCTCGTTTCAAAGTATAAACCTTTTCTTAACACATGAGCTTTACCTTACTATGACTGTTTCTAAAGGTCAGAATTGATTCACAAACCTCCCTAGGCGGACTGACTAAACTGAATATCACCAGAAAAAAGTTTAAAGCTGGGTAGTTCATATATATAGGCACCCTCCATACCAGAAAATAGAAAATAATTGTGGGGAGTTTGTGATTTCTAATTTTGATGTTCAAAGATTATAGAGCGCCGCGTTTCAGAATGTAATCAGAACCTTTTTTCTGTTTGTTAAAACAGAACATGAAGGGCTAATTACCAAATTAGTAGAACTCTACTACATGAAAGGGAATAACTCCAACTAGCTCATAAAAAAAGAGTTGTTTAAAAGTTTTTGGCATACTAAGGAAGTAATAATCAATATAACTCAAGAAGTGATGATTCAGCTACAAAAAAATATTGTCTAATCCTATATTTATTGACCCTTGACAAATTGTAACAATGTATGAATGAATTGGAATTAAAAGACCTATTTGTTAGTTCTATAGAATCAGGACATATTTTCGACAGTAAAAATAGAAATTTACCATTTACAAAACCAGACAGTGAAATTAGGATCAAAAGTGAAGGGTACTTTGGTCAATTTGACTTGGTGATTGCCATCTTGCAGAGAACCAAAGATAGTAAAACTTACCAGAATTCAGAACAGACAGAAGATTATTATGAAATCCTTATGAGGTTAGGTCAACTAACTGAGGTTGCCAGAAGCGAAAAATGCAGAATAGACGCAATTTCACTCTATCCTGTAGAGCTCAAGTCAAATTGCGATGTTTTAGATGGACGTATACCGAATCAGATAATGAATGGGATACTCACCTTTGGAAGATCTATAGTTGTTCTGGATAAAAAGCACGTCAATAGAGCTTCCCTTAAATTCTTGCGTTTGCTACCTGCAACTATAATAGGGTATAGTGGTTCAAAAGACCACTTTAATGTTCTGTCTGTATTTGACAGAGACATACATACAGGAATGTTCAATTTATCCAAAAGAAGGCTTATCAAAACAATGATAGATAATGGTATTGTAGAAGGTATTGACAGGATTTATACGAGACTCCAGACTTTAGAGAGAATAAATCAAAAACTGGTATTCAACGAACTATACAATTCCAATCCTGGATTCTTAAGAGAAGAGATTGAATTCCTAAATCAGTTTTCTAGCATCAAGGCAGTAATGACATACAGAAAACAATTAGCAGCACATATCGTACAAAGTGAAAATGATAAAATCACTGATTATCTATAATGCATACAGCCTGATCTGCATGAATTTATGGTTTCTTTCCAGCCTTGATTACAAGTAGGAGCTTATTATTGAATTCAAATGCTAAGGAATGTTGTCTCAATTTTGTACGAATCTTATTAGCATATTCTATAATTTGTTGCTCCTTTACATTTGCAGTGTGAACTTCTAATCGAGTATACTTGACAGGTTCGAATTTTCCTTCAAAGTAACCGTCAAATTCTATCAGTGACATACTCCCGTATTGCGAAACTATGTCCTTTACAACATCCATAAAACCCTCTGTTCTGGGTATATAAAATTTAATCGATACTGGCAAAGCTTTAGTAACGTACGATTGTTGCGTCATGTATTAACATGGTAAACATTCTATCTAATGATTTCACGATCTCTTAAAATATGGATAGGACACTAAGTGTGCTACTGTGATCGCTTGTTTGTCAAAAAAAGNGGATAATTGGTTAACTTGATTTTCCCGAGTACTTGTTTATTCAGGTGTTGTGTATTTCAATTTAAGTAAATACGTTATAAACTAACTTAATTTATATTGACATTTTTACAATAATTATGTTCATTCATATTACGGGGAGAGCTAATCTTATCTTACAAATGAGTTACAGTGGAAGAAATGGTTATAGTAGAGGAGGAAGTCGAGGAGGTACGTTTGGTTCAAGTCCAAAACCAGTTGAAATGGGAAAAGAATACGAAGTAGAGATATCAGAAATAAGCAAAAGGGGCGATGGAATTGCTAGGATCCAAGGATTTGTAATCTTTGTTGAAGGTGCAAAAGCCGGACAGAAAACGAACATAAGAATTACCAGTATTGGTGATCGCTTCGCAAAAGCAGAAGTTGTGTGAATAAAAAAAATAAGCTCTCTTTTGTCACCATGTATTGAAGTCATAAGATTCAGCAGAAGCACTACCTTTTGTATTGCAAGTATGTTCACATAATGTGATTATATTGTTCCCTGTAAATTTTTTATGTTATGTATATTATTAATATGTTAATTTCTAGAGTTTTTGCATTCACATTATTAGTTCTATATACACGCTTAATTACCAGAACGTCGTCAATCCTGATGAATGTCAATCCATACTCAGAAAATTAACGAACTTGAAGAGAGGATAAAAGATTTCCTGGTTAGAAATCCAANTATCACTCAGCAGATAATAGATAATGTTATAGAGCGGGGTAAATCTGCTCTCGTAAAGAAGAATGCTGACGTAATTACTGCTACCGAATGTTTAGTAGTAACCCGACTGTTATGCGATCTAAGTGCTCGTGACTGAATCAACCATCAATAGCTATATTTGTACGATTTCCAGTATAATGACAGCTCTTCCTCATTCCACCGAATTCGGACAGACGAACTTAGTTATCAAAAAAAGAAGAACTTAACTCCTAGTAAGCAATCGATATTATAAGGATCCCATTTTAGTACTGATAGCGTCATGGGTACCCTCAAAGCGGCAATTTACCATTTTCCATCTATAGGACTCACAAAACTTTGAATACCACAATTTAACACTAAGTCACAGTTCTATGACTGAGTAATATTACGAAAATTTGGAAAGCTTTTACAGAAGGGAACCATAATGTAAGCATTGAGCAACAATAACAGCAAGAAAATATTCAAATTTCATGGTTCTGAAGTAGAGAATATAATTATTCGTTATGCGATAAAACAATATGATAAGCCAGACACAGGTGTGATTGAAGAATTTGACGCATTAAAAGACGCCGAACCTTGTGAAACTATAAACGTGCAGNTAGTAGCCGATTTTGTTACGATCACATTTTATAGGAACGAAAATGAAAATTCTATAATACGTAGAGAATTGATACCCTCACATGCCATACAACACATTTGGGTGAAAGATTTTGCAGGAACAAAAAATTCATAAATTGTTGTGAATGAGTTGGAAAACTGTTATTTTTTAGTTAGTCACTTCAAGTCCTTTAAATCCATTCATCACCAAGAAATGGTCTTATTTGTAAAAATCAGATTGTCAGTTGTGCTAAACTCATAAAAACTCACATCCTAAATTCAAGCCAATTGACACCGATTAAAAACATTAAAGCTTGACAGTCCATATCTATAGTAGGAATCCTAAGTTTGAGCCGATAGCGTCGAGGGTACCGACTGGCTCAAAAAATCTAACTGACTTTTTTACCATACTTCGATTAGTCCGTCTGGTTCGCATCTGAATTGTTAACAATCCGATTCCCGACCGCTCCAGACCTAGCAAATTCAACTTAGTTATTGGTATCGATTTCAATTCGTATTAATGAAATAAGATATGTGTAATAATGAAATAAGATATGAATCTAAAAAAAGATAAATTGATTAATAAATCCAAAGTCAAAACCAATATTGGTCCTTTATATAGACCAAACTTATGATATTTAGATCTGTCTGACACTAATCTTATCCCAACCACCACGCACTATGTTCAGATTTTCATAATCCGTGATTGTTTAGGAACATGAGTCGGCCCAATTCAAAAAAAAGATGATACTTTATTCACATTTATAAAAAGTAATTTATTTATTTTATACTATGGTTATTGAAATTGGACCGATTTTAGAGGATTTGGCCGTAGTCATGATTGTTGCATCGATCATGGCGTTGTTGTCTTATAAACTCAAGCAACCAATGGTAATAGGTTACATTATCGCAGGAATGATTATTGGTCCATATACTCCTCCTTTTAGTTTAGTATTAAACCCAGATATTCTGAATCTATTTGCCGAGATAGGAGTTGTCTTACTTTTGTTTGTTGTGGGAATGGAATTTCCTATTGAAAAGTTAAAAAAAATAGGTAAAAAAGCGTCTGTAATTGCTTTTTCAGAAGCGTTAGGAACTTTTGCAATAGGATTCATAGTTTGTCAAAGTTTGAATTATTCACTTTCTAACAGTCTTTTTCTGGCACTCGCAATTTCTGTAACGAGCACAGTTATTGTCATGAGAATTTTAGAAGAACTTGGCATGATAAAAGAAGAGGCGTCTTACATAATTCTAGGTGTAGCCGTGATTGAAGACATTATCATCATCTCTATGTTAGCAATATTGCAGTCTGTATCTTCTACAGGCGTAATATCTGTAGCTGACCTAGCGATATCTATTGGAACCGTTCTTGCTTTCATTGGTGGAGTATTAGTGTTGGGTTCAAAAATAATACCAAAATTTGTCAACTATGTCGGGGCAACAAATCAACACGATGTATTAGTAGTAACGATTCTTGGTGTAGCGTTTGGTCTATCATTTATTGCATATGAAATTGGTATATCTGTAGCTACCGGTGCATTTTTTGCAGGTGTATTGATTGCAGAATCAAAAGTGCATTCGGTTACAAAAGTTCTTACTAGTCCTATCAAGGATATGTTCGGGGCGTTATTTTTTATCTCCATAGGTGCTCTAATGGACATTACTCAGATACCCTCGTTTATAATTCCTGCTATGATACTTATTGCAGTATCACTAGTTGCTAAGTTTTTCACAGTATTCCTATCCTCAAAATCTCAGGGTTATAATTCTCTGACTGCATTAAGAGCAGGTTTTGGATTGTCTTCTTCTGGTGGGGAGCTTGCGCTAGTTGTGGCCAAGGGAGGAACAGACATTGGTGGTGCTAGTTCGTTTTTATTACCTATGATAGGAACCATGACAATAATTACTACGTTCATAACACCTTATATAATTAAGTGGGGATGGAAATTTGCAAATACTATCTCTACTCCTAAAGAAGGAAACAAATTTTCATTTCGCTTTAAGAGACCTCCAAAAGAATAAAAAATAATAATAAGTTAACATGACTTATCAAAATTGATTTTAGTAATCTATAATTTTATCAACCGACTCTTCTTTTTCTCCACGTCGATGACCATACAATTGCTCTACGCATATTGCAAATCCAACATGAGCGCATTCATCGGATTTACAAAAGTTACAAAACGGTATGCCATTGGTTAATTCTACATCGACTTCCTGGGACATAATCGTGTCATATACTATTGTATGTTTATCATTAGTGAATTTAATCAAGACAATGGGATTAGCTAAAGAATGTGATTTTTTATCCGTTGAATTCATCCATTTCATAAAAGCTTCTGTTCCGTCCTCTAGTGTTTCACACTTCACTATGTCATGATTCTCATCAGGAGGCTCTTTAGAACTCTCCATTGTTACTTACACCATTATCAGAGTCATTATTGTCCTTCAATTACTCTTACCTTTTTATGGCTCTTGTGACCTGATGTTACAATATAATATTTTAATTTACCTAATCCATTCTCCTACAAGATGAATAATAATTTACTTGTCCTAAACTGAATAATAGAGTTTGGAATCGGCAATAGCTTAACACCAGTGCATTTTATTTGTCTAATGTCAATCAGGTCTGAAAATTACATCAAATTTGAATGATAAACCACATGTCGTGAATAACTTTACTTACCGAGAACAAAAAGCTAATAATAGGTAATAGAAACCTACTACATGCAGGGCACTAATAGAGACGAATCGTATAATATTGCGATTAAACATTCAGGCATATCGTTCGGATCCACTTTTCAGAAATTGAAATACCTACTATTCTTTTTTACCAGATATAGCTTTAAATTTATAAAATAATACTTAGTTACATGTAAGCAGAATAAATTTTTTCTACAATAGAGTGGCTTCATGCAGTTCATCCAATAAGGGAGCTAATGCAACAAGCGTTTCTTTTTCTCCAAGTACTATGTTTGAGTCGATTACAAGAACAATTGAAAGCATCTCCCTGTCTTCCCTCGAAGTAAATACCGCATTTCCAGTTATCGCAAACTTTCTATCATTTTGTAGTAACCATTCCCTCCATACTTTGGTTCGTTGCAGATTTTGTTCCAGTGCGACAATAGTATAATCCAGGTCTATTCGTTCTTCCTTATCAAGTAGATTCAATTTTATCANAGGAAAGAGAACATTCCCTCCTCTAACATTTTGATGTGACTGGTTCAGTTTTTCAATAATTTCATCTTCGTTCTCGCTATTTTCTACCAAATTGTAATTAGGAAAGAAATACGCTGCTAGATTTTTGTTCCAATCATAAATCTTGTAAATCGTGTCTTCATATTCCATTTTCCATTTTGATTTCTTATTTTGACTCCCATACATCTAGCTATCAGTAAATTGATAGAATATATCTAAGTTGGTATAGCAGACTTTTCGATAACAAAATATTGGAAATCAATCATTGACCTAATCGTGCTAATTACTTGCCATATTCATCATGCCGTCGTACCCAATATTGAGGGAATTCATGGCCGTCTTCATCCCGTCCCTTGGGTACCAGGTCGAGGTAATGATATGCGACATTCAATACATCAATGCCACGCGCATAAGCGGAATAAGTATGAAACACATGGCCA
>Ga0065705_10104603_pt1 | contig 12890 bp, 11 predicted proteins | sample SwibulcommuniRL2_FD_59092 | JGI IMG/M metagenome (GOLD analysis project Ga0065705, IMG submission 59092) | Bulk soil microbial communities from switchgrass field near Rose Lake, East Lansing, Michigan, USA - RL2 Bulk Soil v2 (version 2) | ecosystem: Environmental > Terrestrial > Soil >...
CCCGACAAGCCGGTCGTCTTCGCCTTCCACGGCTACCCGTGGCTCATCCACCGGCTGACCTACCGGCGAACCGGCCACGGAAATCTCCACGTTCGTGGCTACAAGGAGGAGGGGACTACCAGCACGCCGTTCGACATGTGCGTGATGAACGACCTGGATCGCTTCCACCTGGTGAGCGACGTGATCGATCGGGTCCCGAAGCTCGGCGCTCGGGCTGCGTATGCCAAGCAGGCGATCCGCGACAAGCTCCTCGAGCACAAGGCCTACATCTCCCGCTACGGGGACGACATGCCCGAGATCACCGGCTGGCAGTGGGGGCAGGCGCCCACCTCCGAGAAGCCTCGCTCGACCGAATCTGACAACGTATGAGCCACAGGACGGCCGCATGAGTGTTTATGCGATCCGACATGGGGAGACCGAGTGGAGCCTGAGCGGGCGGCACACCGGCACGACGGACATCCCTCTCACCGATAACGGGCGTCGATTGGCCGAGCAGCTGCGGCCGCGCCTGGCGCGGCAGAGTTTCAAGCTCGTCCTGGTCAGCCCGCTGCGACGGGCGCGGGAGACCTGCGAGCTGGCCGGTTTGGGCGAGCGGGCCATCGTCGACGCCGACCTGGCGGAGTGGAACTATGGCGCCTACGAGGGGCTGACCAACGCACAGATCCAGAAGACCGTCCCGGGCTGGCTGATCTTCCGTGACGGATGCCCGCAAGGGGAGTCCCCGGAGCAGGTGGCGGCGCGGGCGGATCGGGTGATCACCCAGGTGCGTGCCGTCGAAGGGGACGCCGTGCTGTTCGCGCATGGGCACCTCCTGCGGGTGCTGGCGGCGCGCTGGATCGGCCTGCCGGCGGGGGCCGGAGCGCACCTGCTCCTGGATACGGGAACCTTGAACGTGCTCGATTTCTATCGGGAAATTCCCGTCATCCGGACCTGGAACGCCTTCCTCGTCGACTGACCGGCCGCAAAAGGTCCTGTTTTTTCAGGAAAATTCGAAGGATTGGCTTATGGCATCGCCCACCGGCGGTGCCAGTCCCACCCGATACCGCTTGAAATGATGCAGGGGTCGAACAAGAATATGGCAGCCCCGACCCGGTGCTTCTCAGGAAGAAGGTATCGCCATGCACGTCGTCGCGCAGAAGGACTTGCCATTTCGCGGAATTTCGCACGAATTCGTGGGGGCCGATCAGGGAAGCGTGGGAATCTCAGTCTACCTGGTCGAGGCCCCACCCGGGCGCGCCATACCGCGGCACCGGCATCCCTATGATGAAGTCGCCTTCGTGCGCGAGGGACGCGGCCGCTGGACCGTCGATGGGGAGGAGCGGGAGGCCGGCCCGGGCGATATCCTGGTCATCAAGGCCGGTCAGGTGCACACCTTCGCCAACATCGGCGAAGGCCCGCTGATCCAGCTCGATGTGCATCTGAGCGAGCGGTTCATCCAGGAGAACCTGGACTAGCCGCCGTCGGGACCGTCACCTCTGCGACCGGCACATCCGGCCGCCTCCCGCTTCCAACCCGCCAATCCACTTGCCGAAGGATGGAGCTACTTCTTGGTGTAGGTAATCTCCATCATCTTCATTTCCTTGCCGTCCTTGCCCGGGCCGTACATCTCGAAAATCTCCACCGTCGGGCTCGTCCACTTGGAGGTCATGCGCGCGCTCACCGGTCCCTTCTTGATCGGATCGTTCCAGCTACCGGTGAAGGTACAGGTCTTCCCCGTGGGGTCGCACGTGCCCGTGCTGACCATGATGCCGGAGGACATGCTGTCGTTCCAGGTAGACCAGTACTTGCCGGATACGTTGTCGAAGCCCGTCGTGCCGCGACCCGTGAACGGTGCGCCCATCATCGTCGAATTCACTTCCTCGACCAGGACCAGGCCGCCGAGCGTCATGGTGCGGGTCGCCGTCCCAGTGTCTTCCGTGGGGGGCTGGCTGGGGTCGTGCCAGCCTTTCACCTTCATGTCGTAAGTGCCTACCGTTGTCGCCAGCTGCTGCTGTTGAGGGCCGGGGGTGGCCGCCTTCATGTAGGCATCCATCTCGGCCTTTTGTTCCGCGGTCATCTCCGGAGCTTTCTTCTCCGTCTGCGCCAGAGCCAGGCTGGCAAGCGTGGCAATGACAAGGATGGCAATCACTTTTCCTGCAGTCTTGTGCATAACGAATCCTCCTGTGAAGGAATGGGGGCCCTCGTTCGTGTCCTAGCCGGGAGCAGGGATTATAACCGCTCGGACGCGCGCGTGTCAGGGTGGCGTGTAGCCTCGGTGCCCCCGCTTGCCGAAGGCGGGTTTCTTGACACGGACTCTTCGTGAGCTTAGGTTCCCCCAGCGGGCCCGACCCCGCGATCGGGGCCGCTATGGTTTGCATTATAAAGTACTTGACAATATCAAAATGAAGGTGTAACGTCACACCATGATGACCGACGGAATCTCCGGATCTATCAACGCCATACGAACCTCGAAGCTCCTGCGGGTGCTGCTGATCGGATTCCTTGTCCTGCTGCTCCAGATCCCGATTTTCATGATCGACGGACAAATTGGGGATCGGACCAGAACGCGCCAGCAGGCGGTGGAGGATGTGACCGGGAAGTGGGGGAAGGAGCAGTCGGTGATGGGGCCGGTGCTGGTCGTTCCCTACCAGGTGCGCTGGACCGAAGAAGACAGCAAGGGAGTCAAGAAGGTCCGGACGATGGTGCAATCGGCAAACTTCCTGCCCGAAGACCTGCGGATCGACGGGAAGCTCGAGAGCGAGGTGCGGTACCGGGGGATCTTCGGTGTCCCCGTCTATCGGCTGGTCCTGCAAATCAAGGGAAATTTCCTGGCGCCCGATTTCAAGGATTGGGGAGTGGAGGCGGGCGACATACTTTGGAGCCGGTCGGAGGTGTGGGTCCGGATCTCGGACGCCCGGGCGATCCAGAACCAGGCAGCTCTGGCCTGGGGTGGCGTGGAGCTTCCCTTTGCGCCGGGGCTGGGAGACTTCGGCGGGCAGGGGTCCGGGATTCACGTTCCTCTCAAGGATCACCTGACCGGGCAGGGAAGCGAATTCTCCTTCGAGCTGCAGCTCAACGGCAGCCTTGGAGCGTTCTTCGCGCCGTTGGGGAGGAAGACCACCGTTTCCCTCAAGTCGAACTGGGACGACCCGAGCTTCCAGGGGAACTGGCTGCCGACCGCGAGGACGGTCCGGAACGATGGCTTCGAGGCGGAGTGGGTCATCCCGTCGCTGGGGAGGAACTATCCCCAGAAGTGGCGCTCCGACAGCCCGGTCCAGGAAGAGATGGAGAAGTCGAAGTTCGGGGTGAACCTTTACACCGCGGTGGACATTTACCGGATGTCCGAGCGCAGCGTGAAATACGAGAGCCTGTTCCTGCTGTTGACCTTCCTATCGCTCTGGCTGTTCGAGGTCCTTGCCCGCCGCCAGGTCCACTCCCTCCAGTACCTGCTGGTAGGGGCGGCGATGTGCCTGTTCTATCTGCTGCTGCTGTCGCTGTCGGAGCACATCGGCTTCCTGCGCGCTTATGCGATAGCCAGCCTGGCCGTGGTGGGACTCGTGACCGCCTACTGCGCCGCAGTCCTGAAGGGGGTCGGCCCGGCTCTCACGATTGGGGGGATTCTCACCGGATTGTACGGCTATCTCTATATTCTCCTGAACAACGAAGACTATGCGCTGCTCATCGGTTCGGTGGGGCTGTTCCTGACCCTGGCCGCGGTGATGTACCTGACTCGAAAAATCGACTGGTCGGCGACCGGAGGTACGGGATCCCCGCGGTAGGTGCCGTCGGGAGTGCCTCACGATCCTGAGCCGTGCGAAGGCTCAGCGCTTCTTGCCCGAAAAAAGCAGGAGCGCGGCTCCGACGCCGACCGCTCCCACGCCTGCCCAGACCGGGATGTTGACCGTCTCCTTGTCCTTGACCGACAGCTCGAGCGAGCCCAGCTTGGCTTCATGGGTTTCCTTGGTATAGGTGAAACTGCGGTAAGCCAGGCCCAGGACACCGCCCACGATCAGAGCAATCGCCAGGATCCTGATTCCATTCATCTCGACTCCTCCTGTAGAGAGCCCATGGGCTCCCATTACCGCACGGGTTTGTCCTCAGCGTGTGGCCGTCATTGGTGCGCTCTGATTCCAGTTGAGAATGATACGCAGCGCGCTGGGAGTCTCCGCCTCGTTACGCCGGAGGGCGAGCAGGCGTGTGTGTCCGGCGTCGGGTCTCGCCTCGAGGATGGACCCAGGAAGCGTGAACAGCTTCGCCGGCACCGAAGTTTTTAGAATCCCGTTTTCCACCGTGGCCGCCACCGACATGAGCCGCTGTCCATCGGGCCCAGGCTCCACGTACCAGAGCTCCTTGGAATCCTTGCGCCAGTGAGCGCGGTTGCCTCCCTGCGTCGAGACGAGCCACTTCCGATCCAGCCCGGGGAAGGAGCGGATATAGATCTGCTCGGCGCCGGACTCACGGGAGGTGTAGGCGAGCCAGCGGCCGTCGGGAGACAGGACGGCGCCAATCTGCGTCGAATCCTCCACCAGCAGCGGGCGCGCCTTCTTATCCTGGAAGTCATAGACCCAGATCACCGACCCGCTGGCATCACTCTCGGGAGTGAACTGGAAAATGATGTATCGCCCGTCGGCGGACCAATCGGTGATCGCCGTGTCGTGCCCCGACTGCTTGTGCAGGACTTCCCTCGGAGTCGTCTCCACGGTGGACTGAACGTACAGGTCCTCTCCACCGCTGTCCCGGTTGATGAACGCGATTTTCGTGCCATCCGGCGACCAGGCCGGGGTGAAGGAATCGTTGGCGCCCTTGGTGAGCAGTGACTGCGTAAGCCGCTGCGTGTCCCCGATCCAGACCTGCGTAGCGCTGCTTCCCTCGGTCTTGGCGACGGCGTAGCGGATGCCGTCGGGGGCGACAACGGCGTGGTCGATCGTGCCGGGATCCCCCACCGGCTGCCCTGGGCGCCCTTCCCGGTCGAGCCAGAGCGGCGTGCTCGAGAGCGACGCCTGCCCGGTGGCGTAGAGCAGGTCGCCTCTTCCTGAAGCGGAAACCGGCATCATCCCCATGTTCGGCTCGAACATCTCATCCGAATCGATGGGAGTAGCCTCGGGGCCAGGCTGCAGCGTCTTCAGATCGAACGGCACCGCCACGAGCCGATCGTTGCGGCGCAGCAGGATCCACCCGGGCGTGACGAAAGCCACCGAAGACTTGTCGTCGAGAATCTTCCGGCCCGGACCCCCTTTCAGCGATCCGACGAAGATGCCGCCGTGGGAGTTCAGCGTCGCCCCATTGTTGCTCCAGCCGGTGTAAAGAAAGTGCTCGCCATCGGGAAGGGCGACCGGATAGCGTTGAGACCAGTCTGGGAGGTCCTTCTCGAGCTGGGTCACAGCCTCCGACTTGCCCCCGCGGGAGGAGACGCGGTGAATGCCGCTATTGGGATTGGGCGCGAATAGTATCGTCCCGTCCTTCAGCCACGCGCCGCCTCTCGGCTGGTCGCCGCCGCCGACGCCCTGGCTCACCACCTGGGAAGTCCGGGACTCCAGGTCCATCCTGCGAATTGTTCCTGCGAGAAAGTAGCCGAGCGATTTTGAATCGGGAGACCAGAAGGGGAAGACCGCACCCTGCGTCTCCGGGAGCGGCTCCGGCTCGAACTGCTCCAGGGATCGGATCCAGAGATGGCGCACCCCGGTGCTGTCCTCGGCTCCGTAGGCGATCCAGCGCCCGTCCGGTGAGATGGTGGTCGGGGCGTAGGCGTAGATACGCTGATCCTGCGGAAGCCGGATTTCCATGTGAACCGAACGAAGCCTGACGCCGGGCGCTTGGCTGAACAGCCGTGGCAGGACCCATCCGAGGGCGACGAGCAGCGCCGCGCTCAAACCCCACGCAATCCACTCCCGCCATGCGGGCTTTGCCCGAGGCGCTGTTGACAGCTCGGCGGAATCCGTCGGTTCCGGATCCTCCGATTCCAATTCCAGGAGCGCGTCCCCCACGGCCCGCAGGCGATGCCGGGGATCCCGCGCAAGGCAGCGGCGCAGCAGGAGGCGGATGCGCGCCGGGACGGCGGCGGGAAGCGCGCTCCAGTCAGGCTCGCTCTTGAGGACGGAAGCAAGGATGTCGGTGACCGTCTCCCCGTCGAACAGCCGCTTTCCGGAGAGCATCTCGAAAAGAATGCAGCCGAAGGCCCACACGTCGGCGCGGCGATCGACGACTCTGCCGCGCGCTTGCTCGGGGCTCATGTAGGCTGCCGTGCCCAGGATGAACCCTTGCTGGGTCATGGCGGCGGTCATGGTCGGCGAGTTGAGGGTGTCCTGCGGGTTGTCCCCGGCATCGCCGAGGAAAGCGCGGGCCAATCCGAAGTCGAGAATCTTCACGCGACCATCCGGCGCGATCTTGATGTTAGCCGGCTTGAGATCGCGATGGACGATTCCCTTGTCGTGGGCCGCCTCCAATCCTTCGGCGAGCTGGCGGCCGATCTCCAGGGCCTCGTCCACCGGGAGCGGCCCGCGGGCCAAGCGGGCCGCCAGGTCCTCTCCCTCGACCAGCTCCATCAGCAGGAAGCGCTGCCTTCCGACCTCCTCGAACCCGAACAGCGAGGCGATGTTCGGGTGGTGCAGGGAGGCCAGCGTGCGGGCCTCACGATCGAAGCGGGCCAGGCGCTCCGGATCCTGGGCGAAAGCCTCGGGCAGCACTTTCAGCGCCACTTCCCGGCCCAGCCGGGAATCGCGGGCACGGTAGACCTCTCCCATGCCTCCGGCGCCGAGCGGAGCGAGGATTTCGTAGTTGCCGAGACGGGTACCGGTGGCCAGGGGCATGGTGCGCCGGATTATATCCGAGGCACAGGAACTGCGTGCGGGGAGCGCCGCGGGAAGCCACGCTTCACGGACTTGTCTTCGGACCACCTCCAACCAGTTAGGAAAATGGCCGAGAATCGTGTGGATCCAACCGGAGGAACCATCTGTGGACAGGAGGTTTACGCCTGCTTCAGCACGCCGAGGGGGCCAGTCCGGTTACCAGTCTGACCCGCGGTATAATGGGGCCAAAGGGGAAAGCGGTGATTCCATTGAATCAGACCTTGAAACCCCACCGGCACGACCTCAGGGCCATTGCGCGCAGCGCCATGATCGATCGCGGGCTGCTGCCCGACTTCTCGCCCGCTGTCCTGGCGGAGACTGACGGCCTTGCGGAGTCGGCGATGGAACGCGATTCCTCCATTCGGGACCATCGAGGGCTCCTGTGGGTCTCCATCGACAACGACGATTCCCGAGATCTTGATCAGCTTTCGTATGCCGAGCCGGTTGCCGCGGGCGCGACACGGGTGCTGGTCGCGATAGCGGACGTCGATGCCCTGGTGAGGAAAGGCTCGGCCATCGACGAGCACGCGGGGCACAACACGACGTCTGTCTACACCGCCGCGGAGATCTTCCCGATGCTCCCGACGAAGCTCTCGACGGATGTGACTTCGCTTGGAGAGGACGAGGAACGCCTGGCCATCGTCGTCGAGATGATGGTGCGCGGGGACGGCTCGGTGGCGAAATCGGAATTCTATCGAGCCAGAGTCCTCAATCATGCCAAGCTCGCGTATGACAGCATCGCCGCGTGGCTCGAGGGCGAAGCGGCCCCTCCCGGGCGGGTTGTGACCGTCCCCGGAGTCGAGGTGCAGCTTCGCCTGCAGGATAGCGTGGCACAGGCCCTGAGAGCCGTGCGACACCGGCACGGCGCTCTCAGTCTGGAGACGATCGAGCCTCGTGCCGTGTTCGACGGGGACAGGCTCGCCGATCTGCGTCTCGAGAAGAAGAACCGCGCCAAGGAGCTCATCGAGGATCTCATGATCGCCGCCAACGGGGTCACGGCAGGGTTCCTCGAGACACGAGGTCTGCCGTCGCTCCGTCGGGTGCTCCGGTCGCCCGAGCGATGGGAGCGGATCGTCCAGCTCGCGGCGGAGTGGAACGAGAATCTGCCTGCGGCGCCGGATGCCGCCGCCCTGGAAGCGTTTCTGTCGAAGCGCCGCCTTGCCGAGCCGGACAAGTTTCCGGATCTTTCCCTCGCGGTCGTCAAGCTGATGGGACGGGGCGAGTACGTCGTGGAGGTTCCCGGCGGGGCATCCCCCGCGCACTTCGGCCTCGCGGTGCAGGACTACACCCACTCCACGGCTCCGAACCGGCGTTTTCCGGACCTCGTGACGCAGCGATTGCTCAAGGCGGCGCTCGCCGGTCGACCCGGGCCCTACGGCCAGGACGATCTCCTCGAGCTGGCGCGCCATTGCACGGAGCAGGAAGACAACGCGAACCGGGTCGAGCGGCAGGTGCGGAAGTCCGCCGCGGCACTTCTCCTGGAATCGAGGATCGGGGAACGGTTCGAGGGCATCGTCACCGGGGCGTCCGAGAAGGGGACCTGGGTCCGGATCTTCCGTCCTCCCGTGGAGGGTAGAGTGATTCACGGGTTCGAAGGACTTGACGTCGGGGAAAAGGTCACGGTCGAGCTCGTTCAGACGAACGTCGAGCGCGGATTCATCGATTTTGCACGCCTGCCTGGGGCGGCGCAGTCGCGTCGTCCGTGAGGAGGGTTTGGGATCAACGCGCCAAACGAGCCCGCAGCCGCTTCAGCTCCAGTTTTGCCTTCGGGAGTTGAGGATTCATCTGCTCAAGGGTGTCCACGACGATTTCCGAAACCGCCAGGTCCCGGTACCACTTGCGGTCGGAAGGGATGACGTACCAGGGTGCGTGCTTAGTGCTGCAACGCGCGAGCGCCTCTTCATAGGCGCGCTGGTAGCCGCGCCAGTGGGTCCGTTCGATGAGATCGGCGTCGCTGAACTTCCAGCGCTTGAGCGGCTCATCCAGCCTGGCGAGCAACCGCTTGCGCTGCTCGTCCCGGCTGACGTGCAGAAAGAACTTGAGCACACGGGTTCCCTGCGCGTTCAAGTCGTCCTCGAACGCGTTGATGATCTTGAAGCGACGGGACCAGACGTTTCGCGGCACAAGCCCATGCACGCGGACCACCAGCACATCTTCGTAGTGCGAGCGATTGAAAATTGCGATGTCCCCACGCGCCGGCGCTGCCCGGTGAATGCGCCATAAAAAGTCGTGTGACGCCTCATCGGGAGTTGGAACCTTGAAGGGCCACACCTTGCAGCCCTGCGGGTTGAACGCTGTCAGGGCCTTTCGGATCACGCCGTCCTTACCCGCAGTGTCCATGCCCTGCAGCACGATGAGCAGCGACCTGCGGGCTTCGCCGTAGAGAAGGTACTGCAGTGTGTCGATGCGCGCGAGATTCTGCGTGAGCCGTTCGGCGGCCTGGTCCTTGTCCTTGCACCCCGGGGTGGCGCGAGGATTCCAGTCCGCAAGACGCACGGCGCGGCCGCGAACCCTCAATGACTCGGTGATGCGTTTCATGGGGGCCTCCGTTTAGAACTGGCTTATCGGTTATGCGGGGTCGCGTCAGTCGAGTGGGCCATTACCCTTGGCCGTCCAGAATCGGGCCAGCCGAGAAGCTCTGTGATCCCTCATTGCATCCGGATGCCGGACAGCCGGGCAAGAGTCCTATAAGCGAATTCCAGGTCCGAATTGGGGTATTCTATCAACCTTGAAGTTCGCTGGGTATGCAAGTTCGAGGCATCCTGCTTCTCGTGGAGGATCTTTGCAGATCAGCGGGAATGCGGCCGCGCCCTATCTCGGACCCTTCGCCGCCAAGTGGGTCGAGGTGGTAGGGTTTCACCCCATTTCCGGGCCGGCCCATTGCGCCGATCATAGCTGGGATGGAACCGGCGGTTCAGAGTCAATCATGAGAGGGGTAAACGGATAAGCGATGACCAAACAGACGAGCCGGTGCATTCTATGTCTTGTGGTTGCCCTGGCGGCGTTGACGGGCGCGTGCGCCGCGGAATCTCCGAAGGCCGGACCTTCCGAGGCTCAGGCGGTCGGCGCGTTCGAGGCGCGCGTGAAGGAGTACGTGGCTCTTCATGAGAAGCTCGAAGCAACGCTTCCCAAGTTCGCGGAACGAGGCACGCCGGAGCAAGTCGACAAGAACCAGCGCGCGCTGGGGGAGCTGATCAAGACGGCGCGACAAAATGCGAAACCCGGAGAGTTCTTCTCGCCTGGGATACAAGCGCTGGTGAAACGAGTTTTGGGCGAGGTCTTATCCGGTCCCGATGGCAAAACCATCAAGTCGTCGATCATGGATGAGAATCCCGGCGTCCCCAAGCTCACGATCAATGAGCGGTACCCGTCCTCGGTTCCGCTCTCGACCATGCCGCCCGAAGTTCTGGAGCCGCTTCCGAAACTGAAGGGGGAGCTGGAGTACCGTTTCATCGGAAGGCGCCTGATTCTCCTGGACACAGAGGCAGACATCATTCTCGACTTCACGGGCGATGTCCTGCCGCGGTGACGTCTCGGGACCCGTGATCATGCGACAGCAGTCCCTCCCTCTCATAACCCTTGCCGTTATTCTCTTGCTGATTCCAGTCAGCTATTGCGCCGGGATTCCGGCGCCCGCCAGTCCTGCTACCGTCGCGGCGCCGCAGGGTGAAAACGCTGCGCCCATCAATCTTCCGAACAAGAGCGGATCTCTCAAGTTCGCAGTGCTCGGGGACTTCGGGACGGCAAGCCAACGCCAGTACGAGCTCGCGGCCGAAATGGCCAAGTTCTATACGGGATTCAAGTTCGATATAGCCATCCTGGTCGGGGACAACCTCTACGGAGCGGAGCGCCCTCAGGACTTCAAGGCCAAGTTCGAGGACCCCTACAAGCCGCTGCTGGACGCGGGTGTCAAGTTCTACGCAGCCTTGGGAAACCACGACGCGCGCGCGCAGCGGTATTACAAGCCGTTCAATATGGGAGACGAGCTCTACTACTCGTTCAAGGCGCCCCACGAAAACGTCCGTTTCTTCGTGCTCGACAGCACCTATCCCGTCCCGGAGCAAATCGCCTGGCTGGAGAAGGCCTTGAAGGATTCGAGCGACGACTGGAAGATCGTCTACTTCCATCACCCTATCTACTCGTCGGGGGGGCGCCACGGGTCGGACATCAAGCTGCGGGAGACGCTGGAGCCTCTGTTCATCAATTACAACGTCAGCGTCGTGTTCACAGGGCACGATCACTTCTATGAACGCATCAAGCCGCAGCAGGGCATCGTGCATTTCGTCGTCGGCTCCGGGGGGCAGCTGGCGGTCGGCGACATCCTCAAGACGGACCTGACGGCGAAGGGGTTCGATACCGACCAGGCGTTCATGGCGGTCGAGATCTCAGGCGACAAGATGTACTTCAACGCCATCTCCCGCACGGGGGAAATCGTCGACTCGGGGATCATCGAGCGCCGCATTCCGCCGAAACCCTAGCGACCACCATCAGGTTTATCCGCCGTCGGCTTCGGCGGCATGCCCTCACCGGATGGGGCCTCGGTGTCAGTTTGCCCGAGCGCGGCGGCCTCCAGGGCTGCCCCCGCCGTGGGGGCTTTGACCGCCTCCGCTTTCACCTGGGCTTCCGGTTGCTCGATCCCCTCGCCCTCGACCCGCGCCTCTTCGGGACGATCGGAGACGAGCGAGCGCAGGCGTTTGGCAAGCACGCGAACGACTTCCTGCAGGAGCGTCAGGTCCCCGGCCGCCCGGTCGTAGAAGTCCTCGCGTAGAAGCGCAAGCACCAGGCCGTCCTCGGTGCACTCGGCGCTGTGACCGCGGCTGGAGTCATCCACGAGCGCCCAAGTTCCGAAGGCCTCGCCGGGCCCCACCTCGGAAGTCGTTCGACCGCCGGTCGATAGGCGGACACGGCCTTCGACCACCATGTACAGAGCATCCGCCGGGTCGTTTTCCTCATAGAGTTTCTCGCCTTTCGATATCTCGACCTCCCGTGCCACCTCGGCAAGGCCCAGCAGGTGGCGCGGTCCGACATCCTTCAAGAGATCGGCTCCCTTGAGGATCAGGACGCGTTCCACCGGGGTCAGCATGGGCGCGGCTCTGTGGAGCTCCGATCGCCGGAGGACAGGGCTTCAAGCTCGGCGCGGACCAGGGGGTCGCCGCCATCGCCAGTGGCGAACCGGCTTCGATCGAAGGTGGGAGCGAATCGCGAGGCGCGTACGGCGCAGGCGCGAAGCCACGCGTCCCCGGTCTCCCACGCGCCACGAATCGACTCGGCTACTTGGTCGGGGTCGGAAGCCTTTTCGGGCGGTTCCATCGCTTCTTTTTCGAAGATCCTGCTGACCGGCTTGAACACCGCGCGGGGGAGCACGTGTCCAAGATATTCCAGCGCGGGCGAAGCGACCGCGAGATCGCGCGATTTGAGGCGGTCGAACACGCCGATCAGCGGCCTGGGATCGTACCAGCACGAGAGGGCCTGGAGGGCGCGCTCGAGCGCTCGGTCGGCGGATTCGTGATAGCTCTCCCCGAGGAGGCGCACCTCCGGCACGGTGTTCTTCTCGAGGAGCGCCACGGGTGCCAGGCAGACACGATACTCACGCAGCTCGCGCAGGAACAGCCGGTGCGCCGTGGAGCGCGGCATGACCGGCTGGCCGGTTTGCAGGCGCGCGCGCCTCATCCCCTGGAGACCGAGGTAGCGAAGCCTGCCGTCGGCGCTGCGGACCAGCGTCATGAGGCACTCCAGCGCGCGGGGGGTCGCGATCTGCGCCAGGGTGCGGGCGGCCCGCGCCTGGGCACGCTCGCCTTGCTCTTCTCCCAAAAGGCGTTGCAGCTGGGGCACCGCCGGGTCGCCGACGGCTGCCACCGCCTCGCGTGCTTCGTAGCTCAGCTCCGAAACTATCAGGAGCGGAAGCAGGACGTCGAGCAGCTCAGGGCTCGGCCGACGCGCTGCCGAGAGGAGGGCGACTCGCTGGACCTCGAGATCCGGGCTCGCGAGCAGGCTCCGGAGGTGTTGCGCGGTCGTCGGGTTCTCCATCGCGCCCATGGCGCGGGCGGCCAGGAGCCGATCCTCGCG
>Ga0065705_10104604_pt1 | contig 12889 bp, 9 predicted proteins | sample SwibulcommuniRL2_FD_59092 | JGI IMG/M metagenome (GOLD analysis project Ga0065705, IMG submission 59092) | Bulk soil microbial communities from switchgrass field near Rose Lake, East Lansing, Michigan, USA - RL2 Bulk Soil v2 (version 2) | ecosystem: Environmental > Terrestrial > Soil >...
CCAATCGCACTCTTGCCTCCTCCTGTTCGGCACGGGAGGCGTCGCGCGGCACGCGGATGGGCGATCCATACACGAACAGGCCCCGTGAAAATGGGAGAGGAATCAGGAAGCGATCCCACGAATTAAGAAGTTTTTTTTTGAGCAGGAGAAGCTCACGGGAAGTATCACGGCACCACTCAGGCGGGCTGCCGCGATCACCCCGGCCTGAACAATCTCCCGGGGACCACGCGGACCATCGGGGGTGAACGCGGCATCACTTCCCGCCTTCAGCGCCCGCAGAATTTCCCGCAACCCGATGGCGCCGCTGCGGGTGGAGCTTCCGCGCGCGGTCGTGAATCCGAAGCGCTCCATGGTCCGGCTGATGTACTCTCCATCGCGATGCTCGCTGATGAGGATGGTGACATGCTTGCCGGGGTAGGAGTAAGGCATCAGAAACAGCCGGCCGTGCCAGAACGCGATGATGAAGGGCTTGCCGGACCCCGAAACGGCTTGCAGCGATTCAAGGTTCTCACGCTGAATCCGCATGGTGGCGCGCGTCAGCCGGATCCAGATCGACGCCAGTGGCGGGATGATGGAGAACTTCAGAGATTCCAAAAGGGAATGCCGGCGTGCGCTCAATCAGTGGGCTCCGAGCGGCATGTTAGGAAGAAGTCCTTCAGCCTGTCAAGGACCCACTCTCGCATGCGAGCCCCGGCACCACCGTTTCGCTCCGTGTGGGGGGCTTGCCGGACCCGCGGCATCGCTTCTTCCCTGTCCCGAGTGATGCGGGAGCTCGTTTCGCAAAGCCCCTTGCTGCCGCCGGTCGCGGCGCGCGGACTTGCACGCTTGACACTGTGCAGGCGGCTCCCTAAACTGCACTCCGCCAATAGCACCCGTCGCAGGAGAACGCTGTGCCCAAGAAGCGAAGAGTGATTATTACCGGTGGTGCCGGGTTTATCGGCTCACACCTGTGCGATTTTTTCCTCGACAAAGGCTGGGAAGTGGTCTGCGTGGACAATCTGCTGACCGGCTCTCCCGATAATGTCGCCCACCTGCTGGGACATCGCGACTTCACCTTTCTCGATCTGGATGTGTCCGGATTCATCCACCTGTCAGGATCGGTGGACGCGATCCTTCACTTTGCCTCGCCTGCGAGCCCCATCGATTATCTGGAGCATCCGATTGAGACGCTGAAGGTCGGCTCCCTGGGCACGCACAAGGCCCTGGGGCTGGCCCGGGAGAAGCAGGCGGCATTTCTTCTGGCGTCGACCTCCGAGGTCTATGGCGATCCTCTGGAGCACCCGCAGAAAGAGAACTATTGGGGAAATGTGAATCCCATCGGTCCGCGGGGCGTCTATGACGAGGCCAAGAGGTTTTCAGAGGCCCTGACCATGGCCTACCGGCGCAGCCACCGACTCGACACGAAGATTGTCCGAATCTTCAATACCTACGGTCCGAGGATGCGAATTCAAGACGGACGGGCCATTCCCAGCTTCCTATCCCAGGCCATCCAGGGAAAGCCGCTCACGGTTTACGGGGATGGCAGCCAGACCCGAAGCTTCTGTTACGTTTCGGATTTGGTCGAGGGAATCTATCGCCTGTTGAACTCCTCGTATCACCTGCCGGTCAATCTGGGCAATCCGCGGGAAATGACCATCATGGAAATGGCCCGGGAGATCCTCAAGGTCACCCGAAGCCGCAGCCGGATTGTCTACCGCCCTCTCCCCGAAGACGACCCCAAAGTCCGCCAGCCCTGCATTGACCTGGCACAGCGCTTGTTGCACTGGAAACCCAAAATCACCCTGACTCAGGGATTGAGAACCACTTCCAAGGACTTCCGGGCCCGACTCAAGTCGAGGTAGCCGGCTCGCCTTGGCCCCCGGAGGGTCCCCGACCAAGCCCCGGTACCCCGGCTGCCACAAGTTTGGGTGAGGATTCTTGGCTCAGCGGGAGGGAGAGCCCGGCTGGGTGCGTCGAAAGAGCTCCAGGACGGGAGTTCCCGACTCCGGAAGGGATCTGAATTGGGTGAAGTCCTGCTTCACGGTTTCACGGAAAGATTCCTGGTCCTCAATGGGCAGGTACTCGGTATTGCGGTCCAGAACGACGATCTCAGCCTGTTTGAGGTATGGAGTGGCCTCTTCAGGTGAAAACCCCCAGAAATCCAGGTAGGGCCGGTCCGCATAATACCCGATGATTGGGCCCTTCCTCTGGCATGCGACCACCTGCCCGGGACTCGTCGCGCTTCCCGCCACGACCCCTGCCTCACAGTACCGGCGGTACTCCGGATCACGCCGAATGCCGAATACCCAGAGGTTGTCGTGTCGCTGCTGGGTCACCGGGTCATAGAGCGGAAGCAGCGGGGAGCCAAGCGCGGCAAGTGCGAGAGTGCCGGTCCAGCGTGACCAGACGGGCAGTCGCCTGGCCCAGGCCACTGTCGGAGCCAGCCCGATCAGAATTCCCAGGGCAGGTATCAGCGGCACGACGTATTTGATGTCCTTCTCTCGGAAGGTCAGCAGGAACAGCAGGTAGGCCAACGGGAAGATCACCAATACCATTTCGACGCTTCCCCGCAGGCGGGATCGGTGGCGCCAGAGTCGTCGAGCCGCCACGACCAGGCCGATCGCGGCGAGGCACGCGAAGGGAGGAGTCAGCACGCCGATCAGCTCGCGCAGGAACAGCCCGTTGCTCGCGTGACGCCACGAATAGATCTCGCTTGGCGGCGCCGGCAAACCCCAGCTGAGCTGGGATCCAATGAAGTCTCGCGCACCTATGGCGAGGCCCAATGCCACCCACATCGCGCCGGCGACCGCCACAGGGCCCAGGAGGGCCACCAGCCTTCGGAGCCGGAGCGAGCTTCCTCGCCCATCGCGGCTCCAGGTGACCAGCGCCATCACGACCACCAGGATTCCTGCGTAGTACTTGGTGACACAAGCCAGGCCGAGAAAGACTCCCGTCCATCTCTCCCATCGAAGGCTCTGTCCCGTTCCTGCCCGCGAAAAAGCCCAGAGTGCGGCGGTAATCCACAAGGCAACCGTCATTTCCATGTAAATGGAATGTCCGTAATAGAGAAAGGCGGGATTGACCGCCACCAGCAGGGTGCCCGCGGCAGCCCAGCGATTCCCCCGGGCCCCGCGCAGGAAGTGGAAGACGAAGGCGAGATTCCCGATCGACATGAGAGTCGAGACGAGCCTTCCCGCCTCCAGACCCGGACCGAGCAGCGCAAATGAAATCGACACGAGGTAGTAGAAGAGCGGAGGATGGATGAGGAACGGCTTGGGAGGGTAGTTCGAGGAAATGAGCTTGCCCGTGCGCACGATACTTCGCGCCACGTCCATGTAGACGGCTTCATCGAAGTCCGGCGCTCGATCCAGATAGGCGTGAACCATCTGGATCACCAGGTGAATCAAAACGGGGATCAAGAACCAGACCCACGCGGAGGGTGTCGTCTGGGTCGGGCGCTCCGGCTCGTCGAGAAAAAGCGGTGCCGGCTTGTCGTTCGTATTCCTGGTTCCACCCAGCGTCATGGTCGATGGCCTCATCGAACGGGAGGGCCCGGGGCGCTTCACCGCCCGCCCTTGGTCCCGAAGGGTAAAAGATTGGCGGTGCAGGCCCGACGAGCCCGGTGCGCGCTCTAGTCCTCCAGCCAGGCTGCCCCCTGACGGGCCCGAAGCGGCCTCGCCAGCAGCGGTGCTATGGCTTCTCAGACTTCAGGGATTGGGGACAGCGAGAGACAATGGGAACCGCTCACAATAAGTTTGGAAATGCCGATTATCGCCCCGGAAATGAAATTCCACCGGGCTCGAAGGGTGCCGTGTCCGAGGGGTGCCTCAACGGGCCACCTTTTCTTCAACCGGCGGCGGGGCACCGAGCTTGCCCGGACCGGAGGCGGCCTTTTTCCCCCGCTCTTTACCGCTGCGGCTCTCTCCGTAGTAGTAGTAACCTGCGTAATAGTAATCCCGGTAACTGGAGCGCTCCAGATCCACGTGGTTCAAGACTGCACCGATGATATTCGGATTGACGTTGTGGATGTTGGTGATGCATCGCCGGACCATTTCCTTGTCGGTCTGGTTGTGACGAATCACGAAGGCGATCATGTCGACCATCGAGGCGAGGATGATCGAGTCGGTGAGGGAAACCACCGGTGGGGAGTCGAGGAAGACCCAATCGAAGTTGGCCTTCAGATCGTTCAGCAAGTTCATGAATCGATCGCTGCCGAAAATGTCCGGAGGATTCGGGGGAAGAGGCCCGGAAGTCATGGCGTAGAGATTTGGAATGTTCGAGCTCTTGAGATAATCACGCCACCCTTCGTTCTCCGGGGCAAGGATGAAATTGGTCAATCCGTGGCGCTTGTCCATCTGCAGATGTACGTGCACAGTGGGCCGGCGAAGATCGCAATCCAGTACCGCGACCCGCTCCCCGGAGGCGGCCATGGTTTTCGCCAGGTTGATCAAGGTCGTGCTCTTGCCTTCCTGCGGGCTGGCGCTGGTGACCAGCACCAGGTTCTTGGTGCGGTTCTTTCGCGAAAAGAGAAGGCTGGTCCGAAGGCTCTGCAGCGACTCACGGACCGCATAGCTGCTGTTGTCGTTGACCTTCGGGATGATAGACAGGATGTGGAGCTTCAGGAAGCCCTCCACGTCCTCGGTGGTCTTGACCGTATTGTCCAGGTACTCCAGGAAGAACGCCAGACCCACTCCCATCAGGAGGCCGGTGAGCAACCCGATGACAATGTTCAAGCTCTTCTGGGGACGAATGGGGCCCAGAGGCACCTGAGCCTTGTCCAGAATCCGGATGTTGTTGTTGAGCAGTTGCGAGCTCAGCTCGACTTCCTTCATCCGACTGTTGATGCTGTCGTAGATCTTCCGGATCTCGGCTGTGTCCCCCCTCAGCAGCTCCAGGCCAGAGGTGCGGTGCGTTAGATCCAGCGATTCACCCTTGACGGCATCGATCTGGGCCAGGGTCTTGCGCTCGTGGTCCTTCTTGATGGCGTACTCGGTCTTGATTCGCCCGATGATCCGATCGCACTCCTCCATGATCTTCGCGTCGAGCCGCTTGATCTCATCTTCCTTTTCAACCACCTTGACGTGCCGCTCCTGATACTGGGAAAGCAGTCTCTGCTTCTCCTGCTCCAGAGTCATGCGGTCCTTGTACAGCTCGCCGATGATGGCCTCGCGGGAAATCTCCGGAATCGAAAGTGGGGAGCCGCCCGACTGCGTCACTTCATCGATCTTGCGGAGCACGGCCTCTTCCTGCGACAGTGCCAGTCGAGTTTCGGTGAGATCCTGCTGCAAGCGCTGAAACGTCCCCGCCATGATCTTCTGCTGATCCTCGGGAACGAAGATGCGCCGCTCTTCCGCTTCTTCGAAGGTCTTCTCCTGGCTTTTCGCCAGCTTCTCGCGCAATGGCTCCATCAGCTCCAGAAGCGATGCCACGGCTTTCGTGGTGGTGCGTTGAGCCATCTCCAGGTTGCGGTCGACGTAGACTTCTCCCAGGGTGTTCACCCACTGGGTGGTCTTCTCCTTGTCGCTGCCTTCCATCGAAATGACCACGATCCCCGTCATTTCGATGGGCTCGATCGTCACGCTCGACTTGAACGCACCCACCGGGTCCGTCATATTCTTGAACTGCGGGTCGTTCCACAGGTTCAGTCGGTCGAACACCTTTTCGGACACGGCGCGGCTGCGAATGATTTCGAACTGCGTGTTGTAGTAGCGATCTTCGGCAAAGAAGCTGTACCCGGTGGCTCCGAGCTCGGATACATCCGCCACCGGCGCGACCCGTCGGGTGGAGGGCTGAATCTCCACTTTGACGCTGGCTTGGTAAATGGGCGTTTGCAGGAAGGTGTACAGCGCCACCAGGGTGGAGACGATGGCGAACGTCGCGAAGACGGTCCATCGCCACCTCCAAACCGTCGCCCAGTAGTCGCGAAGGTGAACTTCGCGCTTTTGCTCCACGACGGTGGGACGAATAGGGTTTTCCATCGGCCGGGCCTGATTCCTTTCCTCTGGGTTGGTAGGCTTAATAATACGCCCAACTTGCTGAAATGCAAGCAGTACGCAGCTTTCCTGGCGTCAAAATACCCGTCTATCGACAATAATCACATCATTGGGAAGGATGGGAACATCCTCCGCCTTCCGCTCTTCGATGGACTTCAGATCAAAAGTCAGCTTGGTCTGAGAGCCTTTCACGGTTCGAATGATCTGGATGCCCTTCTTTTTGGCATAAGGGGTCAGCCCTTCGGCAATGCTGACCGCCTTCAGGAGGGTGGGCCGATCCCCGAGCTTGTACTGCCCCGGTTTCATTACCTCGCCACGGATGTAGAAATACTGCTCCGGGCCCACGGTAATGACGTCACCGGTCTGGAGCCGGGGATTGAACTGGCTACCACCCCGCAGCAGCTCCTCCTTGGTGATGGTGATCTGGCGGCTTCCCTCGTCCTCGGATGTGCCGCTGTCGCGCCGGGTGACGATAATCTCGCTTCCAGCCTCCCGCGTCATCCAACCTGCCTGGGCCATGATGTCCATCAAGGTCGTGGGCCCCTTGAGGTAATAGGTCCCGGGCTTTTCGACCTCCCCCACCACGTTGACCGGCTGGCTCTGATAGTCCTTGATATCCAGACTGACCTGGGGATCGACCAGAAAGTCCTTGAGCCGGACCTCCACCTCGGAGCGGATGGTCGCCAGGGTTTTCCCGGCGACGGGAAGCACGCCGATCAGCGGGAAGATCACCGTGCCATCCGCCATGACTTCGAGGGACTTCTTGAGGTCCTCCTGGCCGAAGACCGTCAGCTCGAGGCGATCGCCGACCCCCAGAATGTAGGTCCCGCCACCGGTCGGGGCCGGGGCCGGGCGTTTCTGGCCTGCCGCGAGCAGCACCTCGAGCCCTTCAGACGAAACCCCCCAACCCTTGAGGGAAGCTCCGTTCAGCGGGACCTCCAGGCGAACTCCGGCGGGTTTGGAGGAGTCAAGAGCGGAGACCTTGAGCGCGCCCAGGGGTGCATCCGGAAACCGGTATTCGGGCTTGAGGGAGGAATCGGCAGCGGAGAATTCCAGGATGAGCGTCTCGGCACCCGCGCCCTCCTGAACCCTGCAGCTGTACGCCGGATTGCCTTCGTATTTGACGATGAGGCTGAACTGGCCATTCGAACCGGATCGCACCGTGACATCGGACAGTCTGGCGGCCGGGGCTCCGACCGCCGGGATGGCGCCGGCCAGGCCCAGCACCAGCAGGAACGTCGCGGCGACCGCTCCGCGCCGCACCGAAAATGCATCAACTCTCAGCACGTCACTGTTCTCCTCATTGCCAACCTACAATGGCGGAAACGACCAGACCACGGCTTTCGAAATCGTAGATGTGATAGTTGGAACTCGGACCCACGGCCTCGACGTTCGAGCGGGACTGCTGGTGCCGATAGCCCACACTGAAATCCATCGAGCGGCTCGCGTGCCAGATCATCAGCAGAGAGGCATTGGTGAGCCGGTCCTCTCGAATCTCTCCGTCGCTGGGCAGCAGATACTCGTACGCGTCGATCATACCGTCGTTGTCGTGGTCCAGATCCCCCCCGGGCGCATCCAGTGTGACCACGATGGGCTCGGCAAAGGTGTTGCGCTGCAGCCCCACCGACAGACGGAGCGCCACAATCCTGGTCAAGGCCCGGTTGAAGTTGAGTTCGACGGCCTCATTCACGTAGTACGCGCTCACGTTGAAGAACGAAACCAGCGGCGCGCGCCGCAGCCGGACCTGCAGCTGCGTCTGTGGGGACGGGGCGAGGTTAACCTCTCCTTCCCAGGTTATGCCACGGAACGGAGTCCACAGACCTTCGGTGAATTCCGTGGTCGCGTAGGCCACGCGAATCTGGCTGCTCAGGTCCCGGCCGGTGAACCGCCGATATCCCGCTCCCAAGGACCGAATCCGATACTCGTCGGGCTGGAGTTGCGTATCCACTCCCGTTTGTGTGATGACTTGACGATCCATCGAGAGAAAGACCTGATTCATCGGGCCGCTGTCCAGCACGTAGCGAAGATACAAGTTTTTGATCCCATTATCGGTGAAAAAAGATGAGGTCGCGCCCGTCTCGAATTGGGTGTACGCCCGCAGGGCCCCCACCTCCACGGACTGGGTGGCTCCCAGCTGGTAGGTGAGCCCCAGCTGCGCCTCCTCTCCGGTCAGTGGCTGGGTGCCATACTGGTACTCACCGCCGGGCGCCACGCTCAGCAACGAGGTAATGCTGTCGATGTAGCGCGCCGCCACCTGTACCTGCAATCGGCGGCCAGCCTGGAACTGACCCGTAAAATTCACGAAGTGGCTCATTCCCCCGGCATCCTTGAGAATATCGGCCGAGTAGGTGCGAAAATCACCGCGATAGGTCAGCTGGACCAGGCTCTTCCGAAAGGGGAGCTCAAACCGGAGTATGGGCTGGATGTCCCCAACTCCACTCGGGACGGGACCTATATACGGGTCCTCGTCGCTCAGGTGCTGAACATTGTTGTCCCAACCGTGGGAAACGGTCACCGAAGGAAAGAAGTAGACTTGTCCCAGTCGGATCGGCAGGAGCCGTTCCTGGGCCCGCGCCAGGGAAACCCCCACCAGCAATACGAGCAAGACCGGTGAGCCCCATCGGGCACACCTACGGACGCGATCCCTTCGCCTCAGATGACCTTCCTCTTGCGGACGGTAGCTGAACATAATACGGCGGGTCCCTGTCTCTGTCAAGGAGACGACCCTTGCAACTCCTTGAGCGGCAGGGTTTTGACGGCTCAGCCGAGGACGGATTTCGCCAGGCTCTGCATCACGCGGTAGCGCTTACCGGTTTCTTCGCACAGAGCGACAATCCGGTAGCGTTCCGTGTCCGAAAGAGAGGGTATGGCGATGAGAATCTCGTCTACCATTTGGCTGCGGGTAACGCTCGGAAGGGCGTCCCTTCCGCCGAAGACCGGCAGGCCGTGGATCCGCTTACCGACCTTGGCAACATCGTCATCGATGAATCCCACAGGCTGGTATTCCAGGCCTGGGTTATTGCGAATTTCTCTCAGAATCATCTCTCCTGCGTCCCCGGCTCCTACGATCAGCAGGCGGTGGCCGTGGCGAGGCAATCCGGCGAAATAGTCCCTCAGGAAGCGGAAGAGCATCCGACTTCCGGTCACCAGGGCGAGCAGCAGGAACGCATTCAGGACGAACACCACACGCGAATAACCGTCGAAATGCGTCAACCCTACGATGGCCAGAACGACCACCACCGTCCCCGAGAGCACGGCCTTGGCGATGGTCAGCAAGTCATGGACATCCATGTAGACCCAGATGATCCGGTACAGCCCAAAATAGTAAAACAGCGAAAGCTGTATGGCGATGAGCGCCGGGAGAGTTGTGATGATCTGTCGCTCGAACTTCAGCGGTATCACTCCGTCGAACCGCAGAACATAGGAAGCCACGAATGCCAGGGATATCAGACAGGTATCGATGCCCACTTCCAGAATCCGCATCTTGTGCTTGATGAAGCTGTTGTAAACCCCGCCCCGAACCGGTGGGCCGGTCGCCCCCGACTCGTCGGGGTCGTATCGATAAACCCGCTTTTGCCCCAGGTAAATGCCGAAGACCGCGAGCATGATGATGGAAAGGGTGGTGATCAGGCCGCTGACCACCAAGTTGAAGAGGACGCTGAAAATGGCGATGGCGCCCAGCCCCCCGCAGAGCAGGTACAGGCTCACCACCGCCTTGCGCTCGGACATGCCCAGGGCCACCAGCCGGTGGGAGGTGTGGTCCCTGCCTCCCAGCGCGACGGACCGTCCCGAGATCACCCTGGAGACGGTGACCAGAAGGGTGTCGAAGATGGGAACGCCCAGAGCGAGCGCCGGGATTGCCAGGATGCCGAACAAGTTCGAGGCCTGTTCCCAGGAGCCCAGGATGGTGGTGCAGGCCAGCGTAAAGCCTAGATAGAGGCTTCCGCAGTCGCCCATGAAGATTCGCGCCGGCTTGAAATTGAAGAGGAGGAAACCCAGGGTCGCGCCGAGCACCGCCAGCGAAAGGATCGAGATCTCGGGAAGCCCCTGGATCAACGAAAAGACGAACGTCGTCAGGGCGGAGATGGCCGCAATCCCCGCCGAGAGGCCATCCATGTTGTCCAGGAGATTGAATGCGTTGGTAATCCCCACGACCCACAACAGCGTCAGGAAGATGTTGAGGAAGGGGTTGGGGATGAGATCGAATTTCAGGCCGGCGTAGAGGACCACGCAGGCGGCGAGGATTTCACCGAGGAACTTGCTGGATGGTTTGATCTGGACCAGATCGTCGACGACGCCCAGAAAGAAAATGAGCGTCCCGCCGCACAGCACGCCGACCATTTCCTGTCCCAGGTCCGAGAAGCTCAGGACGGCGGCGGTGACTCCCAGATAGATTGCCACGCCACCCATCAGAGGCGTGGCGCGCAGGTTCCACCGATCGGCCTTGGGTTTGGAAACCAAGCCGTAGCGGGTTGCCAGCCTGATGACGATCGGCGTCACGGCCACGCAGACCGCGAACGCCAGCAGGAGCGCTCCGACTGAAACCATGATGCACTGCCCCGGCTTCCATGGGAAACCGAGGCAATGTTACCCCCCCTCTCACCGCAAGTGCCTAATTTGTCTGGAAGTTCTGGCTAAATATACCCTGCTTTTTCTCGTATTCAACGACTTTTTCGAGGATTGCCCGTATCCCAAGGGTGGGCTCATACCCGATCGCCTTGCGGATTTTGGAAATGTCGGGAACCCGTCGGGGCATGTCCTCGAACCCCTCCTCATAGGCCTGATCATAGGGAATCGTGACGATCTCGGAGGCGCTTCCGGCGACCCCTTTCACCAGGTTGGCCAGATCGAGGATGGTGATTTCCTTTCCGTTCCCTATGTTGAACACCTGGCCCACCGCCTGGTCGGAGTCTACGAGTCCCAGGATGGCCTTCACCACATCCGAGACGTAGGTGAAGCTGCGGGATTGGGTGCCGTCCCCGAACACGGTGATGGGACTCCCCCCGAGCGCCTGGCGAACGAACGTGGGAATCACCATCCCATAGCGCCCGGTTTGTCGCGGCCCTACGGTATTGAACAGGCGAGCGATGACCACCGGGACCTTCCTTTCCTTCCAGTAGGCGATGGCCAGAAATTCGTCCAGAGCCTTGGAGCAGGCATAGCTCCACCGGCCTTTGGTGGTGGGCCCCAGCACCAGATCGTCGTCCTCCTTGAAAGGCAATCTGGCGCTCTTCCCGTAGACCTCGGATGTGGAAGCGATGAACACCTTCTTCTTTTTCTTGCTGGCCTGCATGAGAACGTTCTCCGTTCCCTTGATGTTGGTCTCGATGGTGTTCACCGGACTTTCCACGATGAGCCGGACTCCAACCGCCGCCGCCAGATGAATGACCGCGTCGACCCGGTCGATGGACTCGGCCAGCACCGGGACGTTCATCACCGTCTCCACCAGATAGTGAAATCTCGGATGATTGCGCAGATGTTCCACGTTCCGAATGCCTCCGGTGGAGAGGTCGTCCATGATCCAGACCTCGTCTCCGTGGGCGAGATAGGCCTCCGCCAGGTGAGACCCGATGAAACCAGCACCTCCGGTGATCAGCACTTGCATAGGGCCTCCCCCTCAGGCTCGTTCGAAATGGATTTGACCGGCGGTCTCATCGAGTGCTGGCCGCCTTTTCCCAGACCACACGGCGCCTTCCCAGAGCAAAATCCAGTATTCCCTTGACCGAGGCGGCGTTGACCGCACAGAAGTAGTAAGGCACGAACAGGGGTCGCGGCACGGCCCTGCCTCCCGTCTCCAGGACCCACCCGGCCAGCGCCATCGAGTAGAAAATCCCCTGCAAGCCGAGACCCCAGCCCCATCTCCCCGTCCCATCGGATTCGACCGCGCTGGTCAGGGCGATTCCGGCCAGGAAGAACGGGACGAGCCAGCGGAGCAGCTTGTGCGAGAAGATCTGGAACAGCGCGCCTCCCGGCAGTGGCGCCATTTCTCGAAATCCGTACAGGTAGGTCGCGATTTGATTGGTGATGATGCGCGTTTTCCTGCCGAACTCCTCTCGCACGGTGCCTGCCGCCCTCTCCCAGCACCGGGCGCTGCGATCGAAGATCACTCGGGACCCCGCCCGCAGTGCCAGAAGCGGGTTGGCCACGTCGGCCTCGACCTCCAGAGGAAGCGGCACACAGAGTTCGCGCCGCAGGGCGTAGATCGCCCCGTTTCCGACGATCGTCGACCCGAGCATGCTCTCGCGCTCCTTGATGAAGTTTTCGTAGCGCCAGTAGAGCCCTTCGCCCAAAGCCGCGTTCAACGAGCCTCCGGCTCGATACTGCAGCTCTCCCATCACGCATCCGATGCGGGGATTGCGGAAGTGAGTCACCAGACGCGCCAGCGCATCGCGCAGGAATAGCGCATTGGCGTCGGTGAACACCACGATTTGGCCGGTCAGGTCGGGGAGCACCGCGTTGAGGCAGGCCGTCTTTCCCTGGTGATTCTCACGAAACACCAGGCGGATCCGCTCCCCCGCCGCCTCCCTGGCCACGCGCTCCGTCGCGTCGTTCGATCCGTCGGAGACCACGACGATCTCCAGCCTATCGGATGGATAGTCCAGCTCCAGGCTGTTCTGAATCTTCCTGCCGATGACTGTCTCCTCGTTGTACGCCGGGATGATCAGGGAAACACGCGGCTGCCCCACGTCCGCCCCATCCCCACCGACGTCCCCTGGATCCGCCCGCTTGAAGAGGGCCCACAGCGACAGCACCATCGGGTATCCAAAATAAGTGTAGGCCGTCAGACCGACGCAGCCCCAAAAGAGCATCTGCGCCGCGCTCATCGCTCCACCGGCTCCCAGATACCCGCACCGCGCCCGCGATGCGCCAGCCCGTTCCAGGCGCCCCACGCCGCCGCCAGATTGACCAGGACGAAA
>Ga0065705_10104607_pt1 | contig 12884 bp, 9 predicted proteins | sample SwibulcommuniRL2_FD_59092 | JGI IMG/M metagenome (GOLD analysis project Ga0065705, IMG submission 59092) | Bulk soil microbial communities from switchgrass field near Rose Lake, East Lansing, Michigan, USA - RL2 Bulk Soil v2 (version 2) | ecosystem: Environmental > Terrestrial > Soil >...
AACGGTTGTATTATTCAAAACTCCCAACATCTTGAGAGCTTCCTTCGTGCGGGCACGATAATCGGTGACAGGGGGAGCAAATATTACATCTGCCAAAGGTTGGAGGCGACATCCCAGCTCGCGGGCTTCAGCGATCTCCCCGCGCCGGACAGCATGCAGCATACTTACCTGCTCACGTGTTCCAAGCGTGCTAAAGCCAAGCAGAGCGCCCTCTGCGCCCAAAATGAAGCTCTCGCAAATGAAGTTATCATTGCCGGTGAGAAAGGTAATTTTCCGGCTCGCCGATTCCAACGCGGCTTTCACCTGCAAAAAACGCATGGCATCGAATGACGCTTCTTTGATCGCGGTGACAGAAGGGATCGCAATCAGCCTGTGTAGAATTTCCGTTGTGAATAACACGCCGCCGAGTGCAGGCTGTAATTGAAAGAGGATGAGCGGCAGGTCAACCGCCTCGGCGATCGCAGCATGATAACGATAAGGTATCTCCGGGTTGAGGGGCTGACCTAAGAATGCCGGGATGGGGAAGATCAGAAGTGCATCGGCGCCGGCAGCCTGGGCGGCACGCGCATTTGCCACTCCCTGTGCGGTGGATGGACCTGCAACCCCTCCGACGACTTTGCATTTGCCCGCCACAGCCTCGGCGACCGTCTCCAATGTCTGTCTCTTTTCATCGGCGGTGAGATGGGGACCTTCGCCAGTATCCACGTTCACAGCCAGGGCAACCGGTCCCTGCTCAGCCAGCCATTGGACATACCCTCGTAACGCCGGTAAATCCAGTTCACCTGCATCTGTCATGGGAGTCACGATGGCTGGGATAATGCCACGTAAATCAATCTCCTTCATAGTCACCTCGCTTCAGGAAACGATAATCGCCCGCTTCTCAGCGGCGGATTGATAAATCGCCAACACGACTGCCAGAACCCGTCGGGCATCCTTCGCACTAACATCTATACATTCGTTAGATTGCACTGCTTTCGCAAACGCTTCAACCGCCAATTGATAGACAGGAGCAGATTCAGTGGAAACTGAATGCCACTCCTCGGCTTTGAAATCGCGCCAGGGACGTTTTAGATAGATTCTCAACGGATCATTTCCATAGGGGTCAGGCAAGCGGATTCGACCTTGTTTTCCGTAAATGTCACAATTTTCCTCGTTGCGCGCTCCGGGAATATGCGCGCCGGCAAACAGACTTCCTACTGCACCATTATTGAATCGCAGCGTGGCGCAGGCGGTGTCCTCCACTTCCACATGCCCAACGAACGTCCCGATCTCAGCTGATACGCTGGCAACTGTCAGACCTGTGATGTGGAAAAGTGCATCCAAAAGATGACTGGTGTTCATCAGGACTACGCCGCCGCCTGCCTGTGACTTGATCCCGCGCCAGGGATTGATAGAACGACCGCTGTAACCAGATTGCCAATATGTACCTCGCTTATCAATGAGGGTCTGGATTTGAATGCCGATGATTTCACCAAGGGCTCCGGCTTGAATCAACTCCCTGGCTTTCGCATGTGCTGATGCGTAGCGCATTTCGTAGAAGACCCCCAAGCCCAGGTTTCTTTCGGTCGCCAGTGCCGTAAGCCTGTCAACTTCTGCCAGGGAAATCGCCAGTGGTTTTTCTGTCAGCGCGTGTTTGCCGGATTCCAAAACCCGTGCCGTCAGCGGTGCCAGAAGATAATGGGGCACAGCCACGTAAACCGCGTCCACTGTCCGGCTGGCAAGCAACGCTTCGAGCGATTCCATTTTTTGAGCATGGAACCTTCGACTAAGATCATCTGACATTTCCGGATTGATATCGTATACGGCGGCCAGTTCTGTTCGTAGGGAGGCGGTAATTGCCTCACCAACCGGGATGGATGCACTTCCACATCCAAGGATCCCAAAACGGAGCCGAGTTGTCTCATCCATAGGTTTGACCATTCTGCGCTATTTCCTCACCATCAAGTCTTCCTATGAAGTAGGGATCGGAATGGTGGACCTGTGTCTGGGTTGTAAAGGCCGCTACAAAGCCATGCTCTGCAAGAAGGTTTGGTGAATCCCCAGCGATTCCGCCGTAGGGATAGGCAAACGCCCACGGACCTGGTTCAACTCCTTGCAACCACTCCGCCGAAGCCTTTAACTCTACTCTGCGTGTATCCACATTGATCCAATCGAACCATGGATGGTTGCGGCTGTGTCCACCAAAATGCATCCCGTCCGCAGCCATCTCCCTGATCTGCTCCGGATTTAGATAATATGCCTGGGCAGTTTCCTTCTCTGCACCTATATGCGTTTCGAACAATTCACTTAGCAGCATATTGACTTCAGAGGATAAGTCACGCTGAAGCACTGCCTTGAGCAGATTCAGTTGGCCATCCATGGAGGTGGGAGAGTATTTGCGTTGATATCCCCTCTCGGCGTCGGCGAATCGTTCCCGCTGCTCAGAACTCAATTTCTTCCAGATCGACTCACGCAATAAGGGTAGACCCAGTTTTGCGAGCAGGAAATGAATCTTGTGAGGGAGAGTAAGATCGTCCGCTCCAAGGCGATCCAGGGCGAAAAACAGTCCCGAAAGATTTCGGTCGCGCAGGATTCTGCAGACGTTGTAATAGTGATCGCGAACCCCGTCATCGAATGTCAGCAGACACGCCGAACCTGGTAATGGCTTGCCGTCCTGTAGAGCCGTGCGCACATCGGACCATGTGACAAATGTATGCCTCTTTGATAATTCGTCAAGTTGCGCTTGAAAAATCCGCACCGGCATTCCTGGAATGCCGGAACCTGCTTCTGCCTCATCGCCCGGGTCGCGGACGTAGTGATACATCATTACCGTGAGTTCAAGAGGCTGATTCATACGCGAATCCGAAAGTCCACCAGCGTGCGCTGATTGCGATCTGACCATTCTTTCACAAGATGAACGGGAATGGAACCGGGTCCGAATTCCCCTGTGACATTTTGCCAGAGGTTATTCAATGCCAGGACTTCGACACTACGAACGTTGCCACCCAGCCAGGAGCTATGCAGCGAAAGCCCGGTGCTGGTTGTGACACGGACCTCGCCGTCCGTAGATCGCGAGAAGCGAAATGTGGCGGGTCGATCAAAGGTGGCCACACCTGCAATACTACTTAAACCCAGGCCACAAATCTCATTCAAATCTTTGCTGATTTGAACGTAGAGGATCCGATTTCCTTCGACATCGATTCCATTTACAACAGCCTGCTGCGGCGCCGTCTCGCCGGGCGCGACCAAAGCGAATCCACCATCGGGTAGGTTGATACGGAACATCTCGGGAGATTCGAGTTCCACCCGAATCCCTGCAAACTCAGTTGCCGGATCGAAAGCAGCCGGCCGGACCAGGGATGCAGCTGCCAGAGAGCGCCCTGCGACGCTCGGTCCTGATTCATACACAACTGGTTGTTCAGAATAAGTGTAGGCAAGATTGATATTGGATTGATCCAAAAATGGGGCGCTGGTTCGCTGAGATTCATACCCAGCGAGCCGTTGAATGGCAACAGCGCGCCCTTCTGCTTCTGCATATTCCCAACCCGCTGCTGCATCAGACCAGCGAATAACATCCGCAGGTATTTCGCAGCCCAGCGCGCCGGGAGCTTCGAAAGCCATGACGGGCAACGTAGGGCGCAGGATCGTAAGTCGAATCTGCATGTCGCGCCACAACAATATCCCCACCCACATAGGCTGCAATTCGTCCCCTACCAGCTGATCGAATTTGGACCACATAAAGCCGGGTGCCACCTCACCAGCCCGAGTGTGCGTCCGGTGTCCGAACGTCTTGCCATCTGCTGTCAGGGAGATCATGGCGTCCGGCGCGTACGAGCCGCTCACCGGAAGCACATTGAATGGCAAATGTGTGCTAAATACCAGCTTGCCATACTTGGAAGTGTAGTTATGCCGTGGGAAATCATGCTCTTGTCCACTGCGGCTGTTTAAGAGGAGAACCTGTCCCGTTGCCTTACGCCCTGAGACGACAAATCCGGGAGCGGGCAACACCAGCTCGAAATCGTCACGCTCAACCGGCAGAGGACTCTCTGTGGCGGTCCAGAACGGGTCATCGCGGTCAAACGTCAGCGCGAACAGACCGTGACAACACCAGTACGGTGAACCGGGCGAAATATAGGCTTCGCCTGCTGCGGGGAAATTGCCGTGATAGCCTTGTCGCGCAAAATGTCCATCGAGATCAAAGAGGCCGCGATCATAGAAATAGTGGATGCAACCACTGGAGACACGTCGAAGCAATCCTGGATCTTTTGGAGCGATGTTTAGGAAATGTCCCACGGCAAACGGCGCGAGGGCGGCAAACCGATAAACGATCGAGCGACCCCAGGCGGGATACGAACCGTTCGCGCCGAAGAAGTGCAGGAAACCGTCAATGAACGATCGCCCTCGTTCGAGCACCTCCTGTCGATGATCGGGGCGGCGATCGCCATCGATCCAGGTCCACAGCAAATAATGCCAGCCAAACATCCAGGCGTTATACAGTTCGAATTCATCCGTTGGACCATCCACATACCAGCCATCGCCGCGATAGAACTCGCCGATCTGCATCAGGCGATTGTCCAGATCGTCCAGGGGAGATGGGAATCCGAGATGATGGCGAACGGCTTGTGCCATGGCCGTGAACAGAATCCAATTGTCGGTGTATGTGCCTTTGTTATCCACTTGTGCAAGCCAGGCAATGATCTGCTCCTGTTCGCCGGGTGTCATCTTATTGAAGACACGCTCGCGGCTCATCCACAATGCCACGGCGATATCTGCGCTCTCTACAATTCGTTGATCTAGATGACCGATGTCACCCCAATACGTAGATGGATTGGACGGATCCGTGCCATCCAGTAAAGCCCGGCGAAGTAGCATTTCGAGATCGATCTCGTGCTCCTGGAATTTTATGATCGCAGGATTCGCCGGGTTGCGTAGCCAGGCGCCCCAGGCGGAGGCGATGCGCGCAAACGATTCGATCGCGTCGACCGAATCGGGCAAGCCTCGCCGATCGTCGGGATATAACACGCGAGCCGCGGAACCAGACCGTTCTGCAATTTTTGCATACCCGTGTGTCATCCGCGCGAAGATATATTCCCAGTGGAGGCGGGTCCAGCCGGTGTACGGCGAGAGATCATAGTCAAAGCTTGGAAAATGGTCTGCCATCTCTAGGATCGAAAAGCCGGGAATACTTCCCTGGAAAGCAATTTCAATTCGGTCATGATGTGGTCGTGCGGCATGCCGGCAAAATACAAACGGCAAATCAAATGATCGACACCAAATGTATCCACGAAGCGCTGGATCTGAGCGATACAATCCTCAGGGTTGCCAACAATGAAGCGGTCCTGACTCAGGGCATCCAACGCAACCGGCGTTTGATCCTGTGAGCCAATCAGAGGATGTTTCCAACCGCCGCCATATTCATCGCGGTAATTCACCATCACATATTTCTCGGCAAGTTCCCAGGCGCGTTCGCGCGTGTCTGCGATAACCACTTCACGTGTCAGAGGATTTGGGACATCCGCAGGACTCCTGCCTGCATCAGTCAAAAAGGCATGATACTGTTTTTGAGCATTCAGCAGTTTTTCCAGGTTGGCAGTGGGACCCGGCACCCAGGCATCGCCGAGTTGGGCGGCGCGTTTCAACGAGAGCTCGCCCCAACCGCCGAGCCAAATTGGAATGGAGCGGGCAGGTCTGGGTTCAATACATCCTTTGATCTTGAAGAAGCGCCCCTGATAGTCTACTTGATCCTGGGTCCATAGGAGGCGCATGATCTTGAGCATTTCCACATAACGTGCACCGCGATCGTCGAGGCTGACATCATATAACTCGAACTCCGGCGGGCGATACCCAATGGCGGCACCAAAGATGGCTCTGCCTCCGGAGATCATATCCAGCATCGCGCTATCCTCAGCGGCCCGAACCGGGTGATAAAAAGGCAGGACGACAATGTCAGTCCCTAACAGCACTCGTGTGGTTCGAGTCGCGATACCGGCGAGTGCCATCAGCGGCGAGGGCCAGTAGTGGTTGCGAATGCTGTGATGCTCCTCAAGCCACACGGAATCGAAACCCAACTCCTCGCCATACACTGCCTCTTCAAGTGCTTCTTGAAAGTACACGCCGCCTTCGGTAGTAATAAATCCAAATTTCATAGCTATTAATCCCAATCTGTAAGATAAACGTTGCTGGAACCGGTTCGATTTGAAGTAAAGATCACCCCTCGCCCGTCAGGCGTGAATGAGGGGTGTGGGTGACAGCGTTGGTCATCGCCAAACGTATAAGAGTCATGCCGGCAAATCAATTCGAAAACCTGCTTTCCATCGCGCAGATGTACCTTCGAAATACAACCCGGGCGCGCCTCGCCGTCGGTGACCATTGTCTGTCCATCTGGATGTAAGTTGTAATGGGCATAGGCTCTGCCTAATGTCGAGTGGAATGCTTTGGTGTACTCGGTACCGTCGTGAGAACACCAGCCGCAAAAACCGTGCGTGTTGTCGCGCGATGAACCGCCGTGAAAACAAATCCGCTGACCGTCCTGGCTCCAGAACTCGTGCTCGTACCATTCATCTGTGCCCTGCCCGGGAATCGGCGCGCACTTCTGGCTCGCTACATCCAGCAGCCACATTCGGTCGGGCGATGGGCTATATTCATGGCAGAATAATATGAGATCGCGATTTTTCGGGTTCACATGCACGTGATTGATCCAGAAGTCTTCTTTGCAGAGCACTTCCTCCGCCTTACTCGTAACGGCATCGACGCGCACAATAGTGCTGGTCGTTTCCTGGAAGAATCGTTCGTCTGGGAATTTCTCTCCGGCATAAGCGCGCCTGGAACGGTTCAAAAATAATTCTTCATCCCAGGTCGCAAAGACTAATGTATCGCCGCTGGGATTTGCCTGCAGCATAGAAGCTCGGCGATCAGATGCTACGCTCAACACGTGCCTGCGTTTGAAGTTTTCAATCTCGACCGCAAACAAATCCGTTCCTTCAAAATAAAACACTTCCTGCCCGTGATTGGCGATTGCGGGCAAACACGACCCGACGCCGGTAACTGCCTCGGTGAACGGCCAATACTCGGCACGGACCGGTTTGGCATCGGTCAACTGCTCGATCGCTCCGCTTTGAAGCTCCAGGCGAAAGAGATTGCTCACGCCGGTGCGTTCGGAAATAAAAACCAGATATTTGCCGTCCGGCGTAACGGATGGGTTGTAAAAGTAGAGGTGATAATCTTCAGCAGGCGAGTCCGTCAACTGCCGGACGCGTCTGCCCGTCAATAGATCTTGATAATCTCGCCACTCGGGCGCATACGTTCTGCCTACCGTCATGCGGACTCCGTCTGGGCGGCAGCCAGTAATTCGCGAGCCCTTCGCAGCGCGGCCGGCAGGGCAATTTCCGGTGGATCCAACTCAGGATGCCAGGCATATTCCCACTCCACGCTGAACGCGCCTTGATAGCCACTCCCTAATAACAATCCAAATGCCTGGCCCAAAGGCACATCGCCTTCTCCTAAAGAGCAGAGCTGCCAATTGGGGGCGCGACCCTTGCCATCTTTGACCTGGACGTAACCAATGTGATGCTTCAAAAGATCAAACCCTGCGGCAGGATCTTCACCCACAGAATACGTGTTGCCGAGATCCCAGATCACACGGAGAGCGGGATGAGACTTGTTTTGATGGAACAGGGGACTGACAGTTGACGACCGAACAAAATCATCGTGCGGCTCAACCGCGATCTTCACCCCAACAGACTCTGCATGTTTCGATGCGTCGTGCAGACAGTTCGATATGTTTTCATAAATGGAAGAGTCGATCTCCCCACCTGGAGGAAGTTCTCCGAGGAACGTCCGTACATATCCAGCGCCTAGTTCGGCTGCCAGGTCCGCGTACGACCGTAGTTCATCCACATTAGCTTGCCGCTCTTCGGCGGAATTGGAGCTGAAACCTGTATAAGCAGTGACCGCCAGGGATGTCAAGCCTGCATCGGAGCATAATTGGCGCAGGTGGGACTTATTCTCTTTGGAAAGCCCAGGTTGCACATGGCCCTGCGGTCCACCACGCCATTCGATGCCATCATAGCCAAGCTGGGATGCCTTCGCAACAATGCTCTCTATCGACCAACTCGGGCATGCAAGGGTACTGAACGTAATTGGATTCATTGCGTAGCATCATTGGTGGAACCATGCAACCTTGTCGGGCCGCGCCTCCAGACCATGAAGTCAAACGCGTCTGGCAGATGATATTCGCATGAATAGACCAGAGGTTCGTCCAGCGCGTTGTAATCCGTCTGCACAATATAGAGAGTCAACGCGTTTTGTGGAAGTTGTAATTTCTCGATAACGTGCTTAGGCGCCGCTACGGGAAGAAGTCTGGCAACCCCATACTCGATAATGTTTCCCAGGGACGATTGCAGTATGTTGTAAATCGAGGCGCTAAGCAAAGCTTGTGGATTAATATCTGCTCGTTGGATGAGAGACTCCGCCAGCGTGTCCAACGAATAAACTACTGGACGCCCATTGGCTGTGCGCACGCGTTCCACAGTGACGAGTGCTGTTCCCAGCGGTACGCGCAACTGTTCAGCTTTCTCTTCATCCGCGGTTTCATTCTGGATCGCAAGATGGCTGGTCCCAGATTTTAGACCAGCAGACTCAATCATCTCGGTAATCCCGAAGTTAAAGTTGAGGTTCTTTAGAATGGGGCGATTTCGTACAAATGTCCCTATACCATGCCGCCGGGCGACGAGACCATCATCCTCCAGGACTCGCAGAGCCTCCCGAACTACTGTGCGAGAAACCCCCAACATTTCGCACAACTCAGCTTCCGTGGGCAGCTGACTTCCTGGCAGGAAGGTGCCACCTGTAATTGCCTGCCGCAGTTCCTGCTCCGCTACTTCAGTAAGAGTTTTTCTTTCCGATCTAGCCGATTTAAGCATCTCACTCCAGGTTAGTCATAAGACGTCATGATGACTGATGATACTTCGAAGGGCACTAGATGTAAAGTTTTTGACCGCTTTTTAGAGGACAATCGTCGCTTCGGTCATGCGGTTCTGCTTGATTTCATCCTTCAGGCTTGAACTCCTACCCGGATGATCAAGGTAGCATCGGTCTTGCTTCCCCCAGGTGTTATGGATCAATCGTTTCAATCGTGCCGTCGGCATTGTATGTCAACTCGGCGACTTTAATGTTGCGCTTGTGCGTCACGCCGTCTGAGAGTGTGCTGTCGTGATAGAAGAGATACCATTTGCCCTGGAACTCGACGACGGAGTGGTGCGTTGTCCAGCCGAGGACCGGGGCGAGAATATATCCCTGAAAGGTGAATGGACCCATTGGGCTTGTGCCCGTTGCATAGGCGATGTGATGGGTGTCGCCCGTGGAATAGGAGAAGTAGTAGGTCCCATTGTATTTGTGCATCCAGCTTGCCTCGAAGAATCGCCTGGAGATTTCACCCGCCAGGATCGGATTACCATCCTTATCGCGGATGGAGATTTCAGCAGCAAATCCATTGAAGCCAAACATATCCGCTGACATCTTTGCTACTCTCGGACCCAACGCGGGTTCGTTTCCATTCGGTTCCCTGCCTTCAGGATCGAATTTCCCCGTCTTCCATTTCTCAAGCTGACCGCCCCATAGCCCGCCGAAATACATGTAAGATTGTCCGTCTTCGTCGACGAAGACGCATGGATCAATGCTGAAACTGCCTGCAATGTAGTTCGGTTCGGCAGTGAACGGACCGGCCGGTGATTTACTGGAAGCCACGCCGATGCGGAAATTGTTCTCCTTATCCCGGGCGGGAAAATAGAGATAATAGGTGCCATCCTTGAATGCCGCATCTGGCGCCCACATTTGTTTTGTTGCCCAGGGGACATCTCTTACGTTCAGGGCTTCTCCACGATCCACAGGCAGGGATTGCATGTCATCCATGGCGAAAACGTGATAATCTTCCATATCGAACTGATCGCCATCATTAGTTGATGGGTTGTCATGGTCCAGGTCGTGGGATGGGTAAATATACAATTTACCTTCAAATACATGTGCTGATGGGTCGGCAGTGTACATGTCGGTAATCAATGGCTTCTTCATGATATCCATGGTTTGCATTCCTGGTTCCGTAGTGTTTTGGGGAACTGCAGCAGCCTGTGTACGGCTGGGCCTTGGCCTGCTCTTTTCTGATGCACATGACGCCGTTAACAACAGGGCTAACGCGATGCATGCAATGTTGATGGGCACTTGGATCCTTTGGCTTCTTGTCGGTTTACTGTTCACGCGTTTCTCCTTTAGGACAACTCCTCGACTCGATCAAGGTCATTTCAGGTCTGAACTTCATTCTCGATTGTCATTTCTCCGACCTGGACACGAACCAGATCGTTCACCTGCAAGGTAAAATCACCACCTGGCACGAGGCAGGTTCCCGTGAACAGGAAGACCCCATGAGGAAAATCCAATTCACGCGTGAGGAAGTCGACCAGTTCAGGCAGAGTTCGCTTCATGGAGGAAGTATTTGCCTCGCCGTCAAAGATCGTTTCGTTCGCGCGCCGCACCTGCAATCGGATGAGAATATTCTTGATTGCATCAGATTCGCAGAGCAAAATACCATGCCCCAGAGCGCAGGAGCCGTTATAGATCTTCGCCTGTGGCAAATACAGCGGATTCTCGCCTTCGATGTCGCGCGATGAAACATCGTTACCTGCACAGTACCCAACGATTTCGCTATGACTATTGATCACCAGGACCAGCTCCGGCTCGGGCACATTCCAATGGCTGTCCTTACGAATGCGGATCGAGCCACCATTCCCCGACACGCGCCAACCCACCGACTTGAAGAAAAGCTCAGGGCGTTCTGCCTCATAAACCTTTTCATACATATCCGCTACCGATGATTCAGCCTTACGCGCCTCGCGGCTTCGCAAGTAAGTGACACCCGCCGCCCAGACTTCGTGCTGCGGATCGATCGGCGCTGTTTCTTCTCCGGAGGCTGATCCCTCGCCGGATAATCCGGTCAATACTTCAAACATGGTTTGGCGCCTCATTTCCAGCAACGTACTCAACGTCAGGTTGGGCGGCAGGAAGGCATGATCCGCTGCCCAGCGCGTACCGTCCCGTGTTATGTGTTTGGTAAGTAGCATCAGATGCCTCCAAGAGTCTCGAGAATGGATTCAACGTCGTACACACATCCACCCCAAATTCCACCGCTAACGTTTTGAAGTGCGGCCCACAGACGCGTATCGTCCGGAAGGTCAGGATTTGGCTTCAAATCGGGATGGTATGATCGAATATTCAGGATTTGTGAGCCATAGGCAGGATCAAAGCGCTCTCGATCTACGCCGATCAGATCAATACTTCCCCGAAGATTCATACGATCGATGACGATTTGTATCGTATCGCCATCACGCAGTTTCCCGAGCGGACCACCCGCCAACGCCTCGGGACCGACATGTCCGATACAGGCACCCGTGCTCACGCCGCTGAAGCGCGCATCCGTAATGAGAGCAACGGTTTTGCCAAACGGCAGATATTTCAGAGCGGATGTGAGCTGGTAGGTTTCCTCCATGCCTGTCCCCATCGGACCGCATCCGATCAGCGCAATGACATCGCCTTCCCTGATAGGGTTCTCACTCAATCCTTTGACCGCAGCAATCGCCTGGCGTTCACTGGTAAAGACACGGGCGCGTCCGATTTTGCGATATACCCCATCGGCGTCCACCACGCTGGGATCGATGGCGGTGCTCTTGACGACAGCTCCCTGCGGGGCGAGGTTGCCCCTGATAAAAGTGATCGTGCTGGTATTTCCACGTTCGCGCGCTTTAGCGGGGATCATGATGACATCGCCGGGATCTACTCCATCCAACGTCTGAAGTCGTTCGCGTAACTTTTGCCGGCGCTCGCTACGCTCCCATTCTTGCAGCGATTCACCTATCGTATGTCCGTCGACAGTTAGCGCACCTAATCTCAGCAATCCCAATTCACGCAAATGTAGCATCACCTCGGGAACTCCGCCTGCGAGGAAAACTTGTACTGTTCCATACCCTGTAGGTCCATTTGGCATCACGTCCACCAGGCGGGGCGTCGCCTGATTGACTCGCAGCCAATCCTCGACAGTCGGGCGCTGAAGTTTTGCAGCGTGGGCAATGGCGGGAATGTGCAGCAACAAGTTCGTGCTTCCACCGAACGCGGCATGCGTCACCATGGCGTTATGGATCGAGTCTTCTGTGATGATCTGACCGGTCGTTAACTTTCCCTCTGACATGTTAATTAACGCGCGAGCGGATCGTTTCGCCATATCCAGCCAGATCGCCTGACCAGAAGGGGCGAGTGCAGAATGTGTGACGGATAATCCCAGCGCCTCTGCAACAACCTGACTGGTTGCGGCGGTGCCCAGGAATTGACAACCACCTCCTGGCGAGGCGCAGGCGCGGCATCCCAGGTCGGAGGCTTCCTCAAGTGTGATAAGTCCATGCGCAAAGCGCGCTCCGAGCGATTGGATCTTGCCTGCATCTTCCCCGAGCACGGGCAGCAGCGTCACCCCACCGGGAACGATGACGCAAGGTAAGGAGTCTTGCGCGGCGAGGGCGATCATCATGGCAGGCAGGCCCTTATCACAAGTCGCGATTCCAAGCACGCCGCGCCGTGTCGGCAGCGAGCGGATCAATCTTCGTAGAACGATCGCTGCATCATTTCGGTACGCCAGGCTATCCATCATGCCTGTCGTGCCCTGGGTACGCCCATCGCAGGGATCGCTGACAAACCCGGCAAACGGAATCGCCCCGTGCGCCTTGAACTCCTTTGCAGCTGCCTGGGCAAGCAATCCAACCTCCCAATGACCTGTGTGATAACCGAGGGCGATGGGGGAGCCGTCTGGGGCACGGATTCCACCCTGGGTGCTGAGGATCAGGTATTCATCCTTGCCAAGATCGGACGGA
>Ga0065705_10002375_pt1 | contig 12880 bp, 10 predicted proteins | sample SwibulcommuniRL2_FD_59092 | JGI IMG/M metagenome (GOLD analysis project Ga0065705, IMG submission 59092) | Bulk soil microbial communities from switchgrass field near Rose Lake, East Lansing, Michigan, USA - RL2 Bulk Soil v2 (version 2) | ecosystem: Environmental > Terrestrial > Soil >...
GACCGCTTCGATGACGAGCGCGCGCGAGTCGGCCTTGAGCGACGGCGAGACGTAGCGGATTTTCCCGGTGAAGGTCTTGCCGGGATAGGCGTCCACTTGGAGTGAAACCGTCCGCCCCGGAGCAAGTGATGCCAGATACTGACCCGGCACCGTGAGCTCGACGCGCATCGGGTTGATCCGCACGACCGACACGGCCTTCGTGCCCCGTGAGACGTAGTCGCCCACCGATACGAACCGCTGCTCGACCGCCCCGGCAAACGGAGCGCGCACGACGGTATCGGTCAGCGCCTTGCGAGCGAGCGCCAGGCGTGCCTGCGCGGCAAGCAACGACTGGTACTGCTGCTCGGCGTTGTTGCGCGCGATGTCGTACTGACGGCGCGCGGCCTCGGTCTGGGTCCGGCTTCGGTCGAAGTCGGCGGCTGACAGCAGCTGCCTCTCGTTGAGCATCTTGGCGCGCGCAAAATCGGCCTGCGCGAGNTCGTCCGACGCCTTNGCGTTGGCGACCTCCGGCACGCGATCGATGTCGAACGAAGCACCGGCGCCNAAGGCGAGCCGCGCCTGGATCTGGGCCGCATTCGCCTCAGCCTCCTGCACTTGCGCCCGAACTTCAGTGTCGGAGATACGAATGAGCTCCGCGCCCGCGCTGACCAGCGTGCCACGTTCAACCGGAGTCGCGACGACGCGGCCGGCGACCTCGGCTGAGACATCCGCCTGCTCCTCGGCGGTCAGGGTGCCGGTGGCGGCGACGAATCGCGAGATTGGCTTCTCGACGACCGCCGCGATCGTGGCATTGACGGTTCTTACGTCATTTGAGGCGGCGGCCTTGGCTTCGCTGCTGACGCCCGGGCGGCAGGCGGCCGCCGCGAGGGAAAGAAGAACGAGGAGAGTTGGGAAACGCATTGAACGTTTAAGTGTTGCACAGGCGAAGCGTAAATTCGCGCCCGTGGCTCCAAGTGTCATCGAAGTCTCGACTTACAGCTGAATTCGCGAGAACAGATAGCTGCCGGCAGCCAGACACGCAAGCGTGAGGATCGCGAGCACGCCGAAGTCCCTGGCCACGCCGAAATGAAAGACGCCAGTTAGCGCGCCTCGGACACCGTCAACGCCGTACGACAAGGGATCGATGGTCGCAATCGCACCAATCAGCGTCGGCACGTTCGTCAGCGGGAAGAGCGCGCCCGATAGAAAGAATGTCGGCATCACGAGAAAATTCATGACGAGCTGGAAGCCCTGAAAGTCTTCCATCATCGAGGCTATTGCGGTGCCGAAGGCAGTGAACATCAACGCCACCAGCGCCATGAACACCAACGCTAGGGGCGCGGCGGCAAGCCCGCTGGGACGGAAGCCCGCGATGAGACAAATCGCCGCCACGATCACGCCCTGAATCAGCGCGACCGTGGCCCCGCCGAGCGTCCTGCCAGTCATGATCGTCAGGCGGGAGACGGGCGCCACGAGCGTTTCCTTCAGAAATCCAAACTGGCGGTCCCAGATCAATTCGATACCGTTGAAGATTGCCGTGAAAAGAATCGTCATGCAGATCACGCCCGGCGCCAGAAACTGGATGTAGCTGCCCTGCCCTGCGCGCTGAAACACCGGCCCGAAGCCAAAACCCAGCGCAATCAGGAACAATAGCGGCTGCCCAAGCGATCCGACGATGCGCGCGCGGGATCGACTGTACCGCTTCAGCTGGCGCAGCCAGAGCACGCGAACCACGTCGATGGTCATCGGCGTCCGCTCCACATTTTTGCCATGTTGCGCATCTGGTCCAGCCGGCTTCCCTGCTCCTCGCGGATCGTTGTCCCCGTCAGCGCGAGAAACGCCTCCTCAAGGGTGCTGGTCGAGGTTCGCTGCTTCAGGGCCGCGGCGGATCCTTCGGCTACGAGCTTGCCGTGATCGATGATGGCGATCCGCTGTGCCACACGCTCGGCCTCGTCCATGTAGTGGGTTGTCAGAAAAATGGTGACGCCTTCCTCTTCGTTCAACTGCTTCACCAGCGTCCACAACTGATTCCGCGTCTGCGGATCGAGGCCCAGCGTGGGCTCGTCGAGGAACAGAATCTTCGGTGTGTGCAGCAGTCCACGCGCGATCTCCAGCCGACGGCGCATGCCGCCGGAGAATTGCTTCACGAGGCTGTCGCGCCGGTCCCACAGCTCGAACACTTTCAGCAGCCGCTCGATGCGCTCTTCACGCGCCGCTTTCGGCACGCTGTAGAGCGCGGCATGAAGCCGCATGTTCTCTGCTGCGGTGAGCTCCTGATCGAGACTCGGATCCTGAAAGACGATGCCGAATTTCCGGCGGACCGCGATCGCGTGCGTGGCCGGATTCTGGCCGTCGATCTCCACGCTACCGCTCGTTGGCGTCAGCAGCGTCGTCAACATCTTGATCGTCGTCGTCTTCCCGGCGCCGTTCGGACCGAGAAACGCGAAGATCTCACCGGCGTCGACGGCGAACGAGACGTCACGCACCGCAGTGATGTCGCCGAAGGTCTTCACAAGGCCTTCGACGCGAATGATGGGCGCCAACGGTGCGATCTTACCTTTGACTTCTGAAACGCTCGTTCAGTCCGCCTTGAGGCTGAATTTCTTATCGTAGATTCGCGTGACGCCGCCCGGCTGCGTGACGGTCAGTGTCTTGCCGTCCTTCGAGACCTGCTCCGTATCGACGGTGATTCTTCCGTTTCGATTGTGGGTTCGTTCGATCGTGTACGGATCGATGAGCTTGTACGCAATCTCACGCGCATCGCCCCCGGTGGTGGCGTGAGGCTTTCCGTCGAACGCGACCGGGTGGANTTCGGCNCTCGACGACTTATTTTCCTTCGCGATGGTCGCCCGCGTGCTGATGAAACCGCCTCCGGGCGCCGGCACGTTGATGATCATCTGGCTTTGTTGCGGATAGTTCACGGTCCTGTTCAGATTGATTTCCCAGATTCCAAGAAACGGTTCGCTTTGTTTGTCCTGCGCCATGAGACTCGGGCAACAACCGAGCGTGACAATCACCACGACTAACGTCTTCCAGGACATGGCAACCTCCTTCACACGGGACGTAGGGTAGCCTATCCCTCTTCGGGTCCGAACTCCCTGCGCGGTCCGAGCACGCTCGTTGCCCCTGGGGCGACAATCATTCATGAGGGGATACGGTCATGCTGATACTGGTTGCGACCGACCGTGAGGTTGTTGTCATCGACGTTGAAGGAGGCGCTGGCTCGCCGGCCGCGCCGCAGATTCAGCTTGCCCGCCGTTAGACGTTCTGACAGTGTGTCGCACGTGACTTACATTCGATTTGCTGCCGCCGCCGTGAGCATGATCGCCGTCCTCGCGCCAGGCGAGATCGCACGCGCACAGCGCGCCGCTGATGCTGCGCCTGCGTCGAATCAGGCCATCGTCCCCTTCAAAATTCACATTCCAGATAGTGTCTTGACCGATTTGAAACGGCGGTTGGCACAGAGCCGTTTCGCCGACCAGTTCCCGGATGCAGGATGGGACTACGGGACGAACCTGGCGTACCTCAAGAGCCTCGTCAACTATTGGCGTGACCGGTACGACTGGCGAGGCCAGGAGAAGCGCCTGAACGCCTTCGATCAGTTCCAGACGAATATCGACGGCGTCGATATTCACTTCATTCATCAGAAGTCGAAAAATCCGAACGCGATGCCGCTGTTGCTGCTCAATGGGTGGCCCAGCTCGATCGTCGAGTACGAAAAAGTGATTGGCCCGCTCACCGATCCGGTTGCGTATGGCGGCCGGGCCGAAGACAGTTTCGATGTCGTGATCCCATCGATGCCGGGGTTCGGTTTCTCAGGTAAGCCGCGCGAACGAGGGTTTAACCCGGAGCGAATCGCGAAGATGTGGATCCAACTGATGGCGCGTCTTGGCTACATGCATTACGCCGCGCACGGCAGTGACTGGGGGAATGGGATTGCCACGCGCGTAGCGCTGGATGATCCCGCGCATGTGGTGGCGATCCATCTCGCCGGTTGTGGGGCCGCCCCTTCTGCGCCAGCGGCAAACGCGGGGAATGAGCCGCGTTCGCCACTTCCCAACAATGCGGTCAATGCGGCCCACAATCTCGGTTACCAGGAAATCCAGACAACGAAGCCGCAGACCCTGGGTTACGCATTGAGCGATTCACCTGTGGGTCTCGCCTCCTGGATCATCGAGAAATGGTACGGGTGGGCCGACCATGACGGAGATCTCGAGAAGGTTTTCACCAAAGACGAGCTGCTGACGAACATCACGATCTATTGGGTGACGAACAGCGGCGCATCGTCGGCGCGGATCTATTACGAAAGCCGGCACATGCTTGGCGGTTTGGCGCCTACGCCGTTTCCACGGCCCGAGGGGCGCGTGAGCGCGCCGACCGGGTGTGGTTCATTTCCTTTGCAATACGACCGGCGCGATCTGCCGGTCGATACGGCCAGCGCCGAAGCCCGTAAGGTCGCCGATGCCCGATACAACGTCGTCCACTTCACGACGATGCCGCACGGCGGACACTTCCCCGCGTTCGAGCAGCCGAAGTTGTGGCTGGACGATGTCCGCGCGTTCTTCGCTACTGTGCGCAGACGATAGGAAACGTCAGGACTTCGAAGCTATCTCAGAACAGCACTTTCACCCCGAGCTGAATCTGCCGCGACGAGTTCACCGTCCGCAAAATCTGCCCGGCGGTGGCGAGCGGCGCCTCGTTCTGTGTGGCGCCGGCAAACACCGTGCGGGTCGGCAAGCCGAAGTTCGCCCGGTTGAAAAGGTTGAACACCTCGAACCGGAGCTGGAGCCGCGCGTCGCCGGTCAGCGTCTGGTTTTTGACAAGCGACATATCGACGTTGGCGAAGCCGGGACCACGCAGGAAGTTGCGCGGCGTGTTCCCGAACGTGCCCTGCGGCGGCAGCTCGAAGGCGCTCGGGTCGAACCAGCGGTTCGGATCGCCCGTGACGATCTTCTTCGGATCGGTGCCCGGTTTAACGTTCGGACGATCTTCCGCGAAGGTCAAGGTGTTGCCGCTGCGCGACCAGTTCGCTGTGGCGATCGATGGCGAGAACGGATACCCGCTCCGGAGCGACACGATGCCATTCAGCTGCCAGCCGCTCAGCAGGGCCTGGCGTCGCAAGGCCGGCAGTTCCCAGCTCGCATTCGCTGAGAAGACATGAGTAGCGTCGAAGATGGCAGCCGCCCACTCGGCGTCCTGATCGTAGGGATTCGGCGCATAGGTCGACGACCCTTGCGAGTCGGCGCCGAGCTGCGCGTCGTTGTTGTCCTTCGCCCGGCTAAGCGTGTAGGAAACCTGCATCTGATAGCCGGCGCGGAACCGCTTCATCAGGCTCGCCTGAAGTGAGTTGTACTCGGAACGGCCGTCAGACGTGCGGTAATCGATGTTTCCCCACGCGGTATTGCGCCGCGGCGCCCCAGGCGGGAAGAACAGCGTGCCATCGGAAAGTCTCGTCGGCACCACCGGATTTCCTTCGATGGTGCTAATCAGGTTGTACCCGCGAGAGCCTGCGTAACCCACCGTGGCCGCCCAGCCCGCGCCCATCTCGCGTTGCAGGTTGACGTTGTAGGTCCACGCCTTCGGCTGCTTGATGTGGTAGTCGATGGTGCCCAATCGCAATATAGCCGTCGAGAACGCCGGGGTCGGAAACGACACGTTCGGGGGCAGCATCGTGATTGCCGGCGCGAACGGCGGCAGGAACGTCGAGACGACGAACGAGCTGTTGTACGGGCTATCGGTGTCGTAGTACAAGCCACCGCCGCCGCGCACGGCCGTGCGCCCGTCGCCACTCACGTCCCACGCGATGCCGAGCCTCGGCGCGAAATTACGCAGCGATGGGTTGACGAACGGCCCGCCGGGAGCAACGGCGCTCGAAGTGCGGATGTCTGGAAGGTAGCCGTCCTGACCGTCAGCTTCGACTGGCAGGGTAAAGAACTCGTAGCGGGCACCCAGGTTCAGCGTCAACCGCGACGTCACGCGATAGTCGTCCTGGAGGTAGAAGCCGAACAGCGTGTTGGGGCGCACACGCCAGAAATCGGATCCTGGCATGACGCCGAGGAAACGACTGGGCGTGCCGGCCAGGAACCCCGCAAGATTCGCGAACGTGTACGATCCGCGGCTGTGCGCCGTGGTCTGCCGCCGCGTGCGCACGTGTTCGATCAGCGTTCCGGTCTTCAGCAGGTGCTTCCCCTTCGTGTACGTGAGGTCGTCGCTCCACGTGAAGTACGTCGCGTTGCCGGTCGACGGCAGGACGAAGTCGTTGCCGAGCTGCGAGAGCCCGCCGACCTGAATCATCCCCATGAAGGGCGCTTCGGGAAAAAACGACAGCGGCTGCACCAGCGTGTTCGCCGGCTGCTGCTCCCACAGCAGCTGACTCGTGGAAAACCGCGCGGTGTTGAGGAGGTTGTTTCTGAGCGTCCGCTTCTCCTCCGCCGTGAGGAACTGGTTGCGCGACGTGTTGATCATGTAGAACTGCGGGAAGGTCGTCGTCCCTATGATGCCGCTCGCGGTGGGCGCCACCTGGTTCGCGCCGTCGTAGGTGTAACGGACGAAGAGCTGGTCCTTCTCGGACAGGTTCACGTCCATTCGCCCCTGCCCGAAATTCTCACGGCTCGCCCGGTTGAATTCGTAGGTGTACTGGCCGATGCCGCCGCCGAGGTCGCGGCCGTTCGGCAGCGGGTAGAGGTCGAGATACGGCCTGACCGCCGCGTTGACCGCGCCCGTTCGCGCGGCGGCGGTGGGCACGGCAGTCAGCACCGTCATCCCCAGGTCTTCCTGCAGGCGCTCGTACCCACCGAAGAAGAAGATCTTGTTGCGCCGGATTGGGCCGCCTGCCGCGCCCCCATACTGATGGCGCGTGAACGGCGGCGTTTCGCCGACATCAAAGAAGTTGCGCGCGTCCATCTTGCTGTCGCGGAAGAACTCGAACGCCGATCCGTGGAAGGCGTTTGTGCCGGCCTTGGACGCGATGTTGACGATGCCGCCCATGGCCCGCCCGTAGTCGGCTGAGAAGGCGTTGGTGACGATGCGGAATTCCTGGATCGTTTCGACGCCCAGCGTGGAGTCGGCCGCCGTGACCGTCGCGAGACCGAAATAGCCCTTCATGTTGGCGCCATCGATCAAATAGCTGTTCGACCGGCCACCCATGCCGTTGATATTGAGCTGGACGCCGCGCGTGGCGCCCAACGTGCCGGACTTCTCCGTGAACTGGACGACGCCGGGCTGCAGCGTCGCGAGCGTGATGTAGTTACGGCCGTTAAGCGGCAGCTCTTCGATCGTCTTCTCGGTAACGACAGCGGAGAGCGCAGAAGTGCGGACTTCGACGAGCGGGCTCTCGCCCGTCACGGTGATGCTCTCGGAGGCGATGCCGACCTTCAGCACCAGGTTGAGGCCCGCCTGCTGCGCGACTGTCAGCACGATGCCGCCCTGCACAGCGCTGGCGAAGCCCTGCAGCATCGCGCGAGCCTCGTAGGCGCCGGGCGCGAGCCCCGGCACCGCGAAGTAACCGTTATCGCCCGTAACTGTGTTGCGCGTCAGACCCGTGTCGACGTTTCGAACCGTCACGTCGACACCCGGCAGGACACCCCCCGTTTCGTCCTTGATGGTGCCGGAGATGGTAGCGGTGTTGATCTGCGCGAAGGCAGGAGATGAGAGCAGTCCCAGGAGAAGGAGGGCACGGACGATCGTCGGCCTCATGGACAACCTCCTTTTGGGCTATGAAGCGCGCCAACAATAGCACGACGCTTGGATCCTGAGCTGGTCGTGCTGTTCCAGTCGCCGCAGTAGACGACACCGTCCTCGGCGAGGATGTCGAGCGTGTTGTAGGTTTCAGTGAGTCCAGAGCCGAGCCATCCGCGCGGCCGCCGGCCAGTCGCCTGTTCGATCGTCCGCAGCGAGGTCTGAATGAGACTCCGTTCGGCCTCGAGCGCCAGCCACGCGCCGGAATGGCACAAGCCGGAATCTAGGAAACGGCTAGCGGCTCGCCAACGCCGGTGTCGTTTTCGGCGGGACGCGATGATGCGTCGCCTGTTCGTAGGCATAGGCGAGCTTCAAAAGCGTGGGCTCGCTGTAAGGCCGGCCGAAGAAGGTAATGCCGACCGGAAGATTGTCGGTCGTGAATCCCGACGGCACCGTTATCACGGAATCGTGGCCCAAGAAGGTGTTGAAGGTCGGAATGCCTTTCTGGCTCACATACGGTGGATTGACGCCGTCCTTGATCAGGGTCGGCTGATGCTCGACCGTCTTGTGCACGATTGCATCGAGCCTGTTGTCCGCCATCACCTTCAGGACATTGATCGCCAATTGATCACGCGCGCGTAGATATTCGCCGTATTTCGCGGCATCGGCGTCGATCGGCGCCTTCCACAAATCGACCGTGGACTTGAAGAAGCTCTTTTCGAGATCCGGCGAGTTGATGATGTCCTGGCGCGTCTTGAAGGGCGAATTCGGATTGCGCGCAAGATAAAGCTTAAGCGCCGCATCCGAGCCGACGCCGTCGGCGTAGCGCTTCTCGAGGAGCGCCTTGAAGTCCGGGATGACGATGGGATCGACGATGACAGCGCCCGCGGCTTTCAACTCCGCGATGTTCTTCTCGAACACCGCGTCGACTTTCTTGAAATCCGCCGAGCCGGGCTCGGACGCGTTCCCGACGGATTCGCGCAAAATTCCGATGCGGGCGCCTTTCAAGCCGTTGCGATCGAGAAAGCGGGTGTAGCTGTCGTCGTATTTTCCAACGCCGGCCGCGGTTAAGGGATCTTCGGGATCGTAGCCGACCATGACGTCCAAAAGCTTCGCGAGATCGGTCACATTGCGCGCCATCGGACCCATCTGCGCGGCGATGGTGGGATAGCCGTCCCACATGCCGCTGCGACTGACGAGACCGGGCGTCGGGCGCATGCTGACGATCGCATTCCATCCGCCGGGACGCCGAATCGAGGCGAGCGTTTCCTCACCGAGCGCTACGGTGGAGAAATTCGCTGCAACCGATGCTCCTGAGCCGCCGGACGAACCGCCCACGGTCCGCTCGGGATCGTACGGATTGCGCGTGACGCCGAACATCGAGCCGTAGGTGTCGCCGCGCGCGAATTCGGAAAGCGTGGTCTTGCCGAGAATGATCGCTCCCGCCTTGCGCAGCTTGTCGACCACGAAGGCGTCGCGCATCGGGCGGTAATCCTTGAAGATTACCGTGCCTAAGGTCGTCGGCATGCCTGCCGTATCGATCTCGTCTTTGACGAGAACAGGAATGCCGTGCAACGGGCCGACCGGGCCAGACCCTTTGTAGGCCGCATCAAGCTTGTCGGCATCCGCGAGCGCGTTCGGATTGATGGTGATGACCGCGTTGATCATCGGGCCTTTCTTGTCATAGGCCGCGATGCGGTCGAGATAGAGCTGCGTCAATTGATGCGCGTTCAGCCGCCCGGACTTGTAGGCGGCCTGGATCGCGTCGATCGAGGTTTCTATCACTTGAAACGACGGCACGTCAACGCCCGGCAGGACGCCCCCCGTTTGGTCCTTGATGGTGCCGGAGATGGTGGCGGTGTTGATCTGCGCGAGGGCGGGAGATGCGAGCAGTCCCAGGAGAAGGAGGGCACGAACGACCGTCGGCCTCATGGACAACCTCCCTTTCGGGCTACGAAGCGCGCAAACAATAGCACGACCAGGGTGATGCGGAGCGTTACACTGCGACCGGAAGCGGTGTGAGATCTCTGCGAGGATGGAATGAAATCGGCGAGTCGACCGACGACCAGGAACAGGAGACACACATGAGAGTTCGGGCCACGAAGGTGACGGTCGGTTTTGCACTCCTGTTGCTGTTGGTGACGGCAGCTCGGCTCGTGGCGCAGGCCGGACCTGGAGAACGGATCGCTGACGCCACGCCGGGCGACGTCCGCATCCTGGCAACGGCGGCTATCCGCATTCCGCTCGACGCCGTTCGTGCGGAAGCGTCTAACGCAATCGGTCACCCGCTGGTGATCGAGTACGGGTCCGCGCGTGGAAATCTGAAGGACGCGATCATGGCAGGTAACGTGTTTGAGGTTGCGTTGCTGCTTCCCGACGTGGACGAACAATTGTTGAAAGCGTCGAAGATCAAATCTCCCGGCGTCGTCATCGCGAAAACGGATGTCGCCATCGGGCTGCGTGGCAACGCGACGCCCGATCTGAGTACGCCGGAGAGGATTAAAACCGCGATGCTGAACGCGAAATCGCTGCGCTGGTCGGACACCGGCGCCGCCCTATTCACGGTCAACAGGATCCTCGACACGCTGAAGATCCGCGACGCGGTGAAAGCGAAACACGATATGGCGGCCCCGGCGCCTTCGCTCGGGCCTGGAGAGTATGAGATCAACATCTATCCGCTCAGCGAGATCATGCCGAACAAGAATCTGCGCAACATGGGTCCAGTGATTCCGGAGCTGCAGGCGCCCGCCGTCGTCACCGCCACGATTTCGGCGAATACACCGAACGCGGCAGCTGCTCAGGCCTTCATCAAGTTCCTGCAGGGTCCGGCGATCGAGCCGGCCCTCAAGGGAAATGGTTTCAAACGTTGAAGGGAGTACGGATGCTCACTCGCTCACGACAACATCGCGCGCTGATACGCGTCGACGATCTCGCTGCGGGTCGCAAACCTAAACGACCGCGACCTTCACGTGGTGAATCGGCGGCAGCGAGTCGAACAGGCAGTCGAACTTCTCCCCACCTTCCCTCCCGATCCACAGCTGCCCGGTCGTCGTGCCGAAGTAGAGCGCCGGCGTCCTGAGGTCGTCGATCGTCATCGCGTCACGCAGGATCGTGAAGAAGCTTTGTTTCTTCGGCAGCCCCTTCGCAATCCGCGACCACGAATCACCGCCGTTCTCGCTGCGCCAGACGGCAGGCGCACCGCCGGGACATGTGCGCGTCATCGGCTCGAGCGGCATTACGTAGACCGTGTCGGGATCGTGCGGATGGACGACGATCGGAAAGCCGAAGTCGGAGGGCAGTCCCTTTGAGATCGATCGCCACGAGTGCCCGTGATCATCGCTGCGAAGGACGCCGATGTCCGGGCGCGGACCGCCGGGCCCCGTCCAGTTCGCCCAGCCGCCGTGGTTCTGCATATACAACCGCCCCGGCGCATCGTCGTGACGGACGATCTTGTGCACGCACTGGCCGTACTCGGGATACGGGTCCGGCTGAAAGCCGGCGCCGACGCCCGTGTTGGCCGGCGTGAACGTCTCGCCACCGTCTTCGCTGAGATAGTGACCGCCCGTCGAAATCCCGAGATGCACGCGATTGCCGTCGCGAATGATCGTGTGCATGCACAANCCGCCGTTGCCAGGCGACCATTTGCGCGCGTGTTCGTGATTGCTGATGCCCGGCACCATTTCCCACGANTCGCCGCCGTCGTAGCTCTTGAAGAGCGACGCGGGCTCCACGCCAGCCCACAATTCCTTCTTCGTCTTGCCAGGCTCGATCGACCAGATGTTCACGAGCGCGCGGCCATCGTCTTTCGGAAATGCCGGTGCCGCCGTCGTCTCCTTGAAGCTCTTGCCCATGTCGGTCGACTTGAGCACCTTCATGCCGAAGAACGGATTGCAGCTCGATGCGTACAGCGTCGGCGTGCCGCGCGTATCAATCAGCGTCGAGTAGACGGGAACGCCTAGCGCGAACGGCCCTCGCAGCGCGAAGCTGCGCCTCGCCTTCGACGCTTCCGCTACGAAGACGCCCTTCTTGGTCCCGATGGTGACCATCACGCGATCCGCCATACTCAACCTCCCGAAACCGCGGGCACGATCGTGATGACATCCCCCGCCTTCAGCGTGGTGTNGAGGCCGCTGAGATCGCGCACGTTGTCCGCGTTTACAAAAACGTTCAGGTGCCGGCGCACGGCGCCGGTCTCATCACACACGTTGCGATAGAGGACAGGCTTCGTCCGCTCGAGATCATCGAGAACGCCTTGAACGGTGCCGGCTGACACCGGCAGCTCGGCTACGCCGCCGCCGTACGTCCGCAGCGGCTCCGGCAGATACAGGGTGACAGTCGCGACCGTGTCCACGTAGGTTAACGAAGAATATCGCTGCGCTCGCCGGCCGGCAACGACGCGAGGGTTTCAGCGAGGTTACGACAGCGTCGCGCGCTGGTAGGCGTCGACGATCTCGCTGCCGGTCGCAAACCAGACCTTATCCCGCTGCTTCATGTGTGCGAGTGCGCGTTCGAGATATTTGATCCGCAGCGGCTGACCGGTGATCATTGGATGTAGCGGAATGCCCATCACTCTCGGCTGTTTCGCACTGTCGGCGTAAAGCGCGTCGAACTGATCGACCAGCGACTGCAGATACTGCTCGCCCGTGTAGCCCTTTCGGATGAAGAGCGGAATGTCGTTGATCTCCATGCAATACGGCACCGCATACATACGGCCGGTCTTCACCTTCATCCGAAACGGCTGGTCGTCGCTGTTCCAGTCGCCGCAGTAGACGACACCCTCCTCGGCGAGGATGTCGAGCGTGTTGTAGGTTTCGGTGAGTCCAGAGCCGAGCCATCCGCGCGGCCGCCGCCCTGTCGCTTGTTCGATCGTCCTGAGCGCGGTTTGAATCAAACTGCGTTCGGCGTCCAGCGTCAGCCCCGCGAGATTTTCGCTGTTGGTGATGCCGTGCCCAAGGAACTCCCAGCCGCGTCTCTTCATCTCGTCCACGGCCTTCGGGTGATGTTCGACGACGGCGGCATTCAAGGCGACGGTAGCCTTGACGCCCGCGGCGTCGAGCACATCGGCAAAGCGCCACAGGCCGACGCGCATCCCATATTCGCGCCACCCGTAGTTGACGACGTCAGGAACGATTCCGCGCTCGTTCGGGCTAATCGCCTGTCCTGACGCGGAGTCATAGCGCCAGACCTCGACGTTCGGCACGATCCACACCGCGAGGGTCTTGTT
>Ga0065705_10002259_pt1 | contig 12869 bp, 6 predicted proteins | sample SwibulcommuniRL2_FD_59092 | JGI IMG/M metagenome (GOLD analysis project Ga0065705, IMG submission 59092) | Bulk soil microbial communities from switchgrass field near Rose Lake, East Lansing, Michigan, USA - RL2 Bulk Soil v2 (version 2) | ecosystem: Environmental > Terrestrial > Soil >...
CTTCCGGCCCTTCCGCGCAGAGACCCGGTCCACCGGTGCCGGCTTCAGCAACATAGAGTGCGCCTTCCGGCCCGAAGTTCAGCCCGCGTGGATTGTTCAAGCCGGCGGCAATCACTTCTGTGGATTGAAAGTTGGCTAAAGGGCCGGCGGCGCTTACGGTTTCCACCGGGTTTTCTGCAATAAGGACTGCGACTGTGGCGGCGATCAGCGCGATAATGGCGAACGTCCACGAGATTCTGTTTCTAGTTTTCATAACTCTCCCTATCCTTTCGTTTCTGGAGTCAACTAGTTCGGCGAAAAGCTGCTCAAAATCCCATCATCGAACGGAAGATTTTTTTGTCTTACTTTGGTAGGAGAATGGGGCGGTCGAGCGGATGCTATAATCGCACCGGGTACGAGCACTGATTTTGAACAAAACCCCAAGACAAGATGGCGAGTTTCCTGCCGAGGAAATCACAGGCTTGCTCCTTGATTGGGGCAAAGGCGATAAGGCTGCGCTCGATCGGGTAATTCCGCTGGTCTATCAGGAGCTGCGCCGGCTAGCCCATCGACAGATGCGCCGCGAGCGCGCCGGCGACACGTTGCAAACGACTGCACTAATTAATGAAGCCTATCTCCGCCTCGTTGACTACACTCGTGTGCGACCACGCGACCGGGCACACTTCTTCGCTATCGCCGCTCAAGCTATGCGCCGTATCCTGATCGAACGCGCACGCAGCCGTCGTTCTTCAAAGCGCGGCAGCGGCGCCCAACAAGTCTCTCTGGAAGAGGCTGTGGAGGTGTCGAATCAACGCGCTGCGGATTTGGTGGCACTCGACGAGGCGCTTACGAATCTCGCAGTTATTGACCCGCGCAAAGCTCAGACAGTCGAGTTGCGGTACTTCGGAGGAATGACTATCGAAGAGACGGCAGAGGTGCTCGAAGTTTCAACCCCCACGGTCGAGCGCGACTGGCACATGGCGAAGATTTGGCTGCACCGGGAGGTTAGTAAAGGATGAAGGATGAAGGATGAAAAGTGACGAGTGATTAGTGATGTGAGAGATCAAACGATGACGCCCGATGGCCAGGTTATTTCATCCCTCATCATTCATCCTTCCCCCTTCATCCCTCATCCTTGCTTCTTATGACCCCCGAACGCTGGCAACAAATCGAGCAAGTACTCAGGACGGTACTTGAATTCGAACCTGCGGAGCGCACGGCAATTCTCGATCGCGAGTGTGCAGGGGACGCTGGCCTGCGAGCGGAAGTGGAGTCGCTTATCGCTTCGGCGGGGCCTGCGGAGAGCTTTCTCACCGGGAACGCTCTTAATGACGCCTACGTGTTACTCGTAGACGGGGAGTCCGAATCACTGATCGGACACCAGATCGGTCATTACCTCATCCAGAAGCAACTTGGCTCCGGTGGAATGGGAGATGTTTATCTCGCCCAGGATATCGGGCTGGAACGCAATGTGGCGCTGAAACTAGTCGACCCTGCCGTTACTAGCGATAGCGCGACGCGCGCACGTTTTTTACGGGAAGCACGTCTCGCATCGTCACTCGACCACCCGAACATTTGCACCATTCACGAAGTCGGCGAGGCTGAAGGTCGTCTGTTCATAGCGATGCAGTATGTCGAGGGCGAAACTCTGCGACGAGTGATTGACGGCCGGGCGCTTAGCCTCGACTCTGTGCTCTCGATCGCACTGCAGGTAGCAGACGCGCTCTCCGCAGCTCACTCTCAGGGAATTATTCACCGCGACATCAAATCAGAGAACATTATCATCACGCCGCGCGGGCAGGCGAAGGTGCTCGACTTTGGGTTGGCAAAGCTTTTGGAGCAAGCGGAAGGTGAAACCGAAACCCATTTGACGATGACTGGGGCCGTGATGGGAACGCCCATCGCGATGTCGCCTGAGCAGGCCCGTGGTGATCGAGTGGATCATCGTAGCGACATCTTCTCGTTCGGCGTGGTGCTGTATGAGATGGCGACCGGGCGCATCCCATTTAGTGGGAGATCGAGGGCCGACGTGATCAGCGCGCTGCTCAATCAGACACAAACGCCTGCCCATGATCTAAACCAGGAAATAACAGCGGGCTTGTCGGCGCTGATGGATCGCGCATTGGCGAAAGAGGCTCTTGATCGTTACCAGGGGATGGATGAAGTGATCGCCGACTTGCGGAAGGCCGTCCGAGAGGTCGGTGGGTTGGATCGGCTGTTCAGTTCTTCTGATCTTCAGCGCGGTGTGGTGCCCCTGGTTCCTCCGAGGCGACGGGTTCGCGCCGGAGTGTTCGGTAGCCGAATTCAAAGTCGCGTGGCAATAGTGGGGCTGACAATCCTTGCAGTGTTTCTGGTCGGCCTCGCGCTTGCAATCTATTTCTCACGACGCGAGCCGACTCTTCCAAACGTGTCCATCAAGTCAATAGCGGTGCTGCCATTCAAACCCTTAGTTGCAGGGAGTCGTGATGAAGCGCTCGAGTTGGGCATGGCGGATACGCTCATTAATAAGTTGAGCAACATCAAAGAAGTCAATGTCCGGCCACTGAGCGCGGTGCGACAGTACACGGGGTTGCAACAGGACGCAGCGACTGCCGGGCGCGAACAGAAAGTGGACGCGGTGCTGGACGGAAGCATACAGAGATCTGGCGAGAAGATAAGAGTTACGGTGAGATTTGTGCGCGTGGCAGACGGGCATGAGATTTGGTCCGAACAGTTTGACGAGAAGTTGACGGACATATTTTCCGTACAGGATTCGGTCTCCAGTAAAGTCTCGGGCTTGCTCGCGATCACGTTGACTGGCGATGAGAAAGAACGTCTGACGAAACGCCAGACCGGCGACGTCGAGGCGTACCAACTCTACCTGATTGGCCGCTTCCATTTGAACAGATTGACTGACGATGGAATTTGGAAGGGTCGCGATTACTTTCAAAAGGCAATCGATAAAGACCCCAACTATGCTCTGGCCTATGCCGGTATGGCAGATGCTTACAACAGGCTTAGCGGTTTTAATGTGATCTCACCGCGGGAGGGCTTCCCACGCGCAAGGGTGGCGGCGCTAAAAGCGCTGGAGCTCGACGACAAGTTGGCCGAAGCTCATGCCACGCTCGCGGTAGTTAAGTTGTTATATGACTGGGACTGGACGGGCGCAGAAGGAGAATTCAAACGAGCACTTGAGATCAACCCGAGTTATTCGGACGGGCACCAATCGTACGGCAACTATTTGTCTCAAGTGATNGGGCGGTACGATGAAGCTCTTACGGAGATGAGACGAGCTCAAGAACTNGATCCACTCTCGGTCGAAAAAAGCGTAGGTATTGGAGATGTTTTTTTCTATCAACGCCGATACGACCAGGCACTAGAGCAATACCAAAAAGTGCTTGAGATGGATCCGAATTCGGGTTTTACGCATTGGGCACTTGGGAATGTCTATCTGCAAAAAAAGAGTTATGAGGAAGCAATCGCAGAGTATCAAAAGGCGATACCTCTTTCCGGAGACAGTCCTGATGAACCAGCGTCCCTCGCCTGCGCCTATGCGCTTTCAGGAAAGAGACAAGCGGCGCAGTTAATTTTAGACGATTTGAACAACCGCTCGAAGCGAAGGTATATCTCGCCGGCCGTCATAGCGTTCATCTACGCCGCTCTTGGGGAGAAGGACGAGGCGTTTAGGTTGCTCGAGAATGCTTTTGAAGGGCGGGACTTCATTCTGGTTCTCCTCAACGAGGCTCCACAGTTTGACGGTCTTCGGTCAGATGCGCGATTTGCAGACCTTGTGCGACGCGTGGGCCTCCCGCAGTAAGTTGATGAACGACGACTGACGAACATCACTGTTTCAAATAAGCCTTGCGAAACGAATCAGGTTCACGAAGCTTATCAATCGAGGGGAGACGTGCTCCCTTTTCACGCAACGTGACAAGTTTTTGACTGCAAACAGACTTAAAACCAAATTAGCTGAAGAGGAGCAAAAGCTTCTCGCCTGCATTCACTGCGGGCTTTGCCTCGAAGCTTGCCCTACCTACGTCATCACCGGCGACGAGAACGACGGACCACGCGGCAGGCTGTACCTGATGCGCGCAGTTGCGGAAGGTCGATTGGCAAATACTTCGGAAGCCTTCAGCAAACACATCGACCGTTGTCTTGGTTGTCGCGCTTGTGAACAGGTGTGCCCGGCCGGCGTCGAGTATGGGCAGTTGCTGGAGGCAAGTCGTCATGAGTTGCTGATTGCTCAGCCAAAAGGGGGTCTGACTCATCCAGTACTTCGATTTGTGTTGCGACACATCTGGACGTCACCGAGCAAGCTCCGATTGTTCTTCGCTGCCTCTCGTTTTTTCCGCGACTCGCGACTGACAAAGATTCTTCTTAAGTTGGGAGTGGTCAATGCGATTTCTCGTCGTGCCCACTTTGCGCTGGCCCTGTTGGAAAGTTCGCGTGCTTGGAAACAGTCAGTACGACCTCGCGGAAGTCTTCTGGCTCCTGGGTCTTCGCTTCCCACCCACGTGCTACCGCTAGGTGGTACTGACTACTTACAACCTACAAAAACCGATTGGCCAATCGAACGCGTAATGTTGTTTGCAGGCTGCGTTGGGGAGGGATTGTTCGCCAGAGTTAACAGGGCAACCCGGCGGGTACTCGCAGCGAATGGGTTTGAGGTTCAAACACCAGGGACCCAGGTTTGCTGCGGTGCGTTGCACGCACACGCGGGAGATTTGGAAGGCGCTCGTAGGTTAGCTAAACAGAACATTCAGGCATTCGCTTCTGCGAACGAGACGATAGTCACAAATGCGGGCGGTTGTGGCGCGATGCTAGCGTCATATGGCCATCTGCTTCATACGCAGGAAGCCGCAGCCTTCAGCGCGCGTGTGCGCGATGTAAGCCAAGTACTTGAGACTCGGGAAATGTTGAAGGGCGCGCCTATTCAGGAACGCACGACGTACGACGCGTCTTGCCATTTGCTCTATGGTCAACACGCAGGAGAATCATCGTTGAAGATGCTGAATGCAATTCCGAACCTGAATTTCACAAGTCTAGAAGGGGCGGAACGTTGCTGTGGTGGTGCGGGAATTTACAATCTTCTGGAACCTGAAATGTCTGGACGGGTTTTGCAAGAGAAGCTGACCAATGTTCAAGCAACCGGGGCTGAAGTCTTGGCCACAGGTAATCCCGGATGCCAAATGCAAATCGGAGCGGGCGCATGTTTGAACGGCATCGCTGTTAAGGTTTGTCACCCAGTTGAATTGTTGGATGAATCGTACGCCAAAGCGGGTTATTACTCGCTTGAATTGAGCACGAATCAGAACGAGCGAAGCGACCGATTGCCCTCCACACTTGAGTAGCAGCAATTGGCAGGTCAATCGGTCGCTTCGCTTCCGTTCTGATTCGTTGGAGACCATTTGTGCTCGACTACTCTGGACCGGGGAATCCACCGTTGATTCGATCGATTGTCGATGAAGTTCGTGAAGTAGCTCCCGGACTTTACGTGGGACCAGCGACGCTGCTCATTAAAGGAAAACCAGTGCCAATATTGTTCTTCGCGGTGAGTTTCCAGCAGTAAAAGATCACTAAGTACAAAGTCGCACTAAATCGGTTGTTGAAAACACAGAACGTAACCATCCGGATCTTTGACGTACAGTTGCTTCATTCCGTATGGCGCGATCTTTGGCTGCTCCACGTCAACTCCTCGTTCTCGAAGATGATCGTAGGCTGCGTCGGGATCCGACAGAAAAAAGAATGACGTATCGTGGTGACGAGCCATGCGAACAGGATCAGGCGACGTAGGTCGAGTTTCCTTTTCATATGCCGTATTGAGCATCAGCTTCGTTCCGTTCAGTCTTAGAAGGCACCAGTCAAAATCGTTTCCCGGTTCTGACTGTATGCTGACCTCAAAACCAAGCACATCACGATAGAAACTGATCGATTTAGGCATGTCGAACACTTGAATGAGCGTTGTCAAACTTTCAACCTGTATAGGCATAGCATCCTCGCGAGAAACTAAATGCGGCGTGTCATTGTAGCAATTGAAATGTTGATCGAACAGGAACCGGTACCTCAGCGTCGCGAACGGTAGTCGTGCGGCAATGAGTCTAAGACGTTAGCTTATGAACAGATGAGGATAAACTTACGGCCGAAACGCGACCTCACCACCTACGATCGTCAACTTCACTTCCCCATTCGCATCGATTGCAACCAAATCCGCTCTCTTTCCCTCTTCGATCGACCCGCATTCGCGATCGATTCCAAGTAACTTCGCTGGATTCGACGCTGCCATGCGAGCGACATCAACATCCGAAACGCCGAGTGACCTCATCATCCGAACCGCATCCAGCATCGTAATTACTGAACCTGCGATGCTTCCATGTACGTTACTGGTCCGACCATTCTTAACGGAAATCGTTTCACCCCATATCTGAAAATCACCGTCACCCTTTCCCGCCGCAGCAATCGAATCGCTGATCAAGCTGAGTCCTCGCGCACCTTTAGTCTTTAACAACAACTTCAACACATAACGCTCAAGATGTATTCCATCGGCAATGATGTCGCACGTGACGTCGTCACGACTAAGGCCCCAACCGATTGGTCCAGGATCACGATGATGCAGTTGCGGCATCGCATTCATAAAGTGCGTCATATGATGCGCACCTGCCGAGAATGCCGAATCGAGCACTGTAACGTCAGCCCTTGTATGACCGATCGATATTACCCACCCACGTTCCCGCAACGCTTTTAGTAACTCAACACCGCCTTCGATCTCGGGCGCGAGCGTCGTCATTTTTACTGCCCTACTCGGCGTGCGAAGACGATCGAGATCGATCACATCCCGATAAGTCTTGAAGTACTGTTTATGCAGTGCACCGCAAAGTGCAAGATTTACGAACGGACCCTCATAATGAACACCAAGCACTTGAGTTGTACCAGCACGCTGCCGATCCATTACGGTCGAGATAACCTCAACCGCTCGCGCGTATTCCTCATCTGCGGCCGGAACAAGTGTTGGCAACCATCCGGTGACGCCCTGCGACGCCAGAAAGTGACAAGCGTCCTCGAGATCTGATGGAGAACACTTCATTACATCAATTCCAGCTGCGCCGTGGTTATGAACGTCAATGAAGCCCGGAAAAAGCGTGGTGCCCGAGAGATCAAGTTCTGTTACAGCGGTGTCCGCAGCACCGATGCTCGCGATTCTGTCGTCAGTGATCAATACCGAACTGTCAGGCAATTCACGATCAGCGGATATGACTTTTGCTCCAGTCAACGAGATTGTTTCCATGTTCGAATTATCTCTTGAGCCACACAGGAGATCAAAAAAATGCCCGCAGCTTTGCGACCGCGGGCATTATTCGTCTGTGGAAAAGGGAAGTTAGAACGAGAATTTCACTCCCAATTGAATGGTACGAGGGTCACGCACAGAGGTAACCTGGCCGTAGGCGGCCGCAGTAACCGTCGTGCTGATCACTCTGAAGTTAGTGTGGTTGAACACATTGAAGGCTTCGCCGCGCAGTTGAATCGTTTTACTTCCTTCACCAATGTGAATGTTCTTGAACACGGAGAAGTCAAAGCGCGTCGTCGGTGGTCCATTGACCGTTCCCCTGCCGGTGTTGCTCACTATGTTGCCGAACGGAGCCACACCATTTGTCGGGTTTAATTGGAGGCACGAGGCATTGAACCACTGTAAGAAAGTATGCGGGGCGCTGGAATTAGGATCGCATAAGGTTTCCGGCCGGTTGCCCGCTATCAGGGCCGGGGTATTTCCGAGTCCTGCGGGATCAAAGTTCGAACCCAAACCGGTAAATGGTAGTCCGCTCTGAAGCCCAACTATACCGGACAGTTCCCACCCACCGAGTACGTTGCCCACGAAGTCGTGCCGGTTATTGAACCACGGAACATCATAGATGTAGTTGGCTGTAAAGACGTGTCGACGATCCAACGTAGCGCGACCACGGTCCAACCGGATCTGGTATGAATCCATCGGCGCCGTGCTGCGATCGGTTTGATTGTCTGTCAGATTCTTTGACCAGGTATAGGCAACGTTAATCTGCGAATCTGCAAAGCGACGCTGGAAGAGTGTCTGCAAGCTGTTATAGTTTGAATTGAACTGCGGCGTCAGCATAGTGATCGACCGATAGCCCCGATACGGTCGAAGTTGATCGAGGATATTCGCTGATTGGCCGCCAGCAGCAGCAGCACCGAAGTAAGTTCCAGGCGCCTGGCAAGCTACCGTTGTCACACCGGGCGTTTGCAACGTATTGCTACCGGTTGCACACTTAGAAGCCAGGGCTTTGCCCGCGGGTAAATCATTCAGCTCATAGACACCGATCAGGTGTGTGCCCTTAGAACCAAAGTAACCAATACTCATCAATGTCTTCGCACCGAATTGGCGTTGGATTTCCAGCGACCAATGTTGCATGTACGGATCCTTCCAATTGGGCTGAATCGCGCGAATGCTTAGCGGTGTCAACGACGCGCCGGCCGCTACCGGGACTCCGCTCGGCACGGGTTGATCGAGACGTGGTGTCACTGCGGCCGATCCTCCGTTAATCGCACCAACCGTAAATGTTTCCTGATATGGCGCGTTAGTACCGATTATTTGCTCGACAAAACCGTTCAGGATTTGGTCGTAGTACATTCCGTAGCCTGCCCGAAGTGACGTGGTGCCGTCGCCAAACATGTCCCACGCCAGCCCAAAACGCGGAGCAAAATTGCCCTTAGGTGCTTGAGCCACATATTTGCCGTACGGAGATGCCGCTGGTACGCAACCATTGGCTGCTGTTTGAACGTTCTGCGAGTTAACTATCAGCCCGTTGCAGAAATTGCCCGTTCCTACGACGCGATTACCAGCTCCGGTAACCTGCGGTGCATTCGCCGGGTTGAAAAGCCGCGGGTCAAACGTTGAGAGCCTGCCATTCCTATCGTACGGTTGACCAAAATAAGAATGACGCACGCCGTAATACACCGTCAGGTTTTTGCGAAAACGCCACTCATCCTGGCCGTAGGTTTCCCACGTCGTTTGACGCAGGTCCGCCACGTAGTCGAAGCGCGCTTGTTGAAAAGTGACGTTGTTGCCCAGAAGGAAGTTGGCGAAACTCTGGAAGGCTGCGCGCCGCGTGGCATTTGTTTCCTGTGTGGCGGCGTTCGGTGCCAGAATGCTGCTCTGCACGTTACTGTTTGGCGTGGTATTTAGAAACGCGGTGAAAAGACCCTGATTGAATCCAGCCAGCGCGTTTTCGTTCTTGCGGTAGTACGACCATGTGCTGCCGAACTTCATCGTGTGGTCGCCGCGTGTCCAGGTGACGTCACCACCAAAGTTATGCTTGTAGGAGAAGTTGTCATAGTCTCCGAAAGCCATAATGTTGGTGAAGCCGGCTGAGAGTGTCGTAGTTCCCGTGCCAATCTGGGGAACAAAATCGCGGGTGCTTGTATAAGCGAGTGGAATCGAAAGGGGAAAGTTCCTCTTGGCAATCGTTCCAGACGTCGCACTCAGGATCGCTCCGTACCCATAATTCCACCGACCGACGACAACAAATGTCGGACTGACTACATAGGTCATTTGAGCGGTATGCGTCCGCCCGGGAGAGTCAGTTTGAGACTCAGCGACTCCCGGAAGTGAGGAGCCTGAAGAGAAGAGGGAAACTACGTCAACAGTTGGGATCTTGTCGCGTTCATACCTGTAGTAGGCTGAGAGTTTGCTATTGAACTGGTGATCGATCCTGATGATTTCCTGCCGGAAGTCCGCGACGTTAATCGCCGGGTAAACCAGGGCACGGGTTACAGGGTCAGTGGGCGCTGGCAGTTTGTTGTAAACAAAACTCAAATACTGCTGGGCCACTGGATTAATCGCCGCTTTTGATGAGAGTGGTGTTCCAGCCGGCAAAACGTTTGTGCACGTCGCGGTGGTTGAGCCCGCTGGGGCGAAGGCGCTCAAGCAGATGTCGAGCGGAAAGATTCCCTGACGCATATTCAGATCGGGAACGCTGCCAGTCACTATTGGATAGCGAATGTCACGGCGTTGCTCCTCGGAAAAGAAAAAGAACGTATGCTCAAGCTTCTTAATCACGTCACCGCCTTCACCAAACCTTGGGAGATAGACGGGCCCGCCGAGCGTACCGCCAAAATTGTTATAGCGGAACGGTGCGCGCTTAGCCTTGCCGTTCGACTCGCGGCCAAACGGAGGGTTCGTGGCCCGGTTGGAAATAAAGTCGTTGGCATTCAGTTTGTCATTCCGCACAAACTCAAACAGCGAACCATGGAATTCGTTAGCGCCGCCACGCGTCACAACGTTGATTTGACCGCCGCCGCTGCGACCTGAGTCGGCCGTGAATAAACTTCTCTTAACGGTGAACTCGGCAATCGAGTCGACGCTCGGATAAGCCTGAATCGTGATGTTCGATCCACGATCCGTTACATCCGCACCATCGATCGTGTAGGTGTTCTGTGCGCTGCGTGCCCCATTGACGGCGATGTTCATCGTGTTGGCCTGTCCCGCGGGATTCGTAGTGCCGACGTAAACTTGATCGGCCAGGTCATTTGAAACACCCGGCGCGAGCGTGATCAGTTGCACCCAATTTCGATTGTTCAGCGATAGTTCGCGCACTTGATCGCCACTGATTACAGTCGAGACAGTAGGAGTTGAGAGTTCGACAGCAATCGGGTTCGCTTCGACTGTGACCACCTCGGCGACATTGCCGACTTCAAGCGCGATGTCCAACGTCCTCGCCTTACCTACATCAACCTGCACTTTGGTTTCGATATGTTTCTTGAAACCTGGCGCCTCTACTGTTACATCGTAGAATCCCACATGAAGATCTCCGGCTGAATACACACCGTCGTCGTCAGTCGTCAGCGTGCGCGCTACTTGTTTTTTTGCCGTCTCGGTAATCGTGACCGTCGCGCCTTTGATGGCCGCGCCTTGCTGATCCTTGACCGCGCCGGTCACTCCGCCAGTGATCTCCTGCCCTGAGGCAGTCGATCCAATCGTGAGCAGTGCAAGAACCAAAAACACAACGCGTACAAACTCTATGTGTTGTCTCATATTTTCCTCTTTACGAATGATGAGTCAGATAACTGTGGCCATCTGGCTTACCAGCCTGGCCTGTAGAATTCACCCAATGATTAATCACGACGAGTACATCGAATGGCAATCCCCGGACTTTGGATATGCAGTTTTGTTCGAAATCATGGACGCCGTTTGGATTTTCGTAGACAGCGTTTCCGACACTCACTGAGCGGCTCGTCTTCTCAGCTCTTTTACCCAATGAAATAGCCTGTGCCACGACTGATTGGAAAGGTGTTTTGTCTGGAAGTCGTCATAACTGACAGCAATCAATCTTTTACAGGCAATCGCTGTGCTCCGAGTTCACNATTTCAATTAACTTCCGTCTGGCCCATTTCCTCAATGACGGCAAAACNTTCAAGCCTTTTNATTTAGAATGAGCACCCGCTTAAGAACAAAGTGNTGTCGATCTCAGGAGGCGCTCTCATATCCATTACCTCGCAAAGGCACNCCGGGTCGCGCTGGCGTCATCTGATCATTGGCTAAAACCTCAACNCCATTCACAAGCACGTAACTGATCCCGATGGGAAACTGGTGTGGTTGATCGTAAGTAGCACGATCGGTAATCGTGTTCTCATCGAAGATAACAATATCGGCAGCGAAACCCTCTCGAATCAGTCCTCGATCACGAAACCCAAACGTCTGGGCCGGCAGCGACGTCATTTTTCGAACCGCATCTTCAAGACCAATCAACTTGAGCTCGCGCACATAATGACCCAGAACACGAGCGTTGTTTCCATAGCCTCTTGGGTGTGGAACGCTCTCGTCATTCTGTCGCACACCGCTGTCAGAGGCGATCATGGTAAACGGCTCCTGCATGATCCGCTTCACGTCGTCTTCGTCCATACCGTGATAAATCATTCCGGCACCACCAGCAACGTACATGTCTATGATCTGATCAATCTGACTCTTCACGTCAGATTTGTTCTTAACCACTTTTGTAATCGCCGCGATGGATTTCCCATTGAAAGACCGATCTGGCCCATACGATGCAACCACTGCGTAGTCATAATTCTTAAAGCCGCTCCGCTTCAGAGCGTCTTTCATATCTGAAACGAGATGCTCGCGCGTTACTGGATCAGCAAGCCGTTTCTTTGCTTCTTCGCGTCCCCCTGCTAGAAACCAGGAAGGCAACCGCGAGTCAAGTGAAGTCGAACTCGCCGTGTAGGCATACTGATCAACCGTAACTGTCACTCCCCGAGTACGTGCCTCGCGCACCAGGCCAAGAGTCATCGGACTCTGGCCCCAGAGTTTCTTGTTACTGATCTTGAAATGCGAAATCTCTACCGGGAGACCAGCGTCTTCACCGATCTTAATGCTCTCGCGGATTGCGTCAGCAACTTTGTCGCCTTCGTTGCGCATGTGAGTGGCGTACAAACCACCATGTCGAGCAACAACACGAGCTAGCGCAATGATCTCGTCAGTCTTTGCATACGTCCCGGGAACGTAGATCAAGCCCGTCGACAAACCTACCGCTCCATCGTTCATCGCCTGTTCGACGATGGATTCCATTTGCTTCAGTTCTGCTTCGGTCGGAGCTCGATTATCCAGACCGATCACCTTACGTCTGACAGAACCGTGAGCGATGAGTGTGCCGATATTGACAGCGAGAGGCTGGGTCTTTATGCGTCCAAGAAACTCCGCGACGTCGGTGGCAGATGTTCCGCAGTTTCCGGTCACAAGTGAAGTGACACCCATACGGATAAAGTTTTCGGCGGCTGGAAGGCTGTAGATGTTTTCTACGTGGGTGTGAACGTCGATGAAGCCGGGTGCGAGGATTTGACCTTTTGCATCGATGATCTGCCGTGCATCCGGTCGAACAATTTTGCCGACGCGAATGATTCGGCCG
>Ga0065705_10104610_pt1 | contig 12864 bp, 13 predicted proteins | sample SwibulcommuniRL2_FD_59092 | JGI IMG/M metagenome (GOLD analysis project Ga0065705, IMG submission 59092) | Bulk soil microbial communities from switchgrass field near Rose Lake, East Lansing, Michigan, USA - RL2 Bulk Soil v2 (version 2) | ecosystem: Environmental > Terrestrial > Soil >...
AATAGGTGAGAAATTTCGCGTTGTTGACGTGTCCCTGCGGATCCAAATCCCCGTATCGGACTTCGATGGGATGATAGAAATGAAAATCGCTCATGGAGCGATTATAGTCTGTTAGTCTTCTTGTGCGCTAGTCTCCTCGTCGGACTAGTGACAATATTTTGCTAATCGCTCGCCATTCCTGATCGCAATCCTTCCTTCAGAATCTGTATCGATCAAGCCCTGTTCCTTGAACAGTACCATCGTCTGGTTGACGCGCTTGCGTGAGGCACCGACCAGATCGCCGATATCGCTCTGCGTCAGTACGATCCGGATCTGTGTTGCGCCATCTTTTTCACGTCCATACTTTTCGGCAAATGCCAGCAATTGACGTGCAACACGTCCGTTCACGTCGAGCGTAGCCAGTGCCTGGATCAATTGATCGGAAAGCCTCACCCGCGCAGAAAGAATCTTCACAAGATTCCGGGCAACCGGCGTGAAATTATCCAGTATGTAATTGAAGGTCAGTTTGTCCATCCACAGCAACAGGCTGTTTTCCAGGGTGACCGCGCTGGCAGAGCGACCCACGCTGTCGATCAGACTCATCTCGCCGAGCAGATCGCCGGCACCCAGAATGGAAACAATGACATCCCGTTCGCCCTGTTCGATATGGATCTTCACCGTCCCATGCAAAATGATATACACCGCCTCACCAGGCTGTTCGATGGTCATCACGTTGCGTCCGGCTTCGAACACGCGGCGATGGGCGCGCTGGGCAACCCAGTCCAATTGTGTGGGAGTCATGCCCACAAACAACGGAATGTCCGCGAGTAAATTGCGCGTGCTGTCTTTCTTGATCTCAGTCATTGTACGCATATTTTACATCCACCCCATGCAAATTTGCCGACTGTAACCTGTCTGTTATTCTGTTTTCGGGCTGCAACGCAATTTCGAGACCTTCATAAGCAGCTCGAGTCTCCGCGAACTTTTCCTTTGCGAACGTTTCCATATCTGCGATGATTGCATCAGCGTAGGATGGCTCATAATGGAACAGCACCAGCTGTCCAATGCGCGCCGAGCCGGCGACCTCACAAGCCATGCTGACCGTCGAGTGCCCGTATCCCTGTGTGGACGGAAATCCTGCCAGCGATCCCCAGTAGTGCTCATCCAGATATTGTGAATCGTGGATCAGCACATCTGCCTCTCTTGCGAAGGCGACCAGGCGTTTGTCCGTACCGACATAGCCTTCGGTATCTGTGGCGTATACCACAGACCTGCCGCGCCATGCGATTCGATACACATGCACGCCACCGGGATGTGCGTATGATTTGTGGACCTGGATGATCACTGCATCCTCATCCAGACCGCCGATTGACTCCGTTACACGGACTCCCGCCTCATCCCATGCGATGACCTGCGACTCGCGCACCGATTGGATAACCTTCGTCGAAGCCATCTCGCGCAGACTGATGGGGAATGTCTCGGAGGATTGATTGTGTTTCAACACGTTCTTCAGGGAATCATGCGTTCCATCCGGTCCAAAGATATGTAATTTTGCGCTCGGCATATAGGCAGGAAGAAAGAATGGAAAACCCTGCGTATGGTCATGATGCAGGTGACTGAACAACAATAGGATTTCACCTGCATGTTTCGTTTTTGCCAACTCACGACCTAATGGAATGACGCCCGTTCCGGCATCGATGATCATGGTCCGTTTTCCTGCTCGTATTTCAACACATGCTGTATTCCCGCCATATTTAACTGTCCCGGCGCCGGGAGTCGGATAACTTCCCCGAACACCCCAGAATTTGATTTTCAGCTCATCAGCCATTCCACACCTCCGCGATTTTGTTGAGGTCACTCCAGGGAGTGAATTCTGCGACGAAGAGTTCTACCCGTTTTTAGAGATGCTTCACCACACTTGCCTTGACATTGCTTCTTACTTACGTCTTTATTATCTTCCACACGGGATTTTCCTCAAGGAAAGTTTTCGCAGAGGGGGTGAGAAATATTTCACAAGAGTCGTCACGCAATTACCCCAATTTTCGAATAACCGATGAGTTGGTTTTACCTGATTTGAGAAAGCGTTCTAAATTAACATTCCTCGATTTCGACTGCTATGTTGAAGTGCCGACCAAGTACATAATTTGGCATGCAGCCGGCAGCACTTCATTAGGAATTTCGGGGCATCGAGAGTCGTCGTCGACAGTGATGAAACCGAAAATCACTTGATAACGACAGGAAGGCTCCCAGCGCACATAGGAATACAATAGGGCGCCTGCGCATTGAACGGCGCGCTGATATTTATGTTCCCAATTCCACGTATTGCTGCCATGAGGTGCTCTATCTGTAAAATTGAGGTATGTAGCTGTGTTCATTCTCCAGTACCTGGTCAAAAAAACGGCTCGCTTTGCCGAAGGAGCCAACCAGCGGATTCGCCATCAATGCTTCGATCGCAATATCTTTGGAGCCGGTAAGGGCGGCCTGAATGGTCAACTCTTCATAGGCTTTCACGGTTTGCACGAGTCCGCGTACGCCGAGAGGCATCCCGCCGACCGGTAGAGGCTCCGTGCGATCGCGGAAGATCCGCGCTGGCACTTCTACACACACATCCGGCGGCAAATCGGGCAAAGCCGTGCCATTGCGTACATCAGCGATAATCACATCACCGCTATTATTTACAATGGCATGGATCGCCTGCAGAACTGGCAGGTAGTATTGCGCACCACCTTTGGAAGCCAGGATATGGGTAGCTTCCTCGTCATAGCCTGTGGTGGAATAAATCTCATGGAGTCGCGCTTCAGCCTGCATATCTTGTTCACCTTTGCTTTGCGCCTGGCTCCGATCTTCCTCCAGAGTCTGCTCCGGAAAATAGAAGTAGCGGACGTACCAGCTGGGAATCATTGCCAGGGTGCGGAAAAAATCCGGTTCCATAAAATCATCCACGATGCCGCGTCGATAGAGGATCGAGTCCGTATCGCAGGTTTCAGCGATCAGTGGCTGCAAACGCTCCTGACCATCCACGAAAACTCGCTGCACCCAGCTCAAATGGTTCAATCCAAAGGAGTCCAATTGAACCTTTGCGGGAGATACACCTAACACTTCCGCCATGGCATAGGTTGTATTAATGGGAATGTTGCAGAAACCCATCACCTTCAGGGTTGTGTTCTTGAGCAGGGCTTCTGTGACCATCCCAGCCGGATTACTGAGATTGAGCACCCAGGCATTCGGTGACAAGAGTTCGATGGTACGCGCAATTTCCATCGTCGCAGTAATGGTGCGTAGAGCGCAGACGAAACCGCCTGCCCCCGTGGTTTCATTGCCCACCATGTCGAATTCCATCGGAAGTTTCTCGTCGCGCACACGGGCAGATAGCCCGCCCACACGGATTTGTAGAATGATAAAGTCCGCCCCGCGGATGGCCTCTTCGCGATTATCTGTTCGGCTCACCTTAATAGCCTGTCCGGATGCTTTTACCAGTTTTTCACTTACACTTGCAACAATAGCAGCTCTCTCCGGATTCAAATCCATCAAAACGACCTGCTCAACATTTAAGGGCTCTACCTCGGCCGCCAAGTCGGCGAAAAGTTCAGGAGTATAACTGCTGCCTGCCCCGATGACTGCGATTTTGAGACCCATAATTTCTCTCCAAACTTTATTGACTTTATGCTTTGAACGCGCCAGCGGTCAGGCCGCGCAGGAATTGTTTCTGCATGACCAGTACCAGGATCAACACTGGTAGAGTCGCTAGGACTGAGGCAGCCATTTGGCTACCCCATACCACCATGCCCTGGCGTAACTGCATGTTGGCGATGCCGAGGGTCAGAGTGTACATGGTGTCATCGCGGATAATCACCAACGGCCACAGGTAATCATTCCAAATGAATAGAAATCGAAAGATGGCCAGGGTCGCAATCGCCGGGCGACTCAATGGCACGACGATTTGCCAGAACCTCCGAAATGCGCCTGCGCCATCCACCTTGGCTGCATCGAGCAATTCATTGGGGATGGTTTCCATATATTGCTTTAAGAGGAAGATCCCGTAAGCATCCACTACGCCCGGCAATATCAGCGCACGATAGGTATTGATCCATTTGAGCACTGAAAACAACCAGAAAGAAGGTATAAGAGTGCTATAAACCGGGAGCAGCATGGTGCCGATCATCAGCCAAAAGAGTATCGTTTTCCCGGGGAAATTGAACTTGGCAAAGCCATAGGCGGCCATGGCATCAAAAAAAAGAACCAATGCCATACTGAACACGGTAACGATGATCGTGTTCTTATAATAGGTTAGGTATGGGATTGTGAGGGTAATGTCTTTAAATTGATAGCCACTGAAAAGACGTTGATATTGTTCCAAGGTTGGATGTTCAGGAAATACCTTGCCTGAGAAAATCTCAGCATCGGCCTTGAATGACATGGATGTCATCCATACGTACGGAAATAGGTATAACATGGCAAATAAAAACAGAAATCCGCCGATGCCATATCCAAGTATTTTGCGTCTTCGGTTCATATGAAAGCCTCTTTTCCTGGCAGTACGCACTTAGTATTCTGCTTCAGACTTGACGAAGCGGAAGTTAAGATAACTTGATATGAACATGATCAAAGATAAGATCATGGCGATCGCCGAGGCATAGCCAAATTTATGGTATCGAAAGCCAACATCGTAAAGATACATTGCGATGGTCTGGGTATGTCGTAAGGGCCCTCCTCCTGTCAAGATCGATGGCTGGGCAAAAATCCCCCAGAGAAAAATTACCCCGGTAACCAGGACAAATAGCAGCGTCGGCTGGAGCAGGGGAAGAGTAATGTACCAAAACTCGGTCCATCCATTCGTTCCATCGACCTTGCCCGCATCATAGACTTCATCAGGAATAGAACGAAGCCCGGCGGTGATAATAAGGGAATCCCATCCCAAACCTGCCCAAATCAACATAACCAGCAGCGCGGGTAAAGCTAGTGTGGAGTCGGTGAGCCATTGTTGAGGTGGCAGACCGAGCCCCATCAAGAGAGTGTTGAAGAAGCCATAATCACTGCTGTAGAGCTGCTTCCATATGTAGCCGATCACTACGACTGAGGTCACCGAAGGCAGGAAGAAAAAAACCCTCAAAATGGAAGCAAGCCAGTCTTCTACTTTTTCCAGCAGGACCGCCAACAAAGTTGCCCCAGCCGTCCCGACGATCGTGCAAAAGGCAGTGATATAAAACGTTATTTTGAGCGCATTCCAAAATTTGGGATCTTGAAACATGACGCTGAAATTTTTCAAGCCCAGGAACTCGATCGCACCCATGCCATTCCACTCCGCAAAACTGAGAAAGATGGAGAAGGCAATCGGAAGTAACTGAAACACAAGAAATGCCACAAAAAAAGGCGCGATAAAAGGATAAGGGGCAAGTCTTTCTTTTAACCGATACCAGTGAGTGTCGTACTCCTGGATTTCCTTTTGCTTGTGAACTGCATCTTGAACCGCCATAGATCCTCCTGTGAGATCACCTGAGATGTTCCGGCAAGGATTTGCCTTGCCGGAACACTCTTGATCTGCCGTCCGAAAGCGGGGTTATTTCAGTGGAGGCGCTGCATTCGCCGCCTCATCCAGGGCTTCTTGCGCAGTAGACTCTCCGGTTGTGGCTTTTGTAATTGCCTCTCCGATCAGATCAGCAACCTCCAGGGAGGGTAATTGCATGGGTGCCGCGCGTAATGACCAGTCCGCCACAGAGCGTCCTATGGGGACGCCAAAAAAGTCATTGACCTCATCCAGGGCTGGATCCGTCCACGAGGTCTTTAGGGAGGGCACACCTGCCACGATGCGGAAATACTCGGCCTGATTCTCTGGCGTCATCGAATACTTGATGAACTCCCAGGCTAGATCAGGTTCTTTGGCTTGAGTAGGAATAGAGAGACAAGCACCGCCTGTGGCTGCATCATTCGGCCGACCTTCTGGTCCAAATGGTACGGGCGCGATGGCCCACTGTCCTTGCATTTCCGGAGCACCGGATGCAATCTCGGTCGCGTACCAGGAGCCATTCAGGATTGCCATGGCATCGCCACCTTTTAATGCCACCGTGGCATCGCCATCCACATCTGTGCTCCAGAGCTTGGCTGTCTTATCCACGTTAGCCAGATCCGAGTAAAGCTGCAGTGCCTCGACGGCTTTGTCGTTATTGAAAATGTATTCGGTGCCCTGTTCGTTGATCAGGTTGCCGCCCATGGGAGCCAGGAAACTCTGGTACCAGGAATAATAGTCACCCTGGGAAAGGAGCAAAGCAGGTTTGCCTGTTTCCTTGGTGACTTCTGTAGCCAATGTACGGAAATCCTCAATCGTGGTGGGGAATTCAGTCATACCGAGCGTCGCCATGGCTTTATCGTATACATCCTTGCGATAGAAAACCAACTGGAAATCCAGGTCAAGCGGGATACCATACTGCACTCCCTGCCACGCGTACAGGTTCCAGCCCGCCGGCACAAAGTCAGCCACATCTAGTTCTGTCGTGGCCTTGTCAAGGGGCAACACAGTGCCACCGCGGATCAGATCACCGGCCCACATCGGGTCGAGCGTAACTACATCGGGGACCCCCTGCCCGGACGCCAGAGTGGTTAGGACCATTTCCTGATACGGGTCGTATTCGAAGCGCTCAACTTTGACCTTGACGCCTGGATGCTCAGCTTCGAATCCCGGTGCAATAGCATCCAGCCAGTCGGCTGTCCAAACAAACCCCCATACGGTTACAGTCCTGTTTTCTCCAGCTGGTGCTTCAGTGGCTCCGGGTGCCTCCGTAGGAGCGGATGGCTGAGTAACGGCAGGAGCGCATCCTGTTGCGAGGATCATGCTCGCGATCACGAGCGTGGTTAAAAGCAAGAACTTGATTTTCATCTTTCTCCTCCGAATTTTATCCAAAAGATAGGTAACACCACCACAAGAGATAGAAAGTAATCTTCAATAAACGGACCTCCTTTCCCATAAATCTGGTCGAAAAGCGTTTTCCGGCACAGCATCAATACAGTGAATACAAGGAGTAGTCAGTCGCCCTCGGAGCAGGATCGAATCTTCCAGGCAACGTTGCTTATTAACTCTGACACCCGCATGAGGATCGGATGACCAGTTCCGTGGGCAGCAGAATTAGGGGTTCAGCCTGTTCATTTTGGATGATCTTTAATAACTGACGAACGGCTGTACGACCTACCTCCTCTGTCGGAGCACGGACCGTGGTCAGTGACGGCATTAGATAGCGCGCGAAGGGGGCGTCATCGAATCCAACCACGGCAACATCCTGCGGAACGTGTTTACCCGCCTGGTGGAGCGCAGCTAATACACCAGTGGCGGCGTCATCATCGCCTGTAAAGATGGCGTCGAATCCTATCCCATCCGTCAGCAGCTGTTTAATGGCTTCCCTGGCCTTGTCATGGTCAAAACCACCACTCGCCACCAAGGATGGGTCGAAGGGAATATCGTGATTTTTCAAGGCTTCACGATAACCCTTTTCACGCCACAGTGAATCGTCATGGCCAGTTTGGCCTCGTAAAAATACGATGCGCCGGCAATTATGGGTTCCGATTAAATGTTCCACGATCTTCTGAGCGCTGGATTTGTTTTCAATCGCGATGACTGGTATATCTAATCCTTCGGGTGGTCTTTGATTCAAAAGCACCACCGGGAAGCCGTTCATATACAAACGTGACAGTTCCTGATCTTCAATACTACCGGCAAACATGATGAGCCCATCAGTGTTGTACTCGCCAAGTCCTCGTAGATAAGATTGCGTTGTATCTGGGGTTTCTGTAGTTTCTATTAACAAATGATAGCCCGCCAAGCGGGCTTCGGACTCGATACCGCGCAATAGGGGCGAGAAGTATTCACGACCAATTTCAGGTAACACCAGGCCAAGGGTGCGAGTTCTTCGGCTTGCGAGTCCGCGCGCCGTCGCATGTGGCACAAAAGACAACTGTCTGATGGCAGCCTGTACGCGTTCTGCTGTGTCGGGGGTGACCAGCGGGCTTGCGTTCAAGACTCGACTGACGGTAGCAATCGAGACGCTCGCATGGCGTGCAACATCTGAAATCGTTGGCGGACGTTTACGAGAACTCATAATGAAAGCGCTTACAATCCATTATAGGGTGAAATGTAAACGCTTTCATTAAAAATCTGTTAACGTTAGGATATTAAATCAGATTTTAGTTTTGAATATTCGAACCGCAGCATACATAAACACAGAAAAGGATTGCTTTTGTAATCCTGGGTGGAAAGACCTGTCTGCCTCGCCTTGAGTAGATTGCGGTGCCTCTGCCAACACAAAGTGGTCACAATCAAACTCAAGTTTCTCCTTACAAAGTTACTGTCAATTTCCAACGGATATGTAATGGTAAAACCAATTCTGGATCTTGTTTCAATGCTGTATTAATCCCTTCACCAAGGCTCAAAACGACGGAAAAGAAACTAGAAAATTTGTGCTATACTTTACTATTCAAACCAAACCCGGTGGTGAATTATGTCTGTCATCCGCTCCTCTGACATTGGAAGTTATCTCTATTGCCACCGTGCCTGGTGGTATCGCAAACAGGGAATCGAGTCCGAGAACAGAGCTGAGCTCGCAGCCGGGACCGAACTTCACCAGAGGCATGGGCGTCAGGTAGTGGCATCGAGCCTTACTCGCACAGTGGGTTTTGTTCTGTTGATGATTGCGATTGTCCTGGTTGTGGCATATTGCACCTCGCAGCTCATATAAGGCGGAAATCTCATGTCTGTTTTAGATCAGCTTGCTTCTGCACTGGGTCGCCGGGATGAAGTTCCGAACCAGGAACTGGCGCGCAGTTTAGCCGCCAAGAAGGACAAAAAAGGCATTCGTGAAGTCGCCGAAAATCTATGGAATAAAGACCGCAATATCCAGGCGGATTGCATCAAGGTCCTGTATGAAGCGGGAGCGATCGAACCAAAGTTGATTGCTGCCTATGCAGAAGATTTCGTGAAATGTCTCCGCAGCAGGAACAATCGCCTCGTCTGGGGCGGGATGACTGCCCTTGCTGAGGTCGCAAAAGCAGATCCAGATGCGGTATTCAAATATCTCAATGAGATCAAGAAAGCCAAGGAGACGGGGTCCGTGATTACGGTGGATAATGCGATCTCCACGTTAGCGTACACGGCAGCTGCAAATCAGCAGTTTAATGAAGCCATCTTCCCTTATTTGCTCCAACATCTTTCGAATTGCCGTCCCAAAGAAGTGCCACAACACGCGGAGAAAACGTTTCCTGCAGTGACATCCTCGAACCGGACCAGCTTCATAGGAGTTCTCGAAAAGCGCATGGAAGATCTTTCCGGTTCCGGGCTTGCGCGGGTCAAGAAAGTGATCAAGCAGGCTGCAGCTCGCGGATAAAGGCTCATAGCTGAATTATGTTGTATCTCGCCCTTGTTATCTTCCTCCTGGCAGTGATTTTCTTCTGGCAGTCGGATCGCCAGCGCAAAGCAGCCGGTCTTCCCGGTGGGCGGGTGATCTACACCGACACGCGCAGTTGGGGTAAATTGGAAAAACCGCTATTTCATCAGGCACTTCATCTGACAGGCAAACCCGATTACCTCATCCAGCAGAATGGACAAATCATCCCTGTCGAAGTGAAGTCGGGCCGTGCGCCGGAAGCGCCTTATGATTCGCATATCTTTCAACTGGCATCCTATTGTCTGCTGGTCGATAAGATATATGGGAAACGACCACCCTATGGGATCATACATTACAGTGACAGGGACTTTGCCATAGACTACACCCAGGAGCTGGAGTCAAAGTTGCTGGATATCCTTGCCGAAATGCGACGCGACGACCACAAAAACGAGGTTCAGCGTTCCCATGAGCAGGCCTCACGTTGTGCGGGCTGCGGATTTCGAAAGGTATGTGATCAGAGTTTGGTGTAGAGGCATGCAATCGCGAATTTGATTATTTTTATCTCTTCTTGTGTACTTGTATACGCGTTTACCTTATAATTGCTTCACATGTCCCACACCTTCCTTCCACAACGACCGGTCGTGGCAGCGTATCCCAAAATGCCGCAAGCCTTTACCGAGGTGGAATTGATGTCAGCCTACCTCAAGGAGAAGGGAATCGAAGCTCCGCATGGCTCGCTCTACGATGAGGAATTGCGGAAACGCGTCCGGCGCGGCGATTTTGACCTGCTCATTATTGCAGGTGGAGATGGCAGTGTGCTACGAGCAGGAAACCTCTGTGCTGCAAGCCAGGTTCCCATCCTGGGTGTGAACCTGGGAAAACTGGGCTTTCTGATCCAGGTGGAACGTGATGAATGGCGTGAGTACTTTGACAAATTATTGAACGGCGAGGCATGGATCGAGAACCGTATGATGCTGCATGCTGAACATTTCCGTGCGGGCGAGACGGTTGGAAATTGGAACGCCTTGAATGAGGTCGTTGTTGGACGTGGCCAAATCCTGCGCCCGGTACGCTTATCCGCTTCGGTGGATGGACGTTATTTGACAAGCTACGTGGCAGATGGGCTCGTCGCCTCCACCGCCACCGGATCGACGGCCTACGCGCTTGCTGCAGGTGGACCCATCCTGCCTCCAGAGCTCCGTAATATCCTATTGGTCCCAATTGCCCCGCATTTATCGGTGGATCGAGCGGTTGTATTTTCAGAAGGTTCAACGGTCACGATTCGCGTGAACGGCGAAAATGCGGTATTGAGCATAGATGGGCAGCCATCGATCACGTTAATGGAAGATGACCGCATCAATGTACGTGCCGCGGATGTCAATGCCCAGTTTGTCCGCTTTGGCGATCCGGGCTATTTTTATCGCAACCTGACGGCGCATATGAATGAAAATTCTTTAGGCTTGCCAAGATGAAAATCTTTAAACACAAAGGACACGAAGTACACTAAGATCCTTTCATCTTTCCTTTGTGACCGTGGTGTCCTTCGTGTTTGAATCATTTTAGGATTTGATCTATGACCGAATCGACTACTGGAACCTTGTATTGCTATGTCCATCCCAATCGGGAGACATCTCTACGATGCAATAACTGTGAACGGCCCATTTGTGCGCAGTGTGCGGTCCGCACACCGACCGGATACCGCTGCCGCGAATGTGTGAGAGGACAGCAAAAGGTTTTCAACACCTCGGAATGGTATGACTTCGTTTCGGGGTTTGTGGTGGCAGCGTTGTTATCCGCGGTGGCCGCATTCCTGGTCACGTTGATCGGTGGCATTGGATTTTTTGGCTGGTTTTTGATCGCCGCCGGCGCGCCGACAGCCTCCGTGTTTATCGCCGAAGGTGTGCGGATGGTGACACGTAAGCGACGCTCGCGCCCCTTGTTTATTACCGTTGCTATTGGTGTCGTGCTGGGTGCACTGCCCGTGATTTTGTTCCAGGTGTTTCGCCTGGATATGTTCGGTATTTTGTTTCAAATCATCTATCTCGTAATTGCAGTCCCCGTTGTTTATTCCCGACTTTCTGGAATCCAATTGTTCAGATAACCTATACACAAACTAAAAACATATGCTAACCGAACTCCGTATTCACAATTTTGCGATCATCGATAAGCTCGATCTGCGTTTTGGTCCCGGCTTGATCATCCTGACCGGTGAGACCGGTGCGGGCAAGTCCATTATCCTCGACGCCGTGGTCATGCTCATCGGCGGCAAAGCGGATACAACCTATGTCCGCACCGATTCAGACGCCGCGTTCGTCGAGGGCGTGTTCCACCTCAAGGGTCCCGAAAAAGAAGCTGTGCACTTCATCCTGCAGCGTGAAGAACTCATGGATGATCCTGACTATGTGGTGCTGACGCGTGAAGTTCGCAAGGAGGGTCGAAGCGTGGCGCGCGTCAACGGGCGGACGGTGAACGTCTCGCTGCTCAGAGAACTGGGAGCGATCCTGGTGGATATTCACGGGCAGGCGGAGCACTTGTCCCTGCTGGATCAGCGCGCCCATCTTGGATTGCTGGATCGTTATGCAGAAGTGGCGCGGCCCCTAAGCGATTACCGTCAAACGTATCATGCGTTGTTAAACCTGCGCCGAGAGTTGAGTGACTTGCGTAAAGCGCAGTCCGACTCCGAACGCCGGGTCGAAATGCTGACATACCAGGCGGAGGAGATCGAAGCTGCGCGTTTGAAACCTGGCGAGGATGAAGAACTTCGTAAGGAACGCGACCGACTGGCAAACGCCGAATCTCTTGCGCAGAATGCGCAGGAGGCGATTGCCGTTTTGGAAGAAGGTTCTCCCGAAACTCCGGCGGCAACAGATCTGGTTGGACAGGCTGCTCAGGCATTAGCGGCCCTCGCAAAAATCGACTCGGGTCAAAATGAAATGGCGAACCAGGCAGAGCTTTTGCTCGATACCATGTCGGACCTGATACACAGCCTGCGCGATTATTTGGAAGAGATCGAGTTCAACCCGAAACGACTCGATGAAGCGGAGGAGCGGCTCGACCTGATCCATTCCCTGGTGCGTAAATATGGCGGCAGTATTCCAGCTGTACTTTCCTATGGAGCGGAAGCCCGCAAGCAGCTCGAAACGATTACAACTGCGGGCGAACGCATTCAGGAACTTGAGATGCAGGAAGCCAAGATCCTCGAGAAACTTGCCAAACAGGGATTCGTATTGAGCGAGAAGCGCAAAACTGCCGCGGTGACGATGGGCAGCGGCATCGAAACTGAACTGGACGATCTGCGAATGGCGGAAGCCAAATTCAATGTGGATTTCCAGACGAGGCCGGACGCGAACGGCGCACCGGTGGAAAATGGGACACGCATCGCCTTTGACCAGAATGGATTCGATAAAGTCGAATTCATGATCGCGCCAAACCCCGGCGAAGGGCTTAAACCACTGGCAAAGATTGCCTCCGGCGGTGAAACGTCGCGTCTGATGCTGGGGTTGAAGAACGTGCTTGCTCA
>Ga0065705_10002041_pt1 | contig 12848 bp, 7 predicted proteins | sample SwibulcommuniRL2_FD_59092 | JGI IMG/M metagenome (GOLD analysis project Ga0065705, IMG submission 59092) | Bulk soil microbial communities from switchgrass field near Rose Lake, East Lansing, Michigan, USA - RL2 Bulk Soil v2 (version 2) | ecosystem: Environmental > Terrestrial > Soil >...
ACCTTTTCTGGCTATGGCTACTCGTCTTTTCGCTGCTTCAATACCTACTAGCTCAAATATTTCAGAAGAAGTTCATTCTATTCCGATGAGAAACTTTCCTCATCCAAGTCACGTTCTGGACTTTGAACCCCGTAGAGGCGGAACACGCTATCAAACCTGTAGACCTACAACTCTTGATGAGGAGGTAACAGATTTGAAAATACAGCTTAATCGCTATCAAAGCACACAGGGTGTCCCTAGAGAGAGTGGAGATGATCAGAATAGCTTACCTGAAGTTGGGGCTGTATTTGATGTAACAGGATTGAGTAGAGGTGAAATGGTCTATTGGATGAAAGGGATTCTTTATGATCCATATTTAAATCAGAGCAAAAGACGTGTAGCCTTATATCTTAATGTTGAGCGAACTCTTTCGGATAGAGTCGGAACAATCAATTCAGTTGTAGATATTGCGGCAGATTTTGGACTAAAATACGTAGCGGTAACCGACGATGTTGAAGATCCAATGCTTCCTGACCTTCTTGAATATTTGACTCCTGACGAATTAAATGATGTGGCGGATCACTCTGACGCCAGAAGGGTGATTGTAATTGACGGTCGACCGGTTGATCCTGTTTATACTGCATCTACCGCCGCACAGCGCATTCAGTCAGTATATAGTACTCTATCTGTAGATATCCTAAAAATGGGAATGTGGCTATGCTTGGATGCTATGAACGCCAGGAGGGTTTGGACAAATATTCTCAACAATCCTCACGTTCCAAGAAAGATGCTGTTGATGCCGATAGGAATCGTAGAACCTTGGAACGCGTTTGTCGATAACAGAAATCTGGATAAAACATCTAGGCCAATATTGGACCCATTTAGAAAAATACAGTTTATGATTGAGGAAGCAAAACTCTTAAAGATGCCCTCGCTGCTGACTGACACTCGCCATAAGGAGAAGTGGGTTCTCCTGGGCATGAAGAGTCCAAGTGATGAAGCGCATGCCCGAGAACGATTCATTAGAGACCAGCGGAATGGTACGATTCTAGGGAGAACCAACGATAGTGTAATACCGCTCTTGACATGGGAAGAATTTATGGAGTGTGAGCGATTAGCAAGAAAAGAAGGAATACTCCTTGGCCAAGCAGGTTCTATCGAAGGAGAACAAGTATTCAAAATAATTAGTGAGACTACGTACGACGCTGCTAAAGAAGGTAAGAACCCAGCCACGGCCATATGGACGGCTGAAACTGAAAGGGTGTTGCGAACAGGAGCAGTTATTGCAAGTGACCTTCATCAAGAAAGAAGCGCTGCTGTTTCACCGTTTTTAGCCATCATAAACCGAGGGAACGAGTCACACGCTAAACTGGATGGCTGGCTACGTTTTCTAGCAGAATTGAAAAAGCGTAATAAGTATGAGGCAAGATTGAAAATCGAATTGGATAATGAACGTAAGAATCTTTCTGGCTTGCTCAATTCACTATTGGAAAGTCAGATTGTTTGGAAAAAGTCAGGGCGTCCTTCGGATTTAAGCAAATATCAAAAAGAATGGGACAACTATAGACGGGAATATGTGAAATATCACTTGCTGATTAAGGATAATTTCAGAAAAGCTCGTGATCTTGTTTCATCTGAGTGGAACTTAATGGAAACTCCTAAATAAAAAAGGATGAGTTTATTGTGTTATGCCTTATGAAAACCTGTTAAAATCTTCTCGTGTTTATCTTTCGGGGCCCATGGACTTTGTAGCTTCAAGACAAACTGAGAAAGAATCCGGTTGGAGGAATCGTGTGGGAGATTTCCTTAGAAAGCTTGGAGTCACTGTGCTGGATCCTTGGTTTAAGCCGGAAGTGAGAGGATTACATGAATATGGTCGCGAGGGAATTGATACTACTAATATCAGAGACAAATGGACTTATGAGAAAGGACGGGCCGGTGCCGAAATTAGAGCTAGGATCTCCGGAAAGTTTTGGGAGACTATGCATATTGATCTTCGTATGGTTGATACTAGCGACTTTACTATTGCGTACTGTCCGACAAATGTATATAGTGTGGGAACGGTTCATGAGATCGTGATGTGCCGACAACAGAGAAAGCCTGTACTGTTTGTCAGTCCTCCTATATCATTCCCGTCATTACAACTATTAAAAGAGCACATTAAGGGTGATTCCCGTGGTACCAGGCTTTTGGAACAACTCCTGATAGAATCTTCTATCAAGGAAAACCCTAGAGGGGTACCGAGCCTATGGTACATGCCGCTAGTCGGAGGTGAGCATTTCTTTGATGGATTTGGGTTCAAGAATTATATTGATAAATTTCATTGGGAACGGAATTCAACTGACGATCTTGAAGATGCTTATATCCCCAAGAATCCCCTACTTCCATATCTAGAAAAGATTGACAAAGAGCTACCCCAGAAATGGGATAACAGGAGAAAACAGTTTGTGCGTAACGATGATTGGCTTATCTGGGATCTGGAACCTACGACCTCCGGTGGCGCGACGCTTAGAAAAGGATTGACTAGGTGAGTGCGAAAGATGACAAAGTATCATCAGTGTTCAAAGATATGAGTAATAATAATTCAGGGGATAAAGTCATACCACTGAGCCAGGATTCTAGAATACAGTGCTCGCTGCCCCTTGCGGATGCTAACCTTCAGACTGGGAATGCAAATTGGACCAAGGGACTTCAATCTATGAGCGATTGGATCTGGAGTGCCAATCTCAACCCTAATCCAGCTCCGAATCATCTTGCACGATTCCTTCTTTGGATACCAGGAACCTACGAACAACAATTGAATTATTCCACTACTCTCATCTTTGATGAACCTTCGTTTAAGAATGGAATTCAAATTTCTGGTATGCTACATCGCATTAGCCGAGAGCTGGTAATTAGCCTAATTGCTCAAAAGAGGCATTGCTGGTATTCGATGAATCACCATGCGGTTCTTGGTAAGCTCACAGCCAACAAGCATCGCTTGTCAGATGAAGAATTTACACAGAAGTGGGCCAACCTGACGGAGTTCAGCAAACATCGAGATGTGTACAGCAGAGTTGAACTCGCAGTCCTCTCGTTCGCAGAGGCGTTTTGTACAAACCCTAAAAAGTACACAAATAGTCAGTACAGAGAGCTCAGAGCAGCACTTGCCGAAGACAATATACGCCGTTACCCGTCAGAGGGTCTATGGCTTGAACAGTTGAAAGCTGCTCGTTTAGCATATGCAAAAGCTATTCTAGAAAGTGAGACTCACGAGAATATTGAAAGGATTGCACGTAAGGCAGCAGAAACAATCCAGACAAATATCCCAGTTGAGATTAACGAACGGAAAGTTAACGGACAAATTATAGAGCTCGCATATTTGTGTCTTCAGTTTGTGGCGCTGACAGATGTTTTTACAAGTTTGAACGTTCCTGATGAGGATACTTTTGCAGACATAATGGTCGGTGTTGTCCCCCCAACTGTGATAAAGCGTCTCAATGAACTTAATTCGTTGGGTCCTGAAGGAATGGAAGACCTAGTCCCTCCACCGGTAACAGTTCCAATTAATGATATCCTGAATGGCAATTTAATTGTCGAGCCGTGTGTTCCTAAAGATAGTCGAATATCCCTGGCGCCCTACGAGAAAAGTCCTGCCATTGATAAGGGCATAACATTTGGCGGTGTACAAACGGGAGTTTATGGTTGGTCTGAAGGAGTTCATTTCCCAACGAACTTGGCATACTGCTTACTTCACCACCCAGAGCTTGCCCGCTACGAACCTCCATATTCGCTACCTTTACTGTTTAATGAAGATGAATGGAGAAACGGCGTGAATACTTCTGGTTTCACAACGCGCCGTCTCAAAGAGATATTAATCCAGAGAATATTTCGAGTTCTACGTAGCCGCTATGGCATCGAGCACCACCTTGTGAATCTGTATTATGTGTTTCTGGATGAGTACGGCATAGATAGGTCACCCAGAGGGTTGAGAAAGCATCAAAATAAAAAGGCTCGAAAGAAAGTACTCGAGAACGTTGACAAATTATGTGTTTGGCTAGATGACTATGATAATGCACCGCCAGGTACCTTTACGATGCTTGAAAAAGCTGCCCTGAGATGGACTGATTTAATATTGAAGAGCCCCCATTACGCATACAAGGCTGAAGAGAACCTAAGGAAGCAACTCAATGAGCAAAATCATCGCGAGATTGCTTCTGGCACGCGCCGTCTTGATAAGTCGGGAGGCATTACTGAGGCCGATGCCATGATTAGACTTGTCAATTCGCAGATTGCAGAACTCGCAATGATGATCGGCCATATCAACGGACTAGCACGTTGCGTTACCATTCTTCGTATCCCTGCTGAAGGTCCCGTGCAGCCGATAGAAGGAAGAGAAGGGCCCACGGGAAGTATTGTACCAAAGCTCGATAAACATGGACAGGTTAGATTTACAGGATACTTTAACAAAAGACCGGGATTGCTAGAGATATTAAAAGAGATCGGTATTTCTGAAAGTGTGTTAACAGCTAACGAGTTATTGCTCAATCCCATAATTAGTAAGAAAGTTCAGGAGCGGCTTGCAAGAGGAGCAAAGTCTATACACATACCAAATACTGTGAGTTACAAGACAGCTGAATTCTGAGCATAGAATAATAGCTACATTTATGTACAAAAAAGACCGAATAGTAGTGATTGACTAATATTAGGTTAGCCACATTTAATTGTAACAATCTTTTTCAGAGATTCAAGTTTGGAAGTGAGGTCGATCAAACTCAAATTATTAATGAGGGCTGGCTGGCAAATACCTTGGATGCACAACTCTTCAATGAAACTGAAAAGGCCTTAACAGCTGCAGCTATTATGGAAACCAAGGCAGACATAATCGCGCTTCAGGAGGTAGAGAGCATGAACACATTAAGGTTATTTAGGGATAGGTATCTTGGTGGACGCCAGAGTTTCCCGCACGGAATACTCATATCTGGTAATGACCCAAGACTGATCAATGTAGCAGTATTAAGTAAATATCCTATAGCATCCATAGAAACACATGTTGATGAGTGGGATGAGGAATTTCAGCGTCCATTATTTAAACGCGATTGTCTTGAGTGTGATATAGTTATTGGCAGCAGTAACAAGATTAGAATTTTCGTGAATCATTTCAAGTCGATGTACGATAGAGATGATCCCTGTAACGGTAGAAGCAAGTCAATGAAAGAAAGGTCACGTCAAGCACAAAGGGTAAAAGAAATAGTACTAGAAAGATTTCCAGGAGAAGACGGCATGTACGCAATTCTTGGAGATTTTAATGACTACTTGGAGACAGAGACAGATGGTCAAAGAATCTCTGCTATAACAGATCTTGTAAGATGGCATAAAATTGTCAACGTTATAGAACGGTTATCAAAGGAGGAGCGTTGGACAATTTACTTCGAAGGAAACGAGCAATGTGGACAGGGAGCTATATACAAGCAGCTGGATTTTATACTTCTTTCAAAGAGTTTGGCAGAAAACAATCAATCAGCGATACCAACAATCATACGTAAGGGTATCCAAAGAAGTGCTACTCTGTACAAAGGGCCGAGATTTGAGGGAATAGGAGATGTTACGCCAAGATCTTCTGATCATTGTCCGGTTGTGATTGAATTAAAAATTTAGCTGAGAGGGCATTTTTGTAGTTCATTTCATGTAGGCTGTATATATGAATTAAGAAATGTTCTTATAATCGAGATTGATTAATAAAGCTAACAAGTCCTACTAAATTGAGGTTTGTAGGGATCTGCAATTTGTAATATTTGATTTAGTAACGAAAATCTCAATGCATTTTTATTAAGACCTAGAGAAGAACAAACTGAAAACATTAGAGACAGAAAGGACTAATTTGGTACCGTCTATTTAGACCTATTAGAGAACTAATAACGTAAGCAAATTAGGCGGAATGAGATACAGGTCCGAATGCGTCGGTACCCACGACGTTATCGGTTCTAAAAATGGATTCTGATAAAGATACGAACTACTGAGCTTTAACGCTTTCTTCTGTATTTCTTTACTCCAGAAGTCTAAGGAACTAGATACTGTTCCCTCTCGGCGTAACGTATTAGTTAAGTTTCAATATAGATTTACCATAGATTACGCCAAATACTATATTAATAAAGTATTGTGTCTGTTTTACCATCTATAACAGAAAGAGAGTCGGAACCAAAGCTCCCTATGTAAATCATCTTCGTATTTGGATTAGTTACCAACTCAACAGAATCTCGTACATGGCTTAGTATAATCCGGTCCTCTACTGTGTTTGTTTTGCCATCTATAACAACAATAGCACCGGATTGACCATCTAAGGCGGGATTGTCCAGATATCCTCCCACGTATATCTTATTTGTATTTGAATTAACGGTAACGAACTCAGCACTTTGATTTACAACAATGTCATCTACTAATTTGTTTGTTACACCATCGATAACAGAGACACTCTCATTGTCGAGATTCGGCACATAAATCATGTTTGTATTTGGGTTCACAGCCATCTCAGCAGCACCCTGCAGTCTAAGAGTATTCACGATTTTATTGGTTCTACCATCGATAACAGAGATACTATCGTTGTTATAATGGGAAACGTAGATCTTGTCTGTATTTGGATTAACCATTATCTCCGATACGAACCCCATTTCAATGGTATCTACAACCTTGTTTGTTTTGCCATCTATGACGGTAATAATGTCAGAGCCTGAGGCATTGTAAGGCGTGTCTACATATATTGTGTTACTATTCGGATTAACAGCTATAAAATCTGCACTTTGACTGGGTAATGGAATTTCATCTATGATTTTGTTAGTTTTACCATCGACAATAGTGATAGTACTGCTATGGAAAGTAAGGTTATAGCTTGTTACGTAGATCATGTTGGTTTTTGGATTTACGGATATGTCAACAGGTTTCGCTACTCTAAGGGTATCTGCCACCTTATTTACTTTACCATCTACGACAGTGACACTGTTTGAGTCACCAGCTGCTACATATATCATGTTCGTATTTGGATTAAAGGATACGTCCGAAATCCCTTTACCTACATTAAGAGTTCTCGGCTCAGGTCCAGAGATAAGTGCATCTATTCTATTTCCCATACCGTTTATAGCATACACATAATTAGAATCAAAATCTGATACATATATCATGTTTGTATTTGGATTAACTGATAAATGAAGTATGTTTTCACCTAGTGGAATATTAACGGTTCCTTCCTTTGTATCACCGTCTATAACAGAGATATAATCAGAGCCTCTTGCATATATCATGTTTGTATTTGGGTTTACTGCTATCTCAGATTTTTCCTTCATTTCAATAGCATCTACCACTTTATTTGTTTTACCATCTATAATATCTATAGAGTAGGAGGTGTAATAAGGATTGTACGCACTTGCCATAACATAAATCATGTTTGTATTTGGATTAACAGCTATGGAAGAAGGTGTCTCGATTCCAATGGTATGTACCACTTTATTTGTTTTACCATCGATAACAGAAACACTATTGTTGTAATTATCGGAGACATAAATCATGTTTGTATTAGGATTAACAGTTAGGTACTCAAAACTTTGATTCTTAAACACAATATAATCTGCGACTTTGTTTATTTTACCATCGATAACAGAGATACTGTCATTGAGAATGTCCGAGACATAAATCATGTTCGTATTTGGATTAACAGCTATGGAAGAAGGTGTCTCGACTCCAATGGTATTTACCACTTTATTTGTTTTACCATCGACAACGTCTATAGAGGAGGAATTTGATACGTGATTGTACTCATCTACGTATATCATGTTCGTATTTGGATTAACAGCTATGTGAGAAGGTGTCTCGACTCCAATGGTATTTACCACTTTATTTGTTTTACCATCGATGACAGAGATACTGTCATTGTTATAATTAGACACGTATATCAAGTTTGTATTTGGATTAACAGCTATGTGAGAAGGGGTTTGACCAAGAAGAATATCTTCTGAAATCGCAAACGGATTCGTGTAGGACAAGATAAGTATAGTTCCTGTGATTGCTATTGCTACTATTGCAGGTATCGCAACCATTCGAAGTTTCCTAGTCTTCTTCTTTCTTTCAAATTCATTCCATTTTAGATTAGAAGCCTTTAGAGGTACAATAAGTCGATCGTGAGTTAGCTCGTACCATCTAGCCCCTGAACGCCATTCTGCTCTGATGAGATATTTCTCTTCCAAAGTACTAATTACTTTATCAACATTTCCTTCGTTTACGGATTTATTTTCGGCACTAATAAATTCAACGAGTGCGCCTCTGTGGACAAAGGCTCTGGTTCCGCTGGAAGTGATTAATTTTTTTTCACATAATTTACGGATTGTTCCTTCATTTACTCCCGTATTACTCGCAGATGCGACAATAGCATCGTTATAGAAGTCTTCTAATGCCTCATTCACATCTAACAATGCAGTATCTGAGATTAATTTTTGATCGATTGGTAACCCTTTGCGCCATAATCTCTGACATACTACCTGTAGGTGTACAGGCTCAACATACTCTCCTGCCGTTTCTAACACGCTTCCGAATACATCTTCTACCTGTGTCTTAAGAAGATCTTCAGCTATCCTCTTTGCAATTTGATTTGCAACTTCTGCGTGATCGAATTTGGTTAAAGGCCCCTGTATAGCTGAAATTGCAGCATCTCGACGTAAAAGCTCCAAGTGGAATCGCGTTCTAAGTCTATCTGGTAGAATCGAACAGTACTTTTCAAGCTGTGCCAGATACTCCTCACGTATTACAAAAACAACTTTTAGTAAGGGATCTGCGTTTATCGCATCTTTTATCTGCGCAAAAAATGCTTCACGCTGCTCTGGCCAACCCTCCACGTAAGTGGTAAAGAGTTCTTCGAATTGATCGAAGATAATTAATCGGGGCAACTCTCTGTTATTATCACTCCTTTTTCTCGGATATTTTGCTAAATACTCAGATAGATTACTGGTGAAACCAAGACTCGGGTCTGTTCCGGAATTCAAGTACAGTAAAGTATTGAAAATGTAAATATTATCTATTTTAATCTGACTTGTACTAGGCTCAATCGCTCCTCGGACTCTAGCGATTGGAAGAATTTGGATCTCGTATGTGTCAAGTTCTGGTAAAACTTTAGCATTAATTATAGATGTCTTTCCGGCACCAGACTGTGCGTAAATGAGTATTTCTTGGTTTGATAGAATTAGTGAAACAATTTTCTGAGTTTCTGCATCTCTCCCAAAGAAAATATCCTTTTCCCTTGAAGTAAATGATCGCGGTCCTAAAAATGGCTCGGATGTTTTCTNTNTTACTGATTGTTTAGATGACACTACCTATTCCTCGTTCCCTCAACTGAAGAGTAAATTCCTTGACGTTACCCCAAAAGACACGTACTTCTGTATTTTGTAGCACAGAAAAAATATTTTTTTAAATATTCAGAGGCCCGATCAACGTCCACTATATCTGAAGGAGGAAGTTGAACCGCAACACTTGGCATTCCTGTCGAACCTACATACCTTTTCATCAAACTTTTGAAAATTATCCTAAAATTCCAATCCATTAGACTGTACCCTAAAAAGAGGACGCTGCGTCCAGCTAGTGCCGAACTAATTGCCGGTGGAAGTAACTCTTTTGATTTATCTTCCAACCTTACCATAAATTCTAGATAATCACTTTCTGTAACAACGATAGATTCTTCACAGTCTATATGTCCGTGCAAATGATATATCAATGGNTTTTCTGACTTCGNTATAAATGAATCATCTATAATAGGAAATCTATGTGTATAGTCTGGATGTTCTGTAATTGGGTTCCAGCGACAAAAATCTTCTACGTAAGGTCTCTTACAGTGCTCTATTGCATTAGTCATAAAATGATCATAGTTAGTCGTTACGTAAATAGGAAGAGCAGCATCAGCCAGAAGAGTGTGAATTTCATCAGGCTGNTTAAAGTCTGGTGGTGATATATTACGGAGTCTGTCGGCTAACATAGACTTTGGTTTATTTGGATTTCTCATAACAGATACGAACTGTCCTACTCGTGCAAGGTCCCATGGATCAGAAAGTGGGTAATTGTAATCCGCAGCCCACTCATGAGCAATATCTTTTGCCAAGGGCAGTGTACCGGAGCAAGCTCCCGCTCCAAGAAATGGGGTACATTTTTTATGNTTTAATTGATCAACCAGATCTTCCCAGTGGTCTTCCTTAAAAATGTCTACAGTATTCGCCAAACTAGACCANCATTAATTTATAACTATAAACATGCATATAGTTTTTTCTGCCAATTTGATCAGGATAGTTAAAATAATTATTCTCAAGTTTTGTTTCAACTTTCCTGCCAAAACTTGAACACTAATAGAAATAGAGATTACAGATACTCTAAAACTTGGATATATTCAATATTTCTGATGTAAATCAAGTTAACATCAATTAGGTACTTACAATAAAGGTTGAAGTGGTCGAAAAGACATTACCTCAGATTAGGAGCAAAGTGAAAGCATACTCACGTGAAAATGTTTCTAAAACTTTATTTATGTTGGATATTTACCATACCAACTGGCCTACCAATAATCCACCGAATGTGATTTCCATGTTCTTAAGTAAAATAACAAAATTGACATATAATTCAATTAATGATCCTATCCCAATCCAACATAGGTACTAAAACAGAATGAAACTGGAATTAGAAAAAGTTCTAAAAGAGAGATTTTAAGAGAAAGTTCTGTAGGAACTTTAGATTTTACAAATGAACCTACTTTGCTCAAAGTATTAGAAATTAGGGATTAATCGCATGCAACTATAGTTTTGGATCTAACCATTATTCATCAAAATAGATCATGGTAAACTAAGTACAAAACACATACGAAAATATATTTGAGTATATTTACTGCAAGGAATCAAATAGGAGTCGTAATTGCATCTTTGAAGATTCTGCTCTCATGATAAGAGTAAAAGGCATAGATGCATATTTCTTTGACATAAGATAATCCAGTTCATTATATTTATCAGCCAAAACTGCTAACGATTTTTTTCTCAATCCTACTACGCTGGATTTTTAATACCAGTCGTTATACCTGTTTGAGTATCGATCTTGATGGCTATCTCATAGATTTTTTCCATTACTGGATTTAAGTCCCGAGACTTAATCTTTATAATGAATTCCGTTGCTGGAGATAATGTTGATTTCAAATTTGAATTCGAATCTTCAAATTGTTTTCTAAACTCAAAATAAGATCCAATTGTCTGATGTTCACCTTTAAGTGAAATTATTGCTTCTGATAATGCAATTCTATCAAATTGGTAGAAATGAACACTTGGATCTATGTTATCCAAATACGAACCAAATTGATTCATTTTGGTCCTTAGGAAGATTCCTAATCCAGGAATGGATTGATTTATCTTTGTATAGGCGCCTTCATTGGATAGTATTCTATTATGGGCAAGAACAGAACCAAGAATATAGAGAGTACTTACTTCATAGTAGCGATCGCCCATTTTTTGAAGTCCATCTCGGTTTGTCATATTATCTAACCTGAACCAAAGCGATTCTAAGCTGTCCTGTAATTGAATAAGGTACTTGTCAACTAATTCCCTTCGTAGTGTTTGCCTCTCGGCTTTACGAGTAAGCCAAAAACTGAGAAAATTACCTCCTATGGAACCGGTTATTGCCCCTATCAGGGCAGGCATGATATTCAAAATAACAGAATTTTCAGACAAGTTCTCCACAAACAGACTTGATCGTCTGATTCCAAATTATTATCCTATTATACGAGTTCATAAATACCAACAAACGCTGCCACCTATACGTTCTGAACGAAGATAAATTTGGTAGTATTGCTAAACTCATCATCACATAGGTATGATATTATATTTATTAAATATTATGCGTAATATTTATCGCTAATACTCTTATTTTATAACCCCTCAACACTTTATCCTGCTACGAAGAATCGCATCTCACGTTATTTGCCAACAACCGGAAACGACCATATTAGAGATGTAATACAATCGTAAACACCAAAGATCTTCTCCTGTCATATTCGAAGAATACAATTGTCTGGATATGGTAAAGTAGTACTTTTAGAATATACAGAATTTCCGTATTCGACTGCATATGATTTGTTGAAGATCGTCGACGAGAATACTATTATTGGAAAAGCATATTTGGGCCCTTTTTCTAAGGGAAGAGAACTATTTGGTTTTAGTATGTCAAGAGTCTATGATGTAAATTTCCTTACTGAGGAAGACTTACATTGTTTCATAGTGATGAGTTGAGCCATAAACCAAGGGAAAGGAAATAAATGAAGGTTTATTGGAATTCTATAATTGCGTTACTACTAAGAAGAAAATTTAGGTCAAGATAGCTATATTACTTTTTCAAGAGGTAGGTGGTGTGCTACGGTGTTGTCCTGGGATTGCGGGAGATAAAGATTGATTACCAGTTTGATTACCAGTTTGATTACCTGTTTGATTCAATACTTGAGATAGGTTCCCTTGAGCATATATCCGCATAGTTTGGATTGTTACTAAAGCACTCATAATTATACAGATCGCTAGATTCAAAACTAAAGTCACCCTAGTCGTACGTTGGTTTTTCATATACAATATAGAATTTTATATTTGAAAAAGAAGTTAGACCCAACACCGGTTTCCAATTTTTTGGACTGGATTCGGATAGCTGGCAATCGAACTAAGGTTTAGCCTCATAAATTAAATTAAACGGTGTCTGAGTTGCACGTCTGAATTTGGTAAATCCAGCTGCGTCTATTATCTCTTTTATTTTTTTTTCACCTGCCTGTGCTCCTAATGCAGGACCATTATCTGCCAGGGAATTTGGGACACATACTAGAGTAGACGCTGCATAAAATGTTC
>Ga0065705_10104612_pt1 | contig 12847 bp, 7 predicted proteins | sample SwibulcommuniRL2_FD_59092 | JGI IMG/M metagenome (GOLD analysis project Ga0065705, IMG submission 59092) | Bulk soil microbial communities from switchgrass field near Rose Lake, East Lansing, Michigan, USA - RL2 Bulk Soil v2 (version 2) | ecosystem: Environmental > Terrestrial > Soil >...
CGGCTTCGCCGTCGCGGGTGACCGTGCGCGTGTCGAGGTTCATGGCTACATCGCCGCTCGCCAAGGCTCCGCCGGACACGTCCACGGGCTCGGCCGTGCTCCGCCTGAGAACGGCGCGCATGCGGGCGACGAGCTCCGCCGCGCTGAACGGCTTCGTGACGTAGTCGTCGGCGCCGAGCTCGAGGCCGAGCACGCGGTCCATCTCCTCCCCGCGCGCGCTCACCATCACGACAGGCGTGCGCGATCTCTGGCGGATCTGGCGGAGCACGTCGCGGCCGTCGCCGTCGGGCAGCATGACGTCGAGGAGGACGATGTCCGGCGCCTGCGCCGAGAAGACCTCGAGGCCGTCCGCGGCCGTCGCGGCGAGGTGGACGTCGAAACCCTCGCGCCGCAGCGCATCCGCGAGAGGCTCGGCGATCGGGCGCTCGTCCTCGATCACGAGGACTTTCTTCCTGCTCACCATGGCCACGCTCACAATACGGACGCAACTGCCGGTCGGCTTTCCCCCGGGTCGCCCACCGCGGGCTCTAGAATCGAACCGGTGATCCCGCGCTACTCCCGCCCGGCCATGCAGCACATCTGGTCGGACGAGGGCAAGCTCACCCGTTGGCTCGAGGTCGAGCTGGCCGCGCTCGAAGGCTGGAGCGAGATCGGGGCGGTTCCGGCCGACGCGGTCGCGCGCATCCGCGAGCGGGCGACTCCGCCGACACCTGAGCGCGTCGCCGAGATCGAGGAGCGGACGCACCACGACCTCGCCGCGTTCGTGGATGCCGTCGCCGAAGAGCTCGGGGACGACGGGCGCTGGTTCCACTTCGGCCTGACCTCTTCCGACGTGCTCGACACGGCGCTCGCCCTGCAGGCTCGCGAGGCATGCCTGCTCATCCTCGACGGGCTCCAGAGCGCATTTGCGGCCGTCGCTCGCCGCGCGGCGGAGCATCGCGCCACCGTGACGGTCGGACGAACTCACGGCGTCCACGCCGAGCCGATCACCTTCGGCGCCAAGCTCGCAGGCTGGGCCTTCGAGCTCGAGCGCGACAGCGACCGCGTCGAGCGCGCTCTCGCCGGAATCAGCGTCGGGAAGATCTCGGGGGCGGTCGGGATCTACGGCGGCGGCGACCCCGAGGTGGAGCGGGTCGCGTGCGCCCGTCTCGGACTCATGCCCGAACCGGTCTCCACACAGGTGGTCCCACGCGACCGGCATGCCGAGCTCCTCTCGGCATTGGCCGTCTGCGCCGCGTCGGTCGAGCGCTTCGCGACCGAGATCCGCCACCTCGCGCGCACCGAGGTTCGTGAGATTCAGGAGCCCTTCGGCCGAGGCCAGAAGGGCTCGTCCGCGATGCCGCACAAGCGGAATCCCATCGTCTCGGAGCGGCTCTGCGGCCTCGCGCGCGTCGTGCGAGCGGCGGCGACGGTCGGGCTCGAGAACGTCGCACTCTGGCACGAGCGGGACATCTCCCACTCGAGCGCCGAGCGCGTCGTCCTCCCCGATGCCTTCCTCGCACTCGACTACATGCTCGACCGCTTCACGTGGCTCGTCGACGGCCTCGTCGTCGACCCTGACCGGATGCGCGCGAACCTCGACTCCTCGCACGGCCTCGTCTTCAGCCAGCGCGTCCTGCTTTCGCTCGTCGAGTCCGGCCTCTCCCGCGACGAGGCCTACCGGCTCGTGCAGCGAAACGCGCTCCGCGCGTGGGACGAGGGGCTCGACCTGCGCGCCCTGCTGGAGCAGGACCCCGAGCTGACGCTCCCCCCGGAGGCGCTCGACGCCGCCTTCGACCTGGACGACGCCCTCAAGCACGTCGACGTCGTCTTCGACCGACTGTCCGCCCTCATGACCCGCAAGGAGGAACCCGTTCATGCCTGAGGCTGCCGTCCACGTCGCGAGCGGCAAAGTTCGCGAGATCTTCGAGCTCGACTCCGAGCGACTGCTGCTCGTCGCCAGCGACCGCATCTCGACCTTCGACGTCGTGCTCCCGACCGAGATCCCGGACAAGGGCCGAGTGCTCACCGGGCTCTCCGGCTTCTGGTTCGCGCGGACGCGCGGGATCGTCCCGAACCACCTGCTCGCGCTGCGGCCCGACGGCCGCTCGACCGAGGCGAGGCGCCTACAGATGCTCCCGATCGAGTGCGTCGTACGCGGATACCTCGCCGGCTCCGGGTGGAAGGACTATTGCGCGACCGGCGCGACCTCGGGCCACGAGCTTCCGGCCGGGTTGCGGGAGTCGGACCGGCTGCCCGCTCCGATCTTCACGCCGGCGACGAAGGCGCAGACCGGACACGACGAGAACATCGACCACGCCCGCGCGGCCGAGCTCGTCGGCGAGGAGCGTCTGGCCGAGGTCGAGCGGATCGTCCTCGGGCTCTACAGGCACGCGTCCGAGTACGCCGCCGAGCGCGGCGTGATCATCGCCGACACCAAGTTCGAGCTCGGCTTCGACGAGAACGGTGAGCTCGTTCTCGGAGACGAGGCTCTGACACCGGACTCCTCCCGCTTCTGGCCCGCGGACGTGTATACGCCTGGCGGCCCCCAGCCGTCATTCGACAAGCAGTACGTGCGCGACTACTGCGAGCGCCTCGGTTGGGACAAGACCGCGCCGGGCCCGGAGCTGCCGGAGGAAGTGGTTGTCGAGACACGCGCGCGCTACGTCGAGGCCTTCGAGCGTCTCACCGGCCTCTTGTTCGAGGACTACGTCGCCGACCCCGAGGTCGTCCTTCGATGAGGGCGACCGTGCTCGTCCGGCCGAAGGCAGGGATCCTCGACCCCCAAGGAGAGGCGGTCGAGAGCTCGCTGCGGCAGCTCGGGTTCCCGGTCGGCGAGGCTCGCGTCGGGCGCGTGATCGACCTCGACGTCGAGGCCGCCACCGCCGACGAGGCGCGCGGCGAAATCGAGCGCATGTGCGAGCGCCTGCTCGCGAACCCACTGATCGAGAGCTACGAGATCGAGGTCGCGGAATGAGCGAAGTCGTGCCGCGCATCGCGGTGCTCGTCTTTCCTGGGTCGAACGACGACCGTGACGCCGCTTGGGCGCTCACCGCACTCGGCGCCGAGGCGCGGCTCGTCTGGCACGCGGATGATGAGCTCCCCGAGGTGGACGCCGTCGTCCTCCCCGGCGGGTTCTCGTACGGCGACTATCTGCGCTGCGGCGCGATCGCCCGCTTCTCGCCCGCGATGCAAGCAGTGACCGCATTCGCGGCGGACGGCGGTCTCGTCCTCGGGATCTGCAACGGCTTCCAGATCCTGTGCGAGGCGGGCCTCCTTCCGGGGGTGCTGCGCCCCAACGCGTCGCTCGAGTTCGTTTGCGCGGACGTCCCTGTCCGGGTCGAGCGCACCGACACGCCGTTCACCTCCAGGTGTGAGCCCGGGCAGGAGCTGGTCATCCCCGTGAAGCACGGGGAGGGCTGCTACCACGCGCCGGCCGACCTGGACGACGAGCAGATCATCTTCCGCTACGCGCGGGGCGCGAACCCGAACGGCTCGGAGCGCGACATCGCAGGCGTCGCCAACGCCGACGGGAACGTCCTCGGGCTGATGCCGCACCCCGAGCACGCGGTGGATCCCCTGCTCGGGTCGGGGGATGGCGCGCTCGTGCTCGCGTCGCTCGTGGATGCCGCTCGAGAGCGGCTCTATGCGAGGGCCTAGGCAGCCATCCCGAGCGCTCCTTGGATCGCTGGATGTTCGATGAGCGCTGCGCGGAAGCGCTCGAGGTCGCGGCCGCGGAGGGTGACGGGGCCTCTCCGAGCCGTGCCGTCGGTCGAGTAGGCGAAGCGCACGAGCTCGTTTCCTTTCTCGTCCACCAGGAGTTGGACGATCGTCGCGAAGCGGCGGCCGCCCGCGCGCTGCTGCACGGTGAACTCCTCCAGGACCTCTGCCTGCCCCCAGGGTGTCGTCGCCTTCGCCATGACCCGAGGCTAGAGCGAAAAAGCGCGCGTGAGGCGCACCAGATGTGCCGGCTTCGGAACATCCCCGCGCCGGAGGCGCCCCCGGAGGATCAGGCTTCGCGCAACCGCGGGTCGAGCATGTGGTGGGCGATGTCCACGAGCAGGTTCAGGCAGATGATCATCACCGCGAGGACGATCGTCACGCCCATGACCACCGTGTAGTCGCGGGCGACCACCGAGGCGACGAAGTACTTCGAGATGCCCGGGATGGCGAAGATGTTCTCGACGATGAACGAGCCGGTGACCATCGCACCGAACATCGGCCCGGCCACGACGATCAGGGGCAGCAACGAGTTCTTGAGCGCGTGGACGCCGACGATGCGCCTCCGCGACAGGCCCTTTGCTCGGGCCATCCGGACGTAGTCGCTCTCCAGCGTCTCGAGCAGCGTGCCGCGCAGGAGCCGCGCGAAGTAGGCCATCGGCACGAGGCTCAGGGTGAGAGTCGGCAGCACCTTGTTCTGCCAGCCGTCGTCCCAGCCCGAGGTCGGGAGCAGAGCGAGCTTCACCGACACGTAGTAGATGAGCAGCGTGGCGACGAGGAAGCTGGGCAACGAGATGCCGAGCCCGGTGAGAACGCGGACGGCATAGTCGAAAAATGACCCCGGCCGCAGCGCGGCCAGGATGCCGACGGGAATCCCGATGAGGATCGCCCACGCGAACGCCAACAGTACGAGCTGGACCGAACGCGGCGCCATCTGCTTGATGATGTCGGTCACCCGCATGTACCGAAACGACAGCGAGGGCCCGAAGTCGAGTGTCACGACGCCCTTCAGGTAATTGCCGTACTGCTGGTACCAGGGCAGGTCGAGGCCGTACTTCTCGCGCTGGTTCCGGCGGATCGCCGGCGGCTGGGGGTCCCCGTACTTCACCCAGCCCGCGTTCGAGAGTCCGAGCAGCGGCCCGTGCCGGAACGGGTCGCCCCCGATCGACCGCATCATGAAGAACACGATCGTGAGAACCACCCACAGAATGGGAATCGTCCACAACAGGCGACGCAGGATGAAGCCGGCCATGCACGGAAGATGCCCCACCCGGAGCATCACAACCACTTTGATTGCTTGACGCGAGGATAAGTACTCCTTACGCTCGCGCTCGACGACTACGACTGCCTCTCCTTCGCGCGAGATCCCGGGACTTATTGCACCCACATCTGGTCGAGCAGCACGCCGAACTGGGGATTGAAGATGTAGTTGCCTACCCGCTTCGAAACGAAATCGGCTTCACGCAAGGCGTAGAGCGGGACGGCCGGAGCCTCGTCCACGAGGAGGCGGTCGATTCGCGCCCAGGCCTCGGCCGTGGCACTCGCGCTCTTCGCCGCTCGAGCGCGGGAGACGAGTGCATCGAGGCGCGGGTCGCAGAACTGGGAGACGTTGACGCCCCCCTCCTGATTGGCTTTGCAGGTGAAGAGAGGCTCGACGAAGTTGGAAGGCGCGGCGTAATCCTGGAGCCACCCGAGCCTCATTGCATCCACGGTGCTGTTGGGCTCGAACATCGCGCCGAATGCGTCCTTCTCGACGCGAGCCGATGCTTGGTAGCCCACCCGTCTGAGGACACGGGCGACATACGCGGCGAGACCCGAGTCAGCTGGGCTCCCCGCTTGAATCGCGATCACCACGTGCTCTCCAAGGGTGTGCGACTGCTTCGCCAGGCGCCGCGCGCGTGCGAGGTCGGGGGCGCTCCAGATCCCTGCGGCAGGGTTGACGGTGTAAGGGCAGTAGGGACGGTATCCCGGCACGGTCGGCGGCAGGACCTGGCACGTCGGCCGCGCCACGAGTTCCCCTCCTGCGAGCATCGCAAGGCGATTTCGGTCGATTGCATACGCGAGCGCGCGGCGAGCGTGGACGTCGGAGAACGGCCGCTTGCGTGTATTGAGCATGAGATGCTGGACACCGCCCACTGGCGTCGTGTGGAGTTGGGCAGCGTTCCGGACAGCGAGGCGCTCGATCTCCTCCGGTGAGAGCGCGCTCGTCCAGTCGGACTTCCCGGCTTCCACCTCGCCGACTGCGCTTCTCCGTTCGGAATCGTTCCCGTCACCCAGGATCCGGACGACGATCTGGTCGGGGTAGCCGTCCGGCTGGGCATCGGGAGCGAAGGGCTTGAAGCGGGTATTGCGTGCGAGCCGAAGCTCGCGCTTCGGATCGAACGACGCGGCCACATAGGGGCCCGTGCCCGGAATCCTGTATGCGCCAACGTCCCCGAAACGGCCGAGATCCGTCACGGGCTGATCGGGCTCGGGCGCGTCAGCGGGAAGCACGAACGCGAACGGGAGCGCCAGCTTGGCAAGCAGGTCTGGGTCCGGTGCCGAGAGGTGAATCGTGACGATGCCCGCCGCGTCATCAACCTCGATCCCTTCCTGCAGGTCACACCTGCCGAGCTGCGCGGAGCAGCGTTCAGCACCGAGGATCCCGCCGTAGAAGGGTGGGACGCTAACGCCGTTCAACCTGAGCAGCCGCTCCATCGACGCACGAAAGTCGCTCGCCCGAACCGGGCGGCCGTCGGAAAACTGGAGCCCCCTACGAAGCTGGAAGCGGTACGTCCGCCCGCCGTCGGTGGGGATCGGCAGGTTCACGGCCAGGTCCGGGACAAGCGTCGCCCCTGGGGCGCCACCGGTCTTGCGGTAGGCGACGAGCCCGTCGTAGAGCATCGAGAGCGCGCGCCACGCGTCGGCCTGCCAGGCGAAGGCCGGGTCGAGGCAGTTGCAACCCGAGAGATACGCGCTGACGATGAGCGTCCCGCCGCGATGACGCGACGCGGGGGGAAGTGCGGCCACCCAGACGGTGTCGTCGGCGCCCGCCGCAAGCGCGCTCGGGCTACTCCCCATCTCGATCGTGTCGGTCACCTGCCCGCTCTCGGGGTCGAGGCGGAACACCTTGGATGCCGGCGGGCTCGCAACCCAGATGGCGCCCCCGGCGGCGACGATGCTCGAGACCCCGGGGGCAACAGCTTCGACGCGTGCCACCGAACCCGTGGTCGCCGCGATCTTCGAGACCGTGCCGTCGAGGGCGTTTGCGACCCAGATGGCCTCACCGTCGACTGCGATTCCCCGCGGGCCGTTTCCGACTGGAATCGTCTGAACGACGATGCGTTTCCGAGGATCGATCCGACTGACGCTCGCGGTGTCCCCGTTCGTGACCCAGATCGACCCGGCGCCGACGGCGAGCGCGTCAGGACGGCCGCCGACGCCCACGACGTCAGTCTCGACCCCGCGCTGGGGATCCACCCGCGACACGGTGCCGTCGAGCGCGTTCCCCACCCACACAGCTCCATCTCCGACCGTGACCGCGCCGGCGCCGTTGCCCACGGCGATGTCGTCGCGAACCACGGTGTTCGAATCGGCGCTGAGCTGGGAGAGCGTGTGGCCCGTCGCATCGGTCACCCAAACCGCCCCCTCGCCTGCGGCGATGCCACCCGGAGTCCCGGGCACCTGGATGACTGGGCGCTCCTCTCGGTCCGGGTCCACCCGGGACACCGTCCCGTCAACGCTGTTCGCCACCCAGACCGACCCAAGACCCTCGGCAACGGCGGTGGGCCCGTTACCGACGGGTGTCTGGCTCGCCAGCTTCGCACCGCTGGTATCGATTGCCCCCAACGCATTCTCCTCGATTCGCTTCGGCGGATCGGAGCCAGCGAACGCCGTCGTGAGTAGGGCGACCACAACGGCCAGGATCGCGATGGCTGCGACGGCCGCAGCCGTGAGGACCACCGTGGTGCGGATTCCGCGCGGCGCCGGCTCGTCGGCAGGCATGTCGAGCGGGAACGAGACCTGATAAACGCGCACCCGCTCGGACAGGCCCTTCACGCTGATGCGACCGCGGTCGACGTACGTCGTCTCGTCGACCTTGCGTGCGAGATGGGCGAGGCCTTCGCTGACGAGAACCTCCCCCGGCTGCGCGAGGCTACAAAGGCGTGCGGCGAGGTTCAGTGCGCCGCCGCGGTAGCCGCCGTTCACCGGCACAGCCTCGCCCGCATCGAGACCGACGCCTACTCGCAGCGGAAGCGGGTCCTCGGATCGCATGCGCTCGACGAACCGATGCTGAAGCGCAATGGCGGTACGTATTCCATCCCGGGGGGAGCCGAAGACGACGAGTGCCTCGTCCCCGCGGATCTCGACGAGTCGGCCGCCCGAGCCCTCGACGACGTTCTCGACGATCTCCGCGAAGGAGGCAGCAAGGCTCGCGGCTGCCTCGTCGCCGTGCTCCTGGGTGTATCGCGTGTAGCCACGGACGTCCGCGATCAGGAATGTCCGGATCCCGGCTTCAGACGTACGCGCGAGTAGGGGGTGGGTTTCCATGGCCGCAGCGCCAGGGCGCTCCACATCTTCCGCCGTGACCTCCGGACGGTCAACCATCTGCACACGCAGGACGGACGCAGCCGCGCGGGCCGCCCAGCCGGCGGCGATCGATCACCCCGTTACGGGGCCACACGAAGTGGGCCCCTTTAGAGAAGGTCGATGTCGGAGACGTTCGTCGCCTCGAGGCCGAACGCCGATCCGTCGAAGAAGAGGGCGGAGCAGTAGCTGCCCTCCGTCGTCGGGCCGAGCGACGTGGGGCTGAAGACGAAGACATCCTCGCTGTCGCCTGCAAGGCCGGGAACCGAGAAAGCTCCGCGCGTCGAAAGATAGATCTGTCCATCGGCACCGATCGCAACGGCGTCGACGTCCTCACCGACGTCTCCGAGCCCAACGTCCTTGCCGTCGAACAATTGCGTGAGTATTCCCGCGGTCGTCTCGCCCAGCGAGCTTGGTTCGAGCACGAGGAGATCCTCGTCGGCCGCTGCTACCTCCACGGCGGAAGAGGGGCCGACAGTGGAGATCACGATCCGTCCGTCCGGCAAGATCTCGAGCGCGTCGACGTCATCTGCCGGCTCTGTCAATCCGAGGTCGGACCCGTCGAAGTAGACGGAAAACGTGCCGGCCGTCGTCGAACCAAGGGACGACGCGTCGAAGCGGAGGATGTCTTCCTCGTCGACGGGCGCCGCGATGCCCGGGACGACCTCGCCGTCGGAAGCCAACGACAGGAGCAGCGTGTCTGCGTCGAGCCAGGCGAACGCGTCGATCCGGGCTGACGCGAGGCCGACATCCGACCCGTCGAAGACCTGCTGGAACCCTTCGGCATCGTCATGTGAGATGACGTCGTCGTTCGCGAAGACGAAGTCGCCGAGGGTCGCGGCATCACGGAGGGTGAAGTAGAGCTCGGGTCTGTTCGTGACCTGGACAGAGAGCTCCTGCGTATCGCCGGCAGCCCGTCCGTCCGTGACCGACACCGTAACGAGGTAGACGTTGTCTCCGTCAGCGTCTACAGGCGTTTCGAAGTCGGGAATTGTCGCGAAGGTGAGGACGCCGCTCGACGGCTCGATCGTGAAAGCGTGCGCGTCGGCTCCGCCCGCAAGCGTGTACGTCAGCGGATCCCCATCAGGGTCCTCCGCCTGCACGTTCGTCACGGCGGTCTGGTTCTCGGGCACGGAAATCGAGGCGCTCGCGGCGCCGCCGTCCGAGGTGATCGAAGGCGGGCTGTTTTCTGTCCCAGCTCCGACGCAGGTCGCCGAGCCCATGTCGCTGAACGTGCCCCCCGTCTCTGGGACGAACTGCCACTCGTAGCTCGTCAAATGCAGCGTGAGCTCGAGCACGCCAAACGTGTCCTGGCCCTGTGCTTCCTGGTTCCCGATGGGCGTCCCAGTGGGATAGAGACTCCGACCTCCGGTGCCCACGACGAACTCCCGCGGCCCTTGTGCATCCGCCACGCCGTCCGCCGTCTGTGGCGCAAAGCGTTGATAGTTGTGGTCGTGTCCCGAGAGGACGACGTCCACTCCATGGTCGTAGAGCGTCTGCCAGATTGCGGCCATGCGCGGGTTGCTCCCGTGTGCGCCCGACGAGAAGAGGGGATGGTGCCAGTAGGCGAGCGTGCACGACGCCGAGCTCCCGGCAAGGTCGGCACGGAGCCACTGCTCCTGCGCGGAACCCTCCTCGCAGCCGCCGATCTCCGGGCAGTTGCTGTTCAGTGCGATGAGGTGCCAGGCGCCGATGTCGAAGCTGTAGTACCCCTTGTCTCGGGGGCCGGCCGCCGCGCCGAAATAGTCGAAATAACCCGCCGCTCCCGGAGTGTGGTACTCGTGGTTGCCAACGCTCGGGTACATGACGCTCTTGAAACGGCCCCAGGTCGGATCGAATGACTCCTGGAACTGGGCCAGCGTTCCATCGGGGTACTGGGCGTCGCCGAGCATTAGAACGGCAGTTGCGCCCGTGAGGAGGTCGGACGTGGCAGCGTGATGACAGGTCGAGGGGGTAACCGACGCTCCCGGCGCGCAGGCGATGTCGCCGGCCGCAGCTATGACGGGATCGTCCACGCCCGTCGCGGAATCGGCGGCAGGTGAACCGCCCGGGCACGCAGCCCCGCAAGCCGCCGCGACGGCAACTGCGATCGCGGAGATCCGACGCCGGAACCGTCCCGAGAGCATTCGTTTCGCCGCAGGTTCGATCACTTCTTGTCGCCCCTCATGCAGGCCCGTTCGGTTACCGAACGGACCGCCAACTTATCGCTCGGCGGGCCGCCACACAAGGACGCAGATGCGCCACGCGACTCGACTATTCCCCGGCCAACATGAGAACGTCGAGCCCGCGCATGTGGCACCACCGCAACATCCCTAAGGGGCGGGAAAGTCGAGCGCATAGAGATTTGTCGCCGTGAGGCCGAAGCTTGACCCGTCGAAGAAGAGCGTCGACGAGTAGCCGCCCGCCGTCGTGGCCCCGAGTGACGTCGGATCGAACACGAAGACGTCCTCGTCCGCACCACTAACGCCTGGAACGGCGAAGGCGGCCCGCGTCGACAGGTAGAGGAGTCCGGAACCATCGACCGCAGCGCCATCGATGTCCTCGCCGCTGTCCCCGAGGCCCACGTCGCTGCCGTCGAAGAAGAGCGCGAATGTCCCTGACGTGTTGGAACCGAGGGCAACCGGGCTGAAGGCGAGAAGATCCTCGTCGCGCGCCGAGACGCCCGAGACCGAGACCGTATCCGACGTCGAGATAGCGATTTCCCCGGTCGACAGGAGCTCTACCGCATCTAAGTCGGCTGCTGTCGTCGTCAGGCCGACGTCGGAGCCGTCGAAATACATGGAGAACGTGCCCGCGGTGCTGGCCCCGAGCGAGGTTGCATCGAAGCGCACGATGTCCGAGTCGTCGAGGGGTACCGTCATTCCAGGCAGGATGTCCGTTCGGTCGGCGTCGACGGAGAGGAGCAGCGTGTCCGAGTCGAGCCAGGAGAAGGCATCGATGCGGAAGGGGCTCAACTTGACATCGGAGCCGTCGAAGGCGATGGAGAAATGTCCGGCGCCGTCGTAGGAGACGATGTCCTCGTTCGCCACGGCCACTCCCCCGACGGTCGCCGCGTCGCGCGCGGAGAAATCGAATGCCGAAGAGCTCGGCGGAGGAGAGGTCTCGTCGACGTCCGTGACGGTGACCGAGATCTGCTGCGAATCGCTGCCCCCTCGTCCGTCAGAGACGGCGACGGTGACTAGGTAGGCATTGTCTCCGTTCGAATCGCCGGCTGCCTCGTAGTCGGGAGACGTGCGGAAGGTGAGACCGCCGCTGCTCGCGTCGATCTGGAAGGCGGAGGCATCCGTGCCGCCGGAGATCGAGTACGTGAGTGGATCGCCGTTGGGATCGTTCGCGTTGACATCGGTGACCGCAGCCTGGTTCTCGGGCACCGGCTTCGAGGCCGTCGCTCCGCCGCCGTCAGAGGTGATCGCAGGCGGGTCATTCACAGCTGGAATGGAGGATGCTTCCTTCCAACCCAGATCAGGCGCTGACCCCTGGTAGCTGCCAGCCCCCTGATCCATCATGGTCTCGCCGTTCCACTCAAAGTGTGCGACCCCGGCGTCAATCGCGGGACTCGAAGGCTGGAGACGGTAGTTCCCATCGAGCAGTGGGTCAGCGACGACCGATGAGTCGACGACGCTCCCGCTGGCGTTCGTGATGTTCTGCCAGAAGAGGTTATGACTTGCGATCGACCCCGCGTCCACGTTCTTAACCGCAAGGAAATGGCCGACGAAAATGTTGTTGAGTGCGATGAGGTTGTCTCCCCCCGAGATTCCATGATTGTTGCGAAGAAGGGTGTTGTGGAAGACAGTGATCCGCTCGCGGATGCTGGCCGCACGGTAGTCCTCGGCCGTTGTTCCGCCATCCAGCAATCCGATGCCCGCTCGCCCGTTGTCGCGGATGAGGTTTCGGTCGATCGCGATGACCCTGTTCGTGTCGGTGAAATAGTCGATGATCTGGATCCCGTCGCTTCGGGTCCCCCAGATTTCGTTGCCTCGGAAGATGAGGTGCGCAGTGCTCGAGATCGCGTCATCGTTGAGGCGCATTTCCACCCCGTCACCATCGCTGCCGATCATCTGGTTGTTCTCGATGAGCAGGTCGCGAACCGGATGGTTGATGTCGATCCCATCGTCGAGTGCGTCCTGGAACACGTTCCCCCGTGCGGTGCCGCCGCCCCCGATCTTGTAGTCGAGCTGATCGTTATTCGCGACGAAGAGGTTGCCCACAATTGTCGCCGGGCTCTTCAGCGACACTCCGGACAGACCGTTGCGGAGAACCAATCCGGTCACGGTGGGTGCCGGCGACACGCCAGAGGGGATGGTGATCACATCGAGCGACGCCGATGCTTCGAGGATCGTCGTATTGCTCGTCGGGGTGGAGCCGGGCGACCTGCCGCTTAGCGTTATCGGTTTGCTAAGCGTCACCGCGCCCGGATAAACGCCGGGGGCGACGCTCACCGTGTCGCCTGGAGCGGCGGCCGAGATGGCCGCCGAAATTGTGCTGTAGTCCTCGGGGACCCGCAGTGTGGTTGCGGCGCGTCCCGGCCCCGCGAGAGCCGCCAGCGACGCGACGAAAACGGACACCGCGACCATCCATCGGC
>Ga0065705_10002384_pt1 | contig 12843 bp, 10 predicted proteins | sample SwibulcommuniRL2_FD_59092 | JGI IMG/M metagenome (GOLD analysis project Ga0065705, IMG submission 59092) | Bulk soil microbial communities from switchgrass field near Rose Lake, East Lansing, Michigan, USA - RL2 Bulk Soil v2 (version 2) | ecosystem: Environmental > Terrestrial > Soil >...
GGCGAAGAGGGTGAAGGCGAAGCAGGACACGAAGACACCGATCTCAGCGGCGAAGGCCAGGTAGCGGTCGAGAACGCGTGGATGGAATACAACCACAATGGCTACGTCGGGCTTCGCGTGGGCAAGCAGTTGTCGCCTCAATACTGGTGGCAGAACCACTACCCGAACCTCACGCTGTCGACGACGATACCGATCTATCTCCGCGAGTTGTTTCCGGCGGAGCTCGTCGGCGTAATGTTCCAGGGGAATGCGGCGCGGCCGGTCGGCAACTCCGAGCTCGGCTTCGGCTACAAGTTCTACGTCGCCAACAACAACTTCGAGGGCAACAGCCAGTCAGATCTCAGCGACGCCAAATCGTGGGGCGCGCGCGGCCAGGTGCGCTTTCCGGCATCGGGCGCCGTGCGCCGGATCGACGTCGCGGCCGACATCTATCGCGGCAAGGTCGGGCTGACTGACAACACGCTGGCCGAAGACAACGTCTTCGGCTTCGAGTCGCAGATCGAAATCTCGAGCTTTCTCTTCCAGACCGAATGGGCGCGGGGCAAGTCGCTCGAGCAGACGCGCACGGGCTTCTACCTGCAGCCCGCGTGGCGCATCGACGAAGACTGGATCACGTTCTACCGCGCGGAACAGCTCGAGAGCCCGCGGATCCAGCGCGCGGAGCGCCGCCACATCGTGGGGTTGAACTACCGTCCGTATCCGCAGATTGCCTTGAAGGGGGAGCTCTACCGGTCGCAGCCTCTGGAGCGTGACTTCCTCCACTCCGAGGAGGGAGGCGCCGAAGCCAAACCTTTCAATGGGTTTGCGACGGCGGCGGTGTTCTTTTTCTGACGATCTGACGTGACGCGTCGAGTTCTGCTGGCGGGGCTGCTGGTCTTTCTGTGGATGGAGGCTCCGTCCACGCAGAGCCCGTACCTCGTCGTCATCGTGAACAAGGAGAATCCGGTGAAAACGCTGCCGGTGGCAGAGGTGCGGCGCATCTTCATGAAGCAGTCGCGGATGTGGTCGAACGCCGAGCCGATGGTGCCCGTCGATTGGGACAGCACCGCCGCGATCCGGGATGTCTTTTCGAGACAGGTGCTGAATCGGTCGGTGCGCGAGATGGCCGAGTACTGGGTGCAGCAATCGATGACCCAGGGCCTGTCGCCGCCGTCGACGCAACGGTCGGCGCGGGCAGTACTGCGGTTCGTGGCAAGTGTTCCGGGCGCGATTTCGTACGTGTCGCCGGGTGATGTGGACGAGACGGTCGCCGTGATCAAAATCACTGGGCTCAAGTGATGGCGTTGAAACTGAACATCCGGTGGCAGCTCGCGCTCGTGTCCGTTGCGCTGTCGCTCTTGCCTATCGCGGTCGTCGGCGTGCTGGCGTACGTGATCGCGCGCGACGCGCTGGAAGAGCGCATCCGCTTCAATCTCGAGACGCTCGCCTCTCAGAGCGACGAGAAGCTCGAGCGCCTGCTGCTCGATCAACAGCAGAATCTGGCCGTCTGGTCGCATCTCGGGTTCATCCGCGACGACACCGTCACCAGCGATGCCGACGGGCGCATTCTGCAGTTCCTCCAGGAAGCCAAACGCAATTCCGACATTGCGCAGGAATTCTGGGTTGCGAATGCGGCCGGCACCGTCATCGCGTCGACGATGCCGTCGCTGCGCGGGCGCGATGTGGGCGCGAGCGAATTCCTGCAGGCCGCGCGGCGTGGTGAGTCGTGGGTCGGCTCGCCGGCGCACCAGGATCTGACCGGACGTGTCGGCATGCCGCTCGCGTTTCCGCTGCAGGCGAGCTTCGATCGATCGAAGTCGGTGGGCGTGATCGTGGCCGTGCTCGACTGGCCGAAGATCTCGTCGATTCTGCAGGCGGTGCGCGTGCTGCCTGAAGGGCAGGACGAGCGCGGGTATCTCGTGCTGGCGAATTCGCAGAACGCGATTCTGACGGCGCCGCCGTTTCTTGCGGGATGGGAGCCGGGCCGCACGCGTCTGTCGACGCTCGGCCTCGAAGAATTCAGCTCGATCGTCACCGACCAGGCGGGCAGCGGCGAGCTCAAGGTGCGCGACTCGACGTATCTCGTGGGCTATGCCACGACCGAACGCCGGCCGTACCTTCCCGACACCTGGCGCACCATCCTGCTGATGCGCACCGATGTGGCCTTTGCGCCGCTGGGCAGCCTGCTGTGGGCGATCATGGTCCTTTCGATCGTCCTTGCCGCGCTGGCCGCGGCCGGTTCGCTCTACTGGGCCACGCAGTTCTCGCGGCCCATCATGTCGCTGGTGCCGTTTCTCAAATCGGTGGCCGCCGGCGATCTGTCGAACGGCATTTCCGTCGATCGCAAGGACGAGCTGGGCATGCTCGCCAACGCCGCGAACGACATGGCCGACCAGCTTCGAAAGCTGCTGCGCGATCTGCAGCAGGCCTCCATTCAGATCACGGGCGCCTCCACACAGGTGCTGACGGCGGCCGAAGAGCACGCATCGGGATCGGTGGAGCAGGCGGCGTCGATCGCGGAGGTGACCGCGACGATGGAGGAGCTGACCAACACAGCCAAGCAGATTGCGTTGAGCGCGACCGCGGTGGAGAAGATCGCCGACGACAGCGCGCAGGCGGCGCACACGGGCTACGACTCGGTGGGCGAAGCGCTCGAGGCGATGGAAAAGATTCGCCGCCGGGTCGCTGATATCTCTGGAAAGACGCTGCTGCTCGGCGAGCGCTCGCAGCGCATCTCCGAAGTGCTCAATCTGATCAAGGACATCGCCGGCGAAATCCATCTGCTCGCGGTGAACGCCGCCATCGAGTCGGCGGCGGCCGGCGAGCATGGCAAACGGTTTGCCGTCGTGGCGAGCGAGGTGCGGCGGCTGGCCGAGCGTACCCGCGAGTCGGCGGAAGAAATCAAAGGGATCGTCGGCGAAATTCAGTCCGCCACCAACACATCCGTGCTCGCGACCGAACAGGGCGTGAAGGAGGTCGAGAGCGGCGTCTCCCTGGCCACGCGGGCGCGCGGCAGTCTCGAAGAGATCATCCAGATGGTCGATCGCACGACGCAGGCCATCCGTCAGATAACGTTCGCGACGCAGCAGCAGCAGAGCGCGAGCGAGCAGATCGTCCAGACGATGCGCGAGGTGGCCGAGGTGACGCGGCAGGCGGCGTCGGGCATGAAGCAGTCGGCGAGCTCGGTCGGCGAGCTGAACCTGCTCGCGGATCAGTTCAAGACGCGGATCAGAGAGTTCAAGTTGTAGGACATGGATCCCGAAGCGATTCTTGCCGCGATCGAGCAGCAGCGCGACGGCGAGGCGGAGCAGCCGGCCGAACAGGAACGGGTGTCGTACCTCGCGTTCTTCCTCGGGGAAGAAGTGTACGGATTGCCGCTCGAACAGCTCCGCGAAGTCGCGCACGTGACGCACCTGCGTCGCGTGCCCGGCGCACCGCACGGCGTGGCGGGGCTGGTTAATCTGCGCGGGGAGATTCTGTGCGCGCTCGATGTTCGCGCGATGCTCGGCCTGCCGGCTCAGGCGTCCACCGAGGCGCCGTTCATCGTAGCGTTGCGGGGATTCGGCGATCCGCTCGGCCTCATCGTCGATTCGATTGCCGACATCTACTCGGTGACGGCCGGCGAGATTGAGGCGCCGCCGGCGACATGGTCTGCCGAGCGTGCGGCGTGTTTCGTCGGGACCGTGCGCGTGTCGGCGGGCCTGATGGGGCTGATCGATCTGGCCCGGGTGATCAGGTTATGACGTCGCCGGACACTGTCGTGCCGCTTCTCGTTTTTGAGGCCGCCGATTGCCTGATGGCGATCGTCGCGTCCGAAGTGGGTCATCTGGAGAAAGGGCTTCGGGAGCCATTTTCGAGAGAGGCCGGCGAAAAAAGCCCCGGGAGCCTTTTTTTCGATTTGGATGACTACTTCAGCGGAGCCGAGTCGGACGGGCCGTGGCTGCACTGGACGCGCGGCACTCGGGGTGCCTGGCTGCGTGTGCGGCGGGTGATCGATGTGGTGCCCGTGTCGCTCGGCGGCCTGACGCCGATGCCGGCCGTGCTGCGCGGACAGACGCGCACGCGTGCGTTCCTCGCGGCCGGTTTACGGAACGACGAAGTGTTCTTGTTGCTGGATCCNGGGCGACTGACGGCGTGATGAAACCACTCGACACNTCGGCCTTCGTCGGGAAATTCGTCGAAGAGGCCCGCGATCGNCTCAAGGCGCTGGGTGCGGCACTGCTGCGCCTCGAACAGACGCCGGGCGCGGTCGATGCGATCGCCGAGGCGATGCGCGAGGCACACAGCATCAAGGGATCCGCGCTGATGCTCGGCTTCACCGACATCGCGCAGATCGCCCACAAGCTGGAAGACCTGTTTGTCGCGGCCAAGCAGGTGCCCACGGTGCTCAACGGCGACGCCTTCGACCTAGTCTTCGGATCGGTCGACCTCATGGGGCTGCGGGTCGATGCGCTCGCGCGCGGCCAGTTGAATCCAGTTGAGGTCGGCGAGATCTGCGCCAAGCTCTCCGCCGTCCTCGACGTCGACCCGGGGTCTGACCCCCGTACAGTAGCGGCAACAGTAGCTGCAAAACTCAGTAATGACGGGACTTACAAGGAATTGGCGCCCGAAATGGGGTCTGACCCCCGTACTGTACCGGGGTCAGACCCCAGGGAGCACAAGGAGCCGAGGGAGGCGGTGCCGGAAATGCGGGAGTCGCTGCGCGTGCCGATCGACAAGCTCGAGAGGCTGGCGCACCTGGCCCCTGAAATGGTGGTACAAAGCCTCAAGGCGTTCGAGCGGCACACCGAGCTGCGGCGGCTCGAGCGCGTGCTCAGCCGGCTTCGCGATCGCGTCCGCGAAGCACGCCTGACCCCGCAGACGGCCGACACCGACCGGGGCTCGCAGCTCTCCGAGTACGCCGACGCGCTCGACTCTGTCACGCGCCGCATGCGCGAGTTCCTGGTCAACTTCAGCGACGACCGCGTGCGCCTGAATCTCATCAGCGAAGAGCTGCGGCAGAACGTCATCGAGATGACGATGCTCCCTGTCGCGTCCGTCTTCGACAGCTTCCCGCGCGCCGTGCGCGATCTCGCCCGCACGTTCGGCAAAGACATCGACCTGACGATTCGCGGCCGCGAGACCGAGCTCGACAAGAAAATCATCGAACAGATCGCCGAGCCGCTGATTCATCTCGTTCGCAACGCCGTCGATCACGGCATCGAGACGCCGGCCGATCGCGAGCGCGTCGGCAAACCGCCGGCTGGCCAGCTCGTGCTGTCGGCCGAGCAGCAGGGCAATCGCATCCTGATCACGCTGAAAGATGACGGCTGCGGTATCGACCTGCGCATGCTCCGGGCGGTCGCCATTCAGCGAAGCATCGCGCCTGCAGTCGAAATCGAGCGATGGACCGCGGAACAGCTGCTCGACCTCATTTTCCAGCCAGGATTCAGCACGCGATCCTCGGCCACCGACGTCTCGGGTCGCGGCGTTGGCATGGACGTAGTGAAGATCGTCGTCGAGCGGCTGGGCGGCAACGTTCGCGTACAGTCGGAGCTCGACCGGGGCACGACCATCACGCTGAACCTGCCGCTCTCGCTTGCACTGCTGCGCGTCGTGCTGCTCGAGGCGGGCGAAGAGCTGTTCGCGATGCCGACGGCCGCGATCAGACGCATTCTGCAGGTGAAACCGGGGGATATCGGACAGCTTCAGCAGGGTCCCGTGGCAGAGGTCGACGGCGAAACCGTCCCGTTGACGCCGCTCTCGACGATGCTGCAGGTACCGGCCGCGCCCACGGCCAGTCATCAGACGCTGCTCGTCGCGGAAGGCAGCGAAGGCCGGTTCGGCATCCTGGTCGAGGCCGTCCACGAAGAACAGGAGCTCGTCTTCAAGGAACTGCGCGGGCCGCTGCGCCACCAGCGGACGTTCACCGGCGCCGCGCTGCTCGGTAACGGCGACATCGTGCCGATCCTCGACGTCAACGCGTTGTTCGAGCTTGCCTCGCGCGCGCCGTCAACGGGCACCGCGCCGGCGCTGTCTCGCCGGCCCGCGCCGCGCGTCAGCCGGGTGCTGGTGGTCGATGACTCGCTGGTTGCGGGCGAGCTGCAGAAGAACATTCTGGTTGCCGCCGGATACCAATCGGAAATTGCGAGCGATGGCATCGAGGCGCTCGACGCGCTGCGGCACAAGGAATGGGATCTTGTCGTCGCCGACGTGGACATGCCGCGCATGACCGGCTTCGAGCTGACCGAGCGGATCCGCGCCGACGAGGAGTTCCGCGATATCCCCGTCATCATCGTCACCTCGCGCGACACCGTCGACGATCGCCGCCGCGGATTCGAAGTGGGCGCCGACGCCTACGTGTTGAAGCGCGAGTTCGACCAGACGCAGCTGCTCGACACGGTGAGACGTCTAATCGGACGCGCAAGAAAGCAGGACGTGCATGTCTGAGAACCAGCAGACAGCAACGTCCAGCGGACGTTCGCCGGCCGTCCGCGTCCTGATCGTGGACGACTCCGCGGTGACGCGCGAAGTCTTGACGGCGCTGCTCAATTCCGATCCCGAGATTCGCGTCATCGGCCAGGCCGCGACCGGCGCCGAAGCCGTCGAGCTGACGGCCACGCTCCGTCCCGATCTCGTCACGATGGACCTCATGATGCCCGGGATGGACGGGATGGAAGCCACCCGCCGCATCATGGCGCGTCATCCGACGCCGGTGCTGTTCCTCAGCTCGTTCTTCGACAAGGAAGGCACGTATTCGCGCGCCGACGCGATTGCCGCGGGCGCACTCGACGTCGTCGAGAAGCCCGCGCTGATGCCCGACTGGCGCTTCCACAACGCCGCCGGCAAGCTCGTGCAGAAGGTGAAGTCGCTGTCGAAGGTGCCGGTGATCGCCCACATCCACGGCGCGCGCAAGCTGCTCGCGCAGGAATCGTCGCAACTCGATTCGTTCGTCGGTCCGGCCGCCGACGTCGTGGTCATCGGTGCGTCGTCGGGTGGCCCGCGTGTCATCGAAGTCCTGTTGTCGAGTCTGCCGTCCACCTATGCGCTCGGCATCGTGGTCGTTCAGCACATGACAGACGGCTTCACGACGAGCATGTTGCGTTGGATGCAGGAACGGTGCGCGATGCCGATCAAACTTGCCGAGGAAGGGGACGCCATCGTGCCGCGCCGCGTGCTGTTCACCCCCGAGAACTCGCATCTCGTGGCGGGGATCGGTGGACGCGTGCACCTGACCGACTCGGATCCGGTCAACGGCCATCGGCCGTCGATTGACGTCACGTTCCTGTCGGTGGCGAGAGTCTACGGCCCGCGTTCGGCCGGTGTGCTGCTGACCGGCATGGGATCGGACGGCGCCCAGGGTCTGTTCGCCATCCGCCAGGCCGGCGGGGTCACGATCGCGCAGGACGAAGAGACCAGCGCGATCTTCGGGATGCCGCGCTCGGCAATTGAGCTGAGCGCCGCGCAGCAGGTGCTGCCGCCGGCGGGCATCGCCCGGTGCTTGAATGCTCTCCACGTGGAGCGTGTGCGATCGCTGATTTGACGTCATTCATCGCCGTCCGTGACCTCATCGAAGAACGCTGCGGGCTCCGCTTCGACAACAGCCAGCGCGGGTCGCTGTCGGCGTCCGTCTCGCTCCGCATGCAGCAGTTGGGGCTCGACAGCGAAGCTGAGTATGTCGAGCGGCTTCGCGGCGAGGCGCCGCGGATGGTCGAGACCGAGCTGCGCAACCTGCTCAACCTCGTCACGGTCACCGAGACCTGCTTCTTTCGCGATGCCTCGCAGTTCCGACTGCTTCGCGATCACATCATCCCGGGGCTGATTGCCGAACGCCTGGCGAAGGGCGACGGAAACCGGACGATTCGCATCTGGAGCGCCGGCTGTTCGAGCGGTGAAGAGGCGTACTCGATCGCGCTGACGCTCGAAGACATGGGCATCTACAGGGCGTGTCCCGACTGGACGATCGACATCATCGGGACGGACCTCAACACGAAGGTCCTGGAAAAGGCGCGGGCCGGGGTCTACACCGCGCGCGCGATGCGAAATGTCGAGGGGCGGCTGCGCGATCTCTACTTCGTGCGCGAGGAGAAGACCTTCTCGCTCGCCGACACGATCAAGAAGCGCGTCAAGTTCGAGTTCGGCAATCTCACGCAGACACCCATGCCCTCGACGGGACAACAGGACATCGTGTTCTGCAAGAACGTCGCTATCTATTTCCGTGCCGACGTGACGCGAAAGTTGATCAAGGGCGTTTACGACACGCTGGCCGACGAGGGATATCTGCTACTCGGCCATGCCGAATCGCTCTGGCAGATGTCCGATGGATTTGCGCTCGTCGAACAGGAGAAGGCCTTCTGTTACCGGAAGAGTCCACTTGTTCCGGAGAAGGCCTCGACCAGGTCTTCGGCGCGCAGGTCATCGCCGCGCCGGGTCGGCCGGAGATCGGCCGCGTCCGGCCGGCCAGTCGCAGTGCCCGGCTTCAGCCCCGCCGCTGGGCTCAACCCCGTCGTGGCGGGTCTCAGCCGGACCCCATCGGCGCCGCTCCCTCTGATACCAGGCACCCCCGAAGATGTGACCGGCCGCTACGACGTGTGTCTTACGGCGTTTCGCGCCGGCGAGTGGGAGGGCGCCGAGGCGGCGCTCTCGTCGCTGGTCGAATCGTGCCCGACATTCGTTCCCGCGCTCCTGCTGCTCGGCGGGCTTTACGCCAATCGCGGGCGCTTCGACGACGCGCTGCGGCAGGCCGAAATGGTACTGAAGGTCAGCGACCTCGAACCGCGCGCGCACCTGCTGGTGGGGATGGTCGCGTCGCGCCAGCAGCGTCTCGATGAAGCGCAGCAGTCGCTGCGGCGGGCTCTCTACCTGGACGACTCTCTCGCGCTCGCGCATTTCTGGCTCGGCAATCTCTACCGCGATCGCGGCGACCTCGTGCGCGCGTGTCACGAGTACGAGAACGTGGTGCGCGACTGGGAGCGGCACACGCTGGAGCTGACCGAGGAGTTCGCGTCCGATCTCAGCGCCGAACAGCTCGTCGGATTCTGCAGCGACAGCCTCGAGCGGTTGCAAACGGTGAGCGCCAAACGGTAGAGCGGCCAACGTGCATCCAACAGATCCCGCCGGAGAAGTCACACGCCATCTGCGCAGCCTCGAGGCTCGCGGCTCGCAGACGCTCGTGGCGCAGCTCATCGACTCGCTGATGAGCGACAGTTCCTCTCAGATGGAAGCGATGCGGCGGGCGGCGACCTCCGGCGATCGCGAGGGCCTCTATCGTTCGGCCCATTCACTGCAGGGCAGCGTCGCGATTGTCGGCGGCGAGTCTGTCGCGGGTGTCTGCGCCGAGCTGGTGAAAACCGCGCGCGATGGTTCGTTCGAGCAGATCGGCCCGCTGGTCGATCAGATCGAATCCGGCGTCGAAGGCATTCGTAAGGCACTCGTCGGATGGGAGAGGGGAAACCCGGAGAAAGGGTTCCGGGATCCCTTTCCGGCGGGCGTTGACGAAAAAGGATCCCGGAACCGTTTCTCCGCGAAGCGCGTGCTCGTCATCGACGATGACGATGGCATCCGGCGGATTACCCAGATGCTGGTCGAAGGACTCGGCCATCAGGTGGACGCGGCGCGCGACGGCATCGAAGGGCTGGCCAAGCTGCAGCTCGGCGTCGATCTCATCCTGCTCGACGTCGTCATGCCCGGGCTCGATGGCTTCGACGTGTGCCGCCGCATCCGGCAGGATCCGGCCGGCCGTGACGTGCCCGTCATCATGGTCACGACCCTCGAGACCAAGGAGCACCGGCTGCATGCGGTCGAGGCCGGCGCCAACGACTTCATCGCGAAGCCGGTCGACGTCACCGAGCTGCGCGTGCGTGCGACGTCGCTGCTGAGGATGAAGGAAGCGCAGGACGAGGTGAAGCGCTATCAGGCGCACCTCGAAGAGATGGTGCAGGAGCGCACCGCCAGCCTGCGGAGAGCGCTCGAGCAGACCGCCGAAGCGCAGCGCATGGCCTACCAGGCGCAACTGGAGACCGTCGAGCGACTCGCGATCCTTGCAGAGTACAAGGACAAGGTGACCGCCCGGCACATCCAGCGCATGAGCGAGTACAGCGCGGTCATCGCGAGGGGACTCAAGCTGCCTCCCGCCGAGGTCGAACTGATTCTGCACGCCAGCCGCATGCACGATGTGGGCAAAATCGCCATGCCCGAGTCGATTCTCCGGAAGCCCTCGTCGCTCGATCCGCACGAGTGGACGGTCATGCGGCAGCATTCGGCGATCGGCAGCCGGATTCTCGACAACTCGACTTCCCAGATCCTGCAGGCCGGGCGCGTCATCGCGCTGCACCATCACGAGCGATGGGACGGCGCGGGCTATCCCAACGGTCTGGCCGGCAGCGACATCCCCCTCTGGGGTCGCATCTGCGCGGTCGCCGACGTCTTCGACGCCGTGACGAGCGAGCGCCCCTACAAACCTGCCTTTCCGAACGAAGAAGCGTTACAGTTATTGCGCGACGGACGCGGGAAGCACTTCGATCCGCGCGTCGTGGACGTCTTCTTTGAATGCCTGGAAGAAATCCTGGCAGTTCAAGACAAGCACAAAGACGACGACTAAAAGACAAACAGGAGACTAGGAGAATAGGAGGGCCAGGAGAAACCTTTTTCTGAAGAAAAGGAAGACTCCTGTCCCTCTCATTCTCTTAATCTCTTGTTTTTTCAGGAGGGGACATGATCTCGCGTCGTGAAGCTCTCACCAGAATCAGCACTGCGGCTGGCATTGCGGCATTTACGCCCCGCATGGCGAGTGCCCAGGCTCAGGCGGCCCAGAAGGTCGATCCCCCCAGCGTCATCTCGAACCCGCCGCGCGACTTTTCGCAGCCGGTTTCGTATCCCGATCCCGACATCATCACGATCGATCCGTCGTTCAACGCGCTGCGCGTGGGGAACACGCCCATCCAGCGCCTCTGGACCGGCGCGATGTGGTGCGAGGGACCAGCCTGGAATGGTCAGGGCCGGTATCTCATCTGGAGCGACATCCCGAACAACCGCCAGATGCGATGGATCGAGGAAGACGGCCGCGTCACGGTGTTCCGTCAGCCCTCCGGCAACAGCAACGGCAACACGTTCGATCAGCAGGGCCGCCAGCTCTCATGCGAGCACTCGGGCCGCCGGGTGGTGCGCTACGAGCATGACGGGTCGGTGACCGTCATCGCCGATTCGTTCCAGGGCAAGCGCTTGAACTCGCCGAACGACATCGCCTGTCACCCCGACGGCAGTTACTGGTTTACCGATCCGCCGTACGGGGGATCGATTTATGAGGGCATGCCCGATGCCGCGGGCGGCCCGAGCAATAAACAGGGAGAGTTGAACGCGAAAGTCGGGCAGCCGGCCGGGTCGGGCGTACTGAAACGCGAGCTCAGTTGCAATGTGTACCGCGTCGATCCGAGCGGACGCATCGACATGGCGATCAGCGAGGAAGCCCTCGGCGGCATTCCCAACGGCATCACGTTCGCCCCCGACTACAAGCGCGTCTACATCGTGAATCGCGGCATCGTCTCGGTGTTCGACCTGGGAACGAGCCCTCAGCTCGGCAAGCCACGACAGTTCGCCGACTTCACCGTCGACGGCATCCGCTGCGGCACGGATGGCATTCGCACCGACGTGTTTGGCAACGTGTGGGCCAGCAGCAATGCCGGCTCGAACATCGGCTACAGCGGCGTGACGGTGTGGAATGCCGACGGGAAGTTACTTGGGCGGATTCGTCTGCCGGAAGTGTGCGCGAACGTCGCGTTCGGCGGACCGAAGCGCAACCGCCTGTTCATGGCAGCGGGGCAGTCACTCTACGCCGTCTACACGAACACGCAGGGGAGCTCGCCGGGATAAGTCGGCAATCGGCGGTCAACGTGGAGCTTGAGAATGATCCGCCACCGGTTGGTCAGTGTGACCGACGTCAACGATGGGAGGGCGCGTGGCAGGCGGGAGAGATCGGGACTACAAGTTGGTCGCCCTGGGCTTTGCCGAGGCCCTCGCCCGTCGCGACTATTCCACGGCCTGGGCGATGACCTCGAAGCAATACCAGGCCGTGACCACCATGGAGGCCATGCAGGCATTGTTCGAGGCGATCGTTCCGACCGACTGGAAGTCCGTTGGCCCGATCGAGATTGGAACGACCATGGAGAGCTGGCCTGGTCAGGAGTCCGATGACCTGGGTTGGGTATACGTCAGCATCGGCGGTGACGTGTACAGCGAAGCCGTCACGGTTGTCGTCGCGCTCGAAGATGGTGAGTCCAGGATTCGAAGCGTCGAGTTCGGCCGGCCTTGAGCCGTGACAGTCGGGAAATCGGAATTTGGGCGCGACTGAAGTCGCGCCCTACCGAAACTCACTGAAGCCCGAAGCCTGGAGCCCGGAGTCCGCTACTGCGGGAACCGTCCCAGCGCCGTCAGCAGATCCAGTTGCGCGCGCATCAGCGTGTTCTGCGCGACCGCGGCGGACGAATCGGCGTCGCGCGCCTGGCGCTGCGCATCGATCACCTCGAGGTTCGTGGTGGCGCCCGCCTGAAACGCGAAGTTCGTGATGTTCAGTACTTCCTGAGCCTGCTCGGCAGCCAGCCGCAGGCTGTTGAAGGCGCGCTCGCTCGTGCGGACGAGGTCCTCGGCCAGCCGCACTTCCGATCGCGCGCGAATCTGCAAATCGGTCAGCGCCAGCCGCGCGTTGTTGAGATTCGTTTCGCGCACAAGCTTCACCGCCTTCCGCTGACCGCTGTCCCAAATCGGCTGCGAGAAGTTGACGACCAGCCGCCAGCTGCGCGCCGAGGTGAAGATGCTCGGCGGCACGAGCGCCTGCGGATCGAACGAAAGGACACCGGTTGGAAACCAGTCCTTCGAACTGTCCCGCCACAC
>Ga0065705_10104613_pt1 | contig 12842 bp, 9 predicted proteins | sample SwibulcommuniRL2_FD_59092 | JGI IMG/M metagenome (GOLD analysis project Ga0065705, IMG submission 59092) | Bulk soil microbial communities from switchgrass field near Rose Lake, East Lansing, Michigan, USA - RL2 Bulk Soil v2 (version 2) | ecosystem: Environmental > Terrestrial > Soil >...
GGTTCAAGAAACTGATCCGACGGAGCTCAAGCGAGAATCGCTCGGCGAGGTCGGATTCGCGCAGCTATTCCACCAACCCGAGGTGTACCGGGGCCGCGTGGTGACGATCCGAGGCACCGTGATGAGTGCGTCACGAATCGATTTGGACGGTGATGATCCGGGGCGCGAGCGATACGTCCTGTGGATCATGCCGGCCGGCGGACCAAACTCGCCGTTTGTCGTGTATGCACGGGCGATGCCGGACGGGTTCCCGCTCATCCAGCCGCAGTCGGGCGGGCGACTGACCAGGCTTCGCGAGGAAATCAGTGTCACGGGCCTCATGCTGAAGCGCGGGTCGTATCACGCCCAGGACGGACCGCGCACAGCACCGGTAATCATTGCCAACGTGCCCGAGTGGACGCCGCCGACAGTCGCGTCCAGCGACAATTCGCGCACCAGCTTTGGACCCGGCTGGTTCCTGCCGATCGCCCTAGCTGCGTTGGGATTGGCGGCGGCATTCGTCTGCCTGGCTTATTGTCTGTCCATCCGAGGAGTGCGAAGCGGCCGCCGCGCCGCCGACCAGCGCCTAGTGGCGGCTGATTTTCGCGGCGTAAAAGTGGGGCCATCAGCGACGGAGACCTTGCGGCAACTGGAGCAAGAGCGGAGCGAATCGGCATGAGCGGGGGCGCAGAGACGAAACCGCTTGCCCTCTGTGTGGCTTCGCGGGTCTCCGCGCCTTTGCGTTCCACAGACTTCACGGTTGCCTTGCCAATGCGGATTGTGCCTTCCCTACACGTCGTGTTGATATTCGTGACGCTCTTGGGAAGTCGATCGGTTGCCTCTCAGGAGCCGTCCGATGGGCCTCCTACAAGTGCCCGAGAACTGCTGGCCAGCTATGGCATCGGCCCTGGCCAGTTCAGCACATTTGTCGATGGCCGCGCCATCACCGCCGAGGAACAGCCGGTCCTCGCCAAGATCCTGCTCCGCTTCTCGCGGCTGGGACTAGCGAACATTCATCGCTGGCGCAAAACCGATGTGGACTGGAATGCAATCGCGGCGGCCACGCACCAGGAGCAAGGGGAACTATTTGCCTCGCGCGGCCGGGCCAAGCTAGTGACCGAGCACAAGCTGCCGCCAGAGTTGGCCGCGCAGATGGAGTTTGCGAGCTATTACTCCGTCCAGATCGCATTTGATGATTCGCCGCACCAGGCCCTGGTATATACCCGCGTCGTGCCGAAGGGCTGGACGATCGGCCAGCCGATGGATGAGCCTGCAATTGCCGATGGCCTGCTCCTCAAACTCGGTGAACTGACCGATGGCGGGCAGGCGCTCGTTTTCGCTGCCGGTCGAGTCGGCTGGCTACCTGAAAATTCCCCGCTTGCCCAGGCTGGATTCGATTTGAGCCTCTTTGATGCGATGCGCGACACGAACGGCAAGGGGCTCATCGCTGCCGACCGTGAGCCGTTCTATCAATTGCTGGCTGCAATCGGTCGCATGGAGACGGCCGGCACTGAAGGAGCGAGCACTCCGCTCGACGTTGTTCCATTGCTCGATCAGCCGGCCGCCCATCACGGCGAGTTCTATTCGGTCCGCGGCACTGCCCGCCGCATTGTCAAGGTGTTGGTCAGCGAGTCAGGCATCGGCGAGCGGCTGGGGCTCGATCATTACTACGAGATCGACCTCTTCGTCCCGCTGGGCGAGGCGAAGCTCCGGTTCGACGGACCAAACCTAGCCGACGAGAATCCAGTCTTCGAGAACACCTATCCGGTGACTCTGATCGCCCGCCAGTTGCCCCCCGGACTCGCGGAGGGGGAGAGCCTGCACGAGCAGGTCTCGGCCGATGCGGTGTTCTTCAAGCTCTGGACGTACGAGTCGGCGTACATGGCCCGCTTTAACCGCGTCCAGCCTGCCCCGCTGCTCATCGCGTATGAGCCCCGATTGGTCCCTGCCGCCAAACAGGATTCTGGGGTCCACGGAACAGCAATCACGGTGCTACTCGCTAGTCTGCTCGTAGTGACCTTCGCCGCCTGGTGGTGGTACCGCCGCCAAGACCGGGCTTTCCGCAAGCAGCGGGCCGCTGATCGGCGGATTTCGTTCGGCGAAAGGACGTGAGGATCGCCCGCTTCGCTAGGGCCATCTTGCAGATCAGGACCGGCCGCGCATCCTCCAATCTCAGCAACGTGCCCTCAATTCTGTAGCCATGCTCTCCAGACCGCGATACAATCAAATCTGACTGGTTCGTCTGTCCGCCATCCACATTCCCGCCGGGAGGAATTTGTTATGTCACGCGCTTTCGCATTGGCCGCTCTGGCCGCCATCGTCCTGCCTGCTATGCAGCCTACTCTGGCAACGGCCGGCGAGATCAGCGGCTCGTATCTGGAAACCCGTACTTGCCAGGTCTATACCGGCCCATGCTTCGCCAATGCCGAGACTGCGCTGGCCGGCCGCGAGGCGATGATGGCCTGGAAGATCGACGAAGGAAAACGGGGGAATGTCGATCTGGCGGGACTGTCGGTCGTGGTTGTGGTGCGCGGCGATGACACGCTCGGGCATCAGGGCTTGAACGATCCGAAGGAGCTTCGCTCGGCGATCATTGTGGATGAGCGGGCCAGCGCAGAGCAGCGGCAGGCCCTGGTTGAGTTCGCCAAGGACCACGCTGGCCGCGCGGGCAAGGATATTGTTCGCGTCGATGCCGCTCCGATCACCATGGCTCTCGACACAGCCGAGCTCCGCGGCACCCTGAAGGCCGGGGAGTTGGTGAAGCTGACCACCCGCAAGGCCAAGCCGACCGACTGCATTTGCACGAACGAAGTCGCCTTCTATCCGCCGCTGGTGAAGGTCGATCGATTTGCCGCGGGCGTCTCAATTGAAGCCGAATACAACGGCAAAGGCTTGGGCACCCGCTGGAGCACGCCCGACAGCCGCAGCGCATACATGGGTGAGTTTGTGTACGAGTAGCGGTGTGACAGATGGTCTGAATGCCAAATAGCCGGGAGCAAACTTGCTCCCGGTTTTGCTGCGCATCATGCTTTTGAGTTCGTCTTCAGGCATGGACCGGCTCGCCAATGTCCACGCTCGCCATGATCGCCCTCGGTTACCAGCCGCAGATTTCTGGGGCTGCCATCGTAAGCAATCTGGCCGCAACCTGGCCGACACCGCCGGCGCCGACGGGCTTGGCCAATTCGGCAACTCGCTGACGTTTTAGGTCGGTGAGTCACTTTCGCCCAGGGCCTAATGCCAGCGCCAATTCCCTGGGGCGACCTGCAAGAACCGTGTGCCACGCGTTGGTGCCGATCCGAGCGAGGCTGCATGCGCGCCAAGCGAGCGACTTGCGTTTTTTGGGAATTTTTGATACACTGACCAAAAGTTGACAATCGTTGACTGACGTTTGGGGGGCGGATGGCTACGCAGGCGGGCAAAGCGCCAAGTCGGCGTGGAGCAGCGGCACCGATAGCCGCGGCAATGCGACGCCGTACGATCCTATTCATCACTTTGGTGCTGGTGGGCTCGGCCCTTGCCGTCGCACGATTTGGTAGGGGGCCAAGTCCTTCCCCTTCACCGCTACACGTCGATCTCAAACCGGTCCTTGAGATTCCACAGCGACCGCGCTTTGATCAGCCAACGACCGCAGAGGCGTCCAATCCTGTACTGGTGGCGATGCGCGACGAGACGTTCGACGTCGCAGAGCAATTGGTGCGAGAGATTCCACGGCCTGATTCCCTGTGTTTGTTGGGGACGGTTCATCATCTCTACGCCAATGACGACGTAGCAGTGCGGCTTTGGAAGCAGTGTCTCGAGCTCGATCCGCAATTTGCCGATGCGAATCATGCTTTGGGGATGTGGTCGCTGTCGCGCGGCGACTTCGTTGCCGCAGAGGCCAGCTTGCGCGAGGCGTTGCGCATCGATCCCGCCTGGGATGAGATCCCCTTGCCGCTCGATAAGGCGCTCCAAGGGCAAGGCAAGTTTCACGAGTCCATCGACATGCTCGAAAAGGTCGTGATGATCCGCCCGACGGACCCCGATGTATTGCACCGGCTGGGGATGGCATACGAGCAGAGCGGCGATTACGAGAATGCCCGGCGCAGCCATCAGCAAGCGATCGATTTGCGGCCCAATTTCACGCCTGCCTATCAGGGGCTGGCCCGGGCGCTGAGAAAACTCAAGCGTCCTGAAGAGGCAACGATTCACGAGCAGCGATTTCAGGAACTCATGGCTGCCGACCAGCGCGCCGAACGGGGGCAACGCGTTGACTATGGCGACCATCAGCGGGTGAGCCATCACCTCACCCGTACGTGCCTGACCGCGGCCCGCGTGTACTTCAAGCACGGCCGGCCAGACTCTGCCGAAACACCGTGGAGGCGCGTTGCCGAACTCGATCCGACCGATCGCGAGTGCCGGGAGGGATTGTGCAAAGTGCTAGCTGCGCAGCGGCGGTGGGAAGCAGCGATCCAGTTCCGCAGGGAATTGACAAAGCTCGATCCCGACAGCACTCGCCAACTCATGGAGTTGGGCGCACTCGAGTACAAGAATCAGCAACTGGACGATGCTGCCGCGGCGTTTCGGCGTGTGATCAAGCTGGCGCCAGGGCAGCCCGACGGTTATGCGGGGCTCGCCCAGGTGCAATTATCGTCCGATCGTAACCCCGAAGAAGCCGTGCAGTTGGCCCGGCAAGCCGTCGCACTGGCTCCGACGGCGGCCCACCATTTCATACTCGCCACGGCCCAGCGGACGCGCGGTGACGTTGCGGCGGCCCGCGCCTCACTCGAAGAGGCCATCCGGCTCGATCCAACCCAGGTCCTTTATCGCGAGGCTTTCGCCCGCTGGCAGCTCCCGCCTCAACCATGATCGATTGGGAACCAATGCGCCGGCCGCTGGTCATCGCTGCGGCCCTGGGGATGGCCATCGTCGCGACGATAGCCATGCTTTTGCTGCGCGGGCCAAATAACCTGGCAGTTGGATCTGCTGCAGTGTCGCAGCCGGTTGCGAGTGTGACCCCAGTTGAGTCCAGCAGATTGCATCTCGACGCTACGCCACCCGTTCGCATTAGCCCCGCGATGCAATTCACCGACGTTTCAGCGCAAACGGGAATTCGCTTCCGACACCAGGATGGCGGCAGCGGCGAAAAGTATCTGATCGAACCCGCGACGGGAGGAGTGGCTCTGTTCGACTATGATGGGGACGGGCTGATCGACATCTATTTTGTAAGCGGCAGGCCCCTGCCGCCGGCTTCGCCCGATCCCCAAGCCGTCAATGCGCTATATCGCAACGAGGGGAATTGGCGGTTTCGCGACGTAACACACAGCGCCGGCGTCGCCGGCACGGAATACGCCTTGGGAGTAGTCGTTGGTGATTACGACAATGACGGGGATCCGGACCTGTTTGTCAACAACTTTGGCCCCAATACGCTGTATCGCAACAATGGCGACGGCACTTTCAGCGACGCAACCGCCGTTGCGTGCGCGGCTGGCAGGAATCGCGTCGGCGCGGGGGCGAGCTTCCTGGATATGGACGCGGACGGCGACCTCGATTTGTTTGTCGCCAATTATGTGGCGTTCGAGTTGTCCCAGAACCACCCGCGGCGGAACGTCAATGGCTTCCCTGTTTATCCGGGTCCGCTCGATTACGACGCAGCCCCCAACGTGCTGCTGGAGAATCTGGGCGACGGCACATTTTGCGATATCACCGAATCGTCGGGTGTCGGCCGCGCGGCGGGCAGCGGGATGGCCACGCTTTGCATCGATTATGACCAGGATGGCGATACGGACGTCTTGGTCGCCAACGATCAGCGCGGTAACTTCTTGTTCGACAATGACGGTCACGGAAAGTTCACCGAAGTCGGTGTGTTGCGGGGCTTCGCCTACAATCTCGATGGGTCCCCGCGGGCCAATATGGGGCTGGATTGCTCTGATTTCGACGGGGATGGCTGGCTCGATGTGATCTCGAGCACTTACCAGAACGAGCTGCCGGTCCTGTATCGTAACGACCGCGGCTCATTCGAGGATGTGTCGCGGCGATGCGGTGATTTGATGAAGGCCGTGACTCACGTCAAATGGGGCGTTGGCTTCGGCGATTTCGACAGCGATTGCTATCCCGATCTATTCATTGCCTGTGGCGATTTGGAACCGGAAGTTCATCGCTGGAAGCCGAGCACGGCCTTTCGCGTGCCGAACGTGTTGCTGCGGAACCTTGGCCATGGCACATTCCGCGACATTTCTGCGAGCTGTGGCGATGGATTGACACCCGTCGAAAGCAGCCGCGGCGCGGGCGTCGATGATCTCGACAACGACGGCAACCTCGATTTAGTGGTGCTTAATACGGGATCTCAACCAACCATCATTCGCAATGAAACCAAAACAGCGAATCACTGGCTCCAGCTCGATTTGCGAGGGACGACTGCCAGCCGCGATGCCATCGGCGCTCAGGTGCGCGTTACAGCCCGTGGTCGCACATTCCTGGCCGAAGCAATTAGCGGCCGCGGATATCAGAGCCATTTTGGCTCTCGGTTGCACTTTGGCTTAGGGGACAGCGACCATGCCGAGCGAGTTGAGATTCGTTGGCTTGGAGGGGGCCAGGATGTTTTTACCAATGTTTCCGCCAACCAGCGACTCCGCGTGATCCAGGGCTCTTCGGTGCCATTCGCCCTTATGCCATGAAAAGCTGTTCGCCTGGACGCTGATACCGGCCCTTTCTTATTTGCGTCGCTTGGCCATCGCCCGCGCCACGGCCTGGCCCATGTCGGCGGGACTGTCGGCCACTTCGATGCCGGCGTCCTTCAGGGCGGCGACTTTTTCGGCTGCTGTCCCTTTGCCCCCGCTAATGATCGCGCCCGCGTGACCCATCCGCCGGCCCGGAGGAGCGGTGCGGCCAGCGATGAATGCAGCGACGGGTTTGCTGATGTGCTCCTTTACGTAGGCGGCCGCCTCTTCCTCGGCCGTGCCGCCGATTTCTCCGATCATCAGGATCGCCTCGGTCTGTGGATCATCCTCGTAGCGGCGAAAAAGGTCGATATAGTTCGTGCCAACGATCGGATCACCGCCAAGGCCGACGCACGTCGATTGCCCCAGGCCCAGGTTAGTTGTCTGCCACACCGCTTCGTACGTGAGCGTCCCGCTGCGGCTCATGATGCCGACCTTGCCAGGCTTATGGATGTAGCCCGGCATGATGCCGATCTTGCACTCCCCCGGCGTGATCACGCCGGGGCAATTCGGTCCGACCAGCACGCTGTTCGACCTGCGGACCAGATCATAAACCCGCACCATGTCGAGCACCGGCACTCCCTCGGTGATCGCACAGATCACATCGATCCCCCCGTCAATGGCCTCCAGAATTGCATCGGCTGTGAACGCCGCGGGGACAAAGATCATCGAGGCGTTCGCGCCGGTCTTTTCGACGGCTTCAGCGACCGTGTCGAAGACGGGCAACCCCTCGACGGTCTCGCCCCCTTTGCCGGGCGTGACGCCGCCAACCATCGTCGGCGCATATTCCTTGCACCCCTTGGTGTGGAACGCGCCGGCCTTGCCGGTGATTCCCTGGCAGATGACGCGCGTGTGCTTATTGACCAGGATGCTCATTTCGTCTTCCGGTTGAGTTCATTTCGCCGCCGCGACCACCTTCTTCGCCGCGTCGGTCAAATCGTCCGCGGTGATCAGCTTCACGCCGCTTTCGCGGAGGATCTTCTTGCCTTCCTCGACCTCGGTCCCTTCCAGCCGGACCACGAGCGGAACTTTGAAGCCCACCGCCTTACTGGCTGCAACGATGGCCGAAGCGATCGTCGTGCAGCGGGCGATGCCGCCAAAGATATTGACAAGCACCGCCTTCACGTGCGGATCGGACAGGATGATGCGAAACGCCTCGGTCACTTGCTGCTCGTTGGCGCCGCCGCCGACGTCGAGGAAATTCGCCGGCTCGCCGCCGTGGAGCTTGATGATGTCCATCGTGGACATCGCCAGGCCGGCCCCATTCACCAGGCAGCCGATGGTGCCGTCGAGCTTGACGTAGGACAGGCCCGTATTGCTGGCCCGCACTTCAGCCGGGTCTTCTTCCGACAGGTCGCGCAGTTCGGCCAGGTCCTTGTGGCGAAACAGCGCGTTGTCGTCGAAGCTGATCTTGCCATCGAGGGCGACCAGCTCGCCGGCTTCGGTCACGACCAGCGGGTTGATCTCGACCAGGCTGCAGTCGAGCTGGACGTACATGCGACAGAGCGCCCGCATGAATTTCTCGGCACTGGAGACGCTCGCGCCGGTGATGCCGAGCTTGTAGCACAGCTTGCGGACCTGATAGGGCGCCAGGCCGACGTGTGGATCGAAATGTTCTTTGTGGATGAGATGGGGAGTCTCCGCGGCGACCTTCTCGATCTCGACGCCCCCCTCGCTCGAGACCATCAGCACGGGCTTCGCGGCGGCCCGGTCGAGGACGATGCCCAAGTACAGCTCCCGAGCGATCTTGCAACCCTCTTCGACAAACACGCGATTGACGGTCTTGCCTTCCGGGCCGGTCTGGATTGTCACCAGCGTCTTGCCGAGCAGGTTGCCCGCGACTTTTTTCGCTTCTTCAGCCGAGCGGACGAGCTGCACGCCGCGCTGTTGCGAGTTTTCCTTGGTCGTCCCTTTGCCGCGGCCGCCGGCATGAATCTGCGACTTGACGACCGCCAGCGGCCCGGCCAGCTCGCTGAATGCCGCGGCGGCTTCATCGGGCGTCGCGGCGACCTTGCCCTTGAGCACTGCCACGCCCGCCTTGCGAAACAGATCCTTGGCCTGATACTCGTGAATCTTCATCGGAAAATGCCCGCAATTCTGGGAAGTGGCAAGCCGCGAATTATCGGGCAGATATGGAAAACGTGCAACCGGATTCAAATTCGGAGTGGGGAACGCAGGGTGACGAGTAACACCTCATTCAGCACTCCGCGACCCGAATTCTGCACTTAGAACAGCGTGTCATCCGGCTCTCGGCCGATGAGCTGCCTGGCGCGCGAGCGGTCGCGCTCCGCCTCATCGTTACGGCCGAGCTTCTCCAGCACAAGTGAACGATGGTAATAGATCACGGCGACGTTGCGGGCCATTGTGTCGCGCTGTGGTGATGGTTTGCTCGACGGACCATACCTCTGTTGGAATTCGCTGTCGGCAAGAGGAGTTGCAACATCCATGTCACGCAACGACGCTTCGTACTCCCCTTGTTTGAAGAGCAAAAAGCCGCGCGTATCCAACATTGCGGGGTCTTTTGGAGCGGACCTCAGGGCGTCGTTGACCCCCTTAAGTCCCTCGGCGAGTTCGACATTGCCCAGGGCGCGTGCGTAGGCCAATCCGTTCAGCACGACGACGCGGTTGATCGATTTCCGGGTTTGACTGAGTTGATCGAGCGTCTTGAAGTCTGCGACGGCGTCTGAATGCCGGCCCAGATATTGAAACACCTGGGATCGTAGCAAGAGGGTTTCGGCACGCTCGGGATCGAGATTGTGGGCACGGTTGCAATCGTCAAGGGCCAGGGCGTACTCGCCATCCTGGATTCGCCATTCAGCACGCGCTAGCAGCAATGTTGGTTCCGCGGGGCTCCAGTCGATGACTAAACGCAGTCGCTCGTAGGCCTCAGCTTTTCTGCCGGCGTCTCGATCGGCCTGGATGGAACGCAATGCCCATTGCAGCTCCTCAAGCGATAGGCCGCGAGTCTGACTTAGCCGATCAATCGTCTTCCAATCTGCCAGCGCTTCAGCTTCCTTTCCCAGCCGATCGAGCACGTGCGACCGTGCGAAGAGTGCGTTAAAGTCGTCAGGGCGCAATTCGACGACTCGATTGCACGTTGCGAGCGACGATTCAAGATCGCCATCTTCCATTTGCCACGTTGCCCTCGTCATCAACAATTGCGGCTCGTCGGGAATCCAGCGCATCGCTTCCGACAGTTGCTTGTCAGCCAATTCCTTGTGACCTGCCGCCCGCTCGACCTGGGCCGCGGCCAGGTACCAGCGAGCCACCTCGCGGGGGGCCTCGAGGTAGGCACAGGGTCCGATGGTTGCAAGAAGAAGCAGCCAAACCAACAGCCTCAATGATCGCCGTCCGGCAGGGCGAGGTGGGCTGGCTGGGTGATTTGCGGTGGACATGGTGGGATTTAACGGGCACGCAGACAGGAATCCGACAAAGATAGTCTATGCAGTTGGATTCCGTGAGGCGACTTGTGTCTGGCGGGCTGGTGCAATGTGGGGGGGGCTGTGGTACGATTGGGGCTTCTTCGCCTTGCCCTCTGCCTCTCGTTTGGGCTTCTCGTTGTGCGAGGTCGCTGCCATGAGACGTTTCCATTGTTGGCTGTTTTTTGCCGTCGCCTGCGTTTTGCCGGCATCAATGGCGTATTGCACAGACGACCCTGCCCCGAGTATTGCCACCGAGGCCCCCGATGAAATCAGCGGCCTGATCCAACAACTCGACGCTCCCGACTTTTCCGAGCGGCAGGAGGCATCGCGCAAGCTGAGCGAGGCCGGCAAAGCGGTCTTTCCGGAGGTCGAGAAGGCGGCCGATTCGGGCAGCCGCGAAGTGGCGACGCGGGCCGTCGAAATCTTGAGGCGGCATTACAGCGGTGGAGATCTGGAGACCAAGCAGGCGGCGGAGGAGTCGCTCAAGCGATTGGCCAAGAGCGGAAATCCCGCGGCGGCTCAGCGAGCGAGCGACGCCCTCAACCCAACTCCAATGCCGACGATCCAGCAAGTGCCCATTGGAGCGATCAACCCGGCCTTGATTCCGTTGATCCAACAGCGCGGCATCCAGATTCAGCTTGGGGGCATCGCTCCTGGGCAGAACATTGTCCGCCGCACCAGCGTGCGCAGCGTCAACGGGCAGCGCGAGATCGAAGTGCAGGAAGGCGACAAGACGACCAAAGTCAAAGATATCGCGGGCGGCATCGAGGCGGAGTTCACCGAGAAGATAAACGGCAAGGAAACGACGCGCAAAATCGAGGCCAAGGACCTTGACGATTTAAAAAAGAAAGATGCCGAGGTTGCGCGGATCTATGAAACCTATAGTCGGGCGGTGCGCGGGGTTCAGATTGGCGCCGTCCCGGGCGGCGCTGCTCCAGGTGGCGCCTTGCCCGGCGGTGCGCTGCCAGTTCCTGCTGTTCGACCGCCCGAGACGGTTAAGCGGATGATCGAGTCAATCGACCGGACAATCGAGCGCCAAAAGGCACAGTTACCCGACGATCCGACAGCGCAGCAGCGGATCGAATCGCTCGAGCGCACCAAAAAGCGCTATCAGGACATGCTTCCCAAGGAGGAGGCGAGACCTGCCGAAGGCGCCGTTCCGCCGAAGGCCGAGGGAGCACCTGCGGACAAGGCGGCAGCAGAGATTGCCCGCAAACCGGGCGAACCGCGTGACGTAAGGTCGCCCTAACCACAACCGGGCACGACCCGCGCCACGCGGTGAATGTTGAACTTGGAACATTGAGCCGAATCCCGCATGACGAGCTTCGATTCCCGCCGCGACAAGCTCCGCAACCTGCTCAAAGAAAAATCGCTCGACGCGCTGCTGGTGACTGAAGAACGCAACGTCACCTACCTGACCGGTTTCACTGGCGATTCGAGTTTTCTGGTCATTGGCCAGAGCGCTGGCGGCAAGCGGGAACTGCTCCTCACCGACCATCGCTATACCCAGCAGCTCGAAGACGAATGCCCCGGCCTGGAATTGGCGGTCCGCGGGCCCGGCGTCAAACAATCCGAGTTTACCGCTGAGACGCTCGCAAAATTCAAGCTTCCGGCGCTTGGCATTGAGTCCGAGGCGATGTCGGTAGCTACGTTCGAGAAACTCCGGGAGAAGCTCAGTGCGACGAAGCTGGCCCGGACGGAAAACCTCGTTGAGTCGCTCCGCGAGATCAAGGATCAGGGCGAGATCGACGAAATTCGCGAAGCGATTCGCATTGCCGAGCGGGCCTTTGCCGTCATTCGCAACTCCCTGCGACTGGGCCGCAGCGAGAAAGAGGTCGCCGACGAACTCGAATATCAAATTCGCTTGTTCGGTGGCACGTGCGGGGCGTTTCCGTCGATCATCGGTGTCGGGCCTAGGGCGGCTCTGCCGCACGGCCGGCCGCTGCAGGGCAGCAAGATCGGCGACCACGGCTTCGTGCTCATCGATTGGGGGGCTCGCGGCCGGCTCTATCACAGCGACTTGACCCGCGTTTTGACCACCGGTAAACTCTGCCCCCAACACAAGGTCGAGCCCAAACTCCAGGAGGTTTATGGAGTTGTGCTCGCTGCCCAGCGTGCCGCGATTGACGCGATCCGCCCCGGCGCGATCATGAAAAATGTCGATGCAGCCGCTCGCGACGTGATCGACCGGGCCGGCTTCGGCAAGAATTTCGGCCACTCCTTGGGGCACGGCATTGGGCTGGCCGTCCATGAACAGCCACGGCTGGCCCCCGACCAGGACCGCCCATTGGCCGCGGGTATGGTCGTCACCGTCGAGCCCGGCATCTACCTGCCTGGTTGGGGAGGTGTGCGAATCGAGGATGATGTTCTCGTCACCGAGGATGGCTGCGAGGTCCTGACAAGCGTGCCGAAGGAACTGGATGCGTGCGCGGTGTAACCGGACTTCCAAAATCCGCATTCCCTTCCATGCCCGATAACTCTCGTTCCCCTCAACCGGCCAAGTTGAAAGGCGTCCCACCCCTGTCGCACAAAAGTAATCCCCGGAAATCACCGATGAGCGATAGCCAGTCGCCCCAGCCAACCGTCTTCGAGATCGAGCGGATCCGCCGGCTGGTAGAGCTGATGAAGGAGCACGACCTGTCGGAAATCGATCTCCGCGAGTCGCGCCAGCGAATTCGCATTTGCCGCGGCCCAAGAGAATCGCCGCGACCGGCCAATGCGCCAGCGGCTTCCGCGCCGTCGGCGG
>Ga0065705_10104614_pt1 | contig 12834 bp, 9 predicted proteins | sample SwibulcommuniRL2_FD_59092 | JGI IMG/M metagenome (GOLD analysis project Ga0065705, IMG submission 59092) | Bulk soil microbial communities from switchgrass field near Rose Lake, East Lansing, Michigan, USA - RL2 Bulk Soil v2 (version 2) | ecosystem: Environmental > Terrestrial > Soil >...
GCTGCCGCTGGTGAAGGGACAAGCCTCTTCGCCTAATGTGGGGCAGTGGTCGGGGAAAACCTATAAGCTGGAGAGTAACCACTTGAATCTTGAGAGCGCTGCGATCCAGTTCGGCGACGAACACAACACGCTCATCCTGAACAATCAACACCGTGAACACCGGATACAGCTCGGTTACTCCACGTGGCTAAAAGGGACCACTGATATACGCGGACGTGGCGAGGAACCCATCACCGCGTGTGGCGCATGGACGGCAGATAATACCTACGAAGTGAGAGTCTGTTGCACCGAGGATGCATACTGCCCGGTCTTCCGCTTCCACTACACGAGCGGCGACCTCCAATTGGAAGTTGAACCAAATGCGACCTGGGACTGGGAGCCTGCGGGAGTCACAAAGATCACTGGCCGCGTGACGGGTCAGGCATGAGCGAGAATATCGCTACGTGCACCATACAGGAGATGCCCCAATGACCACATGGACGAACGATGAACTCAACAGGATCGGAAATGCCGAAGAGTTGCAGATCACCTCGCTCCGACAGGATGGCACACTGCGAAAACTGGTGATCATCTGGGTCGTTCGCGTTGGCGACGATCTCTACGTTCGCTCTGTGAATGGGCGCGGATCCTCCTGGTTTAGTGGTGTTCAGACTCGTTACGAAGGACACATTCGTGCTGGCGGTTTGGACAAGGATGTCACCTTTGTGGAAGAAGGCGACTCGGACATCAACGACCAGATCGACGCTGCCTATACCACAAAGTATCGCCGTTACGCCAGCATCGCCAAGTCTATGGTGACCCCTGCAGTGCGAGCCGCGACCATCAAGCTGGTGCCGCGTACAAACAACCCCGCACCATAAAATGGGAGAGTGCATAAAAAAACCGGGAAAGCAGGTTATATGATGCAAGGATCTGAATTACACCTCCTCAGCAATTGGCAAAACTTTTACATGATCATGGGAACGGCTGCCGCGACCCTGACCGGATTGATGTTTGTGGTAACGACCCTGATCGCGGGTATCGATGCGCATCAGTCGACATTGAATGCGGCAGTATCGGCATTCAATAGCCCAACGGTTGTGCATTTTGGCACTGTGCTTCTGCTTGCTGGAGTACTCAGCGCTCCCTGGCAAGCATTCTCAAGCCTTAGCCTTCTGCTCGGCCCGTTGGGCCTGGGGATGACGTTCTATTCGATCCTCGTAATGCGACGGATGTGGCGCGTACCTCACTATCAATCGACGTTGGAAGACTGGCTATGGTATATGGTATTTCCTCTTCTCGCCAATGTCTTGCTGATGGTCGCTGCATTTGTACTCCCAAAGAATCCATCTCCAGCGCTGTATATCATAAGTGCAGCAATGATGTTGCTCCTGCTTGTCGGTATCCGCAACGCATGGGATATGGTGACCTTCCTCGCGGTCGAGCGTGCCCATTCTGAAAACAAGAGCGAAAGTAGAGATGAAGCGGTTCGACCGGCGGCGAAAAAAAGGAATCCGAAATAATAAAGTAACCTGCTGAAGGAATTCAGAATATAAAATTTCATTCATTTTGAAAAATCATCTGATGGGAGAAAACCATGGAATACGATCGATTAGGTTCTACTGGCATGAAGGTCTCGCGCATCTGCCTCGGCTGCATGGGATTTGGGGATGCGGAACGGTGGACGCACAAATGGGTGCTGGACGAGGAAAACAGCCGTCCGATTATCAAGAAAGCCCTCGAGATGGGGATCAATTTCTTCGATACAGCCAATGTCTATTCCATTGGAAAGAGCGAAGAGATCCTCGGGCGCGCTTTGAAGGACTTCGCGAAGCGGGATGAGGTCGTCATCGCTACCAAGGTGCATGGCAAGATGCGCGAGGGACCGAATGGCTCCGGATTGTCGCGCAAAGCGATCCTGAGCGAGGTCGACAACAGCCTGAAGCGGCTTGGGACGGATTACGTGGACCTCTACATCATCCATCGTTGGGATTACGAAACCCCGATCGAGGAGACGATGGAAGCTCTCAATGATGTGGTGCGGGCCGGTAAAGCGCGCTATATCGGCGCCTCCGCCATGTACGCCTGGCAGTTCCAGAGCGCGCTGCATGTTGCTGAGAAACATGGCTGGACCCGTTTCGTCTCGATGCAAAATCATATGAACCTGATCTACCGCGAAGAAGAACGCGAAATGATGCCGCTCTGCCGCGCGGAGAAGATCGGAACGACTCCTTATAGTCCGCTCGCCTCGGGAAGGCTGACGCGCGACTTTTCAGCGGAAAAGACAATGCGCTCTGAAACGGATGTAATCGCGAAGAGCAAGTACGATGCGACAGCCGAAACCGACCAGCAGGTGGTGGTGCGGGTCGCAGAGCTCGCGGAAAAGCACGAGGTTCCGCGGGTTCATATAGCGCTTGCCTGGCTATTACAAAAGAAGCCGGTGACCGCTCCGATCATCGGGGCAACGAAGATCTCACACCTGGAAGATGCTGTCGGCGCTCTATCGGTTAGGTTGACTCAGGAAGACGTCACATATTTGGAAGAGCAGTATGTGCCGCATCGCATCGTCGGTCATCAGTAAATAGCAAGCACCGAGGAGCGTTCCGATTCTGAAAACAAGAGCAGGCAGTTGAGAGAATAGGATGCCCAGAGAACAAAGCAATTACCGCTCAATTTCGTTAAATTCAATGATGGCTCGGACTTTATTCCAGGTCGCCCGAGCCGAATTTGTTATGGCTTGCCGGTTGCCATCCGCCGTCTTATAATGACCTGAGTGTTGAGCTGTTCATCATACATTCTTAGCACTTCGGTAGCGAATGAGCGGAAGGAATGAGCGCCATGGACGTGATCAAAGCCAGTGACTTGACGCTCTCAATGCCTGTTCGACGAGCACTGGCAAGGATCGTTTTATGACGATGTTGGATACAATCATTGTAGGCGCAGGCCAGGCCGGTCTGGGCGTAAGTTATTTTCTTCAACAAAATGGACACAAGCATATTGTCTTTGACCAGGGGCGGATCGGTGAATCCTGGTTATCGCAGCGTTGGGACTCGTTCCGGTTGAACACCTCCAATCTCAGGAACACGTTGCCCGGGTTTCCCTATGATGGTCCCGAGGCGGACGGCTTTTCTGGGACAGACGCATTGGTAAATTATTTTCACGAATACGTCGATCGTTTCCAGCTCCCCGTGCGGACCGGTGTGACCGTTGTCTCCGTAGAGCGGGCGGAAGATCAGAAGAGCTTTGTTGTAAGAACACGGAATGCTGATGGGCACCAGGAGACCTTAATGAGCCGGTCGGTTGTAGTCGCCTCCGGTATCCAGCGCGTACCGCGGATCCCGGCTTTGCATGAAAAACTTCCTGGCGATCTTACCCAATTCCACACAGCCGACTACCGCAATCCGCAGGAATTGCCGCCAGGTGCTGTCGTTGTGGTGGGGAGTGGGCAATCGGGCTGCCAAATCGCGGAAGACCTGCTGGTCGCGGGGCGGACCGTATTTTTGTGCTCCAGTAAGGTTGGGCGCGTCCCCCGCCGCTACCGGGGCACGGATCTGGTGGAGTGGTGGGTGGATATGAAGTTTTGGGATGTCACCTATGACAGTCTACAGGATAAATCCATCAGCCGCGCCGCCCAGCCCCAGATTTCGGGCATTGGGCGTTACGGTCATACCGTCAGCCTGCAAAATTTAGCGAGTCAGGGCGTGGTGATCCTGGGTCGCCTGCTGGATATTGACTCAGGTACCCTGATCCTCGGCGATGAGGCGGCGGCTAATGTTCATTTTGCGGATGAATTTTCGCAGCGTGTCAAGAACGATATCGACGCTTACCTGGACCGCCTGAATATTACTCCTCCACCTCTCGAGGAAGATCCGGCCGACGTGCCCGACCCTGTCGCGCAGTGTATCTCTTCGCTGCGGCATCTGCCCCTCAGGGAGTCAAACGTCAGCACAGTGATTTGGGCAACAGGATTTACAGGGGATTTTAGCTGGATCCACCTGCCAATCCTCGATGATCATAATAGGCCGATCCAGGAACGGGGTGTATCCCTGGAGGACGGCTTGTATTTCGTTGGCTTTCCCTGGCTGAACAGCCGCAAATCGGGGATCATCTATGGAATTGCGGAGGACGCAAATTTCATCGCCAATGCCATCCGGGAGCAATTGACCAGGTAGTAAGCCCTGCCGGCGTAAGGTTTCCCTTACCAATCTGAGACGTTGCAGTCATGATGGTGTCAGCTCCTGAATGGCGCTTTGTGAAGACCCCCACCGAGCTACGTGAAGGAATTCAGATAATGCAGACTCCCCAAGCCTCGAATACCCCAACCAGGGGAAGCGAAACCCGCAGTTCCGATCATGGTACTTCAGCCTGGAGCCCCCTCCGCCAGGAGGTCTTTCGCTCGATCTGGACAGCGACAGTCGTCTCCAACGTCGGCACCTGGATGCAGAGCGTTGGCGTTGCCTGGCTGATGACTTCGCTCACGCCGTCTCCGCTGCTGGTTGCCCTCATGCAGACCGCCGCCAGCCTCCCTATCTTCATTCTCGGACTTCCCGCAGGGACGATTGCCGACCTCGTAGACCGGCGTAAGTTGCTGCTGGCTACCGAGACGTGGATGCTGCTCGTTGCCCTCACTCTTGGCGTGCTTACCTTGACGGGACATGTATCAACCTGGACTTTGCTGACGCTGACCATCCTCATGGGATTGGGAAGCGCGTTCGACGCTCCAGCGTGGCAGGCTATCGTCCCTGATCTCGTTGAACGCCGAGACCTGCCCTCCGCGGTCGCACTGAATGCCACGGGGTTCAATGTCGCGCGTGCCCTCGGACCGGCCTTCGGTGGGTTTCTGGTTGCCATTGCAGGTCCGGCAGCTGTCTTCCTGCTGAACGCTGTATCCTTCCTGTTCGTGTTGGTGGCGGTCTATCGTTGGCGGCATGCTCCAATCCAAAGCAATACACATCCTGAAGATATGCTGGGAGCGACTGCCGCAGGGATGCGCTACGTGCGCCATGCACCTGCGCTGCAGGCTGTACTTGTGCGTATCGGCGTTTTTACATTCGGTGCCAGTGCCCTCTGGGCCCTGCTGCCCAGTATGGCGAGGCATGACCTGGGTCTTGATGCGACCGGTTACGGGCTCGTCCTGGGCAGCCTTGGTTTTGGAGCCGTGGGTAGTGCATTGCTCCTGCCTCGCCTGAGGGACTACTTGCCTATCGACAGACTCACCGCTATTGCAACGCTTGTGTTTGCCGGAGCAACCTTCGCCCTCGCCTACGTTCATTTTGTGCCGCTCCTTGTGGTGTGTATGATGGCAGGAGGGATGGCATGGCTGTCCATGATGTCCAGCCTGACGATCTCCGCGCAAAGCGCATCTCCGGCCTGGGTGCGCGCTCGAACTCTTGGCATCTATCTGCTTGTATTTCAGGGCACAATGGCTGTGGGTAGTTTCGCCTGGGGCGCTCTCGCCGAGCGATTGGGAAATGGAACTGCCCTGTCCTTTGCTGCGCTGATGGTAGTCGTTGGACTGGCAACCACCTTGCGCTGGCCGCTCCATCCAATCCAGCGCCTCGACCTGTCTCCCTCAGGGCACTGGTCCGATCCCAAGCTGGCGATCACACCAAACCCCGACGATGGGCCGGTGCTCATTACGATCGAATACCGGGTTCCCACTGCCCGGGCGGGCGAGTTCATCGAGGCAATGGATGCGATGCGCATCTTCCGCCGCCGAGAGGGCGCGGTAAGCTGGGGCATCTTCCGTGATCTGGCTGACTCCGAGCGTTACATGGAAACCTTCATCGTCACCACGTGGGCTGAGCACATGCGCCAGCACGCCCGGGTCACCGTGGAGGATCAGGCGACCGAAGTCCATGCCTTTTCATTCCTGCAGCCGGGTGTGGCACCGTTTGCCTCCCACCTCATCGCCGCCCAAACGTACGATCGCCGGACAGCTGCAGAGCCTCCTTATGCTGAGCTATCATGAATGCTCATCTGAAGAAGCTTATCGCCCAGGCAAATTCTAGAGCCGCAATTTCTGGGTTCTGTTTGGGTAGTTGGGAAATGGATGGATCTTAACCTGGGATTGACCAGCCTTGACCTCTTCTTGCCCTCTATTTGACCGCCAACTGAACACGAAATATTACGGTTGCTCCTGCACAACGCAGGTAAAGTGATCACGCATCGCCAACTTCTCAGGCAGGTATGAGGGACAGCATAGGAGAGCGAGATGCACATCCTGCGCGTCAACATCAGCAACTTGCGCCGGAAGATCGAAGCGGATCCCGCCCGCACTATTTGGTAACAGAGTCGGGAGTGGGGTATCGCCTTAGGATGGACGGTAGTGAAAAATGAGACCCGCTCCGTGTTTCATTTGAAGCGGGTCTGTGCTTGATTACGGTCTTCCCAGCAGCTTCGCCAACTGTTGCCTTGCATCGTCGTCCACCAGGGCAAAGATTTCATCACCTTCCTGCAGTACGGTGGTGCCGCGCGGCAGGATCATCTCTGTGTGTCGGATGATTCCGGAGATGACACAGTGATTGGGCAGGATAAGTTCCCTGATCTCCTTGCCGATCACCACTGAACGAGGCGCGATTTTCTCCTCCACGATGGAATACTGTCCGCGACGGATCTTGAGCAGAGTCATCATATCGCCAATGGACATTTCCTCCGCTGTCAACTTTGCCAGGATCTCTGCCTGATTAAGGGATACATCCACGCCCATATCGGGTGTGAACAGCCATGCATTCCTGGAATTGTTTATTCGAGCAATTACGCGAGGAACACTGAATTCGAATTTACCTAGCGATGTGACGACCAGATTGGTCTCATCTGAACCGGTGACAGCCACAAGCACCTGTGCTTTATGGACACCGGCTTTTTCCAGGACTGTCGGCGAACTACCATCGCCATCAATGATCAATTCCTGAGGAATCTCCGTCGCCAGTTTTTCCAATACGGCGGGACGTTCATCGATCACGCGGACCGTATGTGCTTCGTCCAACAAGAATTTCGCAAGCTGGGAGCCTGTATTTCCACCACCAACGACAATGACAAACATCACTACATCCTTTCCAATCCGAGCAGCTCTTCGAGACGGACCATCGCTGATGGAATTACGGCAAGATACATCACGTCACCCTCTTTGAACTCGGTCCCTGAAACGGGAATGAAGGTTTGATCGTCGCGGGTAATTGCTGTGATCAGTACTTCACCTGGAACATTCATCTGTGCGACCTGATAGCCGTTCAAGCGTGAAGGAACTTCGACGCGTACCATGGTGGCGCCGTGGTCGCCGAAAACCTGCAACACATCCAAATCGGTATGTGTGACGACTTCCACGATCCGCTCGGCTCCCCACTGCGTGCTGGAAATCGTGGTCAATCCAAGACGATGATAGACCTCCGCCCGTACCGGATCATACAGGCGCGCGACAACCCGCGGCACGCGGAAAATATTGCGCGCAATCCTTGCGGCGACAATATTTGCATTGTCCGAGGCACTGGCAGCTACAAAACCCTCCGCCGTTTCAACCCCTGCAGCGATCAGGACGTTTTTGTCAAAACCCAACCCCTGGACAACTTTGCCTTTGAAATCCTTGCCCAACCTTGCCAGGGCGTTTGCATCGTGATCGATGACCGTGACCGCATGTCCCTGTCGCACCAACAGCTGGCTGACCTGTGAACCCACACGTCCACAACCCATGATGATAATGTTCATTGAGTCACCTCTTGAATGGAGAGAGTGGAGGGTTTTCCGTTGCGCATCTTGTCGATGCTTCGCACAATGGCTTTACGAATCCACTCAATCGAATATAACACAAGCGCGTTCAATCCCAGTCCGATCCACATCCAGGCAGGCAGGGGGATGTGATTAAATATCCTTGCCAGGAACGGTATATAGATCAAGGCGAGGATGCCCACAATCTCAAGCAGAATGCCGAACCACAGATATTTGTTACTCAACCAGCCGAGACTGGAACTCCGGGCGCGGTCAGAGCGACAGGCAAGCGCGTTCCCGACCTGCGATGTGACCACGCCAGCATGATATACCGTGGCAGCAAGCAGCAATGCATTCTCGAATGAAATATCCAGGTGAAAATGTACCATCGACGCCAGTGGCGCCAGAGATGCCAGCCCGATCCTGTGAATGTGACCTGAGAGGATAAACACAGTCAGAAATCCTGCGAAACATAATATCGTTTCGATCATGCCGAGCCAGAAGGCGCGCCACAACAAGCCTCGGTCCAACAGGGGCTGATTGCGAGGGCGGGGGTGACGCTTCATAACATCCGGTTCGGGTTTTTCCATGCCCAATGCAAGTGCAGGGAACATATCCGTTCCAAGATCAATAGCAAGGATTTGCCGAACGCTCAATGCAAGCGGAATGTGCGGGAGATTTGCCTTGACGATAAAGGGCATGATCTCCGGAATGTTACTCGAAAAAATATAGGTGATAAATTTGCGGATGTTATCATACACGCCGCGCCCCTCTTCGATCGCAGTCGTAATCGCGCCGAAATCATCCTGCGTCAAAATAATATCGGCAGCCTCTTTTACGACATCGGTACCGATGATTCCCATTGCAACGCCAACATCTGCTTTACGCAGGGCTGGAGCATCGTTTACACCATCGCCGGTGACAGCGACCACCTCACCGCGTGCCTGAAAGGCTGAGACCAATCTCATTTTGTGCTCGGGCGCCATACGCGCGAACAATACTTCCTGATCAAGAAGTTCCTGTAACCCAACATCAGACAGTTCATCCAATTCAGCGCCGGTGAGGATGATGGAGTTCTTCGTGGTGAGCATGCCCACACGCCGTGCCAGTGATTCGGCCGTCAATCCGTAATCGCCCGTGATCATCACGATACGGATTTTTGCCTCACGGCAGATCTGGACGGCTCTTTCTACTTGCGGTCTGGGCGGATCCATCATCGCCATCAGACCCAGGAATGTCAACTCCCGTTCTACGCTTTCGGCACTGTAGCTGCCGGTTTTCCGAGGCAGCTCGCGACGGGCCAGGGCAAGCACGCGCAACGCGCCACGTGCATATTCATCGTTCGCGGCAAGGATCTCCGCGCGCAGTGCATTCGTAAGCGCTGTTGCCTGATCGCCGATCAGAATGTGGGTGCAAAGCTGCAGTACTTCCCGCGGCGCGCCCTTGACAAATGCGATCTCACAATTCACCTCGCGATGAATCGTCGTCATACGCTTGCGGCGCGCATCAAACGGGATTTCATGAATGCGTGGTAGTATACGATTTACGGCTTCCTCGGTGATGCCATCTTTCATCGCAGCCACTTTCATTGCGGCTTCGGTCTGGTCGCCGAGACTTGTCCAGCCTGGATGTTCAAGCGAGGGCGCGTTGATGCGGGCATTGTTACAGCACGAGGCGACCTCCAGCAGGCTCAACAGGTCTTTTTCCCAGCGTTGTCCTGCTGGGTCCGGAACAAAATCCCCGGCAGGTTCGTAACCGACCCCTGTCACTTTGATACGTTGACCTGCGATCCAAATATCTCGCACTGTCATCTGGTTCTGGGTCAATGTGCCGCTCTTATCGGTACAGATGACGGACACTTGCCCCAGCTTTTCCACCGTGGACAGTTTCTTTGTCAGCACACCTCTTTGTGCGAGTCGTTGGACGGCTGCCGCCAGCGAGAGAGTCAACGTGGCAACCAGTCCTTCGGGAATCACGGCGATCACGATGCCAAGTGCGAGCAGGATTAACTCTTTCACCGGAATTTCGAGCGAGAAATATCCGACCACCGCGACAATTGCGCCCACTCCCGCGGCTATCCATGATGTGAATTTGCTCAGATGATTGAGTTCCTTCTGAAACGGAGTCGGCTCTTCTGCTATCGATTGGGTCAGATGGGCAATTCGTCCAAACTGGGTGGACATCCCGGTGGCGGTAACGACCGCACGCCCGGTACCTGAAGCGATGGATGTCCCAGCGAAGATCAGGTTGGGACGATCCAACTCACTGACGCCGGGTTGCAGTGATGGATCGGCCGTCTTGCGCGAGGGGATGGCTTCCCCCGTTAATGTTGCGTTATTTGTTCTAAGCCCATACTCTTCGATGACTCTTGCATCAGCGCCGATGTTGTCACCTTCCGCAAGGACCAGCACATCTCCGGGAACAAGCTCGCCGGAGGAGATATAGCTTTCCGCACTGTCCCGGACGATGTGCGCGAAGGACGGCAGGATCTCACGCAGCTTTTCAATGGCTTGCTCCGCGCGATATTCACGCCAGAACGAAAAACCCGTGTTGACGACGATGATGCTCCAGATAATAAGAGCGAGGATGCCGTCACGCTGCAACAATGCCACCATGCCCACCATCAACAGAACCAGGGCCGGGGGATGAACCAACTCGCGTAATAACTTCTCCCAGAGCGGTTCCTTTTTCTCCCGGGACAGGATATTCTGCCCATACAGAGAAAGGCGCGTTTCAGCCTCCGCGTCGGATAATCCGGCGGTGGATGTTTCGAGCGCTTCGAAGACTTCCGGAACGCGCAGGCTGAAGATTGGATTGGACATTTAGATGATTAGTATCCACGAGATGGAGGTAAATACTTCATCCCATGGATATGGGTGTTAAGAATCGTTTCCGGCAGGAATTGTTTCCTTGGGAGCACCACCCAGTCTCGGTTCGGGTTCATCGAGATATTGCTCAAGGAGCGAAGGCGCTTCGGGATGATCGGAATGCACCGCGTGGTCATAATCACCGGCAAGGATAGGAGCTTCAAAGCGGAGTGGACGCCGCACGCCGAATACTTCGAAGAAGCGGGTCACCGCGACAAGGACAGAATATCGATACTCCTGCATCTTGAGAGATTGCCACTCCACGATGGATGCCATCGAGCCCTGCACGCGCGCTTTCTCGCGAACGATGCGGTGAATGGTTTTCGGATCGCGGAAACCAATCGGGGAAATTAACAAAGCGTTGGCAGCGACCACTAATACGCTGAATGAAATCAACACCACCCAGCCGCCTTCGCTCCACTTGCCCACGATCTGACCGATAAAAACCAATCCAGAAACAATTGCCGCAAACCCAGCTCCAAAACTGCCCCAGGCCCGCGCTGCACCTTTGGCTGTTTCGAGAATATGCTTGCGGATGGCGAAGCCCATCACCATGATCGGCATAAATACGCCAATGCCATAGTAAGGAACCGCGGCGCTGGTATTTCCTCGTACGAGAAGCTGAATCACAACCGCGACAATAAAACCAGCGGTAACCGAACGCGTAAAGGTCCCTTGCGGATTACGATAGACAACGATCTCTGGAATTTCGCCGATCGCCACATCACGCCACGCCGTGGCTTGAAGATCCTGGAAAGCCGTCATGGATGCAGCTGCCAGCAACGCCACTGCTAATATCTGGTATGCCCAATAAAGAATGTTGCCACCCGGAATTTGGCTGAAGCCAATGAATGCCAGATTACCAACCAGGGAACGTCCCAACGTGCCATCGAATACATTGAAGTGAAATGCGAAGTATGCAAGAAACGCTGTAGTGAAACCACCGTAGAACAGGAAGGAAGTTTGCACCATGCGGCCGATGCCTGACTTTCCGCTATAGAAGTCCCAAAGAGCGTTCAATTTGGTCATGTGCTGCTTACCCCACTTTACCAGGCTGAAGTCCTCATGAATAACAAACTGAATACCGTTCGACATGGCTTCCAGACCGGAAAGCGCTACCAGACCTTTCATGGATGCCGTCAGCATGTGATACGCAGCCTGCCAGAGCGATGGCGTGGTTACCGGCTCAGTAAACGGTGTGGCTGGAACTCCGCGACCCTTGGCAATGAACAATCCGATCGCCAGCACAAGGGTGAGAAAACCAAAGATGCCCAGCAGGCTGAAGACCACGCGTGACGATTCACCGCGTCCGCGGATGGTCAAATACCATGTAATAGCAGCCATCGCGGCGCCCAGCGCGAAACGGATGATCCAGATCGTGTTGTAAGAGTTGGTGATCGAAAGTAATTGATCAACACCGGAGAGAGTCGAAACCACAATGGTGAAGATGTAGTCCTGAATCAAAACCACGGCAACAACGAGACTCAGTCCTGGGGCAAGATAACGCATGGCAGCTGTGTACGAGCCGCCACCTTCGTTGAAGATTCCCAGGGAGTACATGTACAGGGCACCGAATACAAGATTTGCGAACGCAATGACCACTACTGCAACAAACGCATATTTCTGCAGTCCGTAAGGATGCAGGGCACTCATCATTTCACCGGTCGCGTAAAAGTAAGATGTGAAGTAATCGACACCAAACAATGCCAGAGCGGCCAGCAGACCGATCTGACCTGCGCCGTGAACATGGACATCCGCTTCCCGTTCACGCGGAGACAAGCGGAAGGAGATCGCAACAACAACGATTAAGAGAGCAATGGAGAAAAACATTCTAATGCCTACCAGTTTTCAGACTCAAATGCCTGCTCAAGCTCGTCAAGCAAGTGAAGTAAATGTTTGCGAGTGGAGGGGTTGTAGCGGGTGTCCTGGCTGACCTTTACTTCCTCCTGCCGGACCGCGCGCACTACAAATGCAGGCACGAACATGATCCGTCCCGATGGGATGACTTCGAAGTTGGAGAGATCGATCTTCAGATCCTGGTCATCAAAATAGGGCAGGCTCAGCCGAAGCCCACGGTTCAGGCTGCCAGCGTCTGCGCGTTGCTTGATGCGTGCGATGATCTCCTTCACCTGATAGATCGCCAGGGCGCGTCCCTGGTTGACCAGCTGCCCCAGCATGCCATAACGCTTCTTGGCATATTCACCATCGACAGAAATATAAGGGGCAAGCGCGACAGCCAGAAACAACACTTCCATGAAGCGTTGCATGGACCTGATATGAGACT
>Ga0065705_10002263_pt1 | contig 12818 bp, 10 predicted proteins | sample SwibulcommuniRL2_FD_59092 | JGI IMG/M metagenome (GOLD analysis project Ga0065705, IMG submission 59092) | Bulk soil microbial communities from switchgrass field near Rose Lake, East Lansing, Michigan, USA - RL2 Bulk Soil v2 (version 2) | ecosystem: Environmental > Terrestrial > Soil >...
GCATCAATCTTCCTTGCCACCCTTTTCACCCACAAACCAATGTTCTTTGTTTTTAAATAAAACATTAAATGTTGTGAGCGATCCGTAGCAGCGCGTGATATATTGCTGCAGGTTCACTTTATCCTCATCACCGAGCTTTTTATTGCTGTTGATATTTTGTTCCAGGACCCGGAGCCTGTCGCGCAGCATCACTATTTTATGAAAGAAATCATCAATTGGAATTTCTTTTGGTTTTAAGGATTTGTCGGCTGGTTGCAACAACATCATTCCTTTGACCCACCTGTCACCGAGTGGAACTGTTTCATTTATTCCTCCCCAAAGGCGGAGTATTTTCAACAAGGATCGTTCTACATCTGAATGTGTTTCTATCTCCGCTGTTGCATTTTCAGGTATGATTTCGTCCAGCTTTGGATCCGTCTTGTCCACCTCTTTGATGCCATGATTGATAAACGAGATAAGATATGTTGCATACCTGATACCTACTATCACGCCCGGTCCAAATTGTGTATGTTGCAGCCTGGTACCAATTCCGAGGTTTGTTTGTTCCATCGTAAAAAAATTTTATCCGTAAACAATTGGAATTGAAAAGTACAATAAATCTCCAAAAAGTCTAGCGACAACGAATGAACTTGCTGCTTTTGGTAACGCTTTGTAGAAATTATTTCTCAATAATTGGTTGCCTGGCACTAATCTTTTTTAGAATGGCACCGTGCCGTCAAAGAAGATTACTGTTTGCCAATCGCATTCCGGCATGATATTTACATCACTTTCACCGGGTATTAATTAATTAATCATAAAAGACATCATTATGCAAAGAAAAGGATTAGGCCTGCTTCTCGCGGCTGCTGCAGCTTACGGATATTATCGCTATTCTAAAATGACTCCCGAACAAAAGACTCAATTGAGGGAAAAAGGTAAAAGAATGATGAATGATAATTTGGGCGGATTGGGCAAGGTATTCGGAAGAAAAACAGGAACCGTACCGGGTAACGGCTATTGAAAATGCTAATAGTAATGTGAGACCAAGAGAGGCTGTCTTGTAAGAGGGCAGCCTCTTTTTGCATAGATGTTTAACGATCTCCGCGAGAAAATCACAAATAACAAGAAACAAGATCCAAATAAATCAAAAATCCGAAATTCGAAAAGCTACTTCGCGGATGAATTCAGCCTTTGATTTTCAAATTTGAAATTTATTTGGTTCTTGAGATTTGGTTCTTGGTTCTTGGTTCTTTATTTAGAAATCACAAATCCGAAGAAACAGGATCCAAATAAATTAAAAAGCGCAAATCCGAATTTCGAAAAGGAATTCGAGGGTAGATTCAAGATTTTTATTTTTTGATTTGAACTTTATTTGGTTCTTGAGATTTGGTTCTTGAAATTTGGTTCGTGGATCTCCGCTAGAATTGCTCTTCCTCTTTCCACATACTTTCGGGCGGCAGACCTTTTTTGAATCGCTCGGCCGAATCTTTGATCCATTTCTGAAAATCATATTCTCCTACCAGCAGCGTAAATTCGTAACCGGGGCGATACATCTGCATGAAGCTGTCCAGCGCGGGTTCCGTGAGACCGGAAAGTCGCCGCACAAGGCCTTTGTTAAACCTGTGATCGACAAATTTCTCCTGTTCCTGTAGTATTAACCGGTTCTGGAATGACTTCATTGCCCTGTTCCGCTTAAAGCGGAATGCATTAATGATCTCATTTACGTCAAAGCCGGCCGCGGCACCATATTGTGGCGTAACAGTCCGCAGTCCTGGTTTCTGGTAGTTAAAAATCTTTGCGTAATCTTCACGATTTTGAATGGAGTCCTGTTTATAATTACGCGGCCTGATCTTGACTTCCTTTAATATCGGAACATTTATCTGTAATGAAATATCAAAGCGCAGTGGCGTGACTATTTTCAAAACGGGGAACTTAATGGTTGGTTTGTTAAGATAACTAAACCAAATGGAATCCTTTTCAGCCACTTCAATTTCGTACTCGCCATTCGCATTGGTAACGGTTCCTCTTCCGGATGTTGTAAGCACGCTGACAAGCTCAACCGGGAAAGTGCGGGTACTGTCATAAACTGTACCCCTGATTTTATATTGCCCAAATACCGGCGTTGACCTGATGAAAAAAAACAGCAGCAGAAAAACGGTTATTTGAACAATAGATTTTATCAAGCCTGGTGATTAATAGGGCAAGTAACAAAACAAACTTCAAACTAAGAGTTAAAAGAGATGAAAGAGAATAAGAGTCCCGGCGGGAAGCTTTCCTTTCAGCCTGATTTGTTGTACCACGTAAAAACTCTTTTAACTCTTTTCCTCTTTTGATCTCTTAGCTCACTTCAGTGCCTGGTAAACGAGCACCTTAAACTTATCGTGGATCTCTCCCTGGCTTTGGGGAAACTCATTCAGGAAAAGCTGCGCAACGATTTTTTCTTTAGGATCTACCCAATAGCTGGAACTAAACATCCCTCCCCACGAATAAGAACCCGGGGAAAGCGGCGAGGAAGCAATGCTTTTTTCAGTGTTAATGCTGAAACCAAGACCCATCTTATTGTCCGGCCAGTTTATTTTATCATACTGACTTACCGTCATCATATTTACCGACGCGCGGCTTAGGATTCTTTTGCCATTGTAGGTACCGCCATTCAGGAGCATCTGCATGAAAATTGCATAGTCCAGTGCGGTCGATGACAAACCTCCTCCTCCTGAATAATAGGTGCCGTCTGTTATTGGGTATTTGCTGATGAATTCTCCATTAATATTGTCCGTATCCTTTGCTTTTATTACCAGCTTTGATGAATCTTCTGTATACAGGGTAGCGAGGCGTTTATATTTTTCTTTCGGCAAAAAAAAGTAAGTATCCTTCATGCCTAATGGCTGAAATATTTTTTTAGTGAAAAAATCAGCAAGACTCATTCCGCTGACGACCTCCACTAAATAACCGAGCAAATCGGTATTCAGTCCATAGGTCCATTGTTCCCCCGGCTGATGAAACAAAGGAAGTGATCCAAGTTTTTTCATTTTATCCGCCAACACAATCTTTCCTACACCGATGCCGCCGACGATTCCATTTTTATAATAAATAGCATTTGCCTCCTTACTGCCGATCTGCGCGTAGCCAATACCAGATGTATGCGTCAGCAGGTCGTGAATGGTGATCTCTCTTGTAGCGGGCACGGTAGTATACGTAGTGTCTGCAGCATTAAATTTGTCCAGGACCTGCTGATTCTTAAATTCTGGTATATACTTCGAAACAGGATCGGTAAGCAAAAATTTTCCTTCTTCATAAAGCATCATAATAGCCACGCTTGTTATAGCTTTTGTTTGCGAAGCGATCCGGAAAATTGCATCGCGTTTCAACGGCGCCTTAGTGTCAATGTCGTCATAGCCGAGCGCTTTATAATAAACGATCTTTCCATCTTTCGCTACAATCGCTGCACCTCCGGCAATCCATCGTTTGCCGATGTATTCGTTAAAGAGGTTATCAATGCGTGTCAACCGGTCAGAAGAAAAGCCGGCTGTTTCAGGCGATGCTTCTTTTAAGAGCGGTTGAGCAATAGTGGATAGGCCAATTGACAACAGTAGCAGGAGCGTGAGGATTCGTTTCATTAAAAAAAAATTTAAAGACGGAAGATAAAATCATTTTGGAAAAAAATGGCGGGTAAAAATTATCTTAACGGCCATTTCAGGCGCGTGATTTCAAAAGGTCTTCAATGATTGCAGGATAATGGGCATGTTCCAAAAGATGAATGCGCTGTGCTAAAGAATCAGGGGTATCGCTTTGCAACACCGCGCAGCGGACCTGGAAGATGGTATCTCCATTGTCGTAATGTTCGTCAACATAGTGGATGGTAATACCACTCACTTTTTCGCCTGCCTTGATCACGGCTTCATGAACAAAGTTGCCGTACATGCCCTTGCCACCAAACTTTGGAAGCAGCGCAGGATGAATATTGACAATCTTTCTTGGGAAGGCTTTAATCAACCCGTCTGGTATTTTCCACAAGAAACCAGCCAGCACAATTAAATCAATTTTCAATTCCTTCAACTCATCAACATAAGCATTGCCATGGAAAAATTTTTCTTTTTCAATTAAGATGACGGGAATGTTTTCGGCAGCTGCAATGTTGAGTACGCCGGCACCGGGTTTATTACAGGCAATCAGCGAAATGATAACTGTACCGGAATTCCGAAAATGATCTATAATTTTTTTTGCATTGGAGCCTGCACCCGAGGCAAAGATGGCAATATTGGCAGGCGTTAATGGTTTGGACTCTTTTGGCTTCGCAATTCCAATTCTGCTTCCAATTTTCCTGATATATTTCAGAAAAAAGCGATGCTGTCCAAAAAACAAGCTTACAACAAGCACGGCGACCGGCCAGATAATAGTAATGATCAGAATATATATTACCACCCATAACCATCTCTGTTCAACGAATAACAGGTTCATCAGTTTTTTCCCTGCATATCCCGTCAGGCTTCCGCCGACAGCGAACGTACATAATATAAGCAGCACCTGCAGGCCATTAACCCTCCATTTTTGTTGTAATCGCTGGAACATGGTTGAATAAAATCCGTTTCTGCTTTAGTTTTTCCGCACGGGAAAAATTTTGCGTGCAAAAGTCAAAAAAAACATTTATAAATAGGGTTTAAGATCGCATTTCTTTTGACGATATAACTCATTTACTCATTCATGACAAACAATCTTGAATAAATATGAAAAGACATTATAAATCCTTTGAAATGCAGACTGGTAGCGGGTTAAAATTTTTTTAACAGCATTGTCCTTTGGATGACTTCGTGGCTTATTTTTGCAACGGTTTGAGTTTTTTATCCACATTTTTTCAGAACAAGACTGCGTCCAATGATGCTTCATAAACCAACTATCTCAAAACTGCCATACATCCTGCTCTTAACTTTCGTTTTTTCTTACTTGACTGTACCGGCGCAGGATGCTGGCAAAACACTTTTTCTAAGCAAATGTGCGAGTTGTCATAACCCGTTCAGAGATGCGACAGGTCCTGCCTTAGGTGGGTTGGAAGACAGGCATAAGTGGGCAGATCATAAAGAATTATTGAAGTGGGTAAATAATCCCGGAGGGTACATGGCTCACGATGCGTATACCCAGGGGTTAAAGGCCAGGTTTGGTTCAATGATGACCGGCTTTCCAGATCTGAAACTCGAAGACGTTTCGGCGATTGTAAGCTATATTAATACTGAAGTTGCCAATAAAAACAAAGGCCCGGTCGGCGATCAGGCTCCCACGGCTGAAACCAGCGGCAATCAGAATGCAATCATCTTTGGTGTTATTTCGCTGATACTTGCGATCATCGCGCTGATATTAATGCAGGTTAATAGCAACCTGAAAAAAATGTCGGACGATGCCGAAGGAATTCAGCGTCCTGAGCCTGTTCCTTTCTTCAGGAACAAGGTATATATAGCTATGATCGCCGTAATCCTGTTTATTGTGGGAGGTTATTATGTTACAAAGGCCGCGATTGGGCTTCAGCGTCTAAAGGATTACGAGCCTGTGCAACCCATTTACTATTCTCACAGAGTCCACGCCGGCATTAACCAGATTAACTGCTTATACTGTCATGGCAATGCTTATGAAGGCAAATCGGCAACGGTTCCTTCCGTAAACATCTGCATGAACTGCCATAAAACGATCACCACCTATGAAAAAGGGCCCAAACTTTATGGCAAAGATGGAAGGGAAATTAATGGGACTGCCGAGATCGCAAAAGTGCACAAGGCGGCCGGATTTGATCCGACTAAACAACCTGTTACCTGGGATCCCTCCAAAGCAAAGCCGATCGAATGGGTAAGAATACACAGCTTGCCTGATCACGTTTACTTTAATCATTCCCAACACACAAGGGCCGGCAAAGTTCAATGTCAAACCTGTCATGGCAACATCCCTGAAATGGATGAAGTGAAGCAGTTTTCAGAATTGAGCATGGGTTGGTGCATTAACTGCCATCGCAATACAAAAGTCGATTTCGATTATAAAAATACAAGTGGCAACAAATTTTATAGCATCTATGAGAAGTTCCATGACGACATCAAGTCAGGAAAAATGGACAGCATAACAGTGAAAGATATCGGTGGCCTCGAATGTCAGAAGTGCCACTATTAATAAAACAGGTTGAGCTGACGGCGACGGAACAAATTTTCAAGTTGATTCATTTTCAAACTAACTATAAATGAGCCAAAAAAAGTACTGGCAGAGTTTTGGAGAGATTTCTAACCACGAAAATTTACAAAAGAAAGAGGACAATGAATTTCGGGAAGAATTGCCTTTTGAAGATGTGAAGGAAGGATTGATGGATGCCAAATCTCCGCGCAGGGATTTTTTGAAATACCTGGGTTTCAGTACGGCCGCGGCTGCCCTGGCTGCCGGTTGCAAAATACCCGTTCGCCACGTTATTCCATTTGCAAACAAGCCGGAGAACATTATCCCGGGCGAAGCAAGCTATTACGCTACAACCTTCGTGCAGGACGGGGAGGTCATTCCTGTTGTAGCAAAAGTGAGAGATGGCAGACCTATTAAGATAGAGGGGAACACCCTGGCAACTTCGTACACTAAAGGCGGTACTTCCGCCCGCTCCCAGGCTTCTGTGCTGGATTTGTACGACACAAACCGCATTACTCACCCAAAGAGAAAAGTGGGTGACAAATATGAAGAAACTACCTACGAGTTTATAGATAAGACAATTGCTGAAAGTTTGGCGGCTGCCGGCGGACCTGTCGTGCTGCTTACCGGCACCATAGTTTCACCTTCCACTAAACAAATAATTTCAGAATTTCTGGCAAAATACCCGAACAGCAGGCATGTACAGGCCGATGCTGTTTCATACGCAGGAATGTTGCTCGCCAACGAAGTAAGTGGATTTGGAAAGAACCTGCCGACCTACAAATTTGACCTTGCAAAAGTTATCGTAAGCCTTGGCGCCGATTTCCTTGGCGGTTGGATGAACCCGGTCGAAAATGCTACAGGTTATACGAAGGGTAGAAANATTGACGAAAAAGATCCTCAAATGAGTAAGCATTACCAGTTTGAGGGAAATCTAAGTCNAACCGGCGGGAGTGCTGACGAAAGGTTTAGCCATCGCCCCTCCGAAACGGGAGCTGTGGCATTGGCAATATTGGCCGGCCTGGATGGTTCTGTAACTGCCCCTGCACTTGCAGATACAAAATTAAAAGCCGGGATTGCCAAAGTAGTGGCCGATCTCAAAGCAAATAATGGCGCCGCGCTGGTGATATCAGGAAGCAACGATGTAAATGTTCAAACTGTCGTTAACGCAATAAACAATGCCATCGGTGCTTATGGAAAAACAATTGATTGGGCTGTAACTTCCAATTACAGGCAGGGTATCGATAAAGATCTTGTTGATCTTGTTTCGCAAATGGATAGCGGCCAGGTTGGCGCTATTTTAATAGCCGGGGCAAACCCCGCTTATTGTTTTTATGACGCCGAGAAGTTTAAGGCGGCGTTGAAGAAAGTAAAACTCAGCGTCGCTTTCAGCGAAAAAATGGATGAGACCACGGAACTTTGCTCTTATATTGTCCCTGTGCATCATTACCTGGAAAGCTGGGGAGATGCAGAGCCGAAATCAGGGTTTACCTGCTTCATGCAGCCTGCCATTAATCCTTTATTTAAGACGCGGCCATTCCAGGCTTCGCTGTTAAAATGGGCGGGCAATAATACTGATTACGATACATTTTTCAGAAACTACTGGACCACAAAATTGGGAACATCCGAAGCATTCTTTAAAGCTTTGCAGGATGGAGTAATTGAATCAGCCGCCGTTGCGGCCACAGCAGGTGCTTATAATGGTGCCGCCGTCGCCGGTGCTGCCTCAGCAATAGCTTCCGCTAAGAAAGGAGGCAAATATGAACTGGTACTTTATCATAAAGGATCTATTGGTGCAGGTTCCGGTTCAGCAAACCCCTGGCTGCAGGAATTGCCCGATCCCATTTCGAAGGTCAGCTGGGATAATTATGCCCTGATCTCCATGAGTATCGCAAAGGAAGTATTGGGCCTTGATCTTGGCAATAAGAATAACGAAAAAGAGAATAATGATTACGAATACCATCCCGGTAAGCCAGTCGTGAAAATAACGATGGGCAACAAGGAGGTGGAGCTTCCTATATATGTTATTCCGGGCATGAATGCCAACACCATTGCAGTGGCAGTTGGTTACGGAAGAAATGAAGGCCTTGGAAAAACAGCTGCGGGCGTGGGAAAGAATGTCTACCCGTTTGCATCATTCAATGGCACTACAGTCGAATATAGCGCCGTTGATGTGACAGTAACGGATCTGAAGAAAAAGTATAAGCTCGCGCAGATGCAGATTCATAACTCTTACGAAGACCGTACCGAAGTAGTAAGGGAAACGACGTTGGCAACCTTCAAGAAACGTCCCAATGAAATAGCTGATTACCGGAAAGATCTTCGGGAAAAATATGCGAAGACCACCGGCGATTATCGCAGTGAAGCTACCCTGTATGGCGTGCATGGACAACCCGGAATTAAATGGGGAATGGCGATTGATATGAATGCATGTTTTGGTTGCGGAGCCTGCGTAGTTGCCTGTCATGCAGAAAACAATGTACCGGTAGTAGGTAAAAGTGAAGTGTTGCGTTACCATGATATGCACTGGCTTCGGATTGACCGTTACTTCGTGAGCGATGAAAATGATGCCGACAACCTAAAGGGTGTTGTGTTTCAACCAATGCTTTGCCAGCACTGCGATAACGCCCCTTGCGAAAATGTTTGCCCGGTTGCGGCCACTAACCATAGCACTGAAGGCATCAACCAGATGGCCTACAATCGCTGTATCGGTACAAGATATTGCGCCAATAACTGTCCTTATAAAGTAAGGAGGTTTAACTGGGGAGATTATACGGGTGCCGATAGTTTTCCAAATAACCAGGATCAATGGATCGTTGGTAAACTGGATCCTGTGGTTCACCAGATGAATGAGGATCTCACAAGAATGGTATTGAACCCGGACGTGACCGTTCGCTCAAGGGGAGTGATGGAAAAATGTACATTTTGTATTCAACGTACGCAGGCGGCTAAGCTTACTGCGAAAAAAGAAGGCCGTGTTCTTGCCGATGGTGAGGCTAAAACAGCCTGCCAGCAGGCTTGTGCGGGCGACGCCATCGTATTCGGGAACGTTCATGATGAACAAAGCCAGGTTAGTAAGATCCGCAGGGATAATCCGTTGCGCAGTTTTTATGTTATTGAGCAACTGCACACGTTGCCTAATATCACTTACCTGTCGAAGGTGAGGAATACTGATGAGATCGTCGAAATGAAAGGGCATCATGTAGCTGCTGAGGGTCACGAGGGTGCAGCAACCGGTGAAAAGAAAGAAGAGGCAGCGCATTAAGGCTGGCAGTAAGTAGCCAATGAAAATTGTTTGAAGTAACTGGCTTTAAAAGGGAAGACAACAGGAAGAACACATAATAATTTAGTTGTACCAATAAACGAAGCCCAACCCGACCATACCGGGTCAGGCTCAAAGCTTAAATTATGGGACTACTCCGATACGAATCTCAGGTGAGACCACCGCTGGTTGAGGGCGATAAGGACTATCACCAGGTGACAGTAGACATTTGCCGCCCGGTAGAAGCAAAGCCTTCAAAACTGTGGTGGGCTGGTTTTCTTCTTTCGGTCTGCCTGCTTTTGTTTGGAGTGGTTTCCGTTACGATGGAAGTAATCTATGGCATCAATCAATGGAACACGAACAAAACGATTGGCTGGGGATGGGATATCACCAACTTCGTGTGGTGGGTGGGTATTGGTCATGCCGGTACTTTGATCTCCGCGATCTTATTATTGTTCAGACAGGGTTGGAGAACAGGCGTAAACCGCGCGGCAGAAGCAATGACCATCTTTGCCGTGATGTGTGCAGGACAATTCCCAATCTGGCACATGGGCCGCGTATGGCTCGCTTTTTTTACTTTACCTTATCCTAATACAAGGGGTCCATTATGGGTCAACTTTAACTCTCCCTTACTATGGGATGTATTCGCTATCTCGACGTATTTCACCGTCTCCTTGTTATTCTGGTATTCAGGTTTGCTGCCCGATCTTGCCACATTACGCGACCGCGCCCGGTTGAAGTGGCGTAAATTATTTTACGGAGTCGCAGCGTTTGGCTGGACAGGTTCCACCAAGCACTGGCAAAGGCACGAAGCGCTTTCACTCGTACTTGCGGGCCTTAGTACACCCCTGGTGTTGTCCGTGCATACAATTGTATCATTTGACTTCGCGACTTCTATAGTACCCGGCTGGCACACTACCATCTTCCCGCCTTACTTCGTTGCCGGTGCGGTATTCTCCGGGTTTGCCATGGTGCAAACTCTTTTGGTTGTCACAAGAAAGGTGCTTGCACTTGAAGAATATATTACGATTGAGCATATAGAAGTGATGAACAAAATCATCGTTTTGACAGGTTCGATCGTAGGTATTGCCTACCTGACCGAGTTGTTCATGTCGTGGTACAGCCACGTGGACTTTGAGTGGTTTGCCTTTAAAGAAAACCGGGTAAATCTCAATAGTCCTTATGGATGGGCCTATTGGATTATGATGGGATGTAATGTCTTGTCGCCACAGATTTTCTGGTTCCGGAAAATGCGAAGGAGCCTTGTATTGACGTTCTTTATGTCCATCCTGATAAATATTGGTATGTGGTTCGAGCGCTTTGTGATCATCGTTACATCTGTTTATCGCGATTACCTTCCCAGCTCCTGGAGTACGTACTATGCTCCTACCGTTTGGGAAGTAGGTTTTTATATGGGCACCTTTGGATTGTTTTTTACCTGTTATTTTCTTTTTTCAAAGTTTTTCCCGGTAATTGCTATTGCAGAGATCAAGCATATATTAAAGAAGAACGGTGATAAATTCAAAGAAAAAATGGATGGAGTAGAAGCTGAATCGATTGAAGAGTTTGCCCATAAACATGGACACGATCACGGCCTGTAACCATTTTGTTTGAAGGGTGTGCCGGCAGGACGGAATATAGATTTTTGAAAAAGTTTAGATTGAATTAATAGTCATCTATTTATTAATCGACTCTGAGCATTTCGCATTATGAAAGGATGGAGCCTTTAATGACTTCGGAGTCTAAATAGTCCGCCCCCGGGCGGAAATACTATATGGGTGTAAAAAAATTTATTGTTGGCAATTTTTACGACGAAGCAGTTTTGTTTCCTGCTGTAAAAAAAGTCCGCCGGGCAGGGTATAAGATTCATGACGTCTTCACCCCGTTTCCCATTCATGGGTTGGATAAGGAAATGGGACTGCGGGATACGAGTTTGCATGTGGCAGGATTTATTTATGGCCTTTCCGGAACGATAACTGCCGTTGGTTTTATTACCTGGGCGCTGACTACGGACTGGCCGTTGGATTTCGGGGGCAAACCATTCTTTTCATTGCCGGCATGGATACCTATCACTTTTGAGTTGACAGTATTATTCGCTTCAATAGGCATGGTGCTCACTTTTTGCTGGCTATGCCAGATGGCTCCGTTTGTAAAAAAAGATCATTTCAATCCACGGTCAACCGATGATACGTTTGTAATGGCTCTTGAAGGCACGGACAGAACAAATGAGCAGGAAGCCGTTGCATTCCTGAAAAGCATCGGGGCGTCAGAAGTAAAGGTTGAATTTAAAGAAACAGGATGGTGGCTGGGAAGATATGATAAGGAATCGCGGCACTTAGAGAAAAAAACTGAACTTGTTCATTGATCATATTAATAACAACAGATGAAGAAATTTTTCGCCATAATAGGTGCAGTGTTCGCAACAGGCCTGATCGGGTGTAACAGCGCACACCGCGAACCAGGTAGAGCTTATATGCCGGATATGGCTTACAGCGTGGCAGTTGAAACTTATGCTTCCACAGATAATTTAAAGAATAAAGGAATTAACTATACAGGACTCCCTGTACCTGGCACAATTGCCCGTGGTGAGTTGATGCCTTATGCTCTCAAAAATGATTCTGTGGGTTATGCGCAATCTGCATCTGTTATGAATCCGCTGACCACCGGGGCCATTGATATGACGAATGCAGAAAGACTATATCTTGTCAACTGCGGAATTTGCCATGGATCCAAGCTGGATGGTAATGGCCCACTGTGGAAAGACGGCAATGGCCCGTTTACCGCCGCTCCAAAGAATTTCATGGACGCTGCAATGAAGAGCATGGCTGAAGGAACCATGTTCCATTCAGTTACTTATGGCAAGGGGGCAATGGGCAGCTATGCTTCACAATTAACGACGAGGCAGCGTTGGGAGGTGATTACGTATATTAAATCAAAGCAGTTTCCTGCGGGCGCCGCGGATACTGCCACAAAAGCTCCTGCTGACACTACAGCAGTTGCCAGGGCGAAAAAAGTTTGATCAAGAAAAAATAAATGCTGATGTCAACACGGGAAAATTTCGCGATACCAAAAAGATATAACACNATAGCCATTGCTTTAATGGTCCTTGGCGTATTAGCTATTATTGGTNTGTATGTTACNGCTGGTTCCAAAAGCGATCCGCATCAGCAAGCACGTTTCTGGGCAAGCTTATTGCAAAATAGTGTGTATTTCCTCCTGGTTGTAAATGCCGCGATGTTCTTTATTTGTGCGACGACATTAGGCTGGGGCAGCTTTCAACTGGCATTTGGCCGCGTGTCAGAGGCTGTTTCCGCTTGTGTTCCTGTCATAGGGGTTATTTGTATAGTGATTTTATTTTCAATAGTAATGGGACCGAACCATGAAATATATCACTGGACCAGCGCACACCATGTTGAAACCGACCCCACGCTGA
>Ga0065705_10002053_pt1 | contig 12739 bp, 9 predicted proteins | sample SwibulcommuniRL2_FD_59092 | JGI IMG/M metagenome (GOLD analysis project Ga0065705, IMG submission 59092) | Bulk soil microbial communities from switchgrass field near Rose Lake, East Lansing, Michigan, USA - RL2 Bulk Soil v2 (version 2) | ecosystem: Environmental > Terrestrial > Soil >...
AGCAGGGACTGACGAACAAGCAGATCGCCGCGAAACTCGGGATCGAGTTCTCCACGGTTAAGAACCACGTGCACCGCCTCCTCAAGAAACTCGCCGTTCATCGGAGGCAGCAAGTGGTCGGGCGTTCCGCACCGGTATCTGCGCGTCTCGGCGTTATCGAGGGGACGAGTCCGCGAAAACGGGGTCGCTGACGGCAGGGTAGCACGCAGGTCGGTCCCATCCCCTTGGACCGGGGTGGGGCCGTTTTTGTGCCTCCCCACGGAACGCCGAGTTCCGCCACATTGGCCTATCCGCGATGCCTATTCCTGCAGCGGGACCTCGACGGCCCACGGAATCGGCCCACTCCGCATTGTGATCCGGNACGGAGGCGATGTCGTGACGAGCCCTCAACGTCAGCGCTCTTGTTTTACGCGATGCCGCTTGGTGTTGTTCGTCTTGCTGATCAGTGGTTGCCAAAGCGCTCCGTCCCTCGATTATCGCGTAGTCGTCCTCGACCCTCAGTCTCAACACGTTCAAATCCACCTCACACTGCGCAATCTCAAGTCCACGCGGCTGGTCCTCCGCGGTTTCGTCGGGGCCGATGCGATGAGGGCAGACTCACTGACTGCTATGGATTCGAAGGGTAGGCGCCTGGCGGTTCGGGAGAGCACTGCCACGATCCAATCGCAGGGCGCTTCGGTCGATTACACGCGCTACAGCATCGAAGGAAGAGTTCCTTCGACTCTTACCGTTCGATACGTGGTCTCCCCGGGAAGAAGGCAAGGCGACGAACATCTGGGCTACACAGGGGTACGGCTCGGTTATCAAGACGAACGCTTCACGTTTGCCTCCGGCCGCCAGCTCTTCCTGCTTCCCGACTCGCCGGAGAGAATCTCGGCCATCCGCGTTCGGTTCGATCTTCCCCCAGGCTGGGCATCGATCACGCCCTGGCGGGAACGACGGGGCCAGTGGGTGACCGGAATCGGAGGGAAGTTCGCTGCCGAGGACTTGATCTCCGCGTCGATCGGGATGGGACCGTTTCGCGGGGTTTCGTTCAAGCCGGGGCGGACGCGCTACCAACTCTACTTCGAAGCAGGTACACCCGACCGGGAAGTCCGGCGGGCATCGATCGCCATGGAGCGCGCCGCTACCTTCCTCGAGCGGACGATGGGAACACGTCTCGGCCCGACCTACGTCGCGCTTGCCCTGCCGGAGTCGCCGGAAGGGGAGGAGATCTCGGGGGAGGCATGGGCAGGGGGGCAGGGAAGAACGCTCGTTCCGATCACGCCCCAGAGGCTCCAGCGTTTCGCCGAGTCGCTCATGGACGCGAGGCTCCGTTACGCGCCCTACCGAGCGAACGGCCGGCGAACCGACGAATTCTGGCTCGTGGATGCTGCCTCGCGCCTCTATTCCTGGAGGGCGGTCGCGGACGCCGGCCTCATCACTCGAGATGAAGTCGAGCGGGCCCTGGCGGCCGACTACGTCGACGCGCGGCAGGGAGATCCCTCGTCATGGAATCTCGAGGATCTCTACGAGGGCCGGAAGGACGTACTGACGGGGCGCGAACGGATCGCCCCATTCGTACTCACCTATCTCGATCGAGAAATCCAGCGAACGGGAGGTCCCGGGCAAGACCTGGACCACATCCTGGGCGGAGCGCTCGGTGCGCGAGATGGCGCTTCTCTCTGGCCAACGCTCCCGGGCGGGGAGCGCCCCTGGCGCTCGTTCCGCAAGCGCTACGTGCGGGGAGCCTCCCCGATCCCAGTCGAATCCGTCGTCCCCCTGGTTCCAGCCCAGCCGCATCCTATGCCGCCCGCCGGCGCCCCGATTCGGGAAATCACGTTGGCGTACACAGGGAACCAGTACGGATATCTCGAGACGTGCGGGTGCAAAGCCAGCCAAGCGGGCGGAGTCGCACGCCGAGCCACCGTCCTCGAGAAGCTCCGAAGCCAAGGCGCGCTGCTCCTCATCGATGCCGGAAACTCCTTCCGGAGCCCTGAAAAGCGGGACGCACTCAGTTACCTCTCGACCGCCGAACAACGGGCGTTCCTCGAAATGTCGGAGGTCGCGCACTACGACGCGGCCGCACTCGGGGTAACCGAACTGGCCTATGGCACGGACCACTTTCGAAAGATGACGGAAGGACTCTCCATCCCCTACGTGTGTGCCAACGCACGTGAGAACGGTCGCCCCATCGCCCCCTCTGTCACGCAGCGTCGGATCGACGGCGTTTCGATCGCACTCCTCGGGCTCGTGGAGCCGTCCCGGGGGCCAGGCGTCCCTGCTCGTTTCGAGAGCCGCACGGCATCGATGGAGTTCGAGGACCCCGTGGAGACGGCCCGTCGCGAAGTCCCGAAGCTCAAGCGCACCGCAGGCTTCGTCTTCATTCTGGGGCGTCTGTCTCCCTACACGGTTCGCGCCATAGCGGCCGCGTGCCCCGACGCCGACGCGATCATATCGAGCGACAATCGGGCGCCGTCGAGCACCAGCGTTGGCGGGGCCCCCGCGCATGTGAGCATGGACGGCTCCGGGTTCATCGGGCGCACCCTTGTTCTCTATACCGATACGAATCAGTACGGCGTGAATTGCGCGGTCCTGGGGTTGGATCGAACCGACCGGATCGGGTCGGTTCGCCTCGTCAACTACTGGCTCACCGCCGGCGTTCGGGACCATCCTCGAGTTCGCAAGTTCCTGAACACCTTCTACGACAACATAGGGCGATCCGAAGCGGCACAGGCAAGCGTCGCTCCTCTCTTCGCCGAGGACGCAGCACGTCAGGTGGGGCGATACGCGGGCGAGAAGACGTGTGCGGCGTGCCACGTGAGCGAATCCATTCAGTGGAAGTCGACACCGCACGCGAGTGCGTACAAGACGCTCCTGGATGCGCATCGGCACTTCCAACCGGCGTGCGTGTCGTGCCATGTCGTGGGGTATGGCGCGCGGCACGGATATCGGGTGGGGGACGCAGAGGAGCCCCTGGCGAATGTTCAGTGCGAGGTGTGCCACGGCCCGGGCGCGGAACACGCAGCGCGGCCAGCGACAGTGCGGATGCGACGCGAGGTTCCGGAGGTGGTCTGCCTGGAGTGCCACACGGCCGACCATTCGGACCACTTCGTCTACAGCGAGGCAATTCGGGCGGTGCGCCACCGTCGAGGCGCAGAGCAGGCCGGTGCGGAAGGTCCCCGCAGTGGGGGCCGGCATCTCGAAGAGATTGTGGCCGGCGGTGCCGTCGGCCATTGAGGGTGAAGCGCCGCTTCACCCAGGCTGCAGCATTGGCGCAGCAAGGAGGATAACAATTATGAGAAAGACCATCTCGTTGGCATTGGTGTTCACGGTGCTCGTCACCGGGCTCATGCTCGTGCTCGGCGCGCTCTCCACGCCGTCGTCGAGTGGAGCCGCGAAGACACCGTACATTTCTGCCCTTTCCGACGCGGCCGTCGGCAACGCCCTCGCTTGTAAGCCGTCATGTACTCAGATGACTCCCGGGCCGCACCCCATGCCCCAGCAGTGCTTCAGCACCACGAACTGCACGGACTGTGTGTGGTTCGAGGACGGGTACTACATTGCGGTAAGCTGCAACGGTCACTGACCGAAGTGCGGGTCGGTGGCACCGCCGACCCGAGTTTCTTCCTCAAGGGCCGTGGGGGCATGTCCGCGATGACCGTAGGATGACGAGCCTGTCGGTCGACTAGTCTTCGTAGTGACGCGCTCTCCCAGCCGCGGCACCTGTCAACCCCAACGAGGTGCTTCGGGTTATCGCACGTTTCGAGGATTTCGTGGGCCGCTATGCCTATCACTGCCACATCCTGGAGCATGAAGACCACGATATGATGCGGCAGTTCCAGGTAGCGCACTCGCCGGTGACGAGCGCGGAGGCCCCCGCGCAGAGATACCGATTCGCGCTCCACGCAGCACGGCCCAGCCCATTCAATCCGAGGACGCGACTGGACTTTGAGCTGCCGCGCGCAGGAGATCGTCCGGAAGATGGTGCTTCTGAAGTAGGCAGAGCCCTGCCTACGAGTTCGCGATGGGTTACGTTCGGGGAGCCAAATAACGAATCGCGAACTCTCGGGTTCGCGGTGGAGATAAAGGCCCCGGCGGCGTGTGCTGCTGGGGCCGTTGCGTATCTGGGCTCAGGGGGATAGGTTGGGGAAGGGTGATCGCTGGCGGCGCCCGCCAGGAGCGCGTAGAGCCATCGACAGCGGCGGCTCTCTTGATCTCTGGCTCTCTTTCTCCAGAAGGCTCGGGGGGTGAAGTTGCGCAGAATCGTCGAAGTGATTGGTATCCTCCTAATCGTCACCGGATGCGCCTCGCAAGGGGCCGTCAGCTCGGTCCATCGGAGACAGGCGACATTTCTCGAAGGGGAATACGCGCCCTATTCCGCCAAAGGCCGTACGGGAAGAGTTACGGGCCAGGCCTTCCTAAAGACCCAGGGCGGAGATGTCAAATTTGGGGCCGGCAGCTCGGTGATAATTGTGCCAGTCACCTCATACTCGCGTGAGTGGTTCGAAGTGCGAGTTCTGAATGATAAGGCGATCACGCCCGCTGACCCTCGAGCCGAGGAATTTACACGCGCTACGCTCGCCGATGGTGAAGGCAGGTTTACCTTCGACAAGCTCCCCGAGGGTACCTACTACGTCGCGTGCTACATCAGCTGGAAGGTGCCGGGCCTCAGGGGAACAATGTCGCCAACAGGTGGTTGGGCATTTGCGACTGCGAATGTCGACTCGGGGGGTCAAACTGCAGTGATTGCCACAAGGCCCGATCTTGCGACGCTTCGTAGGGTGTCGATGGCAGGCTCACTGGAGATTCAGCAGACTCCGCTCGGAGACCCATTCACTGTGAGGTTGGAGTCCGGAGAAGCATTCGGGGCAAAGGGGATTTGGCTTCGAAACGACGGCACACTGAAAGTAGTTCTTCCAACAGGCGACGTGCGGTACCTGAACTCAGCAAGGGTTGCACTAATCATTGACTCTGATGGAAATGACCGGACCCGGGCGGTGCTCCTCGAGCACAAACGGCTCGGAGACGAATGACGAGCAATGGCCGCAGAGTGAGGCCGCGTTCGACCTGGGGGCGACGCCAAACTCTGGCGACAGAGTCCGCAGGCGCCAGCCGAAGTTACCCATGGGCCGGTGGTTCCGGTCGGGTCGACACCGAGGGCTCCCAGCCCTCTTCATCGCCGCCAAGCTACGCCTCGAGCGTATCTCGCCGGGCCGCCGGACATAGCAGCTCACGTTAAGACCCAAAGAAACGGGCAAGGCTAGGCTCGCTTCTAGAGGACTTCCGGCGGGATTATCCAAGGTCGTAGTGCGGCCATAAGCTTGGCCTTTCATCGCCACGGGATCGTCCTCATCGGCCCGGCTCTCCAAGAGCTGATAACTTGAGGTCCTGGTGGGATCTCAAGATAGCGCTCTAGGGTATCGACGAGACTCGGAGCGAGGTCCCTGGCCAACTTCAAGTAGGTATTGGCGATGACGATCCTCCGGAACGGACTCCGCTGCAGAGCGCGAAGGTCTTGAAGAAGGGTGTCCAGAGGTGGTTGTGGAAGGCGGAGCCTTGCCCGCCAATAGATTGAATGGAAGTAGGCGGAACCGTAGAACCTTGGCAGCCACACCACACACAAATCCCTAAGAGAATCGGTGGCTACTGGGGGAAATGGTCCAAGCCCGTCGAACGCCTCGGCGAGAGCCACCTCATCGCGCGATGAAGCGAGCGAGTCGACACGAAATTCCACGGATTCAGTTTGAATGCGAAATTGTCGATGCTCGCGGTCATGGGGGACGCGTGCTGGATAGTGCGCGCTCATTCGATATCGTCCCGGCGGAATGGAAGAGCCGTCCATTCCTCGTCGCAGAGTGGACAGGCCAGGACGGTAACCTCCGAAGTGGGAGGCAAGTCCGGCGATATCGCAAAGCGACTCGCCCGGCTTCAGATCCCACGCACCGGTGACGAAGCCACAAGCGTGAAATGCTCGGCTCATGCGGCGGCCGGTCCGTTGGTCGACCAGCTCGAAATCGAACTGGCCACACAGATAGCTTGGCCTCGTGATCGCCGAGAGGATCCGCGAGCTCAGGTTCGTAGCACAGGTGATTACCGAAATCTCCTCGTGCTCTAGAAAGACGGAGTCCTCGATGGAGAGCGTCAACTCCAGAGAGTCGGTTGGGTCGAAGCCCCTTCCTACGACAATTGCGGAGCAGCGGGATGGCGGGAAAGCAAGGGTACCCAGTAGGCAGAGCGTTAAGGTCTGTCGCATTGCGGAAGCTCTCACCCGGCTGCGCTGGGGATGCCCTTAAGGCTAGGCTAGAGGCTGGCTACAGATCAAGGTGCGCCTGCGGTCGTAATGGGATTCGCGTGCCGGGCAAAGCGCTGGGTGAGGAGTCCTTCGCGAAATGGACCTTAGCGCCCTATCCGAATGACCCCACCGATACGAATGTAGAACTGGCGCAAGCCGTCGAGGGTGAAGTCAGGGGCATCGAAGACCACTACTCGCCCGGCACCGGGAGAGGTGATCATACCTGCCTCCAGCTCGAGGCCCGTTCTGGCGCCAATGGGAAGGCCAGCGCCAGCGCACGCGTCCACCGCAGGTCGCACATGGTGTATCGCGGTTGGTCCCCCGCTCCACCGGGAGAACACGAATCCAGGAAGAGCCTGAAGGTAGGGGCCCCGACCACTTTGGAACAGCCAGAATCTGGGGCCAACGGTTGCTAGCGAGAACTGAGTGAGCCCGATGTGCGGATAATCGGTGTATCTGAGGTGCTGAATCTGGAATCGAATGCCCAAATGCCCGGCTGCATTCCCAGTATACGCAAGGCTGGGCCAGGTGGCGCCGTTGTGATCGCCTCCGAAGATGGTCTGGCTCCTCGCTACGCCAGCCGATAACCATCCCCTTGTGCCAGAATCAGGCGTTGCGGCCACCGCGTCACGGTTCCCTAAATGCAGCCCGACTATCGCACAGATCGCACACAGTACTGCGGGTCCAGACATGGGCACCACTGCGAGGAGCATCGCTCTCGCCGCGTCAGCGCGCGAGACGAAGATGAAGATAGAAGCCGCCGTCCCTCGAGTTGGTCGTTAGGCGGGTTTCTTTTCCAGGAGTCACAACGGCAACTCCTGAACCCAGCCACGTACCCGAGTACTCAATCTCAACACGATCGTCCGAAACCTTCCTCAGTCTCATTCCTCGACCGCATGCTGAGTGAAACTGGGACCAGTCGGGTAGCCAATCGCCCTCCTGAGCCTCGACTCGATAGACCCCGACGGTGTCGTCTTGGGCCGGCTGTCTCGACGACACCCACCGAGACGACCACCCCAAGACAACCGCCTGGATGAGGACCTTTCTTCCACGAGACCTTTCGCGAGCGCTCGACACGGGCTTTGCCTTCCTTTGTGACTCCAGGGAGACGACGCTGAACTTGTTCCCGCGCAGAACAACGACTGAATGACCGTCAACCGTGCGCCCTACTAGCTTCCCCTCGATCGCGTCGACTAGTTTCATTTGATCGACGTCGATCAGGGCTAGGTCGCATCCGGCCAGCCTGCCTTCCTCGAGGCCCAGGAATCGCGGGTCACACCGATTGACCCAAAGGTGATGAGGCTGGCCGAATGCCGTGGACCAGAAGGGATCGCCGCTCAGCCCGCCAGCGATGTCTCCGACTTCTCCCCAGCCGCACCTCGTGATGTTCGCCTGCATTCGATCATCAAAAACACGCGGCCCCGCGTAGAAGTGGGTCCCATCGATCGAGTACTGCCCGTTCGGTGACACATCGACGGCCATGTGGCGAGTGAGCGTTGTGTCTCCGGATTGCGGATCGACGTTCACCACGCGATTGTGGCTCCTCAACATCAGCGCGCCTGATTCCGCCCATGCCTCATCGTCGGCACTGACCGGGACATTGCAGATAAGGCCCTTACGTCGATCCCAAATGGCAACGTTCGCACTTCCGATCAACGCGAGCCGCGTACCGTCTCTGCTCCACCGGAAACGGGCTCTGTCCTTGAAGTGCTCGACGACAGCACCGGACGTGTTCATCACGAAGATCGATGGCGTTCGCTCGCTGTCGCCTGTTACGCCTGCGATTGCGATCAGGTCAGCGGTCCTATTTAGCTCAGCCTCGCTCGCCCAATAGTCAGGAGGGTTGTTAGGGAGAGCACGTAGTCGCCCACCAGCCTCTACCATGTACACGAGGCCGGGGTGATACCCGAGCGCGGCAACGAACATGGCGTTGTCGCAGCAACGGATTTGGTCCGTCGTGAACGCGAGTACAGGGCGGTGAGGCTCGCGAGCGGGGGTGACTCGACGCTCGGCCCGCGCGTAAGGCTGCTTCGGCACGGGCCCTCGGTCCCAATCACCGTCGCCGAGGAATACCAGCGACGAATCACGGTCAACAACGGCCTCCCGTCCGCTAGCGCTCAACCCGATCAAGCGACCGCGGGTCCATCCGAGAAGGCGTAGGGTACCGACCTCGACGAGTGCTGTGAGACAACCTACGGTACCGCGTCTTCCGCCGAAGGGAGCGGTGCTGACCGGGGGACAAGCAGAGATGGCAAGCGCGTGTGCGCTCCGCGTTGACGACACCCAGCGCGCTGGGCCAATCTCGCCGAGCCTCGGGAGTTCGAGAAGCTCGACGGAGCGATAGGCGAAATTGGCGCCGGTACGATCCTCGTAAACACCAATGCCCAGGCCACCCATCGTCGGATAGATCGAGAAGAGGGCGTCGGCGGAAACGCTGGTCCCTCGGTGTTTGCTGACTGACGCAATTCCCGTCTTCAGAGGGATCGCGTCGACCGGCCCTTGTACCCACGATCCGGCAAGGACAGTGTCAGGGCCAGCCCATCCGATGGAACCCCTCCGCGCCGAGACGTGTGCCCGGGTGATCACGTCACCGTGAGGAGTCCAAACGACGATGCTGTCGAACGTCGAAAGCATCTCCCCAGGTGCGCGGGAAATCGCGACGGCTAATGTGTCTCCAGCCGGGCTCCACGCAAGTCGGATCGCTCTTGAGAAGGCCATCAGACTGTTGCCGGCGGTATCCACGACGGCGACTTCATAAGCCTCTGGGGAGTCCCGCGGCACGTTCGAGGTGATGGAGCGATTCACCGTGTAGGCGATCATCGTGCCGCTTGGAGAGAGACCAACTTCCGAGTTCGGGCCAGGGACCGGAATCCGCAGCCTATTCACGCTTGGCGAGTCGCGATGGTGGAGGTAGAGCCAAAACCTTCCTGCCTCCCACCCGCTTTGTCGGAGAAAGGTTTCGGCGCACGTAGCCCTCGTGCCCAATCCGAAGAAGATCGCGAGCCAAAAGACGGTCAAGGCAGCTCTCCAAAGTTGCGAAAGCGATCCCATTGGCACCTCGATTTCGTCGTTGGGGGACAACTCAGCCTACCCCAGTCCCACGATGATGCTCCAGGCCCTGGAAGGCGAAATCTGCTGGGGTCCGGGTGTATATGGGCGCGGGGGGCCGGGTTGGGCGATTTCTCGGCGAGGTCCCGAGCTAGCCACGTTTCCGAGTATCCTTCGGGAGCATTGGGTTTGCAGAGCCGAGAAGCGCATAATGTGAGGACTAGCGGGGCGCCCCACCCTGGCTCGTGCAATTGTTAACCGCCTGACACAGGGCGGCCGGGAATTTGGTGAGCCAATCGTGAGTTCCGTCCCTCGGGTGCAACATCGCTTCGGCGGCCTCTGGTCGCGGCCCTTCCTCTATTTCCCGCCGTCGGCCTTCGCAGTTCTAATCGCCTGTTCCATACCCGCCTCGGCCGCTCCGCTTCAACTCGCGGCGAGCCCCGCCGCCAGAGCCACTGCTATAAGCGGAGCCAAGCCCATGCTCGATCCGCCCACGGCAATGACGGTGAGGGCCGGCCTCATAGCGGACCAAGCCTTGCACGCGAGCGACGCCGATGGCGATCCTCTCACCTTTTCAAAGGCCTTTGGTCCCCCGTACATGACGGTAACGACCATCGATCCTGGCGCCGGTTCGGCATTGGGTAACGTTCACTTGGCCCCGGCGCTCGGTGATGCTGGCGCAACGAGCGGAAGGGTTATCGCGAGTGACGGTCTTTCGACCGATGAGAGGTCTTTCAGCATTGTGGCCCTCGCCCTCCTCAATCAGCCACAGGACGTACAGCTCGACGAGGGCATTACCGCGGATCAGGCGCTAACCGTCTTGGAGCCAGGTGGCGCCGCCTACACGTTCTCGTTGGTCAGCGGCCCAAGCTTCGTGACGGTGACGACAACGAACGATACGACGGGGAATGTTCATCTCGCGCCGGGCTTCACGGATGCTGGTTCGTACCGAGTGACTGTCTCGGTCTCGAACGGGGCATCCACTGAAGAGAGTTCCTTCCAGATCACAGTCCTCCAGGTGAATTTTCCACCGGTCCTGGCGCAGCCCCGCGACATGCACGCGAGCCCATACACGATCACCGATCAGATACTCACCGCAAGCGACCCTGACGGTCAGGCCCTTGCCTTTTCGAAGGCCGCCGGGCCCTCGTACATGTCGGTTAGTGGGCTGATTGCGCCCCAGCCTAGAGGCTACGTGTGCCTCTACAGCCCGAGCTACAGGGATACGGGTACCGTCGCGGCCACCGTCCAAGTCAGCGACGGCACGGCCGTGGATCGAAAGTCGTTCACGATTCGCGTCGATCTTGACAATGAACCGCCAGTTCTCAATCCGCTGGACATCGACATCGCCGAAGGTTCGGACCAAGTGCAAACGCTCGTCGCGTTCGACTCGGACGGTCAAAGACTTTCCTTCTATGCTTCCAAGGTTCCAGACTTCATGTTAGTAGCCCCTCAGCCCCAAGCCATCGGAAGCGACTCGCTCGTTACCCTCCTCCGTTTGCTTCCTAACTATGACGACGCCGGAATCTATCACCCCACTTTTCAGGTCTCAGATGGCTGGAATCAAATTACCCGTACTCTGAACGTCACGATTCGTGACACGTACCCCGGAGAGAGTTCGCTTCGCTTGGGCCGCCCGCAAGGTCAGGGTAGCGCGCTGGATTACGAATACTCGTCCGTGGACGGCGCATATAGGGTGTCTTCCTTGGGGGCCGGCCACGCGTCCTTCGAATTCCTTGCGACCTCCGGCTCCGGAGCGAAATGGACCGTTGAGATCGCCACCCGGGACGGGTCCGCCCTGGTAGAGGGCAACTACGCGGTTGGAGGCTCGGACGGCGCGGCATTCAGCGTCACAGGGTCCGACAGTACTGTTCCCGGCTTCGTGGGCTGCGCTCAGGGATCCGCGCAGGTTCAGGTCAAACGAATCGGTCGCCGTCTCGACGGCTCGATTCTCTCTCTCTGGGCTACCTTTCAGCAGACGTGTGCGGATGGCACTCCCGGAATCTACGGCGAAGTGCGCTTCCAGGTGCAATCGATCCCGATCACACTGGTCGCGCCGCGCTGGCTCATCACGAACGCCAATGAGCGAACCGTGTTCCGGACATCTGCCTTCGTCGCCACTGGCGACGCAATCGCCCTTTCGGCTTCCGGATTGCCGCCAGGCGCCAAGTTCGTCGATTTCGGCGGCGGCCAAGGCGCATTCGGTTGGGATCCTACGCGGGATCAAATAGGCGATTATCTCGTTCGAATCATCGCATCGAGCGCGGGCGGTTTGGCCGACACGGCACTCACCTCCATCCGCGTCGGAAACCTGAACCACGCGCCCCTGGCACGGGCGAACGGCCCCTACACCGGCACCGTCGACCTGCCGATTCCAGTCACGTCCCGCGGCTCGGGAGACCCGGACGGGGACGCCATCTCCTACCACTGGACGTTCGGCGATGGCACAACGCAGGAGGGACCGGAACCGCTGCACATCTATCGAGCCAGTGGATTCTACCCAATTGCACTCATCGTGAGCGACGGGGCGTTATCCGCGGAAGATCATGCGCTTGCCACTGTCTCGGAGCCGGATTCCGCTCGGGCGTTCGTGGTTCCGATTGGAGCGCACAACGGGCGGGAACCCATCCAGTTGCAAGCCGGCACGGGACAGTTGCGCGTCGCGATCGAGATCGTCGATGCCCCCCTGAGTGTATTGGATGTGGATCGATTCAGCTTTCGGATGGAGGTCAAGGGGCTGGGCAGCGTGGATTCGATCTCGGCAGACCCAACCACCTTCGTCTTGGGGGATGTGGATGGAAATGGAATCTTCGACGCATCGGCCTGTTTCAACCGGGGAGCATTGCGCATGCTATTTGACAGAGTCAGTGGGGGGCTCCGGGTGCTCACGACGATCGGCGTCGCCCTTCTCGACGGACGGCGCTTCAACGCCTCCCTCCCACTCGAGGTGATGAGCCCGGATGGCAGCCTCCGAGTCTTGTTGGCGCCGAATCCGCTCAATCCTGCGGGGATGTTCTCCTTCGTGACGACCCGCGTAGGGGCAGCGCGCCTGACGCTCTTCGACGCGCGCGGGCGGCTCGTTCGGACGCTGCTCGACACCCGATCTTTATCAACCGGCTACCACGACATCATCATCGATGCGCGAGGCGACGGGCCCCTCCTCTCTTCGGGAGTCTACTTCTACCGACTCGAAACCCCGGAAGGGATTCGGACCGGGCGTATGGCGATTGTCAAATGACGAAATGGCGGTGAACGCATGACAAGAAGTTGTCTCGCCCAAGGAGTAATTGACCCGCCCGGTGCTCTGCAGGGCGCGAGATCCATTTGTTCGCGTTGCTGGGGCAGTCTACTTGAGCTTCGAGGAGAAAGAGGAGGGCCTACGGCAGTTGCGAGAAATGACGTACCTAGACGGTGACC
>Ga0065705_10004057_pt1 | contig 12720 bp, 12 predicted proteins | sample SwibulcommuniRL2_FD_59092 | JGI IMG/M metagenome (GOLD analysis project Ga0065705, IMG submission 59092) | Bulk soil microbial communities from switchgrass field near Rose Lake, East Lansing, Michigan, USA - RL2 Bulk Soil v2 (version 2) | ecosystem: Environmental > Terrestrial > Soil >...
AGCTCAGGCTGCAGGAGGGTGTGGTGACAGCATCGGAATATCTCGACCGCAGCGCCGAGCTCCTGCAGGCGCGCTTCGCGCGTGCCGGTCATCAAGTCGAGCTCGCGCAGGCCGGCGCCCGGTTATTGACGACACTTGGATTGGAGGTGAGGTGATGGATCGCGGTCGGGAGTCGGGACTCGGGATTCGGGATTCGCAAATGAGGCCGTTGCTCGCCGTCGTTCTCATGATGATTGCCGCCTGCAATCGCGCTGAGGAGCCCGATGCCTATGGCAACGTCGAAGCGACCGAAGTGATCGTGTCGTCGGAAGTCGGCGGGCAACTCACCGCGTTTACGGTCGAAGAAGGACAAACGCTTGGCGCGGGTGACAAGGCCGGAACGGTCGATCCGACGCAACTGACGCTGCAGCGCCGTCAATTGGTCGCGCAGCGCGATGCCGCTGCGTCGCGCGTCGGCGAAGTCGACCACCAGGTCGCTGCTTTCGCCGCACAACGCGATGCGCTGCAGGCGCAGCACGACGGCGCAGTTGCCCAGCGCAGTGCCCTGCAGTCGCAACTCGAGATTGCGAAACGTAATCACGAGCGGATGCAGCGCTTGTTTGCCCAGCAGGCGGCGACATCGCAACAGCTCGATCAGGCGGAGCGCGACGATCGTGTGCTGCAGGATCAACTCAAGGCTCAGGATGAACAGATCCAGGCGCAGGAACGGCAGGTGGCCGCCCAGACCTCGCAGATCGCCGCGACCGAGCAGCAGCAGCGCACGGCGAAAACGCAGGTCTCCGCGGCCGAGGCGCAGGTGGCGCAACTCGACGATTGGATCCGCCGAAGCATGATTTCCAATCCGAGCGCCGGCACCGTGCTGGTGACCTACGTCGAATCCGGCGAGATCGTGCAGGCGGGGCAGCCGCTCTACAAGATCGCGGACATGCAGTACGTCGACGTGCGCGCCTACGTCGGTCAGCCGCAGCTCGCGGCGGTGGCGGTCGGCAAGCCGGCACGCGTGACGCTCGATAACGGCGNCTCGCGTCAGACCCTCACGGGGACNATTACGTGGGTGTCCACGCAGGCTGAGTTCACGCCGACNCCGATTCAGACGCGCGAGGAGCGCGCCGATCTCGTCTACGCCATCAANATCCGCGTCGCCAATCAGAACGGCATGCTGAAGATNGGCATGCCTGTTGACGTGGAGTTCCANTGAAAACCCGTTCCTACGAAAAGGCGATTCGGGCGGAGGCGATCAGCAAGGCGTTTGGAGCAACTGTCGCGCTCGACAAGTTGTCGTTCGAGGTGGANACCGGCGAGCTGTTCGGCTTCATCGGCCCTGACGGCGGCGGCAAGACGACGCTCTTTCGGATTCTGGTTTCGCTGCTCATCCCGGATGGCGGCCGCGCGACAGTCATCGGACTGGACGTCGTCCGCGATTTTCGTGCGCTGCGGCAGCGCGTCGGCTACATGGCCGGGCGCTTCTCGCTCTACCCGGATCTCAGCGTCGAAGAGAACCTCACGTTCTTTGCCTCCGTGTTCGGGACAACGGTCCAGCGCGAGTACGAACAAATCAAGCCGATCTACACCCAGCTCGAGCCGTTCAAGGACAGGCGGGCGGCGGCGCTCTCCGGCGGCATGAAGCAGAAGCTCGCGCTTTGCTGCGCGCTGGTACATCGGCCCGACATTCTGTTCCTCGACGAGCCGACGACCGGCGTTGATGCGGTCTCGCGCCGCGAGTTCTGGGATCTGCTCGCGGTGCTGAAACAAGGCGGCCTCACGACCGTCGTTTCTACGCCGTACATGGACGAGGCGACGCGATGCGATCGCGTCGCGCTGATCGATCGCGGCAGGCTGCTCGGCATCGATACGCCTGCCGGTATCACCCGCTCGTTCGGCCGGCCGCTTGTCGGCGTTCGCACCAGCGATCGCTACAAGGCGCTGCTCGCGCTACGGCGCTACAAGAATGCGGCGAGCGTCTTCCCGTTCGGCGACGTGATGCACTACACGGACGCGCGGGTGGACGCCGCACCAGCTGAAATTGCGAACGACGTGAAGGCGTATCTCGTCGCCAGCGGATTCACCGACGCCTCCGTCGAGCCGCTCACGCCGACGGTCGAGGACGTCTTCATCGCGAGGACGGCATGACGGACCTGGCGATCCACGTAAACGACTTGACACGAAAGTTCGGCGGATTCACTGCCGTCGATCACATCTCATTCGATGTGAAGCCGGGCGAAGTATTCGGCTTTCTCGGTGCAAACGGTGCCGGCAAGACGACCGCGATCAGGATGTTGATAGGCCTGCTGCACCCCTCGAGCGGCAGCGCACGCGTCGCCGGGTACGACGTCGCCCGCGACACCGAACAGGTGAAGCGCCGCATCGGCTACATGAGCCAACGTTTCTCCTTGTACGAGGACCTGACGCCGCGCGAGAACATCCGCCTCTATGGCGGCATCTACGGCCTGACGCGCGCCCAGATCCGCGAGCGCACGGCACAGATGCTCGAGCGGCTCGGTTTTTCGAGCGTGGCCGACACGCCGGTCAGCAGCCTCCCGCTCGGCTGGCGTCAGAAGCTCGCCTTCTCGGTCGCGCTCGTCCACCAGCCGCGCATCGTGTTTCTCGACGAGCCGACCAGCGGCGTCGATCCGATCACACGCCGGCAGTTCTGGGAACTTATCTACGACGCGGCGTCGACCGGGACGACCGTGCTGGTGACGACGCACTACATGGATGAAGCGGAGTACTGCGATCGTGTGTCGATCATGGTTGCGGGCCGAATCGCCGCGATGGGAACGCCCGCCGCGCTCAAGGGCGAGTTCAGCGTCGATTCCATCGACGAAGTGTTTGTCCGGCTGGCGCGGCCCGAGGCGAGTGGGGCTGGTGAGGCGGGTAGGCCGGGTGGGGCGGGTAGGGTGCAATGACTTCGCTTCGAGGCCTGCTCCGCAAAGAGTTCTTTCATATCCGCAGAGACAAGCGAACTGCGGCGGTTTTGATCGCGCTGCCGATCGTCCAGGTGATGCTCTTCGGTTACGCAATCCGAACGGATGTGGACAACGTCCGGCTCGCCGTCGTCGATCCGGCGCCAGACAACGCGACCATCGCGCTGCGTGATCGTTTTGCTGCCGCGGGTGTGTTTCGCATTGTGGCTGTCGTGCCCCGCATCGAAGATGTCGATTCGCTCTTTGGCTCTGGCGCCGCGCAGCAGGCGATCGTCTTCTATCCCGGCTTTGCCGACGATCTGGGCAAAGGCGTCCCCGCGAAGCTTCTCGTCATCACCGATGCGACCGAGCCAAACACCGGCAGTCTGCTGCAGTCGTATGCGCAGTCGGTCGTGAATCAGTGGTCCAGTGAGGCGGGTAGGGCGAGTGGGGCGGGTAGGGCGAGCGGGACGAGTAGGGCGGGTCCTTTCGGGCCCGCCAAATCAATCAACATCGTCCCGCAGGTCCGCATGCGCTTCAACCCGACGCGCGAGAGCAAGAACCTGTTCGTCCCCGGCCTGATGGCATTCGTGTTGACGATCATCTCATCCCTAATGACCGCCATCTCGCTGACGCGCGAGAAAGAGACGGGGACGATGGAGGCGCTGCTCGTGTCGCCGCTCCGTCCATGGGAAATCATCGTTGGCAAGGTCACGCCGTACCTCGCGATTGGATTCATCAGTGTCATCGCCGTCCTTGTCGAGGCGCTGCTCCTGTTTCGTGTGCCGCTGCGCGGCAGCGTGCTCCTGCTCCTCTTCGAGGGCGCGCTGTACATCCTGGTGTCGCTCTCGCTCGGCATCCTCATTTCGGCGCGCACGTCTTCGCAGCGGGTCGCGATGATGTTTGCGCTGCTCGGCACGATGCTTCCCAACATCCTGTTGTCCGGCTTCATCTTTCCGCTCGAGAGCATGCCGGCACCGCTGCAGCTCATTTCCTATGTTGTGCCCGGCCGCTGGTTCGTCGCGATCGCGCGCGGCATCATGCTCAAGGGCATTGGCGTTACCTACGTCTGGCCGCAAACCCTGGTCCTGGGTGCGATGGCTGCCGTGCTCCTCGTGGCGAGCATGCGTTCTTTCAACGAGCGTCTGGAGTAACCGATGCGGCGCATTCTCTATCTCGCCCAGGCCGAAGTGCTCCACATCCTCCGAGACCACATTCTGCTCGCACAGGTGCTCGTCGTGCCCGTCGTCCAGTTGCTGATCCTCTCGAACGCGGCCACTTTCGAGATCCGCAATACCCCGATCCACGTCGTCGATCTCGATCGGTCGACTGCCTCACGCGGTGTGGTCAACCGTCTCGCGGCCAACGGACATTTTCAAATCGTCGACACCACGCCGTCGACGAATCGCGCCGATGAACGGCTCGTGGAAGGGACGGCGACTATCGCCGTGGTGATCCCGCACGATTTCGAGACGTCGCTCGTGCGCACGGGCGTGGGCCAGGTGCAGCTGCTGGTGAATGCCGAGAAGGGATCAGCAGCGGGCATCGTTCAGAGTTATGCCTCGCAGGTGCTCACCGGGTATGCGTCGGAACTCTCNGCTGCCAGGCCGNACATCGATGTGCGNGTCCGCCCGCTCTACAACNCGACGCAGAACTACAAGCACTACATGGTCCCTGGGATTCTCGTCGCGCTCATGACGATCATCGGAACGCTGTTGAGCGCGCAGAACATCGCGCGCGAGAAAGAGCTCGGCACGCTGGAGCAGTTGAACGTGACGCCCATCACACGCGGCGAGTTCATCGTCGCGAAGCTCATGCCGTTCTGGGTGCTGGGCCTGATCGAATTGTCATTGGGTCTACTTGTCGGCAAGCTCGTGTTCGGCATTCCGATGCGCGGCAGCGTGCCGCTGCTGTTCGGCGTTGCCGGTGTTTACCTCGTCGTCGCACTCGGCATCGGCCTGTGGATTTCGGCGCTTGTCGATACCCAACAACAGGCGATGTTCGTCACCTTCTTCATCGTGAATGTCTACCTGCTCATGAGCGGGCTGTTCACGCCCGTTGACTCGATGGCGCCGTGGGTGCAACAGGTGTCGGTCATCAACCCGGTCCGCCACTTCGTGACGATCTCGCGGGCGATTCTCATGAAAGGAGCGGGTCTACCCGAAATCGCGCAGCCGTTCTTGATCCTTGCTGGCACTGCCGCGGTCGTGCTCGTTGTCGCGGTCCGCCAGTATCGCAAGCAGACCGCCTGATGTCGGGAAGACGGCTGCGTCGCTGCTACGCGGCGACGTTGCGCGCTGCCATCCCGAGCATCAGGCGACTGATTCCCGTCGTCAGCAGGTTAAGGCCGACCATCGTTCCGATAACCCACACTGTCATCGCTGGCCAGTGCATCGCGATCAGCGTGCCCAGCAGTGCGGTTACAAAGGCGTTCACCAGCAGCCACACAGCGCCCGGTTCATGACGTTGTGCGGAGTACGCCACCAGATCGATGCCGGCCTCAACAAACAGCAGCATCGCGAGTAGAAGCGTCAACGCTTCCAGCGCGATGACCGGGTGCGACAGGAAGTACACGCCTCCGGCGATGTACACGAGCCCAAGTGCCAGGTGCCAGACAGCGCCTCCGTCATCGCGGCGGAAGATGCTGATGATGTGCATCGCGCCGCCCGCCACCAGCAGCCAGCCGACCAGCAGTGTGACCGCGAGCCCGGCGACGAGTGGCTCGACGATGGCGAACAGTCCCAGCAGCAGGAACAGACAGGCGGTGACGATCAGCCAGACCCCAGCATCCTGTGCGAAGCGGCTGCCGAACGTGTCAATCCGATCCGGAGGAGTCATGGTGCGATTCCCATTGCGCGTTCAGTGATACGGCTGCAAGGGGACCACCACGGGGTCCGTCTCGCGCCGCAACGAATGGGGCCGTAAATCGACCGCCTTCGGCGCTCCGATGACAACCGACGGTGAGTTGTGCCCGACCGGGGCCGCCTGAGGTTTAATACACCGTATCCTTCGCAGTAGAGGTCGACCTTAAGGTCGGCCTCTACGGTCGGACGAGGAGAGGACGATATGAAAACCTTCCGGCTGCTCGCATCCATGCTGGCCGTCTGTGTCGCGACCGGCGTTGCCCAGACCACTCAGGATCTCCTCAATACCGGCAGAAACACCGACGTGCTTACGACGCACAGCATGGGCTACGACAGAAAGAGCTACAGCCCGCTGCGGCAGATCAACAGGACGAATGTGAAGCGCCTCACTCCCGTGTGGACCACGAGCGTGTGGAACGAGATCGGGGAGCTGGCGGCACCCGCGATCTACAACGGGGTGATGTATGTCATCAACGGCCGATGGACGTTTGCGCTCGATGCGCGCACCGGCCGGCAGATCTGGCGCACACCTGTCACTCTCGAAATGGGAACCACGGGCGCGCCGATCACGCGCGGCGGACCGGTGCTCTACAACGGAAAGCTGTTCCGGATCACATACGACAACCATCTTGTCGCGCTCGACATGAAGACCGGTAAGGAGCTCTGGAATCAGAAGTACGCGGAGGGCAAGGAGGGGTATTACTCCACCGGCGCGCCAATCATCGCCAACGGCGTCCTGATCTCGGGAATGGCTGGTGGCGAGCGGACGACGCGCGGATTCCTCGACGGATGGGATCCTGACACCGGAAAGAAGTTGTGGCGCAGGTACACGATCCCCGCGCCAGGTGAACCCGGGTCCGAAACGTGGCCGCGCGACAGCGAGGCGTGGAAGTACGGCGGAGGACCCACATGGCGTTCGGGTTCTTACGACCCCGAACTCGATCTCGTCTATTGGGGCACCGGTAACGCGGAGCCGTACGACCCGCACCCACGCGGCGGGCTCGACAGCCTGTACACGTCGAGTGTGATTGCCATCCGTCCAAAGACAGGCGAGATCGCCTGCTTCTACCAGTTCACGCCAAACGATGTGTACGACGTCGATGGCACCGACGAGATGGTTCTCGCGGACATTCAGGTTGCCGGCCGGCCTCGCAAGGTGATGATTCAGGCGAACAAGAACGGCTTCCTGTACGTCATCGATCGAACCAATTGCCAGTTGATTGCCGCCAATCCGATGGTGAAGGTGAACTGGGCGTCGAGCGTCGATATCGAGAGCGGGCGGCCGGTGCTCACCGACGTCTACAAACGGTTCTTCGCCGGCGAAGAAGTGGAGATCTGGCCGTCGCGCGGCACCAATGCGGTCCCGATCGCGTTCGATCCGACCAACAGTCTCGTCTACGCGAGCACGTGGGACATCCCGCGCGTTCAGAAAATCGCGGCGCCAAAACCGCAGGTGCTCGGCGCCGATTCGACTGGCGTGACGGCGCGGGTACCTGACAGAAAGCCCGGCGAGGTCGTCGGCCACTTCGTCGCCTTGAACCCGCTCACCGGCGAGAAGAAGTGGGATCTGCCGCTGGCGGATCTGCCGAGCTCCGCGGGGATGCTTGCGACTGCGGGCGGGCTCGTGTTTACCGGAAAGCTGACTGGCGAATTCGTCGCGCTCGACTCTTCGACGGGCAAGGCGCTGTGGCAGTTCCAGACCGGCTCGAGCGTCAACGCGACGGCGATCACCTACACGCTTGGAGGTCGGCAATACGTGAGCGTGGCGTCGGGACGCGGCGGCACGCTTGCAAACCGCTACGCCGCTGAGCAAGTCCCCGCTGGTGGATCCGTTTGGACATTCGCGGTGACGCCGTAGAAATCAAAGTGCTACGTCGAGTACGCGGCGTAGACATATACTGCCCGAACAGGCATGACTAAGCTGATTCGCAGCGTCCGGACGCTGTCGCTGGTCTGCCTCTGCATATTGCTGCTCGTGCCGAGAGCGGAGGCGGGGCGGCGCCGGGTGTTCGCCGACTTCGACGGCGACGGCCGGCGCGACCGTGTCACGCTCGACGCACACGAACCGTGGATCGTTCGCATTTGGCTGTCCGCAACGCGCAGCACACACGTCATCCGCAGCGCGCAGCGTNTGCGCGACATTACNGCCGTNGACCTGAACGGCGATCGCCGCCCCGAACTGATCGCTNCCAATCATGCCCTCGGCCTTCAGGTGTGGGCGAAGGCGCCGGGCGGCTTCGTTGCGTACCNGCATCGGCCGCGGCCACCTACGCGTCAGATCAGCGGCGCCGCGCGGCATCGCCTCGACGACAACAACGAGGAATCGCCGCCTGAAATCGCGAGCGCGAAGGAGATTCCCGCCTTCGTCGTTGCGAGCTTCTACCAGCAACCAGCGATCGCGCCCGTCGGCCGCCGCGCCGATCAACCGCACGGCCGACGTAGCACACTCCGGCTCGCACCCCTCTCTCCGCGTCCTCCTCCACTCGTCAGCTAACCCGCAATTGCTCGTGTCGCTGGACGTCACACCGACGTGACGGCCGGGTGATCGCCGTGTCGGTGACGACACGAGCTGTCCGTTCTGGCGCGCGCTCCGGCGTGCGCGATGAGGAGAGCTATGCGAGTAGTGCTGGCGGATATCGAGAGTACGGAGGGTTTCACCACCAAAGACACCGTTGCCGGCGGATACGGATCGCGGCTGCGCCCGTTTTCGAAAGTGACACGCGTCATCGCGGCAGTAAAAGGGGTTCTCCACAAATTGCCCAGCGTGCATCTGGCCTACGCGGCCGCGCTGGCGCGCCGGGCTGGCCACGAGGTCGCGTTCTCGACCGGTGAGCTCGTCGACGGCGATGTGGCGATCGTGCTTTCGTCGCTGGTCGATCACCGCCGGGAGCACGCGTGGGCGGATGCGATGCGCGCGCGAGGTGTCCGCGTCGGCTTCATCGGACTGGCGGCGCAGAAACTGCCCGCCCTGTTCGGCGACGCGGCCGACTTCATTGTCAACGGCGAGCCCGAGCGAGCGCTGGTGCGCGTGATGAACGGCGAAACGCTGTCGGGGATCGTTGCGAGCCCCGAAGTGGAAGATCTCGACGCGCTGCCGTTTCCCTGCTGGGAGGCGCTTGGCGGCGCGCGCCGGACGTGGCGGGTGCCGTTCGCCGGCCGTCCCGCGGGCGGGTCGTTTCCCGTGCTCGCCTCCCGCAGCTGTCCCGAGTTCTGCACGTACTGCCCGCACCGCATTCAGTCGCGGTATCGCTCGCGCTCGGTCACCAACATCCTCGACGAGCTCTCGTATCTCGACGACGAGGTCGGGCCGGTGCACGTGGTGTTCCGCGATCCGCTGTTTTCGCAGGATCGCGATCGAGTGGTGGCGCTCTGCGACGGAATTCGCACGCGGCGGCTGACACACACGTTCGAGTGCGAAACCCGTCTCGACCGGCTCGACACGGAGCTGCTGACGACCATGCATGCGGCCGGATTGCGCGCCATGAGCTTCGGCGTCGAAGCCGTATCGGCCACGACGTTGAAGCACGTCGGCCGGCGCCCTATTCCGGAAGCGCATCAGCGCGCAATACTCGGCCGCTGCCACGAACTCGGCATCGCGACCGCGGCGTTCTATGTGCTCGGATTTCTCGACGACACACGCGAGTCGATCAACGCCACCGTCGACTATTCGATCGCCCTCGGGTCGACGGTCGCCCAGTTCAAGCTGCTGACGCCGTACCCCGGTACGCCGCTGTACGTCCGCATGAAGCCGTTGATTACCGAACGCGACTGGCAGCAGTTCGACGGCTACACGCCGACCTTCGATCATCCGTCGCTGACCGGAGCCGACCTGCGGCTACTGCTCGGCTCCGCCTACACGCGGTTCTACATTCGCCCGTCGTTCCTCACGAATTACCTGCGGATCACCGCTCCGGCCGTACGCGCATTCATTCACTCGCTCGACGCGCGCGTGGAGCGCAGGCACGCGCGCCGGGAGGCGGCGGTACGAGGTGTCGCATGCTGACCCCCATTTCCAGGTACGGCGTTCGGGTGATCCCGAACACGCTTCAGATCCTCGACGAGCTCGATGCACGGGGACAACTGATTGAAGGACCACACATCGAACGGTTCGAGAACGCATTCGCCGCGCGGCTGGGTGATGTACGGGCGATCTCCACTTCGTATGGACGGATGGCCTTTTATTACATTCTCAAGGCGCTCGACTTTCCGACTGGCGGCGAGATCGTCTTTCCGGCGCTGACCTTCTGGGTGATGCCGGAGATGGCGCGGCAGGCCGGTTTGACGCCGGTCTTCGCCGACGTCGACCCGGTGACGTTCAACATCACCGCCGGGGCCATCGCACGCGCGTTGACACCGCGAACGGTCGCCGTCGTGCCGACACATCTCTGGGGACTGCCGTGCGACATGGACGACATCGTCTCGATTGCCGCACGCCACGGCGTCAGGGTGATCGAGGACTGTGCGCACGCGCTCGGCGCGCTCTATCACGGACGTCCCGTCGGCACGTTCGGCGACGCGGCGATCTTCAGTTTCCAGACGTTCAAGCCGCTCAACGCATACGGCGGCGGGATGGCCGTGGTGCGAGATGCGGTGCTCGCCGAACGGGTCGCGCGCCTCGCAGAACGCGATCCCGTGCCGAGCCTGAAACGCGTGAGGCAGCGCCTCTGGCAGGGGCGCGTGATGCGGCTAGCGACGCGGCCTGACGTCTTCAAGTGGACGCTGTTCCCGCTCCTCTACGCCGGTTCGCGCCTTCGGTGGAGCCTCGACGTGTACTTCTGGGAAGTCATTCGCGCGCTCAATCCGCTGCCGGAAGACTATCGGGAACGCATCAGCAACGTGCAGGCGGCGATCGCGCTGGAGGGACTCGCCAGGCTGGATCAATGGACGGCGGTGCGACAGAGGCACGCCAATCGAATGACCGAACGGCTCGACGGCGTGCGCGGTCTTCGCGTGCCGTTCATTCCGCCCGATCGCACGCACGTGTTCTATCAATATTGCGTGTACGTGCCGGCGCGCGACGCGGTCGTCGACGCGTGCCTGCGGCGCGGCGTCGACCTCGAGACGTTGCACGTCGATGTCTGTCCGGAACTGTCGCTGTTCGGCCGTGGGCAGCGGCCCGCGCCCGGGGCAACCCAGACGACATCGACGATTCAGATACCGATTTACGAGGTGCTCTCGAACACTCAGCTCGACTCCGTCGCGGACGCAGTACGAGGTGCAGTGCTCTCGCTGGTGCCGCAGCCGGCTGCGGCGGTGCGCGCATCCTCATGACCCTGGCCGTTGGTGGTCCCGTCATGTATCTGGGGATCCTCGCCGCCGCGATGATCGAAGGCGAGGTGACCTACGTCGCCGCGGCGGTGCTCGTTGCGGAGGGGCGCCTCAATGCCCTTGGTGTCGTCCTGGTAGGTGCGGCGGGCGCTGCGATGGGCGACCAGCTGTACTTCTATCTACTTCGTCATCGTCTCGCGCGGTGGCTTGGGCGCTTCCCCGTCATCCATCGCCGCACGCGGCCGCTCATCGACGCCGTACGACGGCATCAGGTCGCGATGGTGTTCCTCATCCGGTTTGCGCCGGGCCTGCGCATCGCTCTTGCTGCCGCCTGCGCGTACCTCGAGGTCGATGCGGTTCTGTTCAGCATGCTGAACGCATTGGCTGCGCTGCTCTGGGCTGTCGTGCTGCTCGCGATCGTGGCGTATGCCGGCCCCGCGTACCTCTCGCGTATGGGCCTGTCGGGCTGGAAGGGAGCTGTGGCGAGCGGGCTGCTCATTATCGTCGCTCTCCACATCCTCGGCCGCCTCGAACGGCGGCACATCGCGCGATGATGATCCCTTCGGTGAGCGACGAATCTTCGTCGCGGCGCGTGCCGCAGCACTCGTTCTCACTGTTGCGGGTGCGCGATCTCGGGAACCGTGCGTCCGAGAAATCCTTCGATCGGCTGGTCCTTTCCCATCCGCATCTCATCCATCAAATTAATCTTTCGCGCGTGAGCCACGGCCGCAGCGGGCGACATGTTCCGCTCGCGAATGAGATACGCGGCCCACAAGTGGCTCGCCCGCCATGCGATCGCGCAGTGCAACAACACCTTGCCGTCTGCTGATGCCATCGCCGCTGTGAATTCATCGAGTTGCTTCGTCCCGTACGGATTGTCGGCGGTGCCGTTCATCGGGATGTGCACGTAGCGGATCCCGAGGTCTTTCGCGAGCGCGGCTTCGTCGAACCCAACGGGCGGCATTTCCACGGGCATGCGCAGGTTCACGATCGTGGTGACCCCCTTCGCCCTGAGCTCGCGAAGCGCGCGTTCCGTGGGTTGCCCCGCAATGAACATGTCGTCGCCCACGCTCACGAACTTGTCCCGGAACATGCCGGTCATGTCGAGCGTCACCGGGTCCGGCACGGGTTCAGTCTTGATCTTGACGATGCTCTGAGCGCTCGTGGTGAGGGTGATCAGGAAGCAGAGTGCGGCGACTGTGTACGTGCGGCCGAAGAAAGACCGAGTCATAGCTCTCTCCTGCGCGACGAGTTTGCGACGACGAATCGTATCAGTGGAGGAGGTGGGTCGTATCGGTTGGGAGGATTAGACACCGGAACCCGGGTCGGAGTGTCTCTACTTCGAAAGTTATTCGAGCCGAACACTGACCGATCGGTCCGCCACCGCAAGACGGTCCGGCAACGCAAGAGTAGTACGCTACCCACCCGTCGGTAGCCAAAAGCCCAACCGTTTGCGGCTGGACTGTCGAACGGTTTCGCTGCACGGCCGAATTCGGCGATTTTCCTGGCAAATTGCGGCGTGGTGAACACTCGAGCGCGCGTGCCGCGATTGGCATGTCCCCTGCTCTGTTGGGCGCAGAGTTCGAAAGTCACCTCACCCCGCAGCGAAAGTGGCGGGGCAGTCCGCTAGTTACCCTGCCTGTGCACCCGGGGGCGAGTCGAAAGATTCGCCCTCCAGCCTCTTA